>Ga0335073_10006992_pt1 | contig 15837 bp, 13 predicted proteins | sample Lox_Sample_22_FD_207093 | JGI IMG/M metagenome (GOLD analysis project Ga0335073, IMG submission 207093) | Soil microbial communities from Loxahatchee National Wildlife Refuge, Florida, United States - Lox_Sample_2.2 | ecosystem: Environmental > Terrestrial > Soil > Wetlands | place: USA... | reverse complement strand
AGCGCCGTCAGCACCCGCTGATCGTATGACTTGCTGTAGCGTTCATAATCGGAGACCGATCCAAATTTGCTCGTGGCATTGAAGATGCTGACCAGGGTTCCCGAACAGCCAATCTCTTGCGATCGGCGAATGTGGTTGATTGTCGACTGCGTGATGGCTTCCATTGCTTGTTCCCACGCTGCGGGATTCTCTTTCTGAAAAGTGTGAATATGCTTGATCACATCGCTTCGGTCCTCACCACCTTTTTCCCTTGCGAACTGAGGTTCCGCCGCAACCAGTAACATCGCGGTCATATATGGACCATATAGGGTGTCGATGAAGTAAGCGTCACCGTTCAGGCCATCGCGAACCAGTTCGAGGGTATGCAGCTGTTTTGGGTATGGGGTTTTCAGAGGCTTCAGCTCATACCACCTGCCCGTGGTCGACCGAGGGTAATCGAAGTCATTCATGACTTTGACAAAGTCGGTGTTGTACCGGCGGTGAAACGCAAGATGATCCTGCGCCTCGAGCTGCGCGGTGGGCCGCTTGTAATGGTGCCAGAAGCTGAAGGGCGGACGATCGACATCCTGTCCCAGTAAGGCGCGATCCACGCGCTCCTTGTGCGTCAGTGTGGTCGAGGAAAAACAGGCTGGGACAGCCGCCATCGCGGTGGCAGCCGCCATTCCGGAAATCATCTGCCGCCGGTTCATCATCGTGCGGCTCCTTTCAATGCCAATCGAATGCCCCACGGAAGAGTTCGATCTCCGCTGGCCTTTGACCCACGAAATAAATCGACAATACATCGAAGCGAACCTGGTCGGGAGTGTCCCGGAGCGCCAGCAGATACTGGCGTGCGAGACGCCGGAGTGCCCGGATTTTGTCTTGATCGACGGCGGACTCGGCAGTGGCCACACTGCGGCTGCTGCGTGTTTTTACCTCAACAAAGCAGAGCGTATTGCCTTCCCAGGCGACGAGGTCAAGATCGCCCGCGGCCTTGCCGCTGCGCCAGCCGCGCGCTACGACCGTGTAGCCCAGCCGGCGCAGGTGAAAGAAAGCGGCCTCTTCGCCCTGGCGTCCCAACTCCAGATGTGGCGGCTGTTCTCTACCCAGGCGAAGCGCGAGGGAGTCACTCGCGTGGACGATTTTCTCCAGCAATCGCAGCCCAAGCATGCGTTCCATTGTCTCCGGCCCGCTGTCCGTTGCCAATACTGATTGCTTAGTCCCGGTACCAGCCATTCTCCACTACGTCGGCGAACCGGTCTCCATCCCAGTCCATGGGTTGAAATCGGGGCAATGTGAAGCGATCGGAAATGCGCGTCACCAGGCCACCAAAGTTCGAGCAGGCGCAGGAGAACCCGTTGGCCTTCACCGTCTTCACCGTTTCACTGGTGTAATGCATCTTTTTGCCGTAAGGATAGGCGAAGCTGGTAATGTTCCTTCCTATCAGTGCTTCTAACCGTCGCCTGCTGCCTCCAATTTCGTGCTGTTGCTGATCAGGCGGAAGTTGGGAGAGCACGGGGTGAGTCAGCGTATGGGCGCCGATCTCTACCAGCTCTCCCGAAGCAAGCTCCCGCAACTCATCCTCGGTAAGGCAGCGATGTTGCTGGCGATCCGGGTAGGTAGCACCCCTGCGCAGTTGTTCCATCGCCTCCTCGCGTTTCAAATCGGGTAATTTCACCAGCATTTCGTAAACGGCCAGATAGGCGCTCTGCCGCGGTCCCGGCACAGCTTCCCAGGCGCGCCACTTGGCATTCGGATCGCCGCCGGCTCGGTCTTCGGCCGACGGAGGAAAAACATAGGCATAGTGTTGCCCGTTTAGGCTGAAGCTTACTTCTTCCTGCCTTGTTTTGGGGTCCAGGATCAGCTTGGCCAGCTCATCCCACCAGAGATTTTCCGCCACGTCGAGATATCCCGGTGTAATAAACACCGTTGCCGGTACCTGGTAGGCCTCGAGAGCAGGTTTCGCGGCATAAAGGTTGTCGGCATAGCCATCGTCGAATGTGACGCAAACCGGCCGGGGCGGAAGATCTCGGTCCGACTTTGCGTTCACCAGTTCCTGCAGCGAAATTGGGCTGGCAATCGCCCTGAGAGCCTGTAACTGCTGGGCAAAATGTCCTGGGCTGACGCCCAGGGCCCAGGGATCCACGTTGGCCTCGGCCACCCGATGGTACACCAGGATCATCGCCTTCTTCTGAAAGAGGGTACGCAAACGGTGAAGCCGTTTTGCCGTCTTTTTCAGGCCGCTTCGGAACGGGATGTTCTGGGGTACGTTGATTGGGATTTCCTCAGGGTGTCAATTGCCTTTCGCCGAGCTGACCGGTCATTCCTGGCAATCTCACCTCGCAATAGGATCCAGACGAGCCGCCGCCTTCGAGGAGTGCGGTTTCGACGCATTGGACCATACATGGAATCCCTGCGCCTGCGGCTTCTCGTTCTTGGCTACCAGGCTCAACCTCACATTTCGCTTGTCCAGCTCCGGCATGAGGCGCAGCAAAAGGAGCAGGATGAATCCCTGCGGGTAGTGCTCAAGGAGAAGCAGAAGCTTTCTTCGCAGGTTGCCGGCGTGCAAAGTGCAACTGGAGCGAGCCAGCTCCGTAGCCAACTGGCGGCCATATTGCTTGCGCCAGGTTCGAACCCCCTCGAGAAACGCGAGAATTTGCCGCGCATTACCGCGAATATATCGTGCATGCCGGCCCAGAACCTGCAGGGTCGTGGTTAGCATCAGTTCGGAATTACGGGAGACATTTGTCTGGTGCAAACGGTACTCCGCAACCACGGCGGAGTGGCAGCAGATCGCATAGTCTCTGGCAATTCGTAAATAAAGGTCGTAGTCCTCTGCCACTCGTAGGCGCGTATCGAACCCCCCAACCTCCTCCAGCACGCTGCGGCGAAAGAGGACAGAGGAGATCATTTCAACAAAATTACTCCTGAGAAGTGCTTCGTAGTGCGATTTCTGCAAGCATGTCTTACGGGAATTGGCCAGCTGGGAACCATCTTCGGAGATGAACAGATGATCGCCGACTGTGATGGAGCAATCAGGATTTTCCGCCAGCACCCTTAGGCCTGTCTCGATCGCCTCTGGTTTTAGGCGGTCGTCCGCGTCCAAAAATACGATGTAGCTGCCTCGGCTCTCCCGAATCCCACGGTTCCGGCTGGCTGTCAGACCACGATTTTCCTGTCTTATATAGCGAATCGGATACTTCTCCGCAATGACAGAACTGCCATCGGTTGAGCCGTCGTCTATGACCACGACTTCCACATGTTGGTAGGTCTGGGTCAACGAGCTCTCGATGGCTTCCTGGAGGTATGGTTCGCCGTTGTAGCAGGGAATGATGATCGACACCAACGGATTGAGGCTCAGCGGGATCGGGCGGTTCCCGGAAATGGGTGACCGCGAACAGCCAGGAAGGTCGAAAGCGACGGCGCTCACTAGGTACTCCAAGGACAGAATGAAGTGCAAGTGCACAAAGTATCAAAGGTTTCGGGGAAGTTGATTCGCCGCGCGGGGGAGTGCACGAGCGTTATGACCAAGACTCTTCTGCGATCAGGCCGCAGTCGAAAAGTACAACAGTAAACTTGCCGCGCGGCTCGGCCGCGCTGCCATCATTAAACTACATAATTAAGGAAATCCGAAAACAACTTTAGTCTGGGAATTACCCGTGGGCTTTCCGGCGGTAACCCGCCTTACTTACCGGGATAATGTTTGCGTCGGTCTGGAGACAGAAACCTGAGATATCGTCTCATTTCGTGTTGCTATCAAGCTGCTGACAGCCCGCCGAAGGGGATCGGGTTCGACGCGACGAGCCGGGACTGGTTCCTGGCGGCCGGAGTTCGTGATCGGATTGCGCTGGGCGAGGGCCGGAATTGCGCGCAACAGTACTGCCAACAGCAGCCCTTGGGGGTAATTATCGGCCAGGAGGCGAAGCTTGCGTCGCAGAGGGTCCATATCGAGGGAGGAAAATGAACGCGCCAGCTCCGCCGCAAGTTGACGCCCGTATTGTCTACGCCATGTTCGTATGCCCACACGATAAGCCTGTTGCCGCCTGGCGTCATCCCCGATGTAGCGCTCCTGCTCTTTCAAAACCTGCAGGGTGGTGGTCAGCATCCGTTCTGCGTCGAGCGATATATTTCCTTTGTGCCTCCGGTATTCGGCGACCACAACCGGATGGCAACACATGGGGCGTAATCGGGCAATGCGCAGGTAAAGTTCGTAGTCTTCCGATACGGGAAGGGTGGAATTGAACCCGCCGACCTCGTCAAATATGCGGCGCCGGAACAGGGCCGAGGAGATCATTTCGATGAAGTTGCTCTTTAACAGAGCCTCGTAATGGCAGTCACCGGGATCCACCTTGGTCGAATGGCCTAAAAAGCTGCCATCGGCCGAGATGAACACATGATCGCCTACAGCCATCGCACACTCCGGCCGAAGTTCGAGCGCCCTGACCCCGGTCTCGATGGCTTCTGGCTTTAGACGATCGTCGGCGTCCAGAAAAACAACATATGCGCCTTTACTCTCACGGATACCGGCGTTGCGCGCCTCCGCCAACCCGCGATTCTGCTGGCGGATGTAGCGAACCGGAAGTTTCCGCGCGATTTCAGGACTGTTATCCGTCGATCCGTCATCGATGACGATCACTTCCACTTGGCGGTAGCTTTGTTCCAGTGCGCTTCTCAAAGCAACTTCGAGAAAGGCGGCTCCGTTATAGCAAGGGACAATGACTGATACCAATGATCTGTCGGGACTGTCACGACGAATGTCGTTTGCTGGCGCTTGATCCGGCAGGGAGTCGTTCAATTGCCGCGCCTCGAAAGCCGATACGCGGTTAACAGAAAGAGCCTTCACGATGTCCTCCACGCTTAACGCTGTGGGTAGGGAAACAGGACCCATATGTCTTGTTCTGTTAACTGCCGAGGGGGACAGGGAACGCAATTGGTTCGCATGAAGCTGTTAACTTCGCAGCTCCATCCTACTCCTTGCTTACTTCGAGTTCCACTCATCTCCAGCGCTGAGGGCGCAACTGTAACACGGAGAGGTAAGGCATTGATATGTCGAATTTTGCAACGTTTTCAGTGCTCGTCTGTTCATTTCATTTGAATTAAGCCTGAGAAGTGAAAATAGATACGCAGAGTTACACCGTAATAAACGTCACATTACGATCCTGCATTCCCTCCTACTTACAAAGAACTTAGAATATCGATATCAATCAACATAGCGTGGGATGCAGTCGGCAGAGCGCATTTTGCTTCCATTCGCCTCGAGTTTTGTTCAAAGCATGTTGAACGCGCCTAATCTGCGAAGAATCGTGAACCTGGCATGGCCGAACGGCTAAACTGTTCAGACGTGAAAACTCCGATCACCATATCGAAGGAAGACTATCTAAAGGCCATTCTCGAGGCGGAGAGTGAGGGGCAGGCTGTCATTCCGGCGACTTTGGCACATTGGCTCTCCGTTTCGCCCCCCGCGGTTACTATGGCGCTCAAGCGCTTGCGACGGGATGGCTATCTCGAAGTAAAGCCGGACGGAATCGTCCGCCTCACTGCGAAAGGCAAAGAGACTGCCTACCGGACCGCGCTGCGTCATCACCTGATTGAACGCATGTTGGCGGAGATGTTTGGTATGGAGTGGTACGAGGTGCATGACGAAGCGGAAAGGCTGGAGCATGCCGTGTCTTCTGCGTTTGAGGCCAAGCTGTTGGAAAAACTGGGCTCGAAAGGAACCTGTCCCCACGGCAACTCGGTGCTGCCGGAAAGTCCGGAACAGCGCAGCAAGCGGGGTCTGCTGTTGCTCTCGGATGCCCGTGAAGGCTTTGCATACACAGTGGTAAGCCTTTATGAACGCGATCCGAAGCTGCTGCTTTTTTTGCACCAATCCGGCATCGCACCCGATGGCCGCGTCAATGTACTCCAAAAAAACTACGATCAGACCGTTTCCATAGAGACTACTGCTGGGCGGTTTACTCTCGGGCACCCTGCGGCTGAAAGGGTTTGGGTGAAACGCCGGCCCTCTGGAAAAACCCCGAATTCAAATTAGTTCTAGAATAAAAATAGGCGGGTTCGAACCGAGGTTTGCAATGCGATTCCCAAAGTAACGGAATCTCAAAGAGTTGTCGCATTGTGAATCCGCGCCATTGAGGTAGCCTCGATGCGAATGAGGAATTTCTCCTTTATTTGGTTCGTAGGCGCGGTAGTTTGGTGGATCGATGCTGCCGTAGCCGTTCACTATGGCAATAAGCCCCATGCAGTCCTGGCGCTCGCTGTCGCCTGTGTGTTCTTTGCCGCAGGGATCATTTGGGTCAAGGGAGCTGAGAAGCGTTAGGTATTCTGGAAGCGCGCCTCGCTAAGGTCCAGTTCTCGCTCGATAGTTCTGAGCAACTCATCATTGATTTTGTCTTCGTTCCGCAGCATCACCGCTGTGGAACGTTCCAACGCCCGAAGCTCCTGCCCAAGATTGCGTTCATAACGGGCTAACGCCAGTTCGCGCTCCGGTTGTATTTGTTCCCCACCCGCTTCGACCAGCGTGGCCCGCGTCTGGTAGTGCCGGATCATGTCTTCATAAATCCCTGCGTGGTCTGACTTTGCATGCCGCGCCAGGTCCCGGAGATAGTCCAGCACCGTGTTCAGAATCAAAAGGCGAGCTTGCCGCTCTTCCAGGTTTGTGGCGCCCACGGCGAGACCGAGTTTCCGGATCACCGACGGCAGAGTGAGTCCCTGGAGAACCAGGGTGGCGAAGATCACACAAAACGTGAGAAAGATGATGAGATTTCTTTGCGGGAAAGGGGAGCCATCCTGCACTACAGTTGGCAATGAAATAGCTGCGGCTAATGCCAGCACCCCGCGCATGCCTGTCCAGGCCACGATGAAGACCTGCTTCCTGCTGGGAGGCGCTTCCGGCTGATGCATTAGGTGGCGCCGAATCCAGGCGGCGATCGTTGCGCCCGGATACACCCATATGATTCTGAGTGCTACGACGAGCACTGCGAACGTAACACCATACCGGATAAGTTGGCTCGCCGAAAGGTTGTGGATACCACCCAGGACCAGCCGAAGCTGCAGCCCCATGAGGATGAAGATGAGTCCGTTCAGTCCGAATTCGAGCGTCTTCCAAACCGCGGTGCTTTCCAATCGTGCATTGATCGATAACACTTCGGAATTCTTTCGTCCCAGATAGAGGCCGCAGACCACGGCCGAAAGCACGCCCGAGGCGTGAATTCCCTCGGCCGCGAGATACGCCATGTACGGTGTGGCCAGGGAAAGTGTGATTTCCACCGGGGAATCCGTAATTTCGAGAGACACCCGGTGTATGACAAACGCCGCAAAAAGCCCAATCGAGATCCCACCGGCGACTAGCCACATCAATTCCAGCATGGCTAAACCCGGACCCGGACGGTGCCCCGACACCACAAGAGCGACAGCAAACTGAAGAGCGAGCAATCCGCTGGCGTCGTTGACCAGGCTCTCGCCTTCGAGTATGTCGACAATCCGGCGCGGGAGGCCGAGGCGTTTCGCGATTGCGGTAGCCGCGATGGCGTCGGTGGTCGAAACCACCGCTCCAAGAACCGCGCCTAGCCGATAGTCGAAACCTGGAATCAGCCATGCTGTCCCCAACGCAATTCCAAGCACAGTAAACCCTACCAGCCCGAAGGCCAGCATCAGGATGCTGACGATGTTGTGGTGAAAGTCGCGCCACGATGTGTTGAAACCGCCGACGTAAAGAAGAGGAGGCAAAACCACCAGGAAGACAACATCCGGATTCAGTGCAATTTCGGGCAGGCGGGGCAGCAAGGAAAGCACCACGCCACCGATGAAGAGAACAATTGGATAAGGGATCTTGAAGCGTTGTGCCAGCGTGGTCAGTCCGGCGACCAGAAGCACAAGGAAGAGAAGCGTGAGCTCAAGGTGGTGTATACCTGCAGCCTGCACGGGGGATTCTCCGGATCCTCCAGCTTAATTTAACCGGTTTGCTGCCCCTGGAGAATTTCGCACAAGTGCCTGAGCATGGCTGCAGAAAGCAAGCCATGCTCAGGAAATCTCTAGATAGCGGCTGAGGCGAAGCTGGATGCTTGCGCATGCTCCTGCTCCACCTGAGTCAGACACCTCTCGAAAATATCGAGACCAATCGTGGCCTCGTGCTGATTGATGATCAAGGGGGGCGCTAGGCGGATCGAAGTCTCGCCGCATCCGAGCAGGAGAAGACCCTGCTCAAAGGCCAGTGAAACGATGCGGTCGCGGAGAGCCGGAGCCGGCTCACGGGACTGTTGACTCTTCACAACTTCCACTCCGACCATCAGTCCTCTACCGCGCACTTCTCCGATCAGAGGATGCCTGGATGGCCACTGCCGCAGCCGCGAAAAGAAAAGCTCGCCCATCTTTGCCGAATTCGCAATGCCCTCGCGTTCGAGGATGTCCATGGTAGCCAGCGCCGCCGCGATTGCTACCGGGTTGCCGCCAAAAGTGGACGCATGGGATCCGGGAATCCAGTTCATCAGTTCCGCCCGCGTCATGCAGATGCCGAGCGGCATTCCCGAGGCTATGCCTTTGGCGATGCAAACCATGTCCGGCTGCACGCCGGAGTGTTCCACCGCCCACCATTTGCCTGTCCGTCCCGCACCGGATTGCACCTCGTCGACCACCAGCAGAATTCCGTGCTTGTCGCAGATGCGGCGTAGCTCCTGCATGAAGATATCGGGAGCGACGACATAACCGCCCTCTCCCTGAATAGGCTCTACGAAGATTGCCGCCACTTCTTCCGGAGGAAGTGTCGTCTTGAAGAGCTTCTCTTCGATGTAGCGCGCGCAGTCCAGAGCAAAGCGCTCCTCCTCCTGCGGACCTCCACTGCATCCCCGATAGGCGTAAGGGTAGCGGACATGCGTCACCCCGGGAACCAGCGGGGAGAAACGTCGCCGTTGCTGCGGTTTGGAAGCAGTGAGCGAAAGTGCCCCCATGGTGCGCCCATGGAAGGCGCCGAAAAAGGCAATGATCTGCTGCCGCCCGGTGTGGTAGCGAGCCAGCTTCATTGCGCACTCGATCGCTTCCGCGCCCGAGTTTCCGTAGTAGAAACGGTGCGGTCCGGGCATAGGGGCCACCGCCGAGAGCCGCTCGGCGAGTGTAATCATGTGTTCGTAATAGAAGTCGGTCCCGGAGATATGGATAAGCTCCGCCGCCTGTTTCTGGATCGCCGCAACCACCTCGGGATGACAATGTCCGGTCGAAACCACGGCGATCCCCGCGGCGAAGTCTAAAAACTCGTTCCCGTCCACATCTTCGACCCTTACCCCGCGCCCCCGCTTGGCTACCAGGGGATAAGAGCGTGTGTAGCTGGGAGAGACGTATCGCTCGTCCTCGGCGACGATTGCTCTGGCTTTCGGTCCCGGTAGGGAACCATTGATTTTCGGCCCGTATTGGGCAAGGATGGCGCTGCTTTGCTGACCATTGTTTTGCATATAGTTCTCTCTGCTTTCTCGGCGTGTTTCGAGACGAGTCAATCGACCGCGAAGCGATCGGAGGCAGGGCAGAGCTTCGGCGGAGAAAAAGCTAGTCGCCGCCGAAGAGACTAGGTCGAGTGCCAGCGGGACGCAGGCGCGGCATGGGGCAGGAGCCGGTAAGCAGATGGCACGGTCTCTGGTTTTCCACCCACATAATCAGGTTTCCTTGCACCATCAGGGTACCACGGCCTGGATTCAGGTCGCCGCGCTCGGCGCGGGCGGGGTACCGGGACGGGAAACGGCATCGCTTCATTGCTCATTCGGTTGCGATGCGGCTTATTTTCGCTTCCAGCGTGCGCCTTCCTTGGAATCCTCGATCACAATTCCGTACCCGGCCAGCTCATTCCGGATACTGTCGGCGCGCGCAAAATTGCGGCTTCGCCGGGCACGCTCCCGTTCCGCCATCAGGGCGTCCACCTGCTGATCGCTGATTGAATATGCCGCTACCAGTTCAGGCGCTGCCTCGTCGGCTCGGCCTTCGTCGTGCGCCCATTGCAGCGCGGCGCGCGCGATCTCCGCATCACGGTCCTCAAGCACGGCAAAGACCTCGTCGAATCGCCGCAGAGTCTCTGTGATTCCTGGTACATTTCCGGCCAGCAGCCTGCCTGAGTCGGCCGCAATGTTTCCCGCGCGAACAAGATCGAAGATCGCCGCCCTCGCCTCCGAGGTGTTCAGGTCGTCCGAAAGGGCTGCACAAAAATTCTGCTGCGCCTTAGCTGTCTGGGCCTCCAGCTCGGGATTCAGCCCCGGGGACCAGGTTCCAGTGCGAACTCGCTGGGCAAAGGTGCGTACCCGGTCCACGGCGCTGGCAGATTCCGTCAGGCCCTCCAGGGTGAAATTCAGCGGATGACGGTAGGGGACCGAGACAAGCAGGAAGCGAATCGCGGAAGGCTTATACCCTTTCAGCAACAAATCCCGCAGTGTGAAGAAGTTGCCCTCGGATTTAGACATCTTCCGGCCGTCCACCAGCAGAAATCGCACGTGCATCCAGTGATACGCCATGGTCTTGCCGGTGGCGGATTCCGATTGCGCAATCTCATTCTCGTGGTGCGGGAACGTCAGGTCTTCTCCCCCTGCGTGCAGGTCGAAACTCTCACCCAGGTATCTCAAGGCCATGGCGGAACATTCGATGTGCCAGCCAGGTCGGCCGCAGCCGAGTTTCGTATTCCACTCTTTTTCTCCCGGCTTAGCTGCCTTCCACAGTGCGAAGTCTCGCGCTGAATCCTTGTCATACTCATCCAGGTCTACCCGGGCGCCGTCCGTGATCGCCGAGAAATCCTTCTTGGACAACTTCCCGTATTCCGGAAAACCAGCAATACGGAAATACCACGAGCCATCCGGAGCCTGGTAGGCGAGATTTTTGGCCGCCAGCCGCTGGATTAGGGCTACCATCTGCGGAATGTTCTCCGTGGCGCGCGCCACCATCTCCGGCCGTTGGCACCCTAGCGCATCCAGGTCCTGGAAAAACGCCTGCTCGTACTTTTTGGTGTATTCCTCGATTTCCAGGTGCGCCGCCGCCGCGTTGCGGATGATCTTGTCATCCACGTCCGTTATGTTCATGACGTGAAAGATCTTATTCCCCTGTTGCTTCCAGAACCGCCGCAGGATGTCCAGTTGGAGAAAGGTGCGGAAGTTGCCGATGTGCCCGTAGTCGTAGACGGTGGGCCCGCAGACGTATATTCGCAGCGTCTCGCCGTCCAACGGCTTGAGATCTTCGACAGTATTGGAAAGAGTGTTGAAAAGGCGGATGGTCATCCAGTTGCTGGCAGATTCCTGGTCCTCATGGTAGCTTCTCGGGCCATCTCAGTCCACCGGGGCTGGCGCTTCGGAGCCCGGGCAGGAATACAACTAGTGCAGCACGCGCCGGATTTCGGAAATCGTCTTTCCTTTCCAATGCCGGTTGAAATTGTCGACCGAAGAGAGACTTGCGCTGCGCATGCGGTCGACATACAGGGTACCCCTCAGATGGTCGATCTCGTGCTGCAGGATGCGGGCGTGCCAGCCGGATGCTCGAATCACTCGCGGCTTTCCCTGTGCATCCAGGCACTCCACCTTGACCTTCCGCGCGCGCGGGACCAGCGCAACCAGGCCGGGGAGGCTCAGGCAGCCTTCGAAGAACTCGACCTCCGGCTCTGATTCGACAGTGAGGACCGGGTTGATGATCACCTCGAATGCCACCGGCTTACGTTCCCTCTCCGCCAGGAATTCCGAACTCAGGTCCTTCAAAAATTCTTCGCGATCCTCAATCACAGCCAATTGCAGGGAAACCCCCACCTGGGGTGCCGCCAGACCGACCCCGGGTGCATCGTGCATCGTTTCGCGCATGGCGTCGATCAGTGCCTGCGTACTCGGTTGCCGGATTTCCTCCGGTCGCAAAGGTCTCGCTTGTTCCCGCAGGACGGGTTCGCCGGCAGACCTGATTTTCAGGATCATTTTCTCCCCAGGGCAAGGGACGCGTTCGCCGTCAGGTTCAGGGATGAGAATCCGCCCGCCACAAATTTCGGCCATGCGGCAGCCCCGATCATGGCTGCATTGTCGGTAGAAAGCGCCACCGAAGGAAATGTAATTCGCATACCACGCTTCTCCGCTTCCCCCGTAAAGCGCGTACGCAACTCGCGATTCGCCGCGACTCCACCGGAAATAAGGATACTTTCGGCGCCCAAAGACTCGGCAGCCTGAAATGTTTTCCGTCTCAGGTCGTCGACTACGGCACGCTGAAACGACGCAATTAGCCCCAGCGTCTTGGCATCGCAGAGGGTCAGCGCGTCCATGGGCTTGGGTCGCGAGATGCGCGACAAGGCTATCCGTCGCTGCTCGATCGACGGGTACAACTCGTGTATCTGAACGTAGCGCAACACCGCCGTCTTGATGCCGCTGAAGGAAAAAGCAAAACGGGAGGGTGAAGCGCCGGGCCGGTGAGCCTTCTGCTTGACCTGGCTCATAGTGAATGCGACCGAGGATGGATCTCCGTGAACGGAAAGCGCATCGATCCACGGACCGCCGGGGTAACCAAGGCCGAGCAATTTCGCTACCTTGTCGAAGGCCTCTCCGGCGGCGTCATCGAGCGTCGCGCCAACATTTCGATAGTTCTCGCCTTCTATCAGATAGAGGTGTGTGTGGCCGCCTGAAACCACCAGCGCCAGCGAGCGAATTTCAGGATCCAGGGTTTGGCTGTGCGCTAACAGAACTGCGTGAATGTGGCCTTCCAAATGATTCACAGCAATCAGGGGCTTTGCCAGCGCAAAGGCCAGCGACTTGGCATACGCCACCCCAACCAGCAGCGCGCCGGCCAGTCCGGGCCCTTCGGTAACCGCGATCGCGTCCAGGTCCTGGAAGCCTATACCAGCGTCTGCCACGGCCCGCCGAACCACAGGAACGATATTGCGCAGATGCTCTCGCGAAGCAAGCTCCGGGACTACTCCGCCGTAGGGGGCGTGAACGGCAATCTGAGAAGCCACAATGCTTGAGCGTATCCAGCGTCCGCGCTCCACAACTGCAGCCGCGGTCTCGTCGCAGGAGCTTTCGATGGCCAGAACCAGGCCGCTGCCCGGATTGGGTTGACTCACATTTCTATAGTAGTAGGTATGCCAGGCAATGCAGTTCGGGAGGCGGCCGCGGACATTGTTACCCGCTTGCGTGCGGCTGGTCATCAGGCCTATTTCGTTGGCGGTTGCGTGCGCGACTTAATGTTGGGTCGCACCCCAGACGATTTCGATGTTGCGACCAGCGCGCTGCCGGACCAGGTGCTTGCCCTCTTCGAAAGGACCTTCGCCGTCGGTGCGCACTTTGGCGTGGTCCTCGTGTGTACCGGCGACATTGTGACCGAGGTCGCTACTTTTCGCAGCGATGGCGCATATTCCGACGGCAGGCATCCGGATGCGGTGCGTTTTTCCGCCACGCCGGAAGAAGATGTCAAACGCCGCGATTTCACCATCAATGGCATGATGATGGACCCTGTCGGTGGGGATGTTCTCGACTTTGTCGGCGGCCGTCAGGACCTGCATGCGGGAGTGATTCGCGCCATTGGGGATCCGCTCCAGCGGTTCACCGAGGACAAGTTGCGCATGTTACGCGCCGTGCGCTTTGCCGCGCGCTTCGCCTTCGAGTTGGATCCGGCCACGGAAAAAGCAACGGAGAGGCTGGCATCGCAGATCGGCCAGGTTAGCCGCGAACGGGTTCGGGACGAATTGACCCGCATGCTCACCGAAGGGCACGCGCGCCGTGCCTTCGAGTTACTCGATGCGACTGGACTGCTGGTCCAGGTGCTTCCCGAAGTGGCCAGGCTGAAGGGGGTGGCACAACCGCCGCAATACCATCCGGAAGGCGACGTCTGGGTGCATACGCTGTTGCTGTTGCAGGATCTTCCGGCACGTTGTCCGGCAGCTCTGGCTTGGGGAGCCCTGCTGCACGATATTGGAAAGCCGGCCACTTTTCGTGTCGCGCCGGATCGGATTCGCTTCGATGGACACGTGGAGGTCGGAATACGAATTGCCGGAGAGATCTGCCGCCGTTTGCGCTTTCCCAATGAAGAGACGGAGCAGATCCTGTCTCTTATAGCGAACCACATGCGCTTCGCGGATGTGCGCAGGATGAAAGAATCGACGCTCAAGCGATTCTTTCGCTTGAAACACTTCGACCAGCATCTCGCACTGCATAGGCTCGACTGCCTGGCCAGTCACGGTTCGCTCGATCTATACGATTTCGCCCGGCAGCGTTTCGAGACCTTGTCCGAGGAGCAGGTTCGCCCCCGCCTCTTGATTACCGGGAAGGATTTGATCGACGCCGGTTATCACCCCGGACCGCAATTCTCAGAAATGATTGCCTTGGCTGAGGACGCGCAGCTTGAGGGAGTCGTCACCACCCGGGAGCAGGCATTGGCTCTCATTGCGGAAAACTGGCCGTCATCGTAGAAACTGCATATTCAATCGGGACCGGTGCTGTTCGTAGCAACGGTCCCATGCTTCGCCTGGAACTGTGGTTCAGTACCTGTACCGCCGTAGGCGAGTACGTCGGACCGCCTATTTTTTCTGCGCGTGTTCGAAACGCTTGTTTACCTCATCCCAGTTCACGGTGTTCCACCAGGCTGCGAGATAGTCTGGGCGGCGGTTCTGGTATTTGAGGTAGTAGGCGTGTTCCCAAACGTCGTTGCCGAGTATCGGGTAGTGCCCCTGAGACACGGGATTGTCCTGATTGGGCGTCGTGAGAACCTTCAATTTCCCGCCTTCGAAAACCAGCCAGCCCCAGCCGGAGCCGAATTGCTTCGCGGTGGTTTCATTGAATTGCTTTTTAAAATCGGCGAAGCTGCCGAAGTCCTTCTTGATCTGCTCGCCAATTTTGCCGCTCGGTTCACCGCCCCCGTTGGGCTTCATAATGGCCCAGAACATGCTGTGATTTACATGCCCGCCCCCGTTATTGCGGACAACGGCGCGGACGTCCTCGGGGACGGAGTTCAGGTTGCGTAGTAGATCCTCTGGCGAGTGCTTGCCAAGCTCCGGATGTTTCTCGATGGCGCCGTTCAGATTGTTGACATAGGCGGCGTGGTGTTTGTCATGGTGGAGCTTCATCGTTTCTGCGTCGATGTGCGGTTCGAGTGCAGCGTAGTCGTAGGGAAGTGGTGGCAATTCGTAAGCCAAAATATCCTCCTGGATTGATCCCGGATTCGGGCAAAGGTGAGGTTATGACGCCATCGGTGGGCAAATGCGACTGGCGCAACGGCTGCGCCTCATTGCCCCCTCCAATATTGCGTCTCCATGGTATCGGATGCAACTTCCGCAAAACGGGTTCGGGAATGCGCCCGTTACCAGCCGGTCGACCCACTCCTTATGGGTGATTTCGGTCGTGAATCCCGGGTTTAAACTCAAAAATGGCGCCGCGGCGCCGACCCGGAATTTGGCCGTGAGACTAAATCTGCGTTGACCCGGACACGATTAACCCGCAGGCAGCTCTTGCGTCAGGCAGGAGCTACCGGAGCGCTGGCTCTTACCGTACCCGCTCTCACCGCCAGTGAGGGGCTTGAGCAGGCTGCACCGTCCACCACAGCCTCCACCACCCCGAAAACTGAAAGTCAGGCAGCCGAAAAGTATGCCCATCCACCGGGCGTCTTCATCAACCGGCCCCTCACCCAGGTCTCGAGAATGGCGGAGGCCCTGCTCGACGACATGATGGGCCGCAATTGCGACTTCTTTTTTAACGAATCGAGCGCTCGCAGTGGCTTGGTACGGGACCGGGCCCCCGTAGAGGGACGCTCCCTGAGCCGCGTATCGAGTATTGCGGCCACTGGCTTTGGCCTGAGCGCTCTGTGTATCGCGGCTAAGTACAACTACCTGCGCCCGCTCGATTGCGAAGAGCGCGTGGAAAAAACGCTGGCGTTCCTGCA
>Ga0335073_10006991_pt1 | contig 15837 bp, 19 predicted proteins | sample Lox_Sample_22_FD_207093 | JGI IMG/M metagenome (GOLD analysis project Ga0335073, IMG submission 207093) | Soil microbial communities from Loxahatchee National Wildlife Refuge, Florida, United States - Lox_Sample_2.2 | ecosystem: Environmental > Terrestrial > Soil > Wetlands | place: USA... | reverse complement strand
CCACGGGAAATTCGTAGGGGGCGTGACGGGACTGAAATCGGTGTCGAGAGATGTATCGAATGTCGGCGAAATGGGAGGAGTCAAGTATGCTGCGGCGGTGGTATTCGTCTTTGGATTCCATCCTGCAGAACTGGATGGGAAGGACGAGGGAATAGGCGATGCGAGACCGGCGTTACATTGAGGTGATGAAACGGCCGAGTTGGATCTCGACAAGACGGGTGTCAAGAGTGATGAGGTGGTCTTGCCTGTAGCTTCGAATTCCCATGTCTCCCACGCTTTGCGCCAGGTACTCCAACCTTTTTGTTCCAAGGGATTCAGATGGAGTGAATATCCCAATTTCTTCAACCAATCCCGTTCCGATACGTTGAGATCGTGTCGTAGGATCCCGGTGATATCGGACCAGCTCGTGTTGGTGAAGGTATTGTCATCGAGGAATTTGTTTGCAAGAATAAGTGAGATTGTCAAATACTCGTAAAGTTGATTCATTGGAATAAGCGGTGCATCCGGCGCAGCATCGAATGGAGGACTCTCGAACGCGAGACGTTGTGTGAGATACGTGACGCCAAGGATAACAGTCGCTGAAGGCAAACGAGTTTGATTGAGAACTCTCTCGACAAACACAATGAGTGCATCCCAGGGTTTGCGAATATTGATGAAATTGCAACTGACGTTCGCTACGAATTCAGCCATGACTTTGAGATCGTAATCGAGGATAGCCATGACGCCACCTGTAACGACAGGTTGGGCGACAGGTTGTTCCTGAACTGTCTCGGCAAAGGGATGCCAATCCTGCGGCAAGGGTTCTAGACGGTTCACATCGACGGATGCAAACTGATCGACCCAGAATCCTCGGGTAGGATGATTGTATGGCATGATTCGACGGTCTGGAAGACGTGGCGGGAGAGCGGATACAGGCGGCGGGCCAGGGATGTAGCGAGTCTGGGGCACCATAGCATGTGGCGGTATCATCGGATTCACAATCGGATGAGGCAACGATCCGTTCGAAGCAGGTGGCGTGTAGTACATGTACCCGGAAGACGAGTAATCCCATCCACGAGAAGAGCTGGATCGTCCATCCAGAGGGTAAATGGGTGTTGTTGGAATCATCTTGTGACCGCCGATGGGGACTCCAAGTCCCGGGTAAAATGCCGGAGACGGAAGACGCTGGTGCTGAGGATGAAGCTGCTGTTGTTGACGTTGATGTTGCTGTTGCTGATTTTGTTGTTGTTGTTGGAGGTGATGTTGATGAAGCGCCATCCCACCGGTCAGTCGATGAGGACGGAGACCGATGGGACGAGGCGGAACGGCATCATGAGAAGCCATGTTGACGTATGGAGCGTAACGGACGTCACCAGGCATGCTCAAAGGAGATCCGATCGGAGGAGGATCCTGTTGACGGTATTAGTCTTTTGTGACTCTCCGGATAGAAGGGCGGGAGGGGGCAGTGTGGATAGTACCGCTTGCTTGAAATAAACAGAGTATTTCAAGCCGTGGCAGATGACTCACTCGCGATGTCGAAGATCGTTCTAAAAGAGAAGAGACGAATCCAAGCGGAGCATATATCGCGGGATAAATGCAGCAGCGGGGACGGCGATAATGGGATCCGACTTTCTTCTGTTTTATGTTTCACACTTGGTGAGTGAAAATGGAGGAGTGTGCGCGTGTGTGAGGGGGAAAGCGAAGAAGAAAAAGAGTCCGAGTGTTCCCACGTAGAGAGGAAAGGGGCTCAAGTCGATTTCTTAGTGAAAAGGTCGACTTGTAGAGGGGTGGCACTGGAGAGGGCTTGTTCCCAACAATAGACGATGGAGAAACGACGCTGTATCCTGCCTTCCCTGCGCCAGGATGAGTTTTGGATGATGGTCAAGGGTGGCTGACCCGACCGCCCAAAGAAAAAAAATTATTTATTATTTGTGTGTGACTGGGGACGGCAGAACAGGGTTTAAGCGGGGAGAAGACTCGCCCAAAATTTTGGGCAAAAACACGCAAAAGGCGCAAAATTTTTCGTCGACTACGTAATATCTCCGCCACAACAATCCCATAAAACTTAACTACCCCTGAAAGAGAAAAAAAGGCATAAGTGGATGGTTCTTGGCACATGGCAACCAAGCCTAATATTGTATCCATCTTCCATTTGCACTTTAAACAAAGGACGTACAATACCGTTTGCTTGGAACTAGAGCCTAGAAGGGGAAAGAAACTTGGAAACCATCATTCTGACATGCACGTGAAAGGTCAGTTGACCTTGACGTGACGATGTCCCAGCCTTGTCGGCTTTGTAAATAAAATGCAGCAACGCAATTATATTTTGATCATCGAATCCGTTTCGCGGTTGGTTCGTCATTCCGTGTAATGCCGAATTGCCTATCATGGATTCATGACAACAGTTTCACAAAGCGGAGGTAGAAATTATTAGAGTCGCCGCTGTCACCTTCTTTCGCTGCCCCAGGCTTGAAGCAGTGCCGTATATTCTTCACCGATCAGGGATCTCCGGTTATTCGGATCCGGATCATGTAGCCCGCAAAGTCCACCATTGTAATAGACGACTTCTGATTCGTATAACCTCTTTCTAAGTTTCAAAGAGGGTCCTAATACCACTCGCATTTCATATAATGTATGCACAACGTTCCGCCCGGTTCTCTGTCGCTTTTGCCGTGTTCCGGAACCTTCTGCTCGATTCTGGATCGGCAACTGTGCGAGTCGGGAGTCCCCGGTGTCGGCCTAGATCTGTAAATACACCGTTTCAAATAAAGTTTGATTACCATTGCACGTATAACCGAAATTAAAAAATTCCATGCATGCTGATTCACGATCCGCTGGAAAATTGAGACTTCAAGCACCGTGCCGGTGGTCCACGCTGCAAAGATATGCAAGCCCCGTGCACAGACTGAATTAAATATCAGTCTTAAATTCGAGGCGAAATTACGCATCGAAAATGATGATTGGCTGTTAATCCACGCTTGAGCGCTCCCGATTTACTCCCTGGTTCAGAGCTGTCGAGCATGATAAGCTGACTCTCGGTTCAATTCGGCCTTTTCTCGGCGCTAAAGACTTCCAATTGCCCTCCGAAGGTGGTGATATTCCTCGAGTAACGTCGACTTTGCAGCGGCGCGGACTCGTTCTCGGCGATGGTCTTGAAACCCGTCCGCGTCGATATACGTCCCTGACGACACCTTGGTTGGGGTAAGGACACATCTGAGAGTATTCTGATATGGCCGTTAGGGTCTTGTGTGTCCGAAGCGTCGCAAACCGGTATATTCGATATCCAGATTTGAGCAATCTGTCATGTTTTGACAGCCACATGGCTGCCTTTCGGGCTGCTTTTGCAGTCGTCCAACTCGGTCGCGAATCGGTCGGTAGTTTCTTGCAAAACTTATCTGACGAAAGAGCATAACACAGATGTTTTGGACCACAGGATCCAACCAAAGTCCCATTCGCAAGATTAGGGAATATGTCAACTTGATTATATCTGATGTAAGCTATGTTTTAGAGAAGCACTGACCGATAACAGTAGATGAGTACCGATGTGCCATTCGCAGGGATTCAAGGCTACCCAGTAGCACGGCTAAAGGGTCCTTTTGGTTGCCAAAGTGCGACGTCGGCACAAAGTGCATGGTTATCATTCCTTTCCACAAACTGCTATGGATTTGTGGCTTGAGGTCGTGGACAGATGTATATCGTTGAGCAAAAGAGAGCCATTGTGGTTGAGATAGTTCGGCAGCTTCTAGAAGGGAGAGAGGCTCTGTGAGAGAGAGTGAGAGACAGTTGAACAGATGACGCATTCTGGTTGGGAGTAAAAGGAAAATTAAAGTTTTATGAGTATCTCAACAAGTCTGATTTTATGATTGATATGGATTTCTTGTCGCATTGGTCGGGGAATAGACTATAGTTCATCCGATTTAATAGAACTGGTTACTAGGGCGCGCTAATGTCCAATAATTCCGCTTATAACGGTATCTTGTCCCCATATTTTTGCCCGAAAGGTCATATTACCTTCTTAGATCGGCGAGAGAATGGGCGGTGGGAAAGTATATTTTCGTTGCGTCGCGATTTAGCTATCGGAAGTTTGGAAAGTGGAGGTAGTTTCCCAAATTCTTGAACCGGGGTCATACGACCAAACGTTCCGGGACCACGGTTTTGTGAGAACTTGTATAGTAGCACCTCATTGGTAGTGCGGGTGTTGTTTTTTGAAAATGCGGGACGATCGCGAATTAGGAGACTTTGGTAAAACTGGCCAACCTAAATTTCGACACAGACAATGTAAGAACTTCGCTTTGTTCTGAAATTTCTAGCCTCTTTATATAACCTGGCTTGGTTACACAGAAGGTCTGCCTGTTTGATCTCCGGTCGACGAAATTGATCATCATTCTAAGTAGTAATGGGGATCAGTTAGATGGAAATCTGTTCAACTTTCTCCAAGTTTTTGCCGTGCTCGAGTGATCGAAATAAGTCGCAGGTGCTTGTAAACCGGCTATGGTTCCGATCCAGGTTACCTCTGAGAAAGTTACAGACTGACCGACCATAAAGTAAGGACTTGTAATAGTTCTCTCACATTAAGGTTTGTCAAGAAAGTCCCCAAACTTTAAGCAAATGTTCTAGCGAATGTTTTTTCCAATTTATGGATCATGCGGGGGTTAAGCATCGCGACAGTATCTGTAGCAGTGCGATGCAGGTATTAGGCACACAATATGTATATTTACTGTGGCTAGAATTATCTACATAAATGCTCTGTCCCATGCTCATCTGGTCATCAACGCTCCAACTCCTCCACGCTTACTCCCCAAACCGTTGCCAGATGTTTCCAGCTTTTCAGCAAATCCTCCGAAACTGGCTGGATATGGGGCAACCCAACATACCCCCAGCAAATGCACCGCAACAGAGAACGCGGATCTATAAACTCATACCCTTCCCAACGATCGACGAATTTCGCGCGGCGGCTGAAAATTGGAATGAGGTAGTAGCTGGTAAACTCCAATACGCATTCGGAGGAACGTTCGTTGCGTTGCACAGAGGGGGTCAAGTCGAAGCTCGTAATATCGAGATTATCCTTCAGCAAGGTGGTCTTCAACAAACCAGCCAGATTAAGACCGACAACCCGCAATTCCTCGGCATCACGGAACATAACGACCACATCATTGTGGTTCGAGAAGAAGGCGTCTACAGTTTCGGGGTTGCCATTCGATGCTACGAGTTGGGGACCGAAGGGTTCCCTTACCGTTTTATCCCTCCTTACGAATCACCACACCGTACCGCAGAAGACGGAACTCTCGAGCCTACATTTTATGAGCAAGGCTTGCAAGTTCAAATACACCATGGGAGCATACCAATCTTGCGATCGAAGTATTTGCTGTATCAAAGGCTATTCCGTTTCAATCGCGATTACTTTGCGACCCAAAATTGGGAGCAGAAGCATCTCAGACGCGATATTCATGACATAAGAGTCTTTCTTCACTGCGCAGCCTTCGACCAAGAAAAGCCGTTTTCGGACGATATTGTACCGCAGCTAACGCAAGTCGTCAGAATTTGGAAAAAATTCGCCGAGAACAATTTTGTCGACACCACTGCGGAGGATGTCGACGCCTGGAACCGACTCGGGGTGCCGTTGAGTCCGTTTCATGATGTTTCGGCAATACATGGACAGAATTGATGACATTCACGGGTGGAAACGGTGTGGTTGGGGCAATGAGCGCGAGGAAGGATCAAGGTTCGGTTAACATCTCATCTATCAGCTTCGGAAGAGGTTAATACGAAGTCTACGATTAGTTAGTGTGACAGAGTCTTTGCTAGTCTGTAATTGAAGCATATGCTCAGGACCGCCCAGGTGCAGCAAACGACGTAAATCCAATACACTTTTGTCAGAGGTGAAAACGCCTTGGCACGAAATCTTCCTCTATGAAAACCGATTGACACCACTCTTCCGTTCACCACAAATGCAATAGAGAAACCCGAAGTCCCAAGAAGACGACTTCAGTCGTCCATCAGAGGGTTCCGTTAACTTTTCGGTCGAAACAAATTCGAGTTGAAATGTTGTGCTCGTTAGGCCAATCAAAAGTTCGCCCTTTCATTCGAACCTTCCTGCTATCTCTCCGACTTATAAGGTTCGACGCCAAGACGGAACACAAAGCCTTGGACTTCTGTGAAACCCGAGATATTGATGCAAGCCTTTCAAGCCCACGCCAGCTAATAATGTATCAGGGCACGTGTGTTTCGGTAAGGTGGCGCCCAGTCCCACACTACGATCGCAAAGTTAAATCCAAATCCACCACATCTCTCTGCTTCGGAAAAATCCAAACATCACTTACCTCCTTGAGCTTCTCTATTCCGACAAGGTATAATGCTGCGCCTTGGTCGCAGTATCTTCGATTTTATCGACGCTCCGCAAGGAAACACGTAGATATCCGGACCGCGGTCAGCTACTGGCTGAAACCACCAAAGAAAGGCGCCATACTCGTCATGCTTCAAACCAACACTCAAAACGTGACGATGTTATGGTCCTGCAAGAAGGGCCGTTAGACAATCCCAGAAACCTTATCATCTCCGGGAAGAGAGAAAGGAATAAAAGCGGAATATCGGGGTGGTAATCTCCATTGCTAATCCACTAGAACTGCATGGGGATGCAGAGTTTCACCGAGGCGGCCAGGATGGAACTGTTTCACGTACCAACGGAACCATTGTCTGATTGACGAGGTCTCTTGAGCAAACGGGTAAGTTTTTCCGAAGAATTCTCGTTCTCAAAGTCTCGAAAATGGGAAACTGAAAATACATTGCAACTTCTGGCCACCCAGCCACCGGTTCTCGAGAAGCTCGGGACCTTTTGGTTTTGCGATCAGGATTTAGATGCGATGTTTCTTTACCACCGTCGCACGGATGCATATGAGTGGTTTCCTCGGCCAATTGCGAAAAGCGGTCCGACGTTTTGCTTTACATGCAGTGTAACGACCGGCTCTTGCCTTGCGCTAGTTGGACAAAAGAGAAAGTCCGAAGACGAGATGATGTGGTTAATTGAGGTTCAAACCACCCATATGCGTTCTCACTGATGAATTCGAAAGTTGGAGCCCTCGATGCATCCTATGTCGAATGGCCTGGCGTCGTCGTCAAATAATATGGTTCCACCAGACCACAAAACAGAAGCCGCCGATCGTCCATGTACATCGACTTGCTTCATTCCAAAAACGTATATTCCAAAAAAATGGCGGCAATCGTACAATTGGCGAACCGTGCTATACACAGTCCTCACGATCTTCGACGTTGATGGAACGAATGAGAATCCTGTGGATCGGAGTTAGCGTCTCAATTGCTAAAGGCCGTCCGGCTGGCAACATCTATATTGTCATTATGTCCTCTTGTACCGTATCGAAAGCCCCTATTTCGTCTTTCGTGGGGCCTGCGTACATCGGAAAACTTGATGGACGATATCTGAAATCGATATGGCTAGAGAATTTGCTCATTCGTCACTTGGCAGATCGGTACCGCACCGTCAATTTGAAGGCGACGTACCGCTTCCGGGTCAATCACAATACTCCCTCATCTACCTTTCCTCGGCCTTCAACAGTGTTTTGACAGAGGAGCACGACATATTTTGGTCGTTCGAATTTGGATTGTATGTGCTTGTTGTTTTGGTACTAGCAACTTGGGAAAGCCGGAATTTGGTCTTTTGCTGGATTCTTCCATTCGCGGGACGATAACCACGATGCCACATCTCTCTAGCAAATCAACCTCCCGCCGCCCTCACATTCTCACACGCGCTTCCTCTTTCGATCCTTTCTCAACAGCAATCCAAACCCTTCAAATGGAATTTGGTAGTGCATTTGACAGCCGTGATACTTTCGATGATTCTGGGCGTCCTTCGGGTGCAACTCTCATTCTGTTTGCTAATCTAAGTTTTAGGCCCTCTACCCGTCCCCTCCGTATCCCGGATGTTTAGAGCGTATTACGACATTTACAGGCCGTTTCCTGTCGATCCGGTCCTCTTACAGAACTACGATGCCTCCGTTTATGGGGCATACTTTCTTCTGGACGAGCTCACACAATACGTTAATCTCTCCGATGAAAACAAGGCTCATATTCGCCAATTGGGGGGGCTTGTACAAGTCATTTGGGTCTTGCGTCAATTCCCTAATCCACATTATATCAATATACTTTTAGGCCGTCTTGGGCCTTGATCGAGGATGAGTTCGTTTTCCAACTTTTCCGGGGCTAATTCTATGCTTAGAACGCCGACTTTTCGTTGTATTGCGAAGTATTGATAGGATGTATTGCGTACGGTGGTTCTAGTGAGATTAGTCTTTCTGTCACTCTTTCCCAGCTACGTATCGTCTATACCTTTCAATCTATCGTGTTCATGTTTCTAATTCTGGTTGGTCTCTACGTCATTGATAAGATTAAACAATCACGGTTCGTTGCACGCATCCAACCTACGATTTTCCTTCCGCCCCATGCGGCGGGCAAGGAGCAATAGCGTGCTCGATGCTTAGATTGATGGACGACTTCTCTGTGGACTCTAAGCTTGCTGATGCCGTGCTAGTTGTCGATGAAATCGATTCGGCAATCTCCATTGCCGGATATAACAAGCCCCTTTGAGCCTTTTGCCCGACGTTTTGCTTCTCTTCTGTATCATTGCCGCACCCCAGACCCATCTGATCGACGGTCGTTTTAAGGGGTAAAACCAACTAATCAGGGATAGATTAACAAATCGTATCTCCCAATCGTACGTCAGCTTGAGTACTCAAAGTTTCCTCCGCGTTGAATATCCCCGTTCAATACAAGGGTCTGTATTTGACCTTTCGTCAACACCAGACCCGTCGCAAGATCTATAACCGAGTACTCACCCAGACGCTGGCCTCTTCTCCGCATTACAATCCACGCCTTCACCATCCCTTTGCGGTATCACGATCAAGCCTGTTCTTCAGCGCCACCATATCATTAGATCGCCTCTTCCGGACGTCGAAACGATACCAGACATCGACATCTACATTCAGCTTCGAACGAGAGAAGCACGGCAATTGTCCCCCAATTAATCTTCTGACAGAGTCGCTCTCTTTGACGGATTAATGGGTGACAGAATTCTGTTCGGAGCCTTGAAGACAGGGGTAAACTCTCTAGCCCGTGCCTTGTGTCATTCAGCCCGTGGTCGCGAACACGACACTGTTTACTTCTACTCGAGAAACGATGTAATTAAATCCCCTGATAATCATTGACTGTAGATGAACTATCCGACAACCATCTGGGGAGTAATCCCTCTCAGCGCCGTCGCAAGCCAGCGAACCCAGCCTACACCGTCCCAGAGCTGACGCATCAAATAAAAGACTCAAACCCACGGTTCTTAATCACGCATCCCGAATCATTAGACATCGCTATAAAGACAGCCAGAAACTCGGGAATCCCAGTATCAAACGTCGTTATCGGTGATTCTGTTGATGGCTACGTTGGTGTTAACAATCTGATCAGTGATGGCAAAGCCGCTCCCGCAGTTGAAGAGGTATCCTTTGGCCCGGGTGAGGCCGGAAGGCGGTTGGCATTACTTTGCTATTCATCAGGAACATCTGGACTACCAAAAGGCGTGTTGATGTCTCATCGAAACTTCATTGCAAACCTGTGTCAGGGATATGAGTTTGCAAAAGATGGTCCTTACTTCGGCACCGATCGCGTTGCCGTCGGGGTTTTACTTTTCTATCACAGTAGTACTTCTCTTCTTGAGCTCGTTAACGCTAGTGTATGGGATGCATACATTGGTACAGGCTTTGATCTTCGGTATGACACTCGTTATTGTTCCAACTTTCGATCCTGAACTGTTTCTGGAGTATGTCAAAAGTATCTACAAACTCTGAGATCTAGTTAACTGCAGATAATCGATAACCAATGTTCCACCGATGTTACCGGCACTCACGATATAACCCCCAAAGTCCTTCGATTTCTCTCATCGAATACACGAAGTGGATTTCGCTGCAGCTCCGTTATCTCCATCTCTCGCACCGAAAATTATGATTAAAGACCGGTTAAAAGAAATAATCAAGGTTTCAGAGTATCAATTTGCGCCTGCCGAGCTGGAATCAATCTTATTGTCCCATCCGCAGGTAACGGATGCTACAGTTGTGGGGCAGCCGAATGAGAAGACGGGGGAGTTACCTTCGGCTTTTGTTGTGGCCAAGGAAGGGAAGAATCTCGAAGCGGAACTCCCGCAATGGGACAGGAAAGAGTTGCTCGGTACAAGAGATTGGCGAGGATAACTTTTGTGGAGAAAATCGAGAAAACGCCCAGTGGGAAGATCCTCCGAAGGGTGTAGAGGGGCAACTTGAAAAGAGAGAAGCAAAAGAAAGCGACGATGTATTCAATTTTCTTTGAATTTGACATGTCTGTTCATATGGTCCATGACTAGACCTCTAGAAGTTCGAGCCTTGCCTCGCAAACAAATCCTTTACCGACGAGACATACCTATCCCTGGCTTCATGATTCGGCATTCCTAAACTCAATGTTGCAGATATGAGGGGGATACCACGGACAGAGTTCCAAGCATCCCATTTGAGTTGGCCCTTGAGATCCACGCCTCCAGGCCTGCCAATGTTACAGTCTCCGATCGTGGCTTGTTTGTAACTGAACATCAGAATGGTGGAGAAACCAAGCTCACTATTTGTAGAGTTCTAATTTCTCATTGTTATCTGGGGTGCGCGGGAGATCCCAAACTCGCTGGATCGCATATTCGAATTCTTCCGCGCCCATTGAATCTGCTATGAAGCAGAGACAGATATTATCCTTTTATAGTTTGAAGTCCTATAGGATAACAAGACATGGGTAAGACATTGATTTTCGGATATGCACTCAGATCTGTGCATCGCCGTCCGTACTGCATTGCAGCTAAAAGCTCGCTCTCCGGTATCTGGAAGGCTCACTGCAAAAGGGCTACCCCCATTTGCACCTTAAGGAGTCAGCACCTGGTTGAGAAACAAGATTTCGGCGGAAACCCATGCCGATGAGGGAATTTCGCTCTCCGGTAGCGGAGAAGATGCTCGTAATTCATCTCCCAGAATAGCACACTATTATTAGACAGCTTCAAAATTTGTTCATTGTTCATAAATCAGATGATTCATTTCCGAAATAGTTTGGCCCAAATTCGCATGAAGCACTGCCCCTGATTTAATGGACGGGGAGCGTCGGCAGGTCCAGCGTTATGGACGATCTTTCCCCCCGATCCCCAGAGAACAAAAATTAAAGTCCGCAATAATTGTCGAGGAACGGCGCGAAGCCAATAGAATTGGTGGGTCGGGGTCTTCCGTGGCACAGATGTCTCACAGTGCGCGACTTCTTTTGCTGGCGTTTTGAAATCGGAGAGATTCTACTGGTTAGCGTCGTGCCGAAAATAGTCACGACCACAGGTTAAACGCCTTAAGCGCTACCAAATTTAAAGTCGCACAGCCACCAACCACAGAAAAGCTTTCGATTTGAAATGCGGCAGGCGTCGTGTGACGCTTCTGATTGGTCCGCAAAACAAGTGCGATAGCGCCTCCTGGCGGGGCACCCATTTTGGCGAGCTTGTGCTACGGGCTATGGTTGAACAGAGTACATCATCGCAGTGCCTCGAGTTCGAGTATATAAGGATGCACAGAATCTCGAGTTCAAACATCAAACAATTCAATCAATCTCATCTTCAAAACAACAATCCAATACACTCAAAGTTCAATACTTTCATCTCAATCATCAACTATGAAGGGTATCTTCTCCGCAGCCACATTTGTCGCCATCGCCTCTGCTCTCGTCGCAGCAGCTCCATTCAAGGTCGCTGAGCGCTCCGCATCCGGTCCCATCATCTACACCAAGGGAGCCGATTTCATCCGCGTCACATCTGAAGCCAACCCCAACACCGACGAGATCGGAACGTACGGAACTCAGACTGGATACATTGCCCGCACGAACGGTCAAAACGAATTCGCGTCTTTAGTCTCCTTCGATATCCCTCCCATGTCTGCTATCGCTGGTGCCTCTGCTTCCAGCACTTGCAACTTCGTCATCAAGAACCCTGCCTCGGTTTCAGGATCTCAAACCACACAGTTATTTACCCTCGGCGCTGAATTCGGTGAATACGATACCATCACATTCAATCAACACCCATACTATAATCAATACGAGGGCGCATACTTTGTCAATGCGGTCGGTGATTCCTCGGCAGTCGATGTCTCCACTGTTCCCTGCAACTTCGGAGGCAACATGCAATATGTCATGAGAGCCCAGAATGATAACGATTATATCACCTGGACTCAGAACAATGGTGGAAATGTTGGCGCGTTCATTGAAATCCGCAATTAGAGAGTGATGGGCTTGGAGTTTATGGAGTTTATGGAACGGTGTTTTTGGCGTTTGGGGAATTATAGCATGACAAAGAAAAAGAATTAGAAAGTCAAGAGATCTGTTACAATACAATTCGTTCCACAAATACTTTCACTGCGCTTTCCATGACGATCCACCCACTCGGTCCTGAGTATCAATGATTAAGCAATAAACAACTGATATTGTCCCTACAATGCATTTGCCAGGCTATATAGACACATATAAGAAAAATAAAAATGCAACAACTCTTTCATCGTTATCGTCCAGAAGGACCTCGACTCGAAGACCCCGTCATCCCCGTAGAAGACGACGGCTCACCCCGTCCAAGAGGTGTTCCCATTCTCCACAAATCCCCATCCTCAACACTCCCCATACTCATCTCACTCGTCTCCCGAACCATATCCATCCCACCCCAAAGTCCCTTGCCATCCTCGCCGTCCGCCTCGTCATCCACCTCCTCGTCTACTTCCATCGTCGTCCCCGGATCGGTACGAGGCTTCTTTTTGAGATCGCGGAGGGCTTGAGCGGCTGCTTGTTCCTTGGCACGGGCTCGGGCGGCGGTTTTTTCAGCGACGACTTCGGCGGGTTCAAAGGAGAAGACTTCCATGGATGTGTGGCCGGAGCGACTTGACATGACGACGGCTCGTTCTTCACTGAATCCGACGCGCCAAACAGAGTCGGCAGGAGCGGTCATGTCGCGAATGTACACCCCAGTTCGGAGATCCCAAATCTAATTGTGAGTTCGGAGGGATGATTTCGGGGGGCCTACCTTGACGTAACCGTCTGATCCGCCGGTGACGATGATTTTATCGTCGAATTGGAGGGATGTTACGCTGTTGTCGTGGGCGGCCATCCGGGTTACACAGCGCAGTTTTTCGAGATCCCAGACACGAACACTGCCATCGGAGCCACCTGTGACGAGGACGTTTCCTCTCATTTGGATTTGTCCGACGAGAGAAGTGTGTCCCATTAAAACAGCTTTCTCGGTGCTATGGTCAGTTTCAGTCTTATCGAGATGCATACCCAGTCTTTGCATCCCAAATACGAACAGAGGTATCGAGTGATCCAGTAGCAATATTAATTCCGTCGAAAGCGATAGCATAAATTTGACTTTGATGTCCGGTCAATGTTTTCAATCGAACACCTCTAGAAATACTCCAGATCTGAAGGTTAGGATCATCGATTTTGGGTTTCTACCATGGCAGTATAATCATAGCTCCCGCTGACGACGATATCACCGTGAACAGCAAGACAACGAACACTCGAAGAATGTCCCACTAGGACTTTTGTCGAAACACCCTTTTCCAAATCCCATACCCGTAGCGTCGTATCCCTCGATCCCGAGACTACAGTTTTATATCCCGCAGACTGGATACATCGGACCGTTGACGTATGTCCACGCAAGATTTGTTCACATTTCCTTCCATCAGTTCCATAATGCGGGGAAACAGTACCCAGTAGTCAAATCCCAGAGTCGCATATCTCGATCACAGCCACCACTGACGAGACGGTCTTCACCAACGACAACCATAGCCCAAACACCCGTCTCATGGCCAGCCAAAGTCGTTTGAAACCGTCCGTCTTCATCAAATACACGAATATTAGAATTATCGAGTCCGACGATGATGTATTTCTCAGACATGCAAAGTGTTGTGACAACGCCATGATCATTAGTGATGTATCGAGCCATCAAAGTTCCGCCGACACGCCAGTTCTTCTCGAGAATGTAGCGTTGTCGGAAATGCGATTTGTAGGTCCGTGGAGCGGGACGACGGACATGAGTTGGGGCAGCGGATGGGGGGATATTAGTTGGAGATGTGAAATAGGATAATTCAGTGGGCGAGGAGATAGACATGGGAGTGGCTGGAGCTTGCACCATACTTAGTCGTCGGTATCCTTGGCTTTCTAATTTTATCAACGATTTTGCAGGAGAATAGGGAATTACGGCATAATCGTTTCCAGGTCAAATCGTCGTTGACGAGCAAGTACCAGTGTCTAGAGACTTGTGAAGCTCTAGCCAGAGTGATGGGATCCTCAACATGCGAGAGAATCTATTTTGTCAGCACGCAATTCGAAAGAATAAGGAGTGTACTCTGAGTCCCACTTCCATCGGCAACATTTTGAGAAAGTCGACCTTCAATCGTGGTCGAACGAATGCATTGACAAACCTCAACTCTTCCGTCTCACTGATATTCAAGATTTCAGCTAAAAATCGCTGTCGTTCAGCTGTCCCAAGCGTCATGTAATGTGCCCGAACACTCCGTAAAAAGTCGTCTTCATCGACATGAGCAGCCTGCCAGCTAGCCAACACAAGGGGAGCGTCTTCCCTTGGAATTGGAGACGGGGCAGGGGTCGGTGGTGAAGCGGGGAGATTCAACGCATTACTCAACGATCGAGTTCGTGGATTCTCGACGCGGATGATTCCGTCGTCATCGTGTACTTCGGTGGTATTGTCGACGTGGTCGGGAGACGTAGTGTTGAAGGGCGGAGAGTCTGGCGCGACGAGAGGAACACGAGAAGTCGATGGGGTAGGATGGTGAAGCGTGAGGATAGGTCTGTCGCTATTTGCGGCGATTGTAGTGGAGGATGATGATGATGCGGATGCTGATGGTTCGGGATTGGAGCGAGGAGACGGGGTTCGGGGAGGTTTGGAGATGGAGGTTCGGGGATGGAAAAAGTTTGGCTGGGTTGTGAATGCAGGGATGTCCCTTGAGAGACGGCGACCGAGGACAGAAGCAGGCGAGGTGGAGGACGTTGCAACGGGTGTAGGGATAGGCATATGCAGCTCAGGAGGCGGATCCTGTCGACCCATTAAAGAGAATTATCGCTTTTGGCAGGAAAAATATGAAAAGAAAGGGACAGAGGGTCTTGGTTAGACCAGAGAAATGGTCTTTGCGGCTCCCGCTTTAGAGGTCGGGAGTCAGCACTCTTTTTAGACAGGAATTTGGTTGTTTGGTTGTGGTGTTGCCTGTTGTTGCTGGTGGTGGTCGTGGTGGTTGTTCCGTAGAGTGGCTGTCCCGCTAGAAATGCTTGGTTTCCTTGCTTGCACTTTTGGTTGATTCAGACACGACTTAGCTAATTTTGCGGTCCGAAAGGGGGTCCCGAATTTTCGACTCTGTACAACCCCCACTTTATTGGCGAAATAGACAAAAGAGGGGCCTTGCAGCAACTGACAGAGATGGACACCAAAGAGATGACGACTTCAAATACCACTCATGAATCGTCTTTTTATTGATCGGTCTTATTAGAATTCACTGTTTAATAACATAGAGGTGTCGCAAATTCAAAGCCTTGAAACGTGAATTTAATTAAATACTGCTTTTCTTGGAATCTGATATGCCCCTCCCTTAGATAATTTCCCGAATTAACCTTTTTGGCACGCTGGCAGCCCCGTAACAGAATATCACGAGGCTCGAGTTACGCCGCAGATGTAAAAGCGCGAGCCGATCCCACTACATTTTTATTTTTATTGATTGACCCTTAAACCTTAATCCTTGAGTACCGTGCTATACCAGGGAGTTC
>Ga0335073_10006989_pt1 | contig 15838 bp, 12 predicted proteins | sample Lox_Sample_22_FD_207093 | JGI IMG/M metagenome (GOLD analysis project Ga0335073, IMG submission 207093) | Soil microbial communities from Loxahatchee National Wildlife Refuge, Florida, United States - Lox_Sample_2.2 | ecosystem: Environmental > Terrestrial > Soil > Wetlands | place: USA... | reverse complement strand
AGTGCGCCGCCAGGGAATTCGACCAAGACCCGTGGTTGGGGCTTTTGGGGTCGTACAGGATCGGCTCGGACGGCGGCTCGCGCGACTGGTCGTGGCCCGCATGGCGGGTCCGTGCCGAGGCGGGGCTGCGCGGTCTGCGTTACCCGGTACGGTGGCTGCGGCTGCGCGAATTCCTGGCGCTGGCCGAGCGGCATGGTTACACCGACGGGGAACATGTGCTCGGCGGTGCCTATATCCACAGCTTCGCGGCGGCCGGCGACATCTACGCCAGGGGCTGGTTCGACCAGCCGTCCCTCGCGACGAGCAAGCTCGGCGAGGACCAGATCATGGGCCTGCTGACGGTGGCGGCCGGATATCGCATGACAGACTTCGGCGGCCCGGATGATCCCATGGCGCTGAGATGGCGCGGGCTTCCCGCGCACCCGGAAGAGCTGCTCGCCACCAAGAAGCTGGTGACGCATTCGGTCCGCTCCTGGGAGAACATGAAGGAAGCTGAGATACGCGGCATCTTCCGGGCCGCCCGAACGTAACGCGGCTCCTTGTGGCTGTTAAGTCGTATCTGAGCTGTTGCCCTGTTCTGTCCTTTGCAGTTCGGCCATCATGAAGAGAAGCTCGAACGCCTGCCGATGTTCGCGGTCCTCGCTCGGCGGTCTCGTCCCGCCCCCCGGGTTCGCGGCCGTGATGGATTCCTGCCGCTGTCGCTCGGCAGCATGGAAGGCCGCGATGGAGTAAAGGCCACGTGACTCGGTCAGTGACGGCCTGTACATATCGACCGTGTGCTGCTGTTCGGCCAGGGTAGTGAGCATGTTGAGGGCGCGCTGCTGCGAGGTCGCGGTCAGTCCCGCCCGCCGCGCCGCGTCAATGGCGGCAGGCTCGGTGCCGCCGAGATCTTCCCAGTGGCCGTCTACCTCGCGGATCGCGAAGTAGGCGAAGAAGCAATAAAGCACCGTATATGCCGCACAGCCGGCCGTCCACGCGATGGCGATCTGCGTGACATTCGTCGCCCACAGCAGCACGAGGCCGAGCACGATGACCGCCTGGACAGTGCTGCCGATCGTGATCGCGGAGCTCTTCTTGGCCATCATCAGGATCGCGCTGGACACGTAGTTGACGATGGTGATGAAGCCCGTGATCACGAGCCAGCGCAGCGGAACGAGGGCGCCAGCAACATAGCCTTTCCCGAAGATGGCCAAGACGATTGGCGCGGCGAAGAACACGACGACAAGTGCGGGCACCGCCAGGGCCGTAATCAAGAGCGCGGCCCGGCGCAGCAGGGCGCGCCGTTCCTTGGGCCGGGACGAGACCTCGGGCAGCAGCGCATTGGTAACGGAGCCCATCACCTGGTAGAGGAGCGCCCCTATCGCCATGGCGATCGACCAGTACGCGGCCGCACCGGCGCCGACCCGGGCAAGCACGATGAGCGGCAGGACCAGCTGTGGTACCCCACCGATGATGTTCGCGACATACATCCCGCCAGAGAACCGGATGAGTTCCCGGCTCTCCGCGATGTCGACTCTCAGCCGGAAACGATGCCCCCGCCGGACGAGCATGGCGCCGAAGACAGCGAAGCCGACAAAGTCGGCGACCACCCGGGCGATGAAAGAGCCGAGGGCGCCGAGGAAGAAAAGCGCCTCTGGGGCGGCCAGCCGGGCGATGCTGGGGATGGTGCCGGCGATTACCATCTTGTCGGCCGAGCGATCGGCGACCAGCACATAGATGAACACGGACATCGTGGCCTGCAGCACGGCGGTGACGACGAAGGCGATGCCAAACGCCAGGCCTCCCAGGGGGAAGAGCTTCTTAGCGTACGGCAGCGCCAGGAAGATCAGCGAGCCGATCAGCGTGGCCAAGAATACCGTGGTGAACACGGTGTTAATCAGCGCGGCGCGATTCCTGGCGGTTGGCAGAAACCGGGCCAGCGAATAGCCTGAGCCAAATTCTGTGATGAAGCAAATCAGCGAGACAGCGGAAACGGCCGTAGCGGACAGTCCTACGTCATTTTTCGAGAAAATGTGGGTAATTAGCGTCAGCGAACCGTATCCGCACACGGCGCCCATGCCCAAATCTATGACAAGAGCCGAGGAGTTTCTGAAAAAGCTCTCCGCGAAAAACTTGCGGGCAAGGTCACGGATCGAGGAAAGGCCTGCCATTAAGTCTGCGTCTGTCGTCTCGGGTGGGCTGCTATGACAGTGACTCCGCCTGCGCTTGGAAACACCGGAGCCAGCATACCCGGCTAGGAGGGGTTCCGGCTGATGATCAGCGCTTTCGAGGGCGACGCACCGCGCGGCGTCAGGCGTCAAGGAACAGGCCCAAGCTACCCGGCCACCGGGATCCTCAGGTCGCGATGCCGCGCCTGCCTGCCGACTAGGCCGCTGACCTGCGATCACCGGTCCGCGACCGGCACGGGGAGATGCCGGGCCACCTTCGAATGCGCTGAAGGTGACACTCAAGGCCGGCTGATCTCTGGTAGCTTGCGGCTGGGTACCGGCACTTCCCGGCCCGTCGCCGCTGCCCGCCAACGGACGCTTCCAGACAAAGAAAGCTGAGACGGTATGCTACGCGTGGAGGACCCGAAGTACAGGCAATCCGGCAAGGGTCGCGGCCGGTTGCTGGCCCTGCTCAGCATTCTCGGCGTATGTGTTCTGGCGATCGTCGCGCTCGTGGTCGTGAAGGGCCCATTGAAGTCGGACCACCCGAGCAGCACCCAGCTGAAGCCCGCCATCGCCAGCAGCGCGACGATTACGGCGGGAGACTCGAAAGCCCATTGCCTTGCCCCGCACTTCACCCATGGGTACCTGGACCAATCGTGGATCAATTCGGTCAGTAAGCTGACCGGGGTGACCTACAATTGCCTGGAAGCCTTTGCCAATCCGATGCAGACCTGGGGGCTGTGGGAAACCCCCTGGATGTTCTCTGATGTCCCTGACGGCTGGGACGCATGGCTGGCCGCGAATCCGGCACACCAGGTCGTTATGGCGATGGACCTCATCCCGCAATCACTCCAGGACAATAGCGATCCGCTATCCTGGGAACAGGCGTGTGCCAATGGCAGCTATGACCAGTACGCCACGACACTGGCCAAGAATCTGGTGTCCTACGGCGCCGGGAAGATAGTCATCCGCCTTGGCGCAGAAGCCAACGGCGGATGGGAAGCCGACTTTGTCGGAGGCACAACCACGGAAATGAATGACTGGGCAAAGTGCTATGACAATGAGGTCACCGCGATGCGTGCGGTACCCGGAGCACATTTCCTATTCGTCTGGAATCCGAATGCCTGCACTTCAAACTTCCCGCTTAACGAGTGGTATCCTGGCAACTCCTATGTGGATATCGTGGGCATAGATGTATACGATCAGGACTGCTCTACGGGCAAGACGGTGGGCGAGGAAGGCTGGGCGGCCTTCTCGACGAACCGCGCGGGTAACGTCCCTTATTCTGCCGATTTCCCGAGCATCGCGGATATAGAGGCTTTTGCCGCGGCGCATGGGAAGCCGATGAGCTTCCCTGAATGGGGCGTCAGCGGTACCATCGAGGACGATGACGCCGCGTACGTCACGGATATGATGCAGATGTTCAAGAGCGACGACTTCGCCTTCGAAAGCTACTTTGATGCCGGCAGTGATGGAGTAGCTTCGCTTGGTTCGGCCATTCCGAACGTCACCGCCGCGTACGCGCAAGCATTCAAATAGGCCGGCCTCACTACCGCCGGAGTGCGAGCGGCGGCCCGCTCGTGGTGGACATAGGTGGACATAGAAGGTGTTGAGAAGACCCTTCGGCCCCGCACAGTATTGATGTATGTCTATGAATTCCGGCCGCGCGGAACTGCCCGAGTAGGCAAAAGAACTGCACGACTGGTCGCGGTCCCGCTACGCTTGGGACCTCCTTCGCGACGGTCCCTGATTCGGTGAGGGGACCTGGCTGGGGGAGAACGCGCTGGTTGCCGGGCATAATCGGGCGGTCAGGGCGAGCCCGGCGATCTTGATGTGACCACGCGAGTACGGCCCGTGCGGCATTGTGAAACGCGCTGTAGCAGGACATTCACGAAACGCTCGATGTCTCACGATTTTGGCGGGGCATGTGAACCGTTTCCTGGTTCTAGGCGTCTCACGTACGCATGTGCCCTAGGATAACCGCAGTACGCTGCAGCGAAAATCGGACACCACGGTTGATACGGCGCATTGGCAGGCGTTGCGGCTCGTCGGCCTAGGGGCGGGCCATCATCTCATGGAGGACAAGGGGACTATGTTGGGCACGCAGCACGCGCTTAATGCGATCTCTGGCGACCCCGCAATCTTCCGCTTGCAGCGGGATCCGGTCCTGGATGACGCGGCGACGGTTGACGCCGTGGACCAGCTGCCGGAAATCAAGGTGTCGATCTTGATGTGCGCGTTCAATGAGCAGCGGACAATCGGCCGCGCGGTCCGCGAAGTCCTCGCCGTGGAATATCCGTGTGAAATAGAACTCATCGTGGTCGACGATGGCAGCAGCGATGCGACCGCTTCCATCGTGGCGCAATTCAAGGACCCCAGGATTACCTTCTACAGGCACGAGAAGAACAGGGGCAAGGGCGCCGCGCTCTGCACGGCCGCGTCGCTGGCCTCCGGGACGCATATCCTTCCGTTCGACGCCGATCTCGAGTACACGTCGAAGGACATCCCGAGGCTGATCGAGCCCATTATGACCGGCCGGTTCGAAGTGGTGTACGGCGCGCGGCTCTTCGGCTACAACACGGTTTATCACTCGTTCAGGTACGCGGTGGGCAACAAAGTGCTCACGATGCTTATGAACATCCTGTTTGACTCTTACCTGAGCGACATGCACACCTGCCTGAAGCTGATGCCGCTGAGCACGTTCAAGAAGCTGAAGCTGCGGGAATCCGGGTTCGGGCTTGACACCGAGATCACCGCCGCCCTGCTCCGGCTCGGCATCAGGCCGTTCGAGGTTCCGGTCAGCTACTACAGCCGGTCCCACGCAGAAGGCAAGAAGATCAACGTGTGGGATGCGCTCGAGTGCCTGCACATTCTCTTCAGGGTGCGGACCAAGCGGAAGAAGCGGCTGACCGTCTCCGGTAAGGACCCCGTCGGCCAGATCGCCTCGGCTGCCACCGGCGGCGAGCACAGCGCTCGCGCGGAGGTGCCGGAGATCGGCGCGCGCCAGGGGCAGAACCACGTCGCGCCTGAGCCCAACGCGGCCGCGGCCGGCTAATTAGCCGATGGGCGTCCGCGTCAGCTTCGTCATCATCGCGTATAACGAGGCCGGGAACATCGGCCGCACGCTCAGCGCGATCAGCTCCCTCGACGGCCTGGATAACTACGAGGTCGTGGTCGTCAACGACGGTTCGGGCGACGCCACGGCGGACGTCGTCAGGGAGCACGCGGCGAGTGACCCGAACATCAGGCTGATCGACCTGCCAGCGAACCGCGGCCGCGGGTACGCCAGGAGCACGGGCATCGCCGCCGCCGAAGGCGAGCTGATCGCGACCGTGGACGCGGACATCGTCGTGCCGCACGACTGGCTCGTCCGCGCCGAGGCCGCTCTGGACGGCCACGACGCCGTGGGCGGGACGGCCGTGCCTGACGGCGACGTCGCCTACGTGCACCAGGCCACCCGGCTCGTTCCGCGGATCGTCGGCCACACCACCGCGGTGACGGGGAGCAACGCGCTGTACCGGCGGCAGGTCTTCGAGGTCGTGGCCTTCGATCCCGCGCTGCGGGAGGGCGAGGACGTGGCTCTGAACCAGGCGACCGCGGGGCGGGGGCTGTCGTTCAGCACCGTGCCGGGTCTGCTGGTCCAGCACATCGAGAACAAGTCGTTTCCAGCGTCGCTCCGGTGGCTGTTTATCACCGGTAAGGGCGCGACCAGGCAATTGCTCGTCTACCGGCAGATACGAGTTCCCGACCTGGCAGCGGCCGCGTTCCTCGCCGGCCTGGCGGCCGGGGTGGCGATCGCGGTCGCGGTGAGCCCGCTGGGGATTGCCCTCCCGGTCCTGCTCCTGGCGGCGATCAGCGCTCAGCACATCCACAGCCGTTTCGCGACGCCGCTGGCCCGCTGGCGATCCGTGGCCGCGGCCATCGCCATTGACGGCGCGCTCCTGCTTGCCTACTTCACGGGCCGGGTGGCCGGCCTGGCCTGGCTCTTCGGGCGGCGGCCCGGGCGTGCGGGCAGCGGGCCAGCCCAGCAGGAAAGCGCTGGCAGCGCCCGCGACGCTCGCCCGGCCAGCGCCGGCAAGTAACAGCCTCAGGCCTAGACGACCGCTGGCAGCCAGTCGGGGTTGTCGGCGATCGTGGAGATCACCGAACCCGCCTCGCGCGCCGCGGTCAAGGCGTCCGAGAGCATCACGAGCCTGTTGCCCCGGCTGACGATCCAGTCGTGGAATGTGATCGTCGTCAGCCGTCCTGGCTCGGCGGCCGCCGCGCGGACGACAGCCCGTGAGTAGTCCAAGACCGGCTTCGGGGTGTCCTCATCGTGGTGCGGCAGGCCCAGCAGGTCGCAGTCGAGCGGGGCCATGACCGGCACCTCCGTCATGCCGTCCCTGGTGAACGGCTCGCGCTTGCCCACCAGCCAGCGCAGCCTGGCCGTCGATGAGCCGTAGAAGGTATCCCGCGCCAGAATCCTGGCGTTCAGCGCGGTGAGCAGGAACCGGTTGCCGTCCCACCGGGGGGAGCCGTCGGATGCCCGCCACGCGTAGGGGAACGGGAACTTGCCCGGGCGCGGCCGCAGCAGCTCGCACGGGTACCTGACCTCCCGGTTGGACACCCAGCGGAACCCGCCGTCCCGCAGCACCTTGTAGATGTCGCTCTTGTGGAAGTTCGGCGACAGCAGGTACGGGGCACGGAATGCGACGGGACGGGCGCCGCTCATGTCCTCGATGATGGAGCTGATTCTGGCCAGGTTCTTGCCGAGCAGCTGCACGCCCTCGGCGTCATAGCGGTCCAGGTTGTCGTGCTCGTAGCCGTGCAACCCGATCTCGTGGCCGGCGTCGGCGATGGCCCGCACGATGTGCGGGTGGTCCTCCGCCATCCGGCCAACCACGAAGAAGACCGCCCGCGCGTCGTGCTTAGCCAGCTCGTCGAGGATGGCGGATGAGTTCTTCGCCAGGTCGTACGGCTCGTCCTTGTACGGCGTGCCGTAGGGAGCCTCGAAGTCGAAGCAGATCAGCACCCGTCCAGGGTCGGCGGGGCTGGAAGCCTTCGTCACGACGCTTCCTTCCTGCCCTCGACAATCAGCTCGGTGGCCGCGTCGGTGGGCTCCGACCGTGTCTCGAGCCCCTTGAATTCGGGGTCATCGCTTTGCCCGACTTCGAAACGGCGGACGTCGGTGAACCCGGCCCTGGCGAGTTCGGCGGACAGCGCGTCCCAGTCGAAGATGTAGCCCTCGTGGTGGCCGTGGTAGGCATACGTCACGCGCAGCATGTCGGCCGGGTGCTCGGCCGGGTAGCCGGCCCGGCGGTGCCGGTCCAGGTGAGCGGAGGTCAGCTCGAGATCGTGCAGGTATGCCCGCGCCGTGCGCTCCAGGTCGGGCGTGGCCAGGCGTATCGCACCGCCCGGGCGCAGCGCCTGATAGCAGTAGCGGAGCACGTCTCTGGCGTTCTCGAGCAGGAAGTGCTCGATGACGTTGTCGCCGTAGATCCGGTCGATGCTCCCGGCCGGCACGGGCCACGGCCTGGTCAGGTCGAGGTACATCTCCGACCGCCACAGCACGTCGGTATTGATCCACCCGGGCATCGGCACGGTTCCGGCCCCGACGTTGACCTTCACCGGGGAGGGCGAATTCGCGACCGCTCGGCGGAAGCGCCGGGACAGCACCGGTGCGCGCAGCGCGGTAAGCGTGTCGCTGACCAGGAGGCGCGCCGTCAGCGCGACGTCAGCCTGCACTAGGACCTTGCCTTTCCTGAGGAGAGCTCTTGGGAGGGACGGCCGAGGACATGCACGGTCCAGCCGGCGTCGCGCCACTGCGCCGTGTTCAGCGCACAGCGGGCGTCGATCACGACGGGCCGCGCGACGGCCTCGCGGAGCGCGGCCGGATCGATGGCCCGGTATTCGGGCCATTCGGTCAGGTGCAGCACCAGTTCCGCGTCGCGGGCCGCCGCTGATACCGAGGGAGCATACCGAAGCTGGGGGAGTTGCCTGGCCGCGTTTCCCGCCGCCGCCGGATCATGGGCGGTCACGTCGGCGCCTGCCGCGATGAGGCGGGCGCAGACGTCGAGGCTCGGAGAATCGCGGACGTCGTCGCTGTGCGGCTTGAACGCCAGGCCGAGCACGGCCACCCGGACACCGGACAGGTCGCCACCGGCCGCGGAGCGGGCCATCCGGATAACCCGGTCGCGCCGCCCCTGGTTGATGGCGTCCACGGTGGACAGCAGGCCGGTGAGCGACCCCACGCCGAACGCGTCGGCGCTGGCGGCGAGCGCGCGGATGTCCTTGGGCAGGCAGCCGCCGCCGAAGCCGAGTCCAGGGCCGAGGAACCGGCGGCCGATCCGCTGGTCGTGGCCGAGCGCCTCGGCGAGCGGGACCACGTCGGCGCCGACGGTCTCGCACATCTCCGCGATGACGTTGATAAACGAGATCTTGGTGGCCAGGAAGGCATTGGCGGCGACCTTCACGAGCTCGGCCGTCTCGTAGTCCATGACCAGGACGGGGCTGCCTCCCGCCTCGGGGATGGCGTACACCCTCCGCACCGCGGCCGCCGCCTCCTCGCTGGTGACGCCGAGCACGATACGGTCCGGCGACAGAGTGTCCTGGACGGCGAATCCCTCCCGGAGGAATTCCGGGTTCCAGACCAGGTCCACGCGATCACCCGCGGGCGCGGCCGCCCGCATCCGGTCGAGCAGCTCCCTGGCCGTGCCCACGGGGACGGTGGACTTGCCCGCCACCACGCACGCCCGGGTCAGCAGCGGCGCCAGTCCGTCGGCGGCTTCCCGCACATACCTCAGATCCGCCGCCCCGCCGGGTCCTTGCGGCGTGCCCACGCACAGGAAATGCACGTCACCGAAGTCAGCCACCTCGGCGAGCGAGTCGGTGAACCGCAGCCTGCCCGCCTCGAGGTTCTTGCGCAGCAGCGGCTCGAGGCCAGGTTCGAAGAACGGAACCTCACCGGCCGCGGCCCTTTCCAGCTTCTCCCGGTCCACGTCGGTCGCGAGCACCTGGTGCCCGAGGTCGGCCATGCACACCGCGTGGGTCAGGCCGAGATAGCCGATCCCGATGACGGTGACGCGCAGAGAGTTGTCGTTGGCGCTCATCTTTCCCGGCTCCTGATCGCGTAACGAAACACCTGAAGGTGGCCCTCCCGGAGACCCAAGCAGGAGATAATGCGAATCGACCACAGGCAGTTACCGCACGGGTCACGACAGCGGGCATAACACTATCAAGTGGCGGGTGCCGTCTAGGGCGGTTTGTGGGACAACCCTGATGATCTACCGCACACTTACGCTTCGCCGCCGCGCGACTACCTAGGGTCCATGGCGTCAGAACCGATTGCACGGCCGCGGTGCTTCTGACAGGATGTTGCCGCTTATATTGTGTGAGACGAGGGGAGAAACCCAAAGCGATGGGCGCGAATAAGGTTATTGACGAGATTTACAGGACCCGGGTCGTGCACGATGAATCCGGAAATGAGTACAAGCTTGCTGCCGAGGTCGACGACACAGAAGGCGATTACCTCTACCGGCTTATTTCGTCAGACGAATCGATAACGAAAACCGTTGAGGTTGGCTGTGCTTACGGCCTCTCTTCGCTGCATATATGCGAGGCGCTGCGCAATAGGCCGAACGCGTCACATACAATTATCGACCCGAAGCAGATGGACATCTGGCACGGCATAGGCCTCGCTCATCTCAAAAGGGCGGAGATAGACTTCTTCGAATTCATCCCCGAGCCCTCGGAGCTGGCACTCCCTGACTTGCTCCGCAAGCAGCCGGCGAGCTTCGACTTCGCCTTCATCGACGGCTGGCACACCTTCGACCAGACCATGCTTGACATGTACTACGCGAATCGCCTGGTCCGGGTGGGCGGTTACATCGTCGTGGACGATTGCCAGTGGCAGTCGGTGTCCGCCGCAGTCTCGTACTTCGGGAACTATCCCGCGTTCGAGCGGGTGCACGAGCCGGCGATCGTGGCCCACTCGAGCAAGCAGCGCATCGCGAAGACCGTCACGACGGCGTTTCAGCCCGGTCTGGCCCGGGCGGTTCTTCCCGCGGGCATCTACAGCCGTTACTACCGGCGCATGTCGTTCCCGACCATGGTGGCCTTCAAGAAGGTCGCCGAGGACACCCGCAACTGGGAATGGTTCGCCGGGTTCTGACCCAGCCAGGGATAACACGGTTCTCTTCGCCGCCCTGGTTATCGCCAGGAGGGTGCGGTCGGCTGTCTGGTCCCAGGTCCGCCTGGCCGCGACCGCCATCCCGCGCACCCGCAGTTCCGCGGCGTAACCCGGGTCGCCGAGCACCTGGTCGAGTGCCTTGGCCCAGTCCGCCGCCGACTGCGCCGGCACGATCAGGGCGCCGTCGCCGGCTGCTTCCCGCACCGCGTCGGCGTCGCTCGCGACTACCGGGAGACCGGCGGCCATCGCCTCGAGGACAGGCAGCCCGAATCCTTCGATCAGCGAGGGATACGCGAACACGGTCGCGTTGGCGTACAGGTCGAGCAGCAGGTCGTCGTCGGCCCGCGTGTACTGCCACACGTGGTCCGCGACCCCCAGCTCGGCGATGAGCCGACCGGCTTCGTCTGTGACACGCGGATCGTGCTGGCCGACAAGCACCAAGCCGAGGTCGGGGTGGCTGGGGAGCAGTTCGGCGAGGGCCCTGACCAGGACCTGCTGGTTCTTGTGCGGACGCCGGGCGCCCACGTGCAGGATGTAGCGGCCAGGCGGCCCGGCCAGGCGGTGCCCGGCGCGCGCCCGGGCGGCGGAGAACTGGGCGCCGACCGCGTTCGGCGCGACCGCCTCGTCCCCGAGCGTGACCCCGTAGAACCGCGCGATGTCGCGCCTCGTCGCCTGGGTGGGCGCCAGCACCGCGGCGGAGGAGCGGATGGCGAGCCGGGTCGCCATCCGGTGCGCCACAGAGAACGCCGTGGGCCGGCGTTCGGCCGCCTGCCGCTCGGAGAGGCAGTCGTGGATCACCGTGACGACGGGCGCGCCGACGCGCACCCAGGGGACGGCCAGGTGGTAGGGGATGTACACGGCATCGGGGCGGAAGCGGCGCACCGTGCGCCGCAATTCAAGCTGCGAGCGAAGCGACGCGACCGGCGCGTACGACGGCACGGGCCAGACCGCGGGATGGGCCAGCAACTCGCTCACCGGGAGGCGGCCGCTGTCCCGGCTGTGCAGCACGATCAGGCGCACGTCGCGCGCGCACAATTCCTGCAGCAGCTCGAACGTGACCCTGCCTATGCCGTGATACTCATCCCGCATTACCCGGCCATCCACCAGGATCCTCAGCGGCGGCCGCGACCGGGCGAATTCCACGGGTATTTCCCGGCCGGTGATTTTCCGATGCCTGTGGGATTGTCCTGATTCTATCTGCTGGGCAGCCATGACGTCGGGGCCTCCTCCCGTGGCGACAGCCACAACCTATAGAGGAGACGCCTGCCACGGGGCAGCCGTTTACAGGATGGTAACCTAAATGCGCGGCATTAAATGGGGCAAGAATGGCAAGTGCGACAAATTAAGTAGTTATATCCGCGGAAATGGCGGGGAGCGCCTGGCGGAGCGAGTCGCGCCAGTGCCCGATGGGCTGAATGCCGGACGCGGCCCAGGCGCCATGGCCGAGAACGCTGTAGGCCGGCCTCGGAGCGGGCCGCTGGTAGGCGGCACTCGTGGTGGGGGTGGGAGACGCCACGGTACGTTCCGGAGAATTGCCCGCGGCACCCGCCATGAGGCGGAATACCTCCGCGGCCAGCCCGAACCAGGTGGTCTGCCCGGCGCTCGTCGCATGGTAGATGCCGGGGGGTGCGCCGGCCGCGACGAGCGCGTGTATCTGCCTGGCGACGTCGGCCGTCCAGGTCGGCTGGCCGTGCTGGTCGTCGACCACCGCCGGGCTGGCGCCCGCGCGCGCCAGCCTGACCATCGCGGCGACGAAACTCGGGCCGTGCGCGCCGTACAGCCAGGCGGTCCTGACGATGTAGCTGCCGTCGGGCAGCGCCGCGCGGACGGCTTGCTCGCCGGCCAGTTTGGTGCGCCCGTAGGCGGTGCGCGGCGCCGGTTCCGCGTCCTCGGGGTAGGGCTCGCGCGCGGTGCCGTCGAAGACGTAGTCGGTGGAGAGCTGCACCAGGCTGGCGCCGAGATCCCGGCACGCGGCGGCCAGGTGCGCGGCGCCGTGCCCGTTGACGGCCAGGGCGGCGTCCTCGTGCGTCTCCGCGTCGTCGACCGCGGTCCACGCGGCGCAGTTGACCACGACATCCGGCTTGAGCGTGTCGACCGCCGCCGACACGGCGGTCGCGGACGTTATGTCAAGCTCGCCGCGCGTCACGCCGGTGACCGGCTCGCCCAGGCCCCTGAGCAGGTCAGTCAGGTCGCGGCCGAGCATGCCGCCCGCGCCGGTGACCAGCCACCTGGTCACGGTGCTGGCCGGGCGGGCGGTGCGGGCCTGTGCAGCGGCTCCCACCAGCCCCGGTTGCCCGCGTACCACTCGATGGTGGCCTTCAGGCCCTCGCTGAACGGCACCTGGGGCGCGTAGCCCAGCGAGCGCAGCAGCGAGTCGTCGAGGCTGTAGCGGCGGTCGTGGCCCTTGCGGTCGGTCACCGGGACCACCATGTCCCAGGCGGCGCCGCACGCCTCGAGGATCGCCGCGGTGAGCTCCCTGTTGGACAGTTCGGTGTCGCCGTTGACGTGATAGACGCGGCCCGGCTCCCCGCGCGCCAGCACGAGCTGGATGCCGCGGCAGTGGTCGTCGACGTGAATCCAGCCGCGGACGTTCAGCCCGTCCCCGTAGAGCGGCACGGGCTTGCCGTCGAGCAGGTTGGTCGCGAACAGCGGGATGACCTTCTCCGGGTACTGGTACGGCCCGTAGTTGTTGCAGCACCGGGTGATCGACACGTTGAGCCCGTGGGTCCGTGCGTAGGCGAGGGCGATCAGGTCCCCGCCGGCCTTGGCCGCCGCGTAGGGCGAGTTGGGGTCGAGCGGGGCGGACTCGGTCCACGATCCGCTCGCGATCGACCCGTACACCTCGTCCGTGGACACGTGCACCACCCGCGGCACGCCCGCCGCCAGGCACGCGTCCAGCAGCACCTGAACCCCTGTCACGTTGGACGTGACGAACTCCGCGGCGCCCGCGATGGACCTGTCCACGTGTGTCTCGGCCGCGAAGTTGAGGACCGCGTCGTGCCCGGGCACCACATCGCGCAGCAGGTCAGCATCGCAGATGTCGCCCCGCACGAACGTGAATCCGCCCGCGACGGGCTCGAGATTGGCCAGGTTGCCCGCGTAGGTGAGCTTGTCGAGAACGGTCACGGCCGCGTCTTCGAACCCCTGGCAGCCACCCGACACCAGGGTCCTGACGTACTGCGAGCCGATGAACCCCGCCCCGCCGGTCACGAGGATCCTCATGACGGAAACGGTAGCGCTTGCGCGCGCAGCCGCGCGGCGTGGTCAGCGCACTGCGCGTACCCGGGCAGGGCCCCGTCGCGACGCGCCTGCTCAAGGGTGGGCGCGGCGGCGTCCTTGGCCGACAGCACCGGAGCGCCGTCCAGGTCCGCCAGCGGCCAGGCGATGCCGAGCGCCGGGTCGAGCGGGTGCACCCCGTGCTCGCGGCCCGGCGCGTACGGCGTGGAGCACAAGTACAGCACGGTCGCCTGTTCGGTCAGCGCCAGGAAGCCATGGCCGAGTCCCTCGGTGAGAAAGACCGCGCGGCGGCTCACGTCGTCGAGCCGCACGGCCTCCCAGCCCCCGAAACCGGGTGACCCCTCCCGCAGGTCCACCACCACGTCCATGACCGCGCCGGCCACACAGGTCACGTACTTGGCCTGCCCGGGCGGAACGTCGGAGTAGTGAATGCCCCGGATCACCCCGCGCCTGGAGGTGGAACAGTTCACCTGCGCGACCCCCAGGCAGTATCCGAGGTCGGCCGCGAACTCCGCGCCGCGGAACGCCTCGAGGAAGCTCCCCCGCTCGTCCCTGTGCACCCGCGGGGTGAACACCCATGCGCCGTCAATGCCTAGCGAATCCACCCGAAGATGGTAGCGGCCCGTCCCTGTTCGCGCAGGACTTGGCCGTTCTGAGCGCATCTGGCGGCAAGGGCCCGATAGCTTGTCTGGTATGAAGGCCCTGGTGCTATCGGGAGGATCGGGCACGCGACTGCGCCCGATCACGCACACCTCCGCGAAACAGCTGCTGCCGGTCGCGAACAAGCCTGTGCTGTTCTATGGGCTGGAAGCGATCGCGGACGCGGGGATCACCGACGTCGGGCTGGTGGTCGGCGGGACGGCCCCGGCCATCGAGGCAGCCGTGGGAGACGGCTCGCGGTTCGGGATCAGGGCCACCTACATCCCGCAGGAAGCACCGCTCGGCCTCGCCCACGCCGTGCTGATCGCCCGCGACTTCCTCGGCGACGACGACTTCGTGATGTACCTGGGCGACAACTTCATCGTCGGCGGAATCACCGACCTGGTCGGGGAGTTCGCCGCCACGCGGCCGCACGCCCAGATCATGCTGACCCGGGTGAGCGACCCGAGTTCGTTCGGGGTAGCGGAACTCGGCGACGACGGGGCGGTCGTCAGGCTCGAGGAGAAGCCGCGGCAGCCGAAAAGCGATCTCGCGCTCGTCGGGGTGTACATGTTCACTCCCGCCGTGCACGAGGCCGTGCGCGCGCTCACGCCGTCGTGGCGCGGCGAGCTCGAGATCACCGAGGCCATCCAGTGGCTGATCGATCAGGGCAAGGACGTGCGGTCCACCACGATCACCGGATACTGGAAGGACACCGGGAACGTGGCGGACATGCTGGAAGTGAACCGGCTCGTCCTGGAGACGATCGAGCCCCGGGTGGACGGGACGGTCGATGCCGATACCGAGATCATCGGCCGGGTGCAGGTCGAAGCGGGCGCCCAGGTGAGCGGGTCGAGGATCGTCGGGCCGGCGGTCATCGGGGCGGGAAGCAAGATCAGCGGGTCGTACGTCGGGCCGTTCACCGCGATCGCGCCGGACTGCGCGGTCGACGACAGCGAGATCGAGTACTCGATCGTGCTGCGCGGTGCGTCCATCCGCGGCGTGCGCCGGATCGAGGCATCCCTGATCGGTCATGAGGTGGAGGTGACCCCGGCACCGCGGGTGCCGCGGGCGCACCGGCTCATCCTCGGCGACCACAGCAAGGTGCAGATCAGCTCCTGAGGGGCTCAGCCGCCCAGCCTGCGGGTGAAGCCGGCCGGTATGACCAGGTCCTCGGGCGACAGCTCGGAAATCGACGAGCGCCCGAGCCCGAGCAGGCACGAGTCGATCCCCGCCCGCAGCAGGTCGAGCACGTTCTCCACGCCCGCCTGCCCGCTGGCGCCGAGCCCCCACAGGTAGGCCCGCCCGATCAGCACCGCGCGCGCCCCCAGGGCCAGGGCCTTGACCACGTCACCGCCGCGGCGCACCCCGCCGTCCAGCAGCACCTCGACCTGATCCCCGACCGCCCGGGCGACGTCGGGCAGCAGCCGGATCGTGGCCGGCGTGCCGTCCAGGTTGTTGCCGCCGTGGTTGGACACCGAGATCGCGGTCACCCCCGCGTCCACGGCCCGCTTGGCGTCGTCGACGCGGGTGACGCCCTTGAGCATGAACGGCCCGCCCCACTGCTCCCGCAGCCAGGCCACGTCGTCCCAGGACGGCGGCGGCGTCTGCATCCACTGGCCGTAGGCGCCGAAGAACGTGGGCG
>Ga0335073_10006987_pt1 | contig 15840 bp, 10 predicted proteins | sample Lox_Sample_22_FD_207093 | JGI IMG/M metagenome (GOLD analysis project Ga0335073, IMG submission 207093) | Soil microbial communities from Loxahatchee National Wildlife Refuge, Florida, United States - Lox_Sample_2.2 | ecosystem: Environmental > Terrestrial > Soil > Wetlands | place: USA... | reverse complement strand
GGTGATGTACCTCGGCCGGCTCGTGGAGGTCGGCAGCGTCCGGGGCGTCCTCGAGCATCCGATCCACCCGTACACGAAAGCGCTCCTCGCGGCGGTCCCGGTGGCGGACGTGCGGCGGCGCCGCACCCTGTTCCGCATCGGGGGGGACGTTCCGTCGCTCGTCGACCCGAAGCCCGGCTGCCGGTTCGCGCCGCGCTGCCCGTTCGTCATCCCCCGGTGCCGCACCGAGTACCCCGAGCTGCGCCCGATCCCGGGCGGGCCGCCGGGTCAGCTCGCCGCGTGCCACCGGGCCGAGGAAGTCTTGAACGTCGCGCCCGGCGAGCTGCTCGTCTCCGCGGACCAGGCGTCGAAGGTGCCGCCCGTCTCGGTGTCCGACGCGGCGACCGCGTAGGGCGCTACTTCGCCCACTGCGTGTTGAACAGGAAGGCGAACGGCTCGGCGCTCGCCATCGGGTTCTCGATCACGCCCTGGAGCTGGGTCGAGTACACCGCGAACGAGGTCGGGACGACCAGCCAGATGTCGGTGTAGTTGTCGTACATCATCTGGGTCATGTTCGAGTAATCGATCGTGAGGTTCGTCGTGTTCGAGTCCGCGGCGGCCGAGTACACGAGCCCGTCCATCGTCGCGTTCGCGTACTGCGACATGCACAGGTTCGCGCTGCCCGTGCTCACCGCGTCGTTCTGCGTCCAGTCGTCCGGTGAGATGTAATCGGACGTGTAGAACTCCTGGCCCATGTTGAACGGTCCGTTGTTGGCGCTCGTCTGGGTCGTGCAGACGCCGTTCGTCAGCGCCTGCTCTTCGTACAGGTCGTCGAGCGAGATCGGGATCGGATTGATCGTGAGACCGATCTGCGCGAGGTCGTTCTGCAGGAACGCCGCCGTCTCGGCCCAGTCGATGCCGGTGTCGAGGTACTCGTACTTGATCGACTGGCCGGCGCAGGCGTTGTTGGCACACGGAGAGTCGGCGATCTCCGCCTTCGCGAGCGACAGGTTGTACTGGTACGGGGACAGGTTCTGGGGGTTGTAGTAGGGGTACTGGGGCGGGACCGGGCCGACCCACTGGTCCGCGTAGCCGCCGAACGCCTCCTGGATGATCTGCTGGTAGTTGATCGCGTGCGCGATCGCGGCGCGCACCGACCAGTTGTTGAATGGGAAGACGTTCTGGTTGAGGTAGATCCACCACGACCCGCTGGTGGAGCCGTAGATCTCGGGGAGGGCCTGCACGGTGAGGCAGGAGTCCCCCTGGAGTACGTGGACCGTTCCGGGACCGATGTAGGCGAACGAGGCGCTCGCCGCGTCCCCGACCTTGAGGTTGTTCGTCGTGATGTCGACCGAGTCCTGGAAGATGACGTCGATCGTCGTGTTCGCCGGCTGGATCATGTTGTTCCACGGCTCCGCCGCCGCCGCGCTGTCGCCCCAATAGTGGGAGTTCGGGGTCAGCTCGTACCCGCCGCCGGGGAGCCCGTCGTAGTACGCCAGAGTGTACTGGCCGGTCCCGAGCATGTTGGTCGCCAGGTAGGTGTTCGGACTTCCCTCGACGACCCCGCCGTTCGCCTGCACGACGTTCGGGTCGACCGCGTAGGAGTTGGGAGCGGAGATCGAGGCAAGGAGGTAGCCGTACGGTGTCGGGGCCCACGGGGGGCCGTCGAGGTAGCCGTACCCGACGTTCAGCTCGATCGCCGAGGCGTTCAGCACCTGGAACGACTGGTTCGCCGTTTCCATCAGCGCGATATCGGTCGCGTTCGGGTCGTCGAAGTTCCACGTATTGAGGTCGTTGACGAGGGTCGCGTTGGCGTCCGAGTCGTTGGTGGCGTTCGAGTAGTAGTTCAGCGGGTTCGAGGCGTTGAAGTTCGTCGAGTAGAAGTTCTGCTCGAGGATGAACTGGGGGCCGCTCTCGAGGACCAGGCTCCGGTAGAAGCTGAACCACTGGACGTAGGCGTTGTAGGGGTCACCGTTCGAGAAGGTGACGCCGGGGCGGAGGTCGAACACCCACGTGAGGCCTCCGTTCGACTCGGTCCAATTGGAGGCCAGTACGCCCGAGAAGTTCGTGGAGCTGCTGCCGTTGTAGTTGACGAGGCCCTGGTACACCTGCTGGACCGCGGCCCAGCCGGGCGTCGAGAACGTCTCCCCCGGGTCGAGAGAATCCGGTATCTCCGCCTGGTCCACGATGAGGGGGTTCGTCTCCTGGAGGCACCGCTGGGTGGCGAACCGCAGCGAAAAGGCCGCCACGATGAGAATGACAACGATGGCGAGAATGATGCAGTTCCGCCACTTCGGGTCCATTCGGAGCCCCTCGGAGGCCGAGGGCCAAGGAGGGGCTTCTCCCTGATATAGTATGCGAAGCCCGATTTTTCGGCGGTGCCGTCGCCCCCTCCGGGAACCTCTTTAGCGGGCCCGGGCTCGGCGCCCCGGGCGAGGGCGATGGACCGGACAATGCTGATCGGGGGCGAGTGGGTCGCTGCGTCGAACGGGTCGACGAGCCCCGTCGCGAGCCCGTTCGACGGCGCATCGCTCGGCACGGTCCCGCTCGGCTCCCGCGAGGATGCCAAGCGGGCGATCGACGCGGCGCGGGCAGCGTTTGACAAGGGTCCGTGGCCGCGGCTCCCCCCGCGCGCCCGCGGCGAGGTGTTCCTGAAGGCCGCCGCGATTCTGACGCAGCGGCTGCCCGAGTTGGCACAGCTCGAGAGCCGGAACCAGGGCAAGACGATCAAGCAGGCCCAGGATGCGGACCTGCCGTTCTCCGTGGACAATCTGATCTTTTACGCCGGCGCCGGCCGCACGATGGAATCGAAGAACCCCGGGGAGTTCACCGGGGACGGCACGACGATCTTCCGGCGCGAGCCGGTGGGCGTGGTCGCCTCGATCACGCCGTGGAACTATCCGATCATGATGGCCGTCTGGAAGGTCGGTCCGGCGCTGATCACCGGCAACACCGTCGTGCTGAAGCCGGCGAGCTGGACGCCGCTGACGACCCTCGAGCTCGGGAAGGCGTTCCAGGACGCGGGGCTTCCCGCCGGGGCGCTCAACGTCATCACCGGGCCGGGCGGGGAAGTGGGCGACGAGCTGTCGCGCAACCCGAAGGTCGACATGGTCTCGCTGACGGGCGACACCGCGACCGGCCGCAAGATCATGGAGGCCGCGAGCAGCACGGTCAAGCGCGTGCAACTGGAGCTCGGCGGCAAGGCCCCCTTTGTCGTCTTCGAGGACGCGGACGTTCCGGCCGCGGTCGAAGGTGCGATCGTCGCGGGGTACGTCAACGGCGGCCAGGACTGCACGGCGGCGACCCGCCTGATCGTCCATGCGAACGTCCGCGCGAAGTTCCTGAAGCACCTCCTCGAGCGCGTCGCCACCATCCGGATCGGCGACCCCCTCTCGCGTCAGACCGACCTCGGACCGCTCGTGCACCCGACCCACCAGAAGCGAGTGCTCGACTTCGTGGTGAAGGGGAAGGAGGAGGGCGCCAAGCTCGTGGCGGGCAGCTCGGAGGCCCCGAAGGGACATCCCCACGGGGCGTTCGTCGCTCCGGCGGTGTTCGACGCCGTGGCCCCCGACATGGCGATCGCGCAGAAGGAGGTGTTCGGTCCGGTGCTCGATGTGCTCGAGTTCTCCACGTTCGACGAGGCGATCGACATCGCTAACGGGGTCGAGTACGGGCTCGCCGGCAGTGTATGGACCAACGACCTCCGCACCGCGATGAAGGCGGCGAACGCGCTCCGGTTCGGGGATGTCTGGGTCAACGACCACCTGCCGCTCGGTTCGGAGACGCCGCACGGCGGGTTCAAGCAGTCCGGGTTCGGCAAGGACCTCGGGACCGACTCCCTGTACGACTACACGGCGGTGAAGAACATCTACGTCGACCTCACCGGCCAGGCGCGGAAGGCGTGGCATTACACGACCTACGGCGACCCCGCGTAGGATCGATCATGGCGGCCGACGGGATCCCGGTGGGCGGCAAAGGTCGGCTGCTCATCGGCGGAGCGTGGCTCGCGCCGTCGAGCGGGCGTTACTCCGAGGTCCATGACCCATCGACCGGCCACGTGATCGGAGAGGCGCCGGTCGCCTCGGTTGACGAAGCGCGCGCCGCGGTCGATGCCGCGGCCGACGCGGAGGACCGCTGGGGGAGCACGCCGGGGCACGAGCGGGCCCGTATCCTTCGTGCCGCGGCCGAGCGCCTGCGCGCCGACCGGGAGACGATGGCCCGGCTGATCGCGCGGGAGGTCGGCAAACCGATCGTCGAGGCGCGGGTCGAAGCCGAGCGGGCGGTCGGCGTGTACCTCCTCGCGGCGGAGGAGATCCGGCATCTCGGCGGGGAGAGCTACCCGGCGGACGCCTACGAGCGCCCCGCGGGGAACGAGCACCGATTCCTGTTCTCCGTGCGGGACCCGGTCGGCGTGGTCGTCGCGATCGGTCCGTTCAACTTCCCGCTCAACCTCCTATCCCACAAGGTCGCCCCGGCCCTCGCGGCGGGCAACCCGGTGGTCGCCAAGCCGACGAGCGCCGCGCCGTTCACCGCCCTGCGTCTCGCCGAGCACCTCAGCGCCGCCGGCGTCCCCGCGGGTGTGATCAACGTCGTGGTCGGCCCGGGCGGTTCGGTCGGCGATGCCTTGGTGGAGCACCCCCGCACGCGGCTCGTCACCTTCACCGGCTCGACCGACGTCGGGAAGGCGATCGCCGGGAAGGCCGGACGGCACGCCAAGCGGGTGATCCTCGAGATGGGCGGGATGGACCCGTTCGTCGTGCTCGATGACGCGCCGCTCGAGCTCACGGTCCAGGCGGCGGCCCGGGGGATCTTCAGCTACTCCGGTCAGGTGTGCACCGCGTCGAAGCGGTTCCTGGTCGAGGACGGGATCGCCCCGAAGTTCGCGGCGGCGCTTGCCGAGAAGGCAAAGGCGCTCCGAGTAGGCCCGGCGCTCGAGGAGAGCACCGAGGTCGGGCCGCTGATCGACGGCGGCGCGGTGGAGCGGATGGAGTCGCTGGTCGAGGACGCCCGCGACCGTTCCGCCAAGGTGCTCGCGGGCGGGGAGCGACCGCGCGGCCGCACGGAGGGCCATTTCTACGAACCGACCGTGCTCGACGAGGTCCCCGAGGAGGCCCGCGTCCTGCGCGAAGAGCCGTTCGGACCGCTCGCTCCGATCGCCCGGTTCTCCGACCTCGAGAGCGCGGTGCGCATCGCGAACTCCACGCCGTACGGGCTCCAGGCGGCGGTGTACACGAAGGACATCGCCCGCGGCTTCCGGCTGGCGAAGATGATCCGGGCCGGCGGGGTGCACCTGAACGACCCGACGAACCTCCGGTGGGACGCGCTGCCGTTCGGCGGCGTGAAGGAGAGCGGCCTCGGCCGCGAAGGGCTCCGGTTCGCGATGGAAGAGATGACCGAGGTCAAGCTGATCTCGGTGAACTACGCCGAGAACTGACCCGGATCTAGCGACGGCCTTCGGGGAACGTCCGGCCGGGCGCCGGTGGGACGACGGGGGGCGGGTGCGACGGGGAGGTCGGATGGAACGGCTCCTCCACCGTCACCGGGGGAGAGGTGGACGGGAGGGGGTGCCGGGTCGCGGTCGCCGTCTCGGAGCCGCCGAGGGCGTCCTCGAACGCGCCGAGGCCGCGCTCGAGAAGCTCGTCCTCGATCGTGAGGGGGGCCATGAACCGGAGCGTCTGGTCCCATGAGCCGCACGAATGCATGAGGACCCCGCGCGAGAACAGCTCGGAGCGCATCGACTTCGCGCGGTCCCCCCACGCGCTCTTGGTCGCGGGGTCGCGCACGAACTCGACGCCGACCATGAACCCCCGACCCCGGACGTCGCCGATCGAGGTGTGCCGGTGCGACATCTCCCGGAACCGCTCCACCAGCGCGTGTCCGCGCTTCCGGGTCCGGTCGAGCAGGGCGCCCTCCCGGAGCACCTTCAGCACTTCGGTGCCGGCCGCCAGCGCGAGCGGGTTCGCCCGGAACGTGCCGAGATGGAACCCCTTCGGGAGCTCCTTCACGAGGTCGGAGCGGTAAGCCACGACCGCGAGCGGTATCCCGCCGCCGATCGATTTCGCGATGCACAGGATGTCGGGCGTCACGCCGGAGTGCTCGACCGCCCACATCTTGCCCGTGCGGCCGAGGCCCGTCTGCACCTCGTCGGCGATCAGCAGGAGGTGGTGCCGGTCGCAGAACTCCCGGAGGGCCGGGAGGAAGTCGTCGGGAGGCAGGACGTATCCGCCCTCCCCCAGGATCGGCTCGACGAGCACGGAGGAGATGGAATCGACCCCGGAGTACGGGTCGTTGACCAGGTGCTCCAGGTACGCGATCGTGCCGGCGGCCCCGTCGTCGGCGCCGAGCACCGGCCGGTACGGGTCCGGGTACGGCACACGGACCACCGCTCCCCCGCCGAACGAGCTCGTCACGTGGTAGCGTCGTCCGCTCGTCAGGGCGACCGCACCGCCGTGGACACCGTGGTAGGCACCCGAGAACGCGACCGTGCCCCGCTTGCCCTGGGCAAAGTCGGCGAGGCTCACTGCGGTCTCGATGCAGTCGCCGCCGGTGATGCTGAACAGTACCTTGGCGTGGTTCCGCAGCGTTCCCGGTAGGGATCCCTCCAGCTCCTCGAGGAACCGGATGCGGGCCTCGGTCGGTAGCTCGAGCGCGTGCCAGATCTGCTGCGACTGCGCCTCGACCGCCTGGACGATTCGGGGATGCCGATGCCCCAGGTTGAGGACGCAGATGCCCGCGACCCAGTCGACGTACCGGTTCCCGTCGACGTCCTCGATGGTCGAGCCCTGGGCGACCTTCGGGGCCATCGGGAAGTAGCGCGGGTACCCGACCGCCTCGGTCTCCCACCGGCCCTGCTCGGCGAGCAGCTTCCGGGATTTCGGCCCGGGCGGGGGCGCGACGATCCGGGGCGCATCCGGGAAGCTGAGCCACCCCGAACTGTCCGTCATGTCGGCCTCCGGTTCGCACTACCGGATTCGGGGTTATCAGGTCTGGGACGGGGCCGGCCGCGCCGTCCGGCAAGGATTAACCGCGCCCGCCGCTGCATCGCGGGTCGGAAGCGATCGCCGTGACCCCTCTGCCCCGGGCCGATACCCACCTGCACCTGAGCCAGTGGTGGCCCGAGCTCGCCCGCACCGGCTACCGGCCGGACCTCGACTACACCGTGCAAGGGCTCCTTCGGGAGATGACCGCCAACGGCATCGATTTCGGGCTCGCGATCCAGATCGTGGAGACCCCGGATGCCAGATCGGGACTCGCGGAGAGCCGCTCGATCCTGAAGGAGAGCGGCGGGCGGCTTCGCCCGGTTGTGACCGTGGACCCCACGAAGGGGAGCGCGACGATCGACTCCACGCTCGGGCTCTGGGAGATGGAGCTCGGGATCGCCGGCATCAAGCTGTTCCCCGGGTACCGTCCGTTCTATCCGCACGACCGGCGGCTCGCACCCGTGTACGAGTTCGCGCGGAAGCGGGCGCTGCCGGTGCTCGTCCACCAGGGCGACACCCTCCACAAGGACGGGCTGCTCAAGTTCGCACGCCCGATCGAGCTCGACGAGGTCGCCGTCCAGTACCCGGACGTGCGGTTCGTCCTGTGCCACTTCGGGAACCCGTGGATCGACGAGGCGGCCGAGCTCGTGTACAAGAACGAGAACATCTACGTCGATACCTCGGGGCTGCTCGCGCACCCCTCGGCGCCGTTCTTCCCGCGCATGGTCGAGCAGTGCCGGGAGCGCCTCCTCTCGGCCATCCTCACGGTCGGGTCGAGCGACCGGATCCTGTACGGGTCGGATTGGCCGCTGCAGGAGCTGAGCCAGTCGGTCCAGCTGATCGACCGGCTCGACCTCCCGGCGGAGGACCGCGCGAAGATCCTGGGAGGCAACGCCCGGCGGCTGTTCGGAGCGACCGCGCGGACGGGGCCGGGCGCCTAAACTCCGGGGCTCCGGACCCGAGTTACCGAACTTACGGCAGTTACGCACGACCGGGGTGATAACCCGGCGCGCCCCTCCGAGGTCCCGGAATGGACGTCGACCCGGCGTCGTACGAGGAGTCGCCCGGAGCGACCGAGGGGGAAGGGATCTCGATCCTTCGCTCGGACGGGTCGACCGCGGTGCTCCGCGAGCGGCTCGAGCGCCCGTCCCGGCTCGGGATGACCTTCTTCCTGATGCTCGGCGCGATCGTGGCCGCCGCCGGCCTCCTCCTCTTCGTCACCAGCCGCGCGCTCATCGACCTCCCCATCGCCGTGTTCGGTGCGATCCTGATGGTCCTCGGCGGCGCGCAGCACTTCCTCCTGAAGCGGGACCGGGAGCACTGGCCCGACCGGGCGCTCCTGTGGGACGGTGGGATCGAGCTGATGCTGCACAACGGCGACGTCCGGGGGCTTTCCTGGACCGACCCGGACCTCGCGTTCAGTCTCGTCGCGCGGCCGGCCCACGCCCCCGTGCACCGCGAGTATCTGCTCATCTGGCTGCGGGACAAGAACGTCCCGACCATCGAGCTGTCGGAGGAGGGGTTCCAGCGGGTCCGTCAGGTCGTCGAGGACCGACGATTGAACATCACCGAGAACCGGAAGGGCCGGGATTCGAAGCTGACCCAGTGGATCCTGGTCCAGCCGTACCAGTTGGGTCAGGGAACGGCCCCGGCGGCTGAGCCGAGCGAGGCGCCGGTCGACCTGAGCGCCCCACCTTAAACGAGACCACCGGTTGGGCCCCCCGATGGACCCGGCGGAGATCCAGCGCATCGTCCGCGAAACGAACTACGTGACGTGGCGGCGACAGGGGGGTTGGAATCCGCTTGTCGTCACGCGCGCGGAGGGCTCGAAGTTCTGGGACGCCGCGGGGAAGGAGTACCTCGACTTCTCCTCGCAGCTGATCGCGACGAACCTGGGCCACGCGAACCCGAAGGTCGTGGCCGCCATCGCTGAGCAGGCGAAGACCCTCTCCTACGCGGTGCCCGGGTTCGCGACCGAGCCTCGGGCGCGACTGAGCGCCGCCCTCCTCGAGGTCCTCCCGAAGGGACTCGACCGATTCTTCTTCAGTACCTCGGGGACCGAGGCGAACGAGGCCGCGCTCAAGATCGCCCGTCTCGCGACCGGGCGGACGAAGGTCGTCTCGCGGTACCGATCCTATCACGGTTCGACCGCGGCCTCGATCTCGGTCACCGGCGAGTTCCGACGCCGGCCGATCGAGAAGCTGCAGAAGGTCCCGGGGACGGTGTTCGCCCCCGACTGCTACTGTTACCGATGCCCGTTCGGCCTCACGTACCCCAGCTGCCACGTGGAGTGCGCCGAGTACGTCGACGGCCAGATCGCCCGGGAGGGGGACGTCGCCGCGATGATCGTCGAACCGGTGGTCGGCACCAACGGCGTGATCGTGCCGGTCCCGGAGTACCTGCCCCGGATCCGCGAGATCACGCGAAAGCACGACGTGCTCCTGATCGCGGACGAGGTGATGAGCGCATGGGGACGCGTCGGGGAGTGGTTCGCGGTCGACCACTGGAGCGTCACGCCGGACATTCTCACGACCGCGAAGGGGATCACCGGGGCCCACATCCCCCTGGGCCTCACCGCCACCACGAGCGCGATCCACGACCGGTTCCAGGACTCGTATTTCCCGCACGGTCACACGTACGAGGCGCACCCGCTCACGCTGGCTCCCGGCGTCGCGGCGATTGAGGAGTACCGGCGCCTCGACCTGATCCAGAAATCTCGGAGGGACGGCGAGTACCTTCTCGCCCGGCTTCGGGAGATCCAGGAGCGCCACCGCTCGGTGGGGGAGGTTCGGGGCCTCGGTCTCTTCGCCGCGGTGGAGCTGGTCAAGAACCGGGCGACCCGGCAGCCGTTCAACACGGACGAGGAGAAGATGGCGGGAAAGCCGCTCGTGGTGGAGCAGGTGACGGCCGCGATGATGAAGGAGGGCGTCTACTGTGTGGGGTGGGTCTCCCACCTCGTGATCGCTCCGCCGCTCATCGTCACTCGGCCGGAGCTCGACCTCGGGCTCGAGGTGCTCGACCGGGCCCTGAAGGTCGCGGATGATCTCGCGGACCCGGTCTAGAACCAGCGGGTCGTGACGACCTTCTTCCGGGTGTAGAACTCGACCGCGTCCCGCCCCGTGGCGTGGAGGTCGCCGAAGAACGAACCTTTCCATCCGACGAACGGGAAGTAGGCGGGGGGGGAGGGGACGCCGATATTGACCCCGACCATGCCGGCCTCGATCCGGTGCGAGAACTCTCGGGCAGCCTTCCCGTCCCGCGTGAAGATCGCGGCGGCGTTCCCGAAGCGAGAGCGGTTCGCGACGGCGAGCGCCTCCTCCAGGCTGGGAACCCGGATCACCACGAGGACCGGGCCGAAGATCTCCTCCTGGGCGATCGACATGTCGGGCCGCACGCCGTCGAACAAGGTCGGGGCAACGTAGTAGCCGTCCTCCGAGCTCGGCGTAGGGCCCCGGGCCACGACCTTCGCTCCCCCGGCCTCGCCCTCCTCGATCCATCGGCGCACTCGGGAGCGGTGCTCGGCCCGGATCACGGGCCCGACGTCGGTCGCCGCCTCCCCGGCGGGGCCGACGTGCAGTTTCCGGACCGACTCCGCGAGCTTCCCCACGAGAGCGTCCCCGACGGGGTCGACCGCGAGGAGCACGCTGCCCGCGAGGCAACGCTCGCCGGACTGACCGAACGCGCTCGAGAGGATCGCCGGCACCGACCGGTCTAGGTCGGCGTCCGGCATCACGACGATGTGATTCTTCGCGCCCGCCAGCGCCTGGACGCGCTTCCCGTGGGCCGCGGCCGTGGTGTACACGTGGCGGGCCGTCGGCGCGGAACCGACGAACGAGACCGCGTCGACCCGGGGGTGGATGAGTAGGGCGTCCACCGCGGCGGCGTCGCCGTGCACAAGATTGAACGTCCCCGCCGGGAAGCCGGCCTCCGCGAAGAGCCGGGCCAGAAGGGTCGCCGACAGCGGGACGCGCTCGGACGGCTTCAGCACGAAGGTGTTGCCACAGACGAGCGCCAGTGGCGCCATCCACAGCGGGATCATGACGGGAAAGTTGAACGGGGTGATGCCGGCGGCCACCCCGACCGGCTGTCGCAGGAGCGTGGTGTCGACCCCCGGACTGACCTCCTCGAGGAAAGACCCTTGGAGGGTCGTCGGCGCGGACGCGGCGAACTCTGTCGCTTCGACGCCCCGACGCACCGACCCGCGGGCCTCGTCGACGGTTTTCCCATTCTCTCGGACCACGCTCTCAACGAGCTCGTCGAAGTGGGTCTCCAGGAGGTGACGGAGGGCGAGCACCTTCCGGGCCCGCTCGGGCGCCGGAGTATCGCGCCAGGAGGGGAATGCCGCACACGCCGCGCGGACGGCGGCGTCCACATCGGTGGCGTCCGAACGAGGGACGCGAGCGAGGAGGGAACCCGTGGACGGATCCGGGACGTCGAGCAGCCCCGTCGCGGCCGGCCGGACCCACGCTCCGCCCACGAAATTTTCCAGCACCACCGCGCCGGCCATGGGGGACCTGTTCGGCTCGGAACCACGGAGGGTATTGACGGTCGCGGGGCGCGCCGCAGGACGGTCCGCGGAGCCCTTTTGTAACCCCTCCGGCTCCGAACCGTACCGCCTCGGGGCGACCTGAGCGGGCACGGGAGATGGGACTCTGGACCCTCGATTCGAGGCGGCCTTCGCCGAGTACCAGCGCCGCACCCCGCGCTCCAAGGAACTCTGGGAGCGGGCGCACCGCTGGACGCCCCTGGGCGTCCATTCCAACTACCGATTTCTAGATCCGTACCCGTTCTACGTGCACCGCGCGCACGGGGTCCATCTCTGGGACGCGGACGAGAACGACTACCTCGACTTCAACATGGGATTCGGTTCGCTGCAGAGCGGCCACGCCCACCCCAAGCTCGTCGAGGCAATGGCCCGTCAGCTCGAGGACGGGACGGTCTACGGCTACGAGTGGGAGCGCGCTCCCGAGGTCTCCGAACGGATCTGCCAGCGGTACCGGATGGACAAGGTCCGGTTCAGCACGACCGGCCTCGAGGCGACCCATCACGCGATCCGGTTCGCCCGGGCGTTCACGAAGAAACGGTACGTCCTGAAGTTCGAAGGGTCGTACCACGGCTCCCACGATACCCTGCTCGTCGGGGTGAAACCCCGGGTCCAAGTGGCGGGAGAAGCGAGAAAGCCGAACTCCGCGCCCGCGACCCCGGGGATCCTTCCTGAGCTTTCCCAGCGGACGCTCGTCGCTCCGTTCAACGACCTCGAAGCGACGCGCGAGATCGCGCTCGAGCACAAGAACGACCTCGCGGCGGTGATCGCGGAAGCGATCCCGATGAACATGGGGTTCGTCCTGCCCGACGAGGGGTTCTTCCCCGGGGTCCGGGAGCTGTGCAACGACCTCGGGGCGCTTCTGATCTTCGACGAGATCAAGACCGGCGCGAAGTACCTGCACGGCGCCCAGGACGTCGTGGGGGCCAAGCCGGACATCGTGACCCTCGGAAAGTCGATCGCGTGCGGCGTCCCGCTATCCGCGATCGCCGCGGGACCGGGCATCATGGACGAGGTCGGGCCCCGGAAGGTCGCTCACGCGGGAACGTACAACTCGAATCCCCTCGCCCTCACCGCCTGCATCGCGTCGCTCGATCACATCCTGACCGAGGAGGGCCTCGAGCGCTCGGCCGCGCTCAACGCCCGGCTCGCGAAGGGGTATGCCGAAGTGATGGACGATGCCGGCGTGACCGCCCACGTCTCGGCGGACGGGGTGTCGGGCACGGTGTACTTCTCGGACCACCCCGTTCGGAACTGGCGCGACTTCCTGACGGTCGACGGAGACCGCTCCATGCTGTACTATTACCACTGCCTCAACGCGGGCCTGATCCCCTCCGGAACGGGACCAGACGAGCAGTGGACGATCTCGGTCCAGCACACAGAAGCAGACGTGGATCGGCATCTCGAGATCCTGGGGTCCGTCGCCGAGCGCCTGGCGGGGACGCCCCAGGCCGGCGAGATCGAGGAGTCCGTCTAACGGGTCGACCTACCCGTCCCGCTCCGGTGGGGCGAAGACGACGAGCAGCACCAGCTCCTCGGTGATCGAGTGGAAGTGGTGCGGTTCCTTGGCCGGAACGAAGAGGAGGTCCCCGGGCTCGGCCGCCTGCTCGACGTCCCCGTGCTGGAGGCGGCCGCGGCCTCGGACCACGTAGTAGACCTCGTCCTCGGAATGCGGTTGTTGAGTGTCCACGCCCGCCACGGGCAGAGCGTACACTCCCGCGCTCATCGTCGAGACCCGCAGGAATTCGGTGTATCGCTTTCCGGCTTTCCGGCCCTTCTCGAGCCCCTCCTCGATCGAGGACATAGTTCCCGGCTCGGGACGCACCCGGCGAAGATAGGTGAAACCCTGCCCACCGCGCGGGGGGCTCGCCCACATAGCTAAACGAGGGGCGACGACCATCCCGGACATCCCATGGGGCGGGGAGGGGTGGCAGGGAGACCCCTCCTGGGGGCTCTCGGGGCGGCCTTCTTGTTGCTCATCCTCCTCGTGCCGAGCGGGAATCTCCTTACCCCGTCCGGCCCGGCGACCTCACCACGGGCCCCCGTGATACCGGCCGTCTCCACCTACGCCGTGAGCGGTGTGGTCCTCGGGTTGCCGGGAAGTTCCCCTACGGCGACCCCGATCCCAATCGATGGAGATACCGTGCGCGCCGTCCCCGGGTCGGGCTGCCCGATTACCGAGTTCGTTCCGGGGGCGTGCGCGCCGACGACCAGTGACGTCACCGACTCCTCCGGCGCCTACACCCTGATGCTGCCCACGGGAGATTGGCTGGTCTATTCACTGCCCCGCGCCGGCTTCGGGGGCGATACGAAGAACATCACCGTGTACGCGGCGGATATCGCCGACGTGAACCTGACCTCCTACCTCGAGCTGAGCTACACGAATTCGACGTTCGTCCTTCCGGAGTACACTCCTCTCACCCCCTACGTCAACAATTCTGACTTCAACACCCAGGTGCCCGTGGTCTCGTACAGCGCGGACGGCGTCTTCTACATCGATCTGGAATCGGACCTCGTCTTCTACTCGTTCGCTGCCCAGACCCTTGAGTCGATCGCGTCGTGGACTCCGCTCTACGAGAACGTCGCCGACTATGCCGGTGACCTCGAGAACGCGTTCTTTCTGACCTTGGACGGAACTTACGCCTACGAGCTCGGGTGCACCCTGCTCTGCACGCCCTCCTCGCACTTCGAGGTCCGGGCCGTGAACATCTCGACGGGCCAGACGTTCGTCTGGAATGTCAACGGTCTCGTCGAGCTCAGCACGAAGACGAATCTCGGGGTCAACCTGATCGGCCTGAACGGGAACGACTCGACGGTGGCCCTCCTGCTCTCCTCCGGGGTGGTGTACGGCTACGGCCTCTGGAACGGCACCCAGTTCGTCCTCGGGCAGCTGCCGTTCTTTGAAGCGAACAATGCCTATTGGGTGCCGTTCCTCAACGCGTTCGTCTCGGTCGAGGCGAACGGCGAAACGACGGACGACCTGAACGAGGCGGAGCTCGAACCGATCAGCGCCGGTCTCCGTCTGGTCGACGTCTATACCGGTCAGATCACCGGCGCGGCCATCAAGTCCAACTTCGTCGACGGGCTCGTTTTCAACCTCACCCTGAACGAGTTCGCGTTCGCGTTCGGCTCGTACTCGAAGAACACGCTCGTCGTGGCGACCTATTCGTTCGCCCACGACCTGATCCGCAGAGAGGTGGGCGTTCGGATCTCCGCCGTCGCCTACGGGGACCCGCTCGCCGACGAGCACCGGGTGAGCATCTCGACCGGAGCGCCGATCGACGCGTCGGACTACGACCCGTACTTCTACAATCAGAGCTGGGCGGTGAATCCGTTCTCGGGGCAGTACTTCGACACCGACGCTCCGTCGGGAACGGCCGAAGTCTGTGCGGCCGGACAGTACGTGGGTTGCCAGAACCAATTCACGGGCCAGAACTACGCGCAGGGTCCTGTTGCCTCGAACGTCTTCCTCAACGCGAGCTACGGCATCACGCCCTACTCGGTGAACTGCCACCCGAGCGGGGTGTGCCCGCTGCTCGGGACCACCGCCGGAACCACCCTCGGAACGATCGACTGGCTCTCCCCGAGCGGTGCCTCGGAGTTCCCGTACTCCGCGACGGCGGCCCTGGATCAACCGTACGCTCCGTCCCCGGTGGTGGTGTCCGAACGCAACACGTCGACCTCGATCACGGTCGATTGGGCGGCACCCGCCAACGCGCCGGTGCTGAACTACACGTTCTTCTGGGGACCGACTCCCGGTCCGCATTGGACGAACGTCACGAACCTCTCCTCCGTGACCACCTCGTTCACCCTGAGCGACCTCACCCCGGGGACCTTGGTCTGTTATGGGGTCGCGGCCTCCAACCTTCACGGCGAGGGAGCGGTGTCCACGGGCTGTGCGAATCCGGGGGAACTCTCGACGTTCCCACCCGTCACCAACCTTTCCGTGACCGGGATCACGGCCGTGAACGCGACGCTCAACTGGACCCTGCCCGCGGCCGAGACGCTCTCGGCACTGTCGATCTTCGTCGGCGGGTCGTGTGGCCACTGGGACATCGCGCAGGAAGTCGACCCGACCGTCGAGCAGTACGACCTGACGGGGCTGACGCCCCTCACCACGTACTGCTTCGCGGTCGAGGACGAGGTCGCCGATGGCAACTCGGCTCTGTCCCCCTCGCTGACCTTTACCACCGGCGCGCCCGGTGGGCCGGCCGACGCGCCGTCGGACCTCGAAGTGGTGGCGCGCGGGTCCGGGTGGGCCGACGTCGATTGGACGAATCCGAACGGGGTGATCACCGGCGATCGAGCGTTCGTTGCGGGGTACCAGCCGGGGGTCGG
>Ga0335073_10006986_pt1 | contig 15843 bp, 12 predicted proteins | sample Lox_Sample_22_FD_207093 | JGI IMG/M metagenome (GOLD analysis project Ga0335073, IMG submission 207093) | Soil microbial communities from Loxahatchee National Wildlife Refuge, Florida, United States - Lox_Sample_2.2 | ecosystem: Environmental > Terrestrial > Soil > Wetlands | place: USA... | reverse complement strand
TCATGACGTCGGCGATGCGCGTGGTGAGCGGGTTGCGGCCTTCGGTGACCACGCGCTTCATGATGTCGCGCTCGGAGAAGATGCCGACCAGCTTGGTGTCCTCCAGCACCGGCACGGCGCCGACGTTGCAGTCCACCATGTAATTCGCGGCCTCAAACACCGTCTGGCCCGGCTGCACGTAGTGAATGGTGCGATTACTAATGAGGTCCCGGATGGTCGCCATCACTGCCTCCTGTAGTTTGTGGACTGAAGGGCGCCCCCGCTGAGCTTGCTCTCCCGGTGGCGTAGATACGCCTCCACGAACTGGAATACATACGGAGGGTCTGCCCGGGAGCAAGCAGCGCAGCGAGTATAGACCGAAGCCAAGTTCATGCAAAGCAAAAATGCAAGCTGGAATTGCAGAAATCCTTCGGTTCCCAGGGATTCGGTCCCGCCTGCGATGGCACTTTGGAGACTTCCCGGCGGGCGACTGGTATTCTCAATCGTTTGGGGTAAACGCCTGGCCCGCGGCACCCGGAATTGCGGGTTGCACTGGAAGATTGTCGTCACGAGCGTCAGCGAGGGATCTGCTGTCTGCCACCAGTGGCCGAAAAGCAGATCCCTCGCTAGCGCTCTCGTGATGACAATTTCTTGATGCGCGACCGTATTGGCGCGCAACCGCATTGATGCGCCAACCGCGTTCGTTCACATGTGCCGCGTTTTTATCGAAGCAGCGCGCAGCATTGAGATGACCGAAGGGCGAAAAACGAACAGGCAACAGCCAAAAGCGAAGAGGCAAGAAGTTTTACAACCAAAAAGCCTTTCTCAGGAGGGCAGCACACTTGTCGAATATCCTGCAAGGCCGAACCGCGGTAGTTTTTGGAGTGGCCAACAAGCGCAGCATTGCGTGGGCGATTGCGCAGCAGATGCAGCAGGCGGGCGCGACGCTCGCCATTACCTATCAGAACGAGCGCCTGAAGCAGGAAGCCGACGAGCTGATTGCCGCGCTGCCCAATTCGCAGGCCTTTCAGTGCGACGTCTCGCGCGACGAAGAAATCACACAACTTTTTGATCAGCTCAGAGAGCGCTACGGCAAGCTGGACGTGCTGGCGCACAGCGTGGCCTTTGCGCCCGCCGACGAGCTGAAGGGCGAATTTGTCGCGACCAGCCGCGAGGGTTTTCGCATCGCGCTGGACATCAGCGTGTATTCGCTGGTGGCCGTCGCCCGCGCCGCGCGCCCGCTGATGACCGACGGCGGCAGCATCCTCACCATGACCTATTACGGCGCCGAGAAGGTTGTTCCCAAATACAACGTCATGGGAGTGGCCAAGGCCGCGCTGGAAGCAAGCGTTCGCTATCTGGCCTACGATCTCGGCAAGAACAACATTCGCGTGAACGCCATTTCCGCCGGTCCCATCAAGACGCTGGCCGCGCGCGGCATCTCGGGGTTAGGCGACATGCTGAAGGAGCACGCCGAACGCTCGCCGTTACGCCGCAATGTAGAGGTAAACGAAGTTGCCACCACAGCCGTATTCCTCGCCAGCGATGCCGCCCGGGGAATCACCGGCGAGACCATCTACGTGGACTGCGGCTATAACATCATGGGATTTTAGAGCAGTTTAAGGATTGGTATATCCAGGTAGAGCGAGCCCTTAGGCTCGCGTTCGGCGCATCGGCGGGGAGAGGTTTTGCATTCCGCTGCCTTGGCAGCGGAATGCAAAACCCAAAATCAGAGGGCCGGCCTAACGCGGAGCTGAAGCACCGCTCTACCAGGACGCAAGAAATATCCGCAAGCGCTTTAAGGCTGCTCTCCTTTGCGCACAGCCTAAGGCCTTTCAAGCTAGCACCGGCTTAGGTTTTGCTGTGATCCTGGGCTACGCTGGACGCCGGCTTCGCTCGGCTGCTGAATTCTGCCTGCGCCTGTAGCACCCCTCCCGCCATCGGACGCAAGGCCACTTCCTTCACTGCCAGATAGCGCATGGCATGGTCGGCGATCTGCTCGTCGGTGGAATTGCCGCTGACTTCATAAACCTCAGTCGCCAGCCTGACGATCTGCACATTCTCGTCGCGCTCGGGATGTGGCGTGTAGGAATGGTCGGTCGGCGTCTTCGACGTCAGATATCCGGGCGTGTTGTCCGCCGTCATATAGAAGTTGATGAAGCCCAGCGCGTCCTCAGCCTGCTGCAAGTAGGCGTCGTCTTTCGTGACCTTGTACAGCGCGAAGAACCCCTGGCCCATCGCCAGCGTGTCGCCAAGATAAGGTCCGGCGATATCGTGCTCGTCGTGACGAAATCCGCCGTGCGGCAGCGAGCGGTTGGCGACCACCCAATCGGCCGCGCGCTTTGCCTCAGCCAGCGTGGCCGGATCGCCGCTGGCCTTATACAGCTCGCACAGGGCGGTAATCATCCAGCCGTTCTCGCGCGCGTAGACGTGCTTATCCACGCGCGGAATGCCCTGCTTGCGCCGCGCCGCATCGTCCAGCTTGAAGTACTCGGCGCTGTGCTCGCCTTCCACCACATCGGCATCCTGGCTGACATAAAACGCGCCCTCCGGCGACATCAGGAAGTTCTTCACGTAGGTGTGCACGCTCTCCGCCGCTTGCAGATAGGACGGATCGTGCCACTGCTCGTACGCCATCGAGTAGATACGGATGGTCTGCGCCTGCACGCCGATCAGCTTCTCGAAGTGTGGCTCATCCCAGTTGCCGCCGACGGAGTACTGATAGGCGCCGCCCCACACCGGATCGATCAGCTTCAATTCCTGTTTCAGCGTGTCGCGCGCCCGCTGCTCGGCCTGCTTGTCGCCACGCGCCGCCAGATACATCGCGTACTCCACCGAGTCGCCGTCGAGATATTTGTGACCGAAGCCCCAGCCCGCCGCCGCGGTGTCGTACTGCGCGTCGTAATTCTTGTTCAGCTGGGCCAGTACTTCGGGCGAAAACTGCGAGCTCTTCGCCGCCGTGATCTTCGCCGCGGGCGCGTTGGTCACCGACGGCCCGGGCGTCGGATCGTCGATGATCGCTTGCAGCATCGCCCGCATCTCCTTGGGCGTGATGTAGCCCTGGCGCTTGACGATTTCTCCTCCATCACCGTTGAACACCACCGTCGCCGGCCAGCCGTAATCTTCGTAACGGTTCGACAGGTCAGGCCGCGAATCCTGATCGACCTTCACCAGCAGATACTTCGCCTCGAGCAGCGACTTCACCGCCGGATCCTGATAGGTCTCCACATCCATCACGTGACACCAGTGACACCACACGGCTTCGAGATCGAGCAGCACGAACTTGTGGTCGCGCTTGGCCTCGGCGAAGACCTCATCCGACCAGGCGTGCCACGTCAGCGGGGAAGACGCGCCTGATGGGGAGGGTTTCGACGCCTGTGATTGAGAAGATTGCGCGGCCTGCGCCGGATCCTTCGATTGCGCGAGCGCGATCAGGCCGATCGGCGCCATCGACAGGAGCAAAATTGCCGAAAGAAGTTTGTCGGTGCGCATGGGGACCTCCGCAGGGCATTGACCGAAGTGTCAGTCATAATACGCTACTTCGCGCACCACGGATTGCCATTAAACCAGCCGCAACGCGGCGGGATGATGTTAGGCGGGGGCGTGCGCCCCCGCTCAAGGGGAAAGAAGTGCGAGCCGCGTGAGCGGCGACACGGTTTCGTGAGCCGCAAAAGGGAGATCGCGTGTATAGTCGGGTTGACGCCGCCGCTCCGTTCAACCCATCGGACAATCCGTTAGTAAGGAGGGCTCCGTGCGAACCACAGGTTTGCTGCTCCTGGCCATCAATATTGCCTGTCTGTCTCTCGCAGGGCAGACGCTGTCGAACCATCTTCTCGCTCCGGTCTATCCCCTGAAAGCCAGCCCCAACGGCCGCTATCTGACCGACAGCCATGGCGTCCCGTTTCTGCTGATGGGAGATTCGCCGCAGTCGATGATCGCCAACCTGACCCCGCAACAGATGTCCGGCTACATGGCGAACCGGCAGACGCTGGGATTCAACTCCATCCTGGTGGACGCGCTTTGCACGACCTACACCGGCGGCAATAACAACGGCACTTCGTACGAAGGCACGGCCCCATTCACTAGCGGCACGAATCCTTCGAACTATGACCTCTCGACTCCCAACCCGGCTTATTTCGCCGAACTCGACGCGCTGGTCAACCTGGCCGCGACCTACAATCTGGCCGTCGTGCTTGACCCGATCGAAACCGGTGGATGGCTGGTAACGCTGGAAAACAACGGCCCGGCCAAGGCCTACAACTTCGGGGTTTATCTAGGGAGCCGCTACCGCAGCTTCGCCAACATCGTGTGGCAAAGCGGCAACGACTTTCAGAGCTGGAACACCAGCCCGTCCGACAACAACCTCGTGCATCAGGTGATGCTGGGAATCGCCAGCGCCGATCCCACACATCTGCAGACCATCGAACTGAACTACGATTTCAGCTACTCGAACCAGGACACGACGCTGGATGACGTGCTGACGATGGATGCCTGCTACACCTATCTCGAAACCTATGATTGCTTCGTGCAGGCCTATGCCAGCACTCCGGTCACGCCGCTATTTCTTACCGAGGCCAACTACGAATATGAGAACAACACCGGCGCGCTTCCCGGGCCGGCCGGACCGTACGTTTTGCGCGAGCAGGCGTACTGGACGCTGACCAGCGGCGGCGCCGGACAACTCTACGGCAACCACTACACGTGGCTGTTCCCACTGGGATGGCAGTTGTTTCTCACCAGCCCGGGCGCGCGCGAAATCAAGTACATCAATGGCCTGTTCGCGACGCTGCCCTGGCAGGAGTTGGTTCCCGATACGACGCATCAAGTCGTCACCGCGGGATACGGCACCTACGATGGCAGCAATGGCAACCTCACTACAGCCACCTACTGCACCACGGCCTGGATACCCGGATCACACGCGCTGACGTACTGCCCGCAAGCGACGACGCTCACGGTTAACCTGGCGGAATTTGCGGGATTCACGCGGGCCCGCTGGTACGATCCCTCGAGCGGAGCGTTCATGCAAATCAGCGGATCGCCGTTTCGCAACTCGGGCAGCCACAACTTCACTACCCCCGGCAATAACCAGGACGGCAATCCGGATTGGGTGCTGGACCTGGATCCGGCGGCCGCTCCGTAACCCCGGCGTCATCAAACCTTGACGTCTATTGCACGGTCAGGACGATGGTTTGGCTGGTCACCGTGCCGCCGGTAGTCGTGTTGGTAATGCTGGCGGTAATGTTGGTCGTACCCGCCGCCACGCTGGTGGCCAATCCGTTGCCGCTGGTAAGGCCGCTGCTGATGGTCGCCACATTCGTGTTCGAGGACGTCCAGCTCACCGCGTCCGTAAGATCGTTGTTCGACGTTCCATTGCCGTACGCATAGAACTGCAGCGTGTTTGGCGCTCCGGAAATGGTGGCCGTGGTTTGCGGCGACGTACTGCCTGCCGTGGTAGTAATGACCAGGCTGGTAATGTTGCTGGGCGTGACGGTGACATTGGCGGTCGCACTTTGGCCCTGGGCGCTGGCGGTGATGGTGGCCGTGCCCGTGGCGACCCCCGTCACCACACCGCCGGGCGAGGTGACGTTCGCGACCGAAGTGCTGGAACTCGACCAACCGACCGAGTTTCCGTTGATTTGATTCTGGCTGCCGTCGGAGTAATTGCCGAATGCCTCTAGCGTGACGGTACCGTTGACGGCGATCGTGGCCGCAGCCGGAGTGATGTAAATGGAGCTCAGGGTCGGGTTGATGAAGAAGCCACTGCAAGCTGCCATGGCTACGCAGATAAGGACAAACACAGCGCCCGTCACCAGCAACATCTGCACACGGCTGCGCTTCGGCTGGCGCGCGCCCTCACTGGGCGCGTCCCCACTCACTGACAACGCACGAGAATTGGCGACGGAGAATCTTTCTTTTCCCACAGGACTCATCTCTACTCCCGGCCTGGAAATCCGCTTTCCACGCGTTTTAGCGGCTCTTTACTCAATACTTCCCATTCCACTCGCCCAAGGTTCCGCCATTCCGCCCCAATGCCCTATATCATACTGCTTTTGTTACGCACGTTGGTTTGGCGGCGGTCCGATCCCCGCTCGATTTGCGACAGTAAGTGGGGCTGCAGTTTTTAGTCGTCAGATACCCGACTTCAGCGCCTGCACTAGGGTGATTAAGGGCACAATCTCTTCGACGGCGCTTCTCCGAAAATGTTTCACCCTGCTTAAGCGAGCGGGTAGAGCGCCGCGTCACGCCGCTGCCTCTTCCTTACGCGATAGCTGCCCGAACCAGCGCCGCTGCACTTCGGGATCATCAGGCGCAATCTCATGCGCGGCTTGCAACTGGTTGTACGCCTGCCGATACAGCGAGTAAGCGCGATACAGCCGCGCCAGTCCGAGACGAGCCTGCACATCCTTCGGATCGGCCTTCAACGCGTTCCGATACGACGTCTCCGCCTCAGCCATTTTGGCGAGGCGGAACTGCACGTCGCCCATGGCGGCCAGCAGCGGCGCGGAATCCGGCTGTGCGCCGAGGAAGGCCGTAGCCGAGGCGAACGCATCGTCCACCTTTTCCTGTCGCAACTCCGAGCGCACAAGCCCCGCCTGTGCCAGGACCAGCTTGGGATCGGACTTCAGGATGCTTTGGTACTTGTCGGCAGCATCGGCAAACTTGCCGCTGCGAAAAAGTTGGTCAGCGGCCGACAAATCCGGGTTAGCGGTGGGCGCATCGGAGAGCGCGAACAACCACGTTGAGGCAACCAACACCAGAAGCAGGGAACAACAGCGTCGAGTCATAGGGCCGTCCTGAGGGAGCGGGCAGAAAAAGAGAAGTGGACAGTTGCGGAGTGGCCTGCACCGCAACGTTGCATCAATCAAGCGAACGATAGCAGAATCCAAGTTGCGGGGCTATGACTAGCTTGGGCTCCAGTTCGGGGCCATACGGATCAAGCTTGTTTCGGGTACGGGAAATCACAAGTAGGTCAGCCACCAATCATGTCGGCGCTGTTTGAGTCGCGCAAACCAAAGGCATGCCGGATACAGAAGCAGTAATACCACAAGCCAGACCGCATACACCGTCCACAGCGAGAAGCCGTAATCCGGCGGGAAAGCTTCGCTCGGGCCTCCCATCGAGGGCGGCGTCATCAGCAGGAATGACTTTGCGCCGTAGCGCACGAAGTTCATGCCCACCGCAATCAGATGAGCCAAAAGCAAGTGCGCCCCGTAGTAGAAAAACGGCACACGCCCGAAAACAATCAGAGGATTGGTGAAATGAAAGCGAAATTTTTCCAGCCACGCCATGACGACCATTGCGGGACCGAGCGTCATCAGCAAAAAGTCGAAGGAAGGCGGATATTTTGTGACATTGAGAAACGACAGCACGGTAAAAACCGGCGACGGTTGATGACTCCAGGGGAGAGGATCGCCGTAGACATTCACGGCGCGTAGGACAACGAATGCCGCAGCCAGCGCCAGCCCCAGACGCACCAGAAAACGGCGGCGGCGATCGGCATCCCAAGCAAACACCCTACCCAGGCAATACCCACCGGCCATGACGCCAATCCAGGGGAGCACGGGATATGCGGGCCTGAACCGTATGCCGTCCAGGGCGATAACTCCTCGCTGATACAGAATGTTCCAAATCCACGCCGCTCGCCCGAAGCGCTCGGCCGGAACATTCTCGAGCAGATTGTGCAGCGCGATGATCGCCAGGCTGATGCCCATCAGCACGCGCCTGGGAAGATAAATCAGCCCGGCCAACGCGATCATGGAAAGGCCAATTGCCCAAAGGATGATCAGGAGCACCGGATTCGCCGTGAAGCTGATCTGCGAGAACATGATCACGCGAAGTATCGTCACTTCCAGCACAATCAGCCAAATGCCACGACTGATCAGTAGGCGCGACAACTCGCCCTTCGAGTGATGCCCTCGCGTCATCCAGAAATATGCGCCCAAGCCGGCGGTGAGAATGAAAACCGGCGCACAAAAATGCGTAATCCAGCGGGTAAGAAAAATCGCCGGAGTCGTGCGCGTCAGGTCCGTCGGCAAGAACTGCTGCGCACTGCGCGCGACGTAGTCGCGAATGTGATCAATCGCCATCAACATCATGATGGCGCCGCGAAGAGCTGCTACAGTCGGAGCGGGCATGTCCGCAACGGCCATGAATTCGCAATTCTATTCGTAATGCCGGCAAGCGGCTGCGGCCTCTGACGCTCTTGGGTTCGGGCTCCTCGATCGGTTAGCGGTGGAATGGAAGCAGAGCGCCAATCGGTTCCGGTGGTTACCTTCCATCGGGGCCCTAGTTACCCCACTAATGTGGTGCAAGATAAAGTGCTTCTGCTCAGTAGCTTACAGGCACAAAAATTGTTCTACGTAGAACATTTTTGAGCGAGAGGAAATTGGGTGGTTTTTGGCTCAAAAATGCCCGGATTTGAGCCTAGCTTGCCTGTCTTGGCCGGATGTCGTACTGGCGGATCTTGTAAAGCAGCGCCTTGTAGCTGATGTTCAGCTTGGTGGCGGCGCGCTTGCGATTCCAGGCGGTTTCTTCCAGCACCTGGGCGATCACTTCCATCTCGGCGCCGTTTTTCAGATTGCGAACCATCTCCTTCAGGTCGGGTTGCGGCTGCGCCGTCTTCTCTTGCGATGCAACTTCGCTCCCATTGCCATTCGAGCGCGCGATGCCGCGCTGCAACTCGGCGATGGCGGTGGCTTCGTCGCCCAGCACCAGAAAGCGCTTCACGAAATTCTCCAATTCGCGAATGTTGCCCGGCCAGGGATAGTTTTCGCAAGCGTCAACCAATCGCGGCGAAACATTCAGCGGCGCGCAAGCATAGCGGTCGGCGAGATGAATCATGAAGTGCCGCAGCATCATGGGAATTTCGTCGCGCCGCTCGCGCAACGAAGGCATGCGCAGCACGAAGCTGTTGAGGCGATAGTAGAGATCTTCGCGAAAGGTCTTTTGCGCGATGGCTTGCGGCATGTTGATGTTGGTGGCCGCCAGCACGCGCACATCGACCTTCACCGTGCCGCGCCCGCCCAGGCGGGAGAACTGGCCGTCCTGCAAGACCTGCAAGAGTTTGGCTTGCAGCGCCGGCGACATCTCGCCGATTTCATCCAGCAGCAGCGTGCCCTTGTTGCACAGCTCGAACTTGCCGGGCTTGGACTTGATGGCTCCGGTGAATGCGCCCGGCTCGTAGCCAAACAGCTCGCTCTCCAGCAGTTCGCTCGGCATGGCGGCGCAGTTGATCTTCATGAATGTCCGGTGCGAGCGGTCGGAGTATTTGTGAATGAGTTGCGCCAGGACTTCCTTGCCGGTGCCGCTCTCGCCCAGGATCAGGACGGGGAAGTCGAACTTGGCGACTTGCATGGCTTGCGCGCGCAGATGGCGCATTTGCGTCGTCGCCGAAAAGAAATAGACGCCGTCGGCAACCTCGATGGCATCGCCGGCGCCCGGTTCGGCCGGCTCGCTGGTTTCCAGACAGAAGCGCAGCACCTCATCCATCTCTTCCTTCTGGACGGGCTTGGAGAGATAGTCCTGCGCGCCCAGCCGCATGGCCTGCGCGACCTTGCGGGTATCGCGCACACACGACAACATGACCACTTTCGTCGATGGGCGCGTCTCACGAATGCGCTGCAAAGTTTCCAGCCCATCGGCGCCAGGCATGACCATGTCGAGCAACACCAAATCGGGGCTGTCGCGTTGTACCTTTTCGACAGCTTCAAGGCCATTGGAAGCGGTAGAGACGCGATAGGAATCCAGCTCCAGGACCGTCTGCAGGTAACGCAGCATACTCGGTTCGTCGTCCACTACCAGAATGTGGCCAGTGCTCATTGCTCCTCCGCGGGGCGTTTCGGGGCAGGATTCAACAGGACGAGGAAGGAAAACTTACTTCCCGATCCGGGTTCGCTTTCCACCCAAATCTTGCCCCCGGCGGACTGCACCAGGCGGCGCGCGATGGCCAATCCAAGTCCATAACCTTCGGCGCGCATGCCTTCGGGAGTCAGCCGGAAATACTCCTGGAAAATCTCTTGCTGGAACTCGGGGGCGATACCGGGGCCGGTGTCGGAGACCGAGATGCGGCAGCAGTTGGGCGCGTTGGTCCGCTGCTTGCGCCGCTCAACTACGGGCGGACGCTGGACGGTGCGACGCTCCCAGAAGTAGGGCTCGACATGCAGCCAGACGGTTCCCGAAGATGGCGTGTACTTCATGGCATTGTCGAGCAGGTTGGAGACGATGTGCTGCACTTTGTAGTAGTCGAACGGGAATTCGGGCAAGCGTTCGTTCGGCAGGAAATAGAAGGCAATCGCCTTGTCCTGGAAGCGTTGCGCCCAGACTTCGGCAATCTCGCCGATGCAATCGTTGATGCTCCCCGTCTCATAGTGCAGGTCGAAGCGATCGACCTTCAGCGAGGTGTAGGTCAAAAGGTTCTGGATGAAGTTCGACAGGCGAACGCCGTTGGCCTGCATTTCGGTGAGGACTTCCATCTGGCGAGGACTCAGCGGGCCCAGCTTTTCCGACAACAGGAGCTGTAAATAGCCTCCCATAATGGCCAAGGGTGTCTTCAACTCGTGGGCAGCCGACGCCAGAGCATCACGGCAGCAGCTACAGTGCTCTTCCGTCACCAGCTCCAGTTGGTGCCTTACCTTAGCCATGTTGGCCGATTGCATTAGAGCGACTCCCTTTCCCTTTCTGGCATGGTCGAGCGAGTCCCCGGCCTCGTCAGGAAGAATCCCCGATCTCTGTTCCACAGGCATACTCTCGTCAAGCGATAGCCTTAGGTTTAGTCAGTTTAACGGTCCTCGGGAGATAGAGTAGAAACACTCTACAGGGGGAGATATGATCTTACCCCAAAGTCTTACAAAGTCAACGTTTAAGTAATTAAATTTCGACTAAAGTGGAGAATGGTTTGCCTTTTCAGGAACAAGTTTTGCACTTTTTGCGGGTATTCCTCTTCTCCACAGCCGCAAGAGATTGCATTGTGATACCCTGCGCCAGGTTGCGCCAAAATTGATTATCTGGAACAAACGAAAGCGCTTCTGATCGACACCAAGTGTGGTCATCGATGTGCGTTACCACGAAGGTAATCGAGGAGATCGCGCGTGCGTCGTACTGTGTCCGTTACCGAGCGCCGCGGCTGGGAACGCCTTCCTATCTCCATTCCCTTCTTCGTTCGCGGCAGCACGGCAGCAGGCGAGGAATTCCTCGAATTCGCGACTGCGCTGAATCTTTCCGCCGGCGGCGTACTGCTGGCAACGCGCCGTTATCTGGATCCCGGAACGAAAATCTCGCTCGAAGTACCGGTTGCCCTGGTCAACAAGGCGCAGCTTCCTCGTTCGGTCTCGCGCCTGCAAGCTACCGTGCTGCGATGTACCGCCGATCGCCAATATTTTCTTCTCGGAGTTCAGTTCCAGGATCCACTGCTGAATCATAACCCAGGGCACGGCGACGGCAAGCCACGCACCTAGGAAACTCGATTCCTTCGTGTGAAAACATTTGCACATTTTCAACCGCAAAATCCTTCTCCTTAGACTGCTTCTCGTGCAATTTACTGATTGACGAATCATCCGCAATAGTTTAAAAAACAGCAACATACAATGAATATGCGCATTCTTTTGCGATGTGCAGGAACTTGGCTCAAGAAATGCAATTCATTGAAACCGTCACTGTTCCAAACGACCCGAGGACACGATGCCCCTGCTGGCTGGCTCGAACAACGAAAGTGCGATTTCGGCCCAACAGCTTCCCCCGGAGCCAGTGGTTTTCGGACAGACGCCAGCCATGCGCGATGTGCGCCAGAAGCTGGAGCGGGTGGCGGGCGCAAACCTCTCGGTCCTGATCACGGGAGAAAGTGGGACCGGCAAAGATATCGTCGCGCGTCTGTTGCATCTCTATTCGCCCTGGTCATCGGGTCCATTCGTCAAGGTAAATTGTCCGGCGATTCCGGGCACGCTGCTGGAGAGCGAGCTGTTCGGTTACGAGCGCGGCGCCTTCACCGGTGCCTTCAATCCCAAACCGGGCCGGGTGGAGATGGCCCATCGCGGCACGCTGTTTCTCGACGAGATCGGCGAACTGGATGGCACGCTGCAGGCCAAGCTGCTGCAACTGCTGCAAGACGGACAGTTCAGCCGCATCGGGGCACAGGAAGACAAAAAAGTCGAAGTGCGGGTGGTCTGCTCCACCAACCGCGAATTGCACGAGGAAATTGAGCAGGGCAACTTCCGTGCCGATCTGTTTTACCGGATCGCGACCATGACCATCCACCTGCCGCCGTTGCGCGAGCGGCCGGTGGATCTGCCGCTGATCTGCGATTACCTGCTGCAGTACTACAACGAGCGGCTGAACGGCAGGGCGGTCATGTTGCGGCCGGCGCTGATGGCGAAGATGCAGCGTTACTCCTGGCCGGGCAATATCCGGCAACTGGAGAACCTGATCAAGCGCTATGTGGTGATGGGAACCGAAGACGTGATCCTCAGCGAACTGCTGGAGCCGAACGAGCGCGATCCGGTGGAGGCGCTGATGATGGACGGCCCGGTGTCGCTGAAGAAACTGACCCGGCAGACCGTCCGCAAGCTGGAGGCGCGTATTATCCTGAATGCGCTGCACGCAAACAACTGGAACCGAAAGAAGGCGGCGCGTTCGCTCGATATCAGCTATCGTGCCCTGCTGTACAAGCTGAAAGAGGTCGGCATCCCCCAGCGTCGCTCCAGTTCCAATAACAACAACAAGCACACGGACGATAAGGCCGAGTAAACCGCGTAGTTGAGGTGATGGATGTATTGCGAACCACAGGGAAGAGTAATGCAAAAATTGGTATTGGGTTTGATCGTGGTCCTGGGGATGTGGGCGATGACGGCCGTGGCCCAGGACAGCGCGCCGCCCCAGAGTTCGGATTCGTCCGGCATGGCGAAGCCGGTCTTGCCGAGCACCGACAATGCCAAGAGCGAGGCCAAAGCCACCCCGCTGCCGACCACGGACACGCCCGCCAGTCGCGTCTCCAAACTGACGCTGCCCGACGGCTACGTGATTGGCGTCGGCGACGGCCTGGACATCAACGTTTGGAAGGAAGGCGAGCTTTCCAAGCAGGTTGCGGTGCGTCCCGATGGCATGATTACCCTGCCGCTGGTGGGCGAAATCAAAGCTATCGGCTTGACGCCTAACCAGTTGCAGGACCAGTTGACCACGTCGTTGCAGAAAGTGCTGTCGGATCCGCTGGTCACCGTCAGCGTGATCGCCATCAACAGCCTCAGCTACAACGTCATGGGCAACGTCCAGAAGCCGGGCTATTACCCGCTGGTCCACCCGGTCACGGTTCTGGATGCCATCGCGCTCAGTGGCGGCTTCCGCGATTTTGCCAAGGTGAAGAAGATCTACGTGCTGCGGGCGGCGGCGAGCGGCAAGCAGCAGAAGCTGTATTTCAACTACAAAGACGTGATCAGAGGCAGGAACATGGCACAGAACATCTGGCTGGAGCCGCGCGACACGCTGGTGATCCCTTGATTTCATGACACCGGGATTAGCGGCCATGGCTGGATGGTCAGGAGGATGAGATGAAACGGCAACTCGGAGCAATGTCGATCGCGGCAATGTTGCTGTGCGCCTCAACGGCGTGGTCACAGAGTAGCGGTACCAGCTCGTCTCAACCCGGTTTGTCGAGTTCGTCGTCGCAGATCCTGTTTACGGATTCGTCGCCCGGCGCCTCTCCGGATTCGGGCCAGAACGGCGCCGGCGATAGCAGCCAGAGTGGCAGCGACAATACCCAGACGGGAGCCAACGGGCCCCAGGACACGTTCACCCATCCCGAGCAATTGCCGGGGCTCGATGCCTTCAGCGAAGTGGTTTCCCATACCGGTCTCAGCTTGAACACCAGCGTGGGCTCGCAGGCGCAGCGCGTTGCCTACAGCGGCTACCCGGGATATTGGCAGAACCTTTCCAGCGTCGGCGCAGGCATCAATCTGACGCAGATCCGGCCCGGCTTTTCCGTTCTTCTGGGCTACAACGGCGGCTTGAACGTGACCACCGGCGGCGAGGCTTACAACTATACCAACCTGAATCAAAACGCCATCGCTAATATCACCTGGAACTTCGCCAAGCGCTGGCAGATGCGGGTGAAAGAAAATTATTTCTACAGCGACGATCCCTTCCAGCCGTTCTTCACCTATTTGGGAAACCCCACTCCCAATCAGCCCAATCCGGTGACCTATTACCCGAACGCGGTGATCGAGCAGAATCAGGCGGAGCTCGATCTCACCTACCAGCTCAGCCCGCACGACCTGATCAACTTCTCCGGGGTTGAGGGCTTCAACCGCTATGAGCGGCAGGAAATCACGACGTTGTATGACTCGGTGAACTATTCGGGGTCAGCGTTTTATCAGCACCAGTTCAACGCGCGCTTGGCATCCGGCGGCGGCTACTCGATTGGATCGCTGGACTTTGGCCATGGCCAATCGCGCGCCGGGGTGCAGACCTTCGAAGGCTTCATCAGCTATGTGTTCAGCTCCAAAGTCCAGGCCAGCTTGTGGATCGGCCCGGAACTGACCCATACCAAAGACATCGTGCCGGTATTCTGCAACGAGTTTGGCTGCTTCATCCAGGAATTCCACATGTCGAGCTGGAGCGTGGCCGAGGGCGGCACCTTCGACTGGCGGCTTTCCAGTCTCGACAAGTTCAGCGCGCAAGTCAGCCGCGGCGTCTCTTCGGCGGGCGGCTTCCTGGGCGCGGCCTATATCTACCAGGTGACCGGGACGTATGGCCGGGCGCTGTCGCGCGCCTGGAACCTGGGCGCCGGGGTGCAATACAACCGCAGCGACTCGGTTTCGATGTTCCGGTCCGACCAGTATCTGCATTCCATTACGGGCACGATCGGCGTCAATCGCAAGATCTTCAACGACGCGTGGACGATCAACGCCTACTACGCGTTCATCCATCAAACGCAAAATTACACCGGTTTACCGGCAACGGTGGGCACCAACGGTTTTGGATTTACGCTCCGGTATATCTGGAGCCACCCCCTGGGAGGGTGAGAGGTCATGATGCAAGAATTTGACGAGCAGAAGTCGGGACAAGGTTTCGACGAATATTGGGCAATCGTGCTCCGCCGCAAGTGGTGGATCCTGGGGCCCCTGTTTTTTGGCTGGGCCATTGTGTTCGCCTCCGCCTGGTTTCTGCCGGCGCGCTACGCGTCGGAAAGCACCATCCTGGTGGAACCGCCCAAGGTGCCCAGTAGCCTGGTTGCGCCCAACGTCGAAGTGGACTTGGCCGACCGCGTGCAAAGCATGAGCACGCAGGTCCTGAGCCGCACCCGTCTGCTCAACCTCATCGACCGCTTCCATCTCTATCCCGGCTATTCCTACTCGCAGGATGTGCAGGTGGAGAAGATGCGCGACGACGTCAAGATGGACATGATTACGGGCGAGTCCAACTTGTCGAGCAAGCCGGAGCTGGTGGCGTTCAAGATTACCTACAAGGCGCCTGATGCCGCGGCCGCGCAGAAGGTAACGATCGCGCTGACCTCGTTCTTTGTGGACGAGAATGTGCGCGCCAGCCAGGAGCAGTCGGAAGCGACTACGCTGTTCCTCGATTCGCAGGTGCGCGCCCTGGGCCAGACGCTGGCCGACGAAGAGGCCAAAGTGCGGGCCTATGAAGCGCAGCACGACGGCTCGCTGCCGCAGCAGCTGCAGAGCAATATTCAGATCCTGAACGGCATCCAGCAGCAGTTGCAGGCGGCGCAGGCGGCCAAGGACCGCGCCATTCAGAACCAGAACTATCTGAATTCGGTGCAGAGCCAGTACCAGAACATGAGCGACTCGTCCGCCGTTCCCACCAGCATCGACAACCAGCTGGATAATGCGCGCTCCGCCCTGGCGCAGATGGAAGCTC
>Ga0335073_10006985_pt1 | contig 15844 bp, 14 predicted proteins | sample Lox_Sample_22_FD_207093 | JGI IMG/M metagenome (GOLD analysis project Ga0335073, IMG submission 207093) | Soil microbial communities from Loxahatchee National Wildlife Refuge, Florida, United States - Lox_Sample_2.2 | ecosystem: Environmental > Terrestrial > Soil > Wetlands | place: USA... | reverse complement strand
GACCGAACAGGCCCTAAGCTGGTGTTTTCAGCGGCAGCTTTGTCGGCGTGCTGCCGCACTTATTTGCCGACGCTGCCTAAGCCGGGCCAATACGGCGCTGGCGGCAGTGGCGGCGGCGCCGTGACCTGGGCCGCCGCCACACCGTGGTGCGGCCCGCATTGCCGCATCAGCGGGAAATCAGCCCGATCCTGGTGAGGTCCGCATCGCTCCACCAGTGCCGCAGATCCGCATAGCACTGCACCATCGTCGCGCGGGTGCCGCCGCTGGTGCCGGCTGTGCCGGTCTTGACACCCGTCGCGATCCCCGCCTTGGTTGGCGGATCGAAACCGTCGGCCGCGGCATCGAGTGCCTTTGTGCAAAGGTTGTAGTTGGCAACGCCGCCGTCGCAGATGCCGCCGTAGGCCCGCATCTTCAGATCGACCGGCTGGTTGGTGGCCTCCTTGCGCACCGACAACTTCGGGTCGAAATACAACGCCGAAATATTATCGTTGGTAGTAGCAGGGAGATTCAACTCCAGCGGCGCGCCCTTCATCAGAAACGCCTGATAGAGGCCTTGCGCCTTGTCGTCGGCGGGATTGTACCAATAGTCATAGCCGAGGGCCAAGAACAATACGCTCTCGTGTACCAGCGAGCCGAACGAACGCCTGACGACGTCGGGGACCGCGGCCGGCGTGGAGATCCGCAGCTCATCGCAGAATTTGAGAAAGGGGGTGGCCATGGCGATCGCTCCTGGTGATGCCGCACGCTTGCGGGTCCGGTTGAGGTTCGCGCCGGGAGTGGCTCCGGCGCGGCAGCCCCATAGCGGCACCGCGGCCAGCACAATGTGAGTCGACGCACAGGCAGCGGCACTTGCCGAGGCGCGGCGCCAGGCAACGCACCTCGGCTGGGCGAGGGCTAAACCACCTGGTTCGCCCGCAGACTGTCGATCTCGGCCGCGCCGTAGCCCAGTTCGCGCAGGATGGCCTCGGTATGCTCGCCCAGTTCCGGCGTGGCGCTGCGCACGCTCCATGGCGTGCGGCTGAGTTCCACCGCCTGCCCGATCACCTCCACCGAGCCCAGCGCCTTGTGCGGCACGGCGCGGGCGATGCGCAGGTGCCGCACCTGCGGGTCCGCGAACACTTCGTTCATCTTGTAGATCGGCCCGCACGGCACGCCGGCCGCGTTCAATCGCTCGATCCACTCGGCCGAGGGGCGGGTGCAGATGATTGCCTCGATCGCCTGGTTCAGCCGATCCCGGTGCTTCGACCGCGCCGCGCCGCTGGCAAAGTCCGGATCCGAGACCAGTTGTGGCGCCTCGACCGCCTTGCAGAAACGGCGATAGATGTCATCGCCCGAGGCGGCAATGTTGATATGACCGTCGGCGGTCGCGAACACGCCGGTGGGGATGCTGGTCGGATGGTTGTTGCCGGCCTGTCCCGGCACCTCATGCCCGATGGTCCAGCGCGCCGCCTGGAAATCCAGCATGGCGATCTGCGCCGCGAGCAAGTTGGACTGCACCCATTGGCCCTCGCCGGATTGCTCGCGTTCCAGCAATGCGATCAACACGCCCATCGCGGCGAAGATGCCGGCGGAGAGGTCGGCGACCGGGATGCCGACCCGCACCGGTCCCTGCCCGGGCAAGCCGGTGATCGACATCAGCCCACCCATCCCTTGCGCGATCTGGTCGAAGCCCGGCCGATCGCGATACGGCCCATCCTGGCCGAAGCCGGAGATCGACGCATAGACCAGCCGCCGGTTGAGCTTTTGTAAACTTTCGTAATCGACGCCGAGACGAAATTTCACATCCGGCCGATAATTCTCCACCACGACATCGCTACGCTCCACCAACCGGTGCAGAATCGCCAGCCCCTCCGGCGCCTTCAGGTTCAGCGTCAGGCTGCGCTTGTTGCGGTGCAGGTTCTGGAAGTCCGGTCCATACCGCTCGCCGCCCAGGCCGGAATCCCCCTCCGGCGCCTCGATCTTAATGACGTCCGCACCCCAGTCCGCGAGTTGGCGCACGCAGGTCGGCCCGGCGCGCACGCGCGTGAGATCCAGCACCTTGAATCGGGCAAGCGGTCCCTGGCTCATCTGCCTTGCTCTCCTCTGTAAGAAAGTCGCAACCAATTCTGGCGTGCGCGGGCACGATAGGCCGCGCGCGCGATCCTGGCGAGACAGTCTCGTTACGGGACACACGGCGAAGTCGGTAATAGTTCGTCTTGCGGGATGAGTGCGTTTGCAGTTCTGAGACGGTTCCTCCAATCGTTCGCAACTTTGTGACCGGATGGGCGGGCCTTGCGCTCATGAATGCGTCACCGTCCCGCCCGGTGCGATGCTATGCAGCGCAGCCACCCGGCAGGCACGGCATCGGCGGGGGGGCTCGCCCGCCGTGCCTGGCTCATCCCCGTTCTTGTTCCGACCCGCGGAGCCAGCGTCTTCCGCATGCATGAGACTGCGACGTTGCCTGGCAAGTCGACCTCTGCTCCACCACCGGCCACCATCCTGATCGTGGATGATGAGCCCGAGGTGCGCACCGTGGTCGCGGAGTTCCTCGAGGATTTCGGCTACCAGGTCTTGCAGGCCGAGGGCGGTCAGCAGGCGCTTGGCCGCTTGCGCGACAATCCGACGGTGGACTTGCTCATTACAGACATCCGTATGCCGGAGATGTCCGGCATTGAACTGGCGGACCTTGCCACCCAGCACGATCCGGGACTCAAGGTCATATTGATCTCCGGCTATTTCGTCGCCCGCCAGGTGAGCCGCCGTTTCCTGCGCAAGCCGTTCCGCATGAAGGAGCTGGAGGCGGCGGTTCGCGCGGAGTTGGCGGACGACGACTGACCACCCGCGGCGGCGCCTGCCTTTCCGCCAACACCGCCGGTGCGCTAGCATAGGCGGCCATGCCCGCCATGGAGCGCCACGTCCTGACCAACGGCTACCTGTCGGCCACGGTAAAGCCGGACGGTGCCGAACTTTGCTCGCTGCGCGATGCCGAGGGAACCGAGCTATTGTGGCAGGCGCAGCCCGTCTGGCCGCGACATGCGCCGGTGCTGTTTCCCATCGTTGGGCGGTTGCGGGACGACACGCTGCTGCATCGCGGCCGCAGCTACCGCATGACGCAGCACGGCTTCGCCCGCGACCGGCGCTTCGCCTGGCTGAACCGCGGCGCAACGTCATGCCGGCTGGTGCTGCATGACGACGGAGAGACGCGCGCGGCCTATCCCTTCGCATTTCGCTTCGAAGTCGCGTTCGCACTGGACGACGACGCGCTGGTACAAACCTTCACCGTGATGAACACTGGCCGTGAGGAGCTGCCGGCGTCGGTTGGTGCGCATCCCGGGTTTGTCTGGCCGTTGGCCGAGGGCGTGGCGAAGGACGCGCATGTCCTGATGTTCGAGCAAGCCGAGCCTGCTCCGGTGCGGCGGCTGGACGGTGGGCTGCTGCTGCCGGCGTCCGCGCCGTCGCCGATCGCGGGCAGCACGCTGTCGCTGTCGCCAGCGTTGTTCGCGGCCGACGCGCTGATCCTTGACCAGGTGGCCAGCCGGTCGGTGCGCTACACCGCGCCGGGGGCGGAGGCCATCGCCGTGAGCTGGGACGGGTTCGAGCAACTCGGCATCTGGACGCGCATGAGCGACGATGGCGGGTGCGCGGACTTTCTGTGCATCGAGCCGTGGCACGGCACCGCGAGCCCGGCGGATTTCGCGGGCGAGTTTCGCGACAAGCCTGGGCTGATGCTGATCCCTCCCGGCGAGCGGCGTGTGCTGACGATACGCATCAGGCTTTGCTGACGGCTCGCTTCGTCGGCCAGGACGGGTCCATGCCGACGGGTCAACTCGAGTGGCCGCCGGTATTCATTGCTCCACCGCGCTGACCCCGGCCGCCTCGGCTGTGGCCGCGCGAGCCTCGTACTCGTCGGCCAATTTGGTCAGTTCGGTCCGCGCAGGCTCATCCATGATCTCACTTGCCAACCAGCGCAGGTGCCGTGCGCGCCGTCGCAGCGATTCCGACTCATCCTCGATCATCCACGGTTCCGAACCTCGTGCGTCGTACGCGCCGGCTTGTATCGGCAATCGTTTTAAGGGACCTTGACCTGGATCAACGACTCTCGTCCCCTTAGTAATTCTCCACAGGGTGCAACCGACCTGCCCGGACGCAGCGGCGCTGTCGCGACGTAGCTTGATGGGGTCGTTCAACTGTGTGAGACGATCAGTGTTGCGAGTGCGTCACTATTCGCCGGACGGTGTCTGGCGCGCGGTGGCGCCGGTGTAGCCCGGGATGGCGGACGCGAAGAGCCCCATCGGGATCAAGGCGATGCTTGAGTGTGCGAAGCCGAGCGGCGTTGCCGTTTTGAACCCTGGCCGTCGGTTCGCGCTCATGCGGCCCCGGCATCTTGGCGTCGCCGACCGGTAGCGCGAACAAACAGGGCCAAGCTCCGACGGAAATCTTGAGCCCAGTGACGGTGAGCCGCGCAGTGATCCCGGTCGAGCTTCCAACATGCGATGATTTCGGTCATGAATTGCTCGCGCCGTGCGCCTAACGCTGCGCAATCCGGCGTAATCCGCGTCGCGGTGCCGTGACAGCGGTGCCAGAAGACCGCGCCATGCGGCGACTTCCTGCTGGTGATTGCCGCAGGCCTCGCATCGGCGGCGGCAGTTGTCGTCGTGGTGCCTGTCCAGTGCCGGGCAGGTCCCGCACGTGTGGATCACGTCAGCTTGGCGCGGAGCACACTCGCGATCTCGGCAGCACCGCGCCCAATGTCGATTGACGTCGGCATTCCACCGTTGCCTACGCGGCCTCGAATATCGCCTCCGGCAGTAGCGCCGAAACGACGTAGTTCGGCACATCCACCACGTTCGACACGCGCAAATCCACCGCGACACTGCAGATCACATAGGCTTGCTGGCGGGTGAAGCCGCGTTCCTGCAACAGCTCCATCATGTTCAGCACTGCATTGCGGCAGGCCAGCGTCAGGTTCTCCGCCTCGATCTCGCCTGCCGCGTTGATCGGCATGCCCATCACGCCGAGAAACCGTTCCGGCGCGGCAAACCGCGGGTCGGTGAAATACCCGCTGCGCGAGAACACCGGGGAACTGAATTTGCGGCGCTCGGCCAGGCCCTTGTGCACCCGGAACCGTACCACCGCGGTGGCGCCCATCTCCACCGCGGTGACGCATACTTCGCCGTCGCCCTGCGCGAAATGACCATCGCCGGTGGAGAACAAGCCGCCTGCCATGAACACTGGCAGGAACAGTTTGGCGCCCTTGGTCAACTGCTTCACATCGAAATTGCCGCCGTTCTCGCGCGGCGGCAGCGTGCGAAGCCCGGTCAAGCCGCATGGCCCGGTCGGCACGGCGCCCGCCGCATCCGGCGGCAACGCAAACCCGCCCCGCTCGATCACCCGTTGCTCGCGCGCCGTCCATTCCGCGAGCTTTGCCGCCGACGGCGCGACCGCGGACACGCCCATGAACGGCGCACCGGGAATCCGCACACCAGGCAATTGCGCCGACGTTGCCCAGTTATCGCGGATGTCCCAGTGCACCAGGAACGGCTCGGTCATCACGTCGCGCAGGAACCCGAGGCCCGGCATGATGGCGCTGAATGCGGCCGGTTGCGCAATGATGTCGGTGAACTCGATCTCCAGCATATCGCCCGGCATCGCCCCCTTCACGAACACCGGTCCGGTCAGCGGATGCACCGCGCCAACGTCGAGATTGGCGAAATCGGCGACGGTGGTTTGCGGCCCGATCTGCCCGTCGAGCGCATCGCGCGTCTCCAGCGCGATCTCGTCTCCTTCGGCGACTTCGGCAACCGGCGCAATGTCCGGGTGGTAGCGGTTGTGGCCGCAGTTCGGCTCATCGCACAGTCGCTTGCCCCGATCGATGTGGATGGTGTGCATTGCTGACTCCCCCTGTCCCGAACCAAGATGTACAGCCGGGCGGCGCCGAAGCTTGCCGCCTCGCCGCCCCGAATACCACCCCGCCCGGTCGGCGAGCGGCGGGTCAATTTGCGGCTGATCCGTATTGGCCCCAACGCTTCCCCACAATGTTCGGGCAGCCACGACAGCACGAGGTCCCGGCTGAGCGAGCCCGGGCTCTCGGCGTCGTCGCGAAATCGGAGCGCACACGCGCGTGCGGTCGAAGTTTGCTGGGCCTGGTTCAGATCGCTGAACCGAGGGTGGAACAAAATGAAACGTGTTTCTCGTTGGTGGTATTTGACGGCGGGCCTGATGCTGAACTGCATCCTGATCGCGCAAGGGCTGGCTGACAGCCAGCGATCGACGCCCAACGCCGGCAACAACGCCACCCTGCCACTGCCGACCGGCCTCTATGTGACGCCAACGGCGATTCATCACGCAGTGCTGATGCCGTTGAACCCGAATCTCCAGAACTAACCGAATTACCTCGCCGGCGCGGCGCTGCTTTTGGGCGTCACGCCGGTCCGTGACAAGAGATCTCGCCGTCTCGCCCGCGACTGGCGGCGCCGGTCAACCGGCCGTCGCATCACGATCGGCGATTGAGCTGATGCTACCGATGAGGCGCGAGCGACAGTGGTGGTCAAATAGGCCGGCGGTTCGGCTGCGCGGTCGGCCCGGCGCCCGTGGCGCGCGGGTCGCGCGCCGCCGCGTCGTCCCGCTGCGCCGCGCAGGCGATTTTCTCGCTTCGCCACGCCGGAATTCAGCAGACTGTTAATGCTTCCCCGCTATGCGGGGGTATGACCGAAGCGCCACCTTCCACGCACGACCAACTCGGCACGGCCGCGGCCCTGGCCGAACAAGGGTTTTTCGCGGCGGGCCAGAAATTGGCCGATGCGGTTGGCATCCTCGAGCGCCTGGCCACGCGCTTCGCCGCCTACATAGCCGAATTCACCGGCGACGCGCTGTCCGACACCAGCCGCGACCTCGCCGCGGCCGGCGCCCAGGTTGCGGCGCTGGCGGACGGGCGCCGCGCCGATCTGCGCGATCTGGACACGCTGAGCGAGACTGTCGCCACGGCCGCGCAGCGGCTCGCCGCGCTGCTGCCGATCGCGCAGGAGATCGCCATCCTGTCCCTCAGCGCCCGCGTGGTGGCGGGCGGGATGGGCCAGGAGGCAGCCGATTTTGCCATCTTTGCCGACGGCATCCGCGATGCCGCGCAGCGCGCCCGCATCTGTGTGGATGCCGCGCGCACCGGGCTTGGCCTTGCCGGTCAGGAGCTTGCCGCCACCCATGCCGAGATGGCCGGTTTCATGCGCCGGCACGGCACAGCCATGGCGACGATCCCAGAGCGGCTCGCCGCCAACCTGCGTAGCCTGACGGCGCAGCGCGCGCGTGCCGCCGAAGCGGTTGTGGCTGCCCACGACCAATCCGAGGTGATCCGCCAGGAGGTCGCGGCCCAGATCGTCGCGCTGCAACTGGGTGACATCACCCGCCAGCGGCTGGAGCACGTCCAGGCCGCCGTGCGAATCGCCACTAACGGCGAAGGCCTGGCCGGCGACTTGCTCGCGGCACAGTTGGTGGACACCGCCGACGAGTTGGCGCGCAAAGGCGAGCAAGTCGAGGCCGGGCTGCGTCAGCTTGTCGTGGCGGCGCAGACGATCGGCCAGTTGGGCGTGCAGCTTCATAGCGATGATCGGGGTGCCGACTTCATCGCGGCGCTGGACGCGGACATTCGTCAGACCGCCACCTTGTTCGCCGAACTGAGCACCGGAGATTCGGCGAACGACCGACGCATGGCGGCAGTGCAACAGGCTACCGGCACGCTTGCGGCACGCCTGGCCGAGGTGCAGTCGGTGCAGGAAGACCTGCGCATCATGGGCCTGAATGCCTCGCTGAAATGCGGTCGGCTGGGTGTGGCCGGGCGGCCCCTGGCGGCAGTGGCGCAGGAACTGCGCCTGTGCGGCGGACGCTTCGGGGCGAACGCCGCCACCGTGCTGGGCGATCTCGGCCGGCTGCGGCAGGTGGCCGAGACCCTGTGCGACCCATCGCGCAACGCCCAGCATGCGGAATCCGCGCGGGCAACCGATGCACTGCTGCTGCCGCTGCGGCGCCTGAACCGGCTGGAGCAAGACCTGACGGCGCTATTGGCGCAGCTTCGGGCGGACGCAGCCGAGGTGGGATCACTGGTCGAGGCCGCTCTGGCGCAGTTCGAGGTGCGCCAGACTTTGGCAGTGACGCTACACGCTGTGGCCGCCGGTTTCGCAGGCTGGCCGCGCGCGGACCGCTGCCCGCGGGAGCTTCTGGATCGCATTGCCGCCTGTTACACCATGGCGCGCGAGCGCGAGATCCACGCCCGCTTCGCGCCGCTGGCGGAAGCGGCGCAGGAGGCAGATGTCTTCTTTTGAACCGATGTTCCTCCCGCCAAACGGATACCCATCCCGCCAATGGGATACTCATCCCGCCAATGGGATACCCATCCCGCTAATGGGATACCCATCCCGCTCAACGGATATTCATGCCGCAGCGCGGGCTGACCTGCGGCTTCGCGGCGTTACCCGCCACGCCAGGCGGCGATGCGGCCGGCACCCGCCTCCGTCGCGCATTTATCGTCGCCCAACTCCCGCACCATCACCCGTCCGTTGACCGTGTTGAAGCGCAAGAACAGGCCGCGCTGGCCGCCGGTGCGACGAGCCATCACCGGTATGCCGTGCAACTGCAAAACCTCCAGCGCCACCGCCACGTTCTGCGCCCCCACCGTGTCGGCCTGCGCGCCGAACGGCAACACCGCGGCACCGCCGAACACCTTGGCGCGCAAATCCATCGCCCGGCAGCCCAGCCGCTCCATCGCCGTCAGCAGCATGGTGAACGCCACGTCACCGTAACGCGGCGACGGCGGCGCGCTGCCGCAGCGGGGCAGCAGGAAATGGTTCATCCCACCGCTCCGCCGGTTGCGGTCGTACAGGCAGACGGCAACACAGGACCCCAGGATCGTGGTCACCACCGCGGGTTCGGCAGGGCAGCAGATCGCGCCAGGCGAGAGGAAGATCGGCATGCTCATCGGCCGGCTCGCACAATCTCCGCCGCCAGCCGCTCCAGCGGCAGGACCTTGTCTGCCGCACCCAGTGCGATCGCCTCCTTCGGCATGCCGAACACCACCGAGGTGGCCTCATCCTGCGCGACGGTCAGCGCGCCGACCTGCTGCATTTCCAATAGCCCGTGCGCGCCGTCGTCGCCCATGCCGGTCATGATGATGCCGACCCCGTTGGCACCGACACTATGCGCCGCCGAGCGGAACAACACGTCCACCGACGGCCGGTGGCGCGACACCAGAGGACCGTCCTTCACCGCCACGTAGTATCGCGCACCGCTGCGCTGGAGCAGCATGTGCCGGTTGCCTGGCGCGATCAGCACCCGCCCGCGCAGCACCGCGTCGCCGTCGGCGGCTTCCTTCACCTCCACCTCGCACAGCCCGTCGAGGCGGCGGGCGAAGGCCTCGGTGAATTTCTCCGGCATGTGCTGCACGATGACGACGCCGGGGCTGGCCACCGGCAGCGCCTCCAGCACCACGCGAAGCGATTCCGTGCCCCCGGTGGAGGCACCGATGCACACCACCCGTTCCGTGGTCCGGGCCATCGCGTGGCTGCGCGTCGGCGGTGGCAGCATCACGTCGGCGCTGAGCTTGGCAGCCGGCACGCCCGTCGCCGCGCGCGTGGCGGGCAGCCGCTGCAACCGGGCATGGGCCGCTGCCTTGACCGCCTCGCAGATGCGGGTGCGCGATTCGGTCAGAAACTGCGCGGTCCCCAACCGCGGCTTCAGGATCACGTCGACCGCGCCGGCCTCCAGCGCCTGCATCAGCGTCTCCGAGCCTTGTTCGGTCAGCGAGGAGCACATCACCACCGGGATTGGCCGCTGTGCCATCAGCTTGCGCAGGAAGGTGATGCCGTCCATGCGCGGCATCTCGACATCCAGCGTGATGACGTCGGGGATTTCGCCCTGGATGCGGCGCGCGGCAACGAATGGATCGGCGGCGGTGCCGATCACGGCGATGTCGGGGTCGCTGGACAGCACCTCGGTCATGGTCTGCCGCACCACGGCCGAATCATCGACAACCAGCACCTTCACCGGCGCCTTCATAACGGCCGCCGCAGCACGGTATTGGCGACGGAACGCAGCGGCAGCGCCATGCCGGCGAGCGACTCCGAGTGCCCCAGGAACAGATAGCCGCCCGGCCGCAGATGGCGGCAGAGCCGTTGCAGAACCGCGTGCTGCGTCGGCTTGTCGAAATAGATCAGCACGTTGCGGCAGAAGATCACGTCGTGGTCGCGGTCCACCGGATATTCGCTGTCCATCAGGTTCAGCCGCCCGAAGTTCACCCAGGACCGCAGCTCCGGCACGACGCGCACCAGGTGCCGCGACCGGTCGCGGCTGCGCAGCAGATAGCGATGCCGCAGGTCCGGCGGGACCACGGCGACCATCGCCTCCGGGTAGATCGCGCGCCGCGCCGTCTCAAGCGCGTCGGTCGACAGATCGGTGCCAAGGATGGCGAAACGCTGGCCCGGCTTCTGTTGCCGCCAGTCATCAAGAACCATCGCCAGCGTGTACGGCTCAGGGCCGGTGGAGCATGCCGCGCTCCATAGTTTCACCTGCGCCTGTGGCCCGGCGTGGCGATCGGCAAGCAATGTCGGCAGCGCCTGGCGTACCAGGATACGGAAATGCTCCGGCTCACGGAAGAAGTCCGTCTTGTTGGTGGTGACGGCGTCGATCAGGTGCACCGCCTCGGATTGCAGGCCGTCGCCGTTGAACAATACGCGGCAATAGTCGGCGAGGCTGCGCGCACCGGTATCGCGTGCGCGGTGGCGCAGCCGGCCCTCCAGCATGGTGATCTTGCTCGGCGGCATCTTGATGCCGCTGTATCGCTCGATGAATGCCGCCAGCCGCCGGAAGTCCGACTGCTTCAGTCGATCGAACGGGACGGAGGCGGTAACACCCGACATGGATTGCTCTTTGACTCTAACGGACGGAGCGCGGTGACGATCGCCACAGCGCCCCGGGCGGATCAATAGTGGACAAACTCGGCGTCATGCGGATCCGCACCGCTCGCCAGGTTGATTGCAAATCCGGTCCCGCCCTTCATCGCGACGGCGCCGCGGTCGTGGCCATTCACCGCCGGCCGCCGTATCGATTTGCCCGGGACGGGCGTCGCGCCATGCGCTTCGACCGCGCGCCTGGCGCCTCGCGTCACCACCGGCTGCGGTGCATCGCGTTGTTCGTCGGTGCGGAAATAGGCAATGCTGGCCTGCAATTGTTCTGCCTGCGCCGCCAACTCTTCCGATGTCGCCGACATTTGCTCCGACGCGCTGGCGTTCTGCTGTGTCACCTTGTCGAGCTGCTGAATCGCCTGGTTGATTTGTTCCGCCCCCACATCCTGCTCGCGGCAGGCGGCACTGATCTCCGCCACCAGATCGGCGGTCTTGCGGATGTCCGGCACCAGGCGCGTCAGCATCTCACCGGCCGATTGCGCGGCCTTCACCGTCTGGGCCGAAACGCCGTGGATCTCCGTCGCCGCGGCCTGGCTGCGCTCGGCCAGCTTGCGCACCTCCGATGCCACCACCGCGAAGCCGCGGCCATGCTCGCCCGCACGCGCCGCCTCCACCGCCGCATTCAACGCGAGCAAGTCGGTCTGTCGCGCAATCTCCTGCACGATGGTGATCTTGTCGGCGATGGTCTGCATGGCCCCAACGGCTTGTTCCACCGCCGCGCCGCTCACTTCCGCGTCCTTGGCCGACTGCCGCGCGATCTTCTCGGTCTGCGTCGCATTGTCGGCGTTCTGCTTGATATTCGCCGCCATCTGCTCCATCGAGGACGACGCCTCCTCGGTCGATGACGCTTGTTCCGTCGCGCCCTGCGACAGCGCGCCCGCGCTGGCCGACAACTCCTGGCTGCCGGAAGACACATTGTCCGCCGCCGCCGCCGCTTCCGACACTACGGCGCGCAGCTTCTCCAGCATGCGTTCCAGCGCCACGCCAAGCACATCGGCATCCGACCGCCGCTTCGCCGTCACGGTGAGATCGCCGCTGGCGATCGCTTCGGCCACCTCGGCCGTGGCACGCAGATTGGCGGTCATGCGGTTCAGTGCATTGACCAGGTCGCCCACCTCGTCGTGACCGATGACCGCAACCGTTTTGCCGAGGTCGCCTTCCGCCACCGCATGCGCCAATCCGATGCCGCTGCGCAACCGGCGGCTGATGCTTGTCGACATCCATGTACCGGTCCCAGCCGCGATCAGCAGCGCAATGATCACGGCCGAGATCAGCGTATAGTGCGCAGTCTCGAATTGATGCATCGTTGCCGCTTCCGCGTCCGCGACGTATTGCTCATTGAGCTGCACAAGATCGGTGAACTGTCCCTGGATGGTCTGCACCAGTTGACGCCCCTCGCCCGCCGACAGCGCACGTGCCTGGTCCGCGTGGCCCTGCTGCATCAACTCCCGCATCCGGTCCTGCAGCGAGGTGTAGTGTTGGTAGCCTTGCCGAAGTACGTTCAGCCGCTTGCGTCCCTCCGCGCTGGCGATGGCGTCGAGCCGCTCAACCAGGGTGTCGAAGGCCTGGCGCTGCTGCACCAATGTCTGGGCGGCAATCTCCGCCTGCTGCGGCGAGTCGGCCTGCACCATCGTGCGTTCTGCCTGCGTAATCGCCAGCAGCATGCGGTACAGCCGCTCTTCCCAAAGCGCGCGTTGCTCGGGCCCGTGCAGCACCCCCGCCATCGTCGTGTTCAGCGAGTTCAAGTTGCTGATCGCAAGTCCTGCCGTGATCGCGGCCAGAGCGATCACGGCTGCGAAGGCAAGGCCCAGTTTCAGTTTGATGGTCAGACGCATGATCATGCCTCCGTCAGGGCGGGCGGCATGGCTCCGGGCCGGACCGAATGCAGCAGCGCCACGTCCTCGCTGGAGAGCAAACGGGAAAGATCGAAGATCACCACGAAGGTGTCGCCGCGGCGGCCGATGCCCTTGATGTAGTCGCAGTGCCAGGCGGTGCCGATATCGGGCGGCGGGCCGACGCTGCCGGGATCGAGCGCCGTCACTTCGAACACCCGGTCAGCGATCAGCCCGAGGGTCAGAAAGCGTTGCTCCAGCGGGACGTCCAGCACGAGGATGCGCGTGTCCGACCCGGCCTCGCGCGGTGTCAGCCCCAGTTTCAAGCGCAGATCGATCACCGGCACCGCCTGGCCGCGCACGTCGATCAGCCCGGCGAGATGCACCGGCGCTTCCGGGATCCGGAACGGCTGGCGCATATCGAGGATCTCACGCACCAGCTCGACCGGCACGGCGAACACTTCGTGGTCCAATCCCAGGGTGACGAACTGGCCGCAGTCGTTCGTGGTCATGGGGCGATCCCTTCAATACCGCACGAAGTCCTGGTCGCGCGCAGCCTCCTCGGCATCCGCGAGCTCGATGGCGACCCCACCGCCGACGTGCCCGTTCGCCTTCGCCTCCTGTGCGCGCTGCGGCTTTGACTGCCCGATCCCGGCGGGAGGCGTGCGCACGGCGACCGCTCGGGTCCTGCTGGCCTGAACATGCTCGATTGCCTTCGCAGCCCGCCGCGCCGCCGGCTTCGGCACGCCCGCCGTGCCGGCACGTGCCGCCGTTTCGATACGGAAGAACGCGATGCTGCTCTGCAATTGCTCCGCCTGCGCCGCGAGCTCCTCGGAAGTCGCCGACATTTGCGCCGACGCGCTGGCATTCTGTTGCGTCACCTGATCGAGCTGCTGAATCGCGGTATTGATCTGTCCCGCACCGATATCCTGCTCGCGGCAGGCGGCGCTGATCTCCGATACCAGTTCGGCGGTTTTCTGAATGTCCGGGACCAGGCGAATCAGCATCTCGCCCGCATCTTGCGCCGCCTTCACCGTTTGCGACGACAAGGCGCTGATTTCGGTGGCCGCGGCCTGGCTGCGCTCGGCCAGCTTGCGCACTTCGGACGCCACCACCGCGAAGCCGCGGCCATGCTCGCCGGCGCGCGCCGCCTCCACCGCCGCGTTCAACGCCAGCAGATCGGTCTGCCGTGCGATCTCCTGCACAATGGTGATCTTCTCCGCGATGGTCTGCATGGCAGTGACAGCGTTGCCCACCGCGCCGCCGCTGGTGCCGGCATCCTTGGCCGACTGCCGTGCGATCTTCTCGGTCTGCGTCGCATTGTCGGCATTCTGTTTGATATTTGCCGCCATCTGCTCCATCGACGACGATGCCTCCTCGCCGGCCGAGGCTTGCTCGCTGGATCCCTGTGAAAGCTGCTGCGCGCTGGCCGACAGTTCCTGGCTGCCGGAAGAGACATTGTCGGCCGCGGATTGTGCGTCCGTCACCACCTGGCGCAGCCGCAGCACCATTTCGTTGACATGCCCGATCAGGTCGCCCACTTCGTCGCGGCTGGTCTCGGCAATGGTCTGGGTCAGGTCGCCTTCCGCGACCCCCTGCGCCAACTGCCCGGCGCGATGCAGCGAACGTCCGATGGACAGCGACAGCCAGATTGCCGCTACAACGCCAAGCAACAGCGAGACCACGAGTGCGCTGATGATGATCAGACGAGCGGTCTCATATGCGTCGGCCGCTGTGGCGCGATCGTCGGCCATGATTTTGGCGTTGCGGTCAAGGATCGGGGTGAGCTCGGCCGAGGCAGCGAGGCGCAGTTGCCGAGCCTGACCGGTTGAAAGTTTGACCGCCTTGGTGTTGCCGTTGTCCAAACCAAGTGCAACGACCTGGGCGGATGTCTTCAACCAGGCATCCATGTTGGCGAAGACCTGATGCAGCAGCGGTTGATCCGAGGCTGCGGTCGCATCAGCCAGGGCCTGCCGGAGCTGCGTCAGTTGTCCAACCGCCGCGCCATATTGTTCATTGTACTGCGCCAGCTTTGCATCGTCGGTTTCGATAACGAGGTCCTTTTCCAGGCGCTGGATGGTGTGCAGCGCGTCGGACAGCCGGTCGATCGCCACCAGGATCTTCACCTGATCGGCGGTCGCCGGAGCAGCCGCGGCGTGGTCGCGCAGCGTCCGCACTCCCGCCTGCACGTCGTTCAGGCGTTGTTGCGCGTCGTTCTCTGTCATTGCAGTCGACTTCGCCTGGGTATTCTGGCGTGCAAAGTCGCGAATCTTGTCCTGCACCGCGAGATACTGATCCAGGCTGGACGTGAACTTGTCGATATCGAGCTTGCCCGCCTCCAGAGCGATCGCGCGCAACCGCTCCGCCGTGGCTTTCATGTCCTGCCGATCCTTCACGAGGACGGCGTCATACCTGGCCATATCCTGGTCGTTATCGGCCAGGATCATGTTCTTCTCCTCCAGCGACAGGTCGGTGAACGTCGTGGCAAGCTGCTGGGCCAGCCGGACCCGCTCGAACGGTCCATCGATCAGCGCGTTCATGCTGACGTTCAACTGGCTCAGATCGCGGATCGCCAGCAGGCCGACGATGAGCGACAGCAGGATGAGCATGCTGAAGGCCAGCCCCAGCTTCGCCTTGATGGTGAACCGCATTGTGGTACTCTCCTTAGGCTTGTTAGATTGGCTGTCCAACTGCAAGTTTCGGCCGGCGCCGCGGTCAGGCTGCCTCGGCGACCGGGACGGCACCGCCGGGCCGGGTTCGCTGCACCAGCCGCGAGAAGATGCGGCCCATGTCGAGCACGGCGACAAAGTCGTCATTTCGTTTGCCGATGCAGGTGATGAAGTCGGGCTCCCAGCGCAGGCCAATGCGCGGCGTCGCCTCCAGCGACGCGGCCGCGAGTTCGGTCACCTCGTTCACCTTGTCGGCGCGGATGCCGATCGTGGTGGGATCGCCGTCGAGTGACACGTCGATCACCACAATCCGGGCGTCGCGGCCCGCTTGTTCCGGTGGCATATTGAACAACAGGCGCAGGTCGGCGAGCGGCACGACGCGGCCGCGGACGTTGATCAGGCCATCCACCGCCCGGTC
>Ga0335073_10006984_pt1 | contig 15845 bp, 5 predicted proteins | sample Lox_Sample_22_FD_207093 | JGI IMG/M metagenome (GOLD analysis project Ga0335073, IMG submission 207093) | Soil microbial communities from Loxahatchee National Wildlife Refuge, Florida, United States - Lox_Sample_2.2 | ecosystem: Environmental > Terrestrial > Soil > Wetlands | place: USA: Florida... | reverse complement strand
CGAGTATCCGCGCTACGACCTCGACATTTCATTCTTCCGCGCCTACGAGAATGGCCAGCCGGCGCAGACAGCCAATTACCTGAAGTGGTCGCCGCACGGCGCCAGCAACAACGATCTGATCTTCGTCTCCGGACATCCCGGACGCACCGGACGTCTGCTCACCATGGATCAGCTCGGCTACTTGCGCGACTACGAGTATCCCCTGCGCCTCAACTCCTACACGCATCGCGTCCCGGCATTAGAGAAGTTCAGCGCGGAATCGGACGAAAACGCCCGCGAAGCGGAGAGCGACATCTTCGGCATACAGAATTCGTTCAAGGCCATCACGGGCTACGAAGCGGCGTTGAAAGATCAGGACCTGATGTCCAAGAAAGCCGCCGATCAGAAGGAACTCCGGAATTTTGTCAATGCCAGTCCCGAGCGGAAGGCGGAATACGGCGATCCTTGGGCCGGTATCGACAAGGCGGTGGGCGTTGAGGCGCAGATTTACAAGGCGCTCTGGTATCTCGACAATCTGTACGGCTTCCAGGGCAGCCTGGCGCGTTATGCGCGCGACATCGTGCGCGCCGCCTACGAAAAGCAGAAGCCCAGCAACCAACGCATCCGCGGCTATCAGGATTCGCAGCTTCCCACGCTGGAAACGCGGCTGTTCGGCGCAGCGCCGGTTTACAAGGGCCTGAACGAAGTGCAATTGACTGAGTCGTTGACGGAGATGCGCGACGAACTCGGCGGCGGCAACGCCGATGTGCAGAAGGCGCTGGCAGGGAAGACGCCGGAAGAACGCGCCAAGGAAGTGGTCCAGGGCACGAAGCTGGACGACCCCGCCGTTCGCAAGCAGCTCTATGAAGGCGGCGCAGCAGCGGTGAATGCCAGCACCGACCCACTTATCGTCATGATGCGCGAGATCGAGCCGGATGCGGCCGCGGTCCACAATCGCGAGGAGGATGAAGTACAGTCGGTGTATCGCCAGCAGGGCGGCGCTATCGGCAAGGCGCTGTTTGCGGAGAAAGGACTGGATATCGCGCCCGACGCAACCTTCACTTTGCGCTTGAGCTACGGCTCCATCAAGGGCTATACCCTCGACGGCAAGCAGGTCCCGTGGTTTACCACCATGGGGGGCTCGTACCAGCACGCGGCCGAGCACGGCAACAAGCCGCCCTATCAGTTGCCCGAAAGCTGGATCAAGAACAAGTCGGTCATTGACCTGAACACTCCCTACGACACCGTTTCCACCGCGGACATTATCGGCGGCAACTCGGGAAGTCCCGTGATCAACAAGGCGGGCGAGGTGGCGGGGATCATCTTCGACGGCAACATCGAGTCGCTGGCGTGGAATTTCGAGTACACCGACAAGGTGGCACGCGCCGTCGAGGTGGATTCACGCGCTATAACCGAGGCCCTGCAAACCATCTACCACGCCGATGGTCTGTTGCGGGAGCTGATGCCGAATGTGGAACCCAACCCGCAACACAAGAGGCGACTGCCGACTCAGCCGCGATAAATGCTGGCAAAAAAAAAGGGCTTCAGCTCTGGTTGAACCAGGCGCTAGGCGCTGAAGCCCCGGTTTAGCTGGACTACGTATCGCTTCCCAGCAAGAAAATCCTGGATAACTCGTGGCGCACCAGCCGTCACCCAGGTCTCGAACACCGCGAGACCTGGGGCACCGTGTTCAGGCCGCGGTGGCTGTCTTATGTTCGCCGGCCTGTTCGTGCGAGCCTGACTGATGCATTTCGCGATACTGTTTCGGGGTGGTTCCTACCAGTTTGCGAAACACGCTGGTGAAGTGGCTTTGGGTTTCGAACCCCACTTGGGTAGCGATTTCGGCCAGCGGAGTCTGGGTCTCGCGCAGCAGTTCCTGGGCCCGCTCCACGCGCTGCCGCATCACGTACTGATGGGGGGTAGTGCCGGTGCTCATCTTGAACAGCTTGGAAAAATAATACTGGCTCATGCCTACAACCTGCGCCAGCTCGGTGACCGAAAGATCGCGGCCGATGCTCTCGCGGATGTGCGAGAAGACGCGCTGCAAGCGGCGCGGGGGTAAGCCTCCCACCACCTCGATGGGAGCCAGCGTGGCGCTGAGATAGGCGTCCACGATTTCCTGTGCCAGGTCACCGTCCACGCTGTGGACCGCCAGTACCAGCACGTTCATACCCTCGTTCTTGGCACCCACATGAGCCGAATAGGCGTCATTGCAGAGAGCGGCGCGAACGCCCGGCACGCGATTGGCGGCCACAGAGGCTCCCACACCCCGGTTGCTGATAATGAGCCCGCGTTCCGCGTCATGCCGTAATACGGAAAGCGCCACCTGTTCGGCGTAATCGGAGCGATGTTGTTCCTGCACCTGCGGGGCGGCGTCGATGACCTCATGACCGTCGGCGGTCAGTTTCAGGACGAGACGTTGCTTGGCTGTCTGTCCTGCCTCATCCGAAGCGATTGCAATATGCACTGGCCTGTCCTCTCTTTCCACTTGAAGCTGGTGATGATCAGGCGCCTGGTTGGCGTCTATAAAACTCAAGAAGCAAGTTTGGCCTCTGTCGCCGGAGCGGAGAGGTCCGCTGGGGCGGGGGAGCGGCGGCACGGCCGACACGCCTCCGGAAACTCTGCGCTGGAGCCCATTTGCTCCACTAGATACTGATTCATTACGTCGGAACAACGCAGGGTCGCACCGCGCTGCAGCAACTCATCCAGCAGGTGCTGACCGCGAGTGTCCATGGCAGTGAGCCCGCAAAGATCAATCGTGAGAGCCACGTTCTTTTCGTTGCTGCCGCACTCGAGGCAAACCGTTCGCAGCTCGTCTACCCATGGACCGTCCAGGCGGCCCTCCAGTACCAGGGAGACCCCGTCCTCATGTTGTTCAATACTTATGCGTAACAAGGTTCCTGAATCTCCCGGTCATGACGATGACGATTTCGCTCGGTGGCACAAACTGTCCTGCAAAAGGCCTACGTGCACGGCATCCCGGTGGTCTTGATGGCAACAATCGTGCCACGCTCCGGGATGAAGCTGGATCTACTAAGTTGCTTAAAATTAAACCACTTAGTTCGACGAAATGGCGGTTGTCACAGCGAAGACGAAGGGCCTGTCGGAATTTTGCGTCGGTAATCCGACACGGTGTCGGATATCCGTCACTAGGCGGTGGCGCGTCCGACCCGTGAGATATGCAGCTTCTCCATACGATACAACAGCGAAGTGCGCTTCATTCCCAACCGCGCAGCCGCACCGGCCGGCCCACCAATCACCCAGTTGGACTTGGCCAAAGCCTCCAGGATGTGTTCCCGCTCCAGATCGCGCAGGGTCTTCGCTTCGTGCATGGCAAGCGTCGCGGGTCGCTCTGGAGCGTTGATCCTCAGTTCGGACAGTGGAGCGCGAAGTTCGACATCCCGGCTCAGGATGACGGCGCGTTCGATGAAGTTCTGCAACTCGCGCACGTTGCCCGGCCAGGTATATCGGACCATCACCTCCAGCGTCTCCGCCGGAATGCGCTGTACGGTTCGATTCATCCTGCGGGCATATTTGCTGGTGAAGTAGCGGGCCAGCAAGGGAATGTCTTCGGCGCGCTCCCGCAGCGGCGGCAAGGTTATAGGAAAGACGTTGAGGCGATAGAACAGATCGGTACGAAACGCACCCTGCGCCACCATCGCGCCCAGGTTGCGATTGGTGGCCGCGATCACGCGCACATCCACTTTGCGGGTCGCGGTGCCGCCCAGGCGCTCGAACTCCTGCTCCTGCAAGACGCGCAATAGCTTCGGTTGCAACTCCAGCGGAACGTCGCCCAGCTCATCGAGGAACAGTGTGCCCTGGTGGGCGAGCTCGAAGCGGCCGATCTTGCGCGCGATCGCCCCGGTGAATGCGCCCTTCTCATGTCCGAACAGCTCGCTTTCCAGCAAGCCCATGGGGATGGCAGCGCAGTTGATCTTGATGAAGGTGCGCTCGCGGCGTGAGCTGCGGTCGTGGATGGCGCGCGCAATCAGCTCTTTGCCGGTCCCGGTTTCGCCCTGGATCAGGACGGTTGAGTCGGTCGGCGCAACCGTCTCCACCTGTTGCAGCACACCCCGCAGCGCCACGCTGTAACCGACAATGTCTTCGAAGTCCTGCTCGGCCCGGATTTCTTCCTCGAGATAGGACTTCTGCTCGCTGACCCGCTCGGCACTCTCCGAGAGCTTGCGATGCTCCAGCGCGTTGTGCACGCCAATAGCGATTTGCTGCGCCACCTGGCGGAAGAAGTCGAGCTCAGCATGGGTGAAGGCCGCTTCCTGCCGGCTGCCCAAGGCGAGCACGCCCAGGCATTCATCGCCGTTGATGGTCAGCGGCAAGATCATGCTGGAGCGCAGTCCTTCGTTTTCCGCCAGCCGCAAACCGCTGGCGCTGGAAAACGGCAAATAGCCAGGCCCGCTGCCCACCAGCAGGGCTTCTCCGGTACGAAAAGCTCTTCCAGGATTGGAGCCACTGATCGAAAGCTGCCGGCCGGGCTGAAGAAATCCGCGGCTCTCCGGAAAATCCAACGCGTGAATGCGCAGCGTGTCGGGGGATTGCGGGTCGGGCAGGATCAGGCTGGCGGATTCGTGCTGGACGACGCGTCGCAAGCTGGTCGAAATCGCCTGAAAGAGGTCGTCTAACTCCAGGTTCGAGACAACACTGTTGTTGACTTCCAGGACCATGCGCAGCCGGTCGCTCTCGCGGGCCAGCTCGTGCTGCAAGGCCAGACTTTCCTGGTAGTGCAGGGCATTATCGACGGTCACCGCGACCTGCGCCGCTACCAGCTTGGCGAATTCCAGCTCCTCGTCGCTGTAGCCACCCTCACTGGAGCGTCCCAAGGCCAACGCCCCCATGCGCCGCTGCGCGGTCGTCAGCGGCACACTGCAAAAAGAACCAACGCCATGTTCGGTCAGCAGTTCTAAAACGAGAGGATAGGCGCGTAGCTGCTCGAGGGACCTGAAATTACGCACCTCCTGCGTCATCCACACTTCGCCCGAAGGCGAGCCGTCAACCGGGAATTCCCGGCCTTTGGTATCCACCGGTTGGCGCCAGGAGTGCAGCACATGCAGCCGCATCGTCCGGCGAGAATCGTCGTACAGCGCCACCATTAAAAAGTGGAAGCCAAGCAACTGATGAAGGCACTCCGCCAACTGGTCGAAAAGCTCGCCCAGGTCGCGGTGCGACGCGATCACCCCGGACACCTTCATCAGCGCCAGGTACTTCGCGGCAGTGCTCGAGCTTTCTGTTGCCATATGAGATGGCGAAATGGCGGCTGCTGAATGACCGGCCATGCTGGATCAGATGGTTAGCATGAGCCCAGAGGCAAGCGGGACCATCTCTTGCCACATCCTGTTTATGTTTTCATGATACCAGCGGTGAAGTTCCAGAACATTCGCGGCGTACCAAATTTGTGTTGAATGACAATTCATTCGCGGGTACAAGACGGAATTGACAGAGCACGATAGACTGCGGAAAGCGAAAAACGCCCTCGCGGAAGGAGAAACGACATCTTGAGCGCGAAGAATCCAGCTCCCGGCGCCCCCGGCATCGAACCGCGTTGGACCGCCGGCGCCAAAGACGGCGTCGGTACCGCCTACTCCGTTTCGAACCGGCTCTGGTACACGCTGGCCAACGGCGTCAATACCGAGATTTACTATCCCACCATCGACATGCCGCAGGTGCGCGACCTGCAATACATGGTGAGTGATGGCGAGACCTTCTTCCACGATGAGCGCCGCAACACCGTCAGCAAGACCGAGCTCATCGACCCGGCCGCTTTGGGATTCAAGATCACCAATACCGATCCCCAGGGCCGCTACTCCATCGAAAAGCAGATCATCGGCGATCCGCACCTGAGCTGCCTGCTCATTCACACCAAATTCAATGTCTCGCCGGAGTGGCAGGGGAAGCTGCATCTGTACCTGATTTGCGCGCCGCATCTCAACATTGGCGGCTATCACAACAACGCTGAGATCATCGAGGCCAAGGGCCGGCGCTTCCTGACGGCGAACCGGGACGGTTTCTTCCTTGCCATCGCGACTTCCGCGGGAGCCAAAAAACTTTCCTGCGGCTACGTGGGAACCAGTGACGGCTGGACCGACCTCGCCCATAACCTGAAGATGGACTGGGAGTACGACTCAGCGCTGGACGGCAACGTCGCTTTGACCGGCGAAATCGATCTCTCGCACGGAACCGAATTCACCCTCGGCCTTGCCTTTGGCCGCAGCCAGCACCACGCCAGCGCGACGCTTTTCCAATCGCTGTGTATCCCGTTTGAGGTGAACCTGAGAAGCTTTCTCGATCAGTGGCACCGCACGCGCAAGCGCCTGGCCGTCATCGACATGGCACATGGCAAGATCTCCGACACCGCCTCGGCGCTGTTCGCGCGCAGCATCAATCTGCTGCTGGCGCATGAGGACAAGATTTATCCCGGCGCCATGATCGCCAGCCTGAGCATTCCCTGGGGCGAGGACAAAGGCGACGACGAGCTGGGCGGCTATCACCTGGTGTGGACGCGCGACATGACGCAGAGTGCCGTCGCTCTTATGGCCGCCGGCGACACTACCACGCCGCTGCGTTCCATGATCTACCTGGCCATTACGCAGCGCGAAGACGGAGGCTTTTACCAGAACTTCTGGATCGACGGCCGGCCCTACTGGACGGGCGTACAACTGGACGAGGTGTCGTTTCCCGTCATCGGCATCTGGCGGCTGTGGAAGGAAAACGCTCTCGGCGACTTCGATCCTCACGACACCATATTTCGCGCCTGCGGCTATCTGATTCGCGAAGGCCCGGCGACGCCGGAGGAGCGTTGGGAGGAGAACGGCGGCTATTCGCCGTCAACCCTGGCCAGCAACATCGCCGCCCTAATCTGCGCCGCCGACATGATGGAGGCGCACGGCAACAAGGACACGGCGGAGTTCGTCCGCACCTACGCCGACTTCCTCGAGTCGCACGTGGAGAAGTGGACGGTGACCAACCAGGGCAGCCTGGTGCCGGGCATTCGGCGGCATTATATCCGCATCAATCCCGCCGTCAGCGCGCAAGGCTCAACCGGCGACGAGGATCCCGACAGCGGCATGATTACCCTCGCCAATCAGAAGCCCGGCGACCGCGCTCATTATCCTGCCAGCCAGATTGTCGATCACGGATTTCTGGAGTTGGTGCGCTTCGGAGTCCGCCGTCCGGGTGATGCGCTGATCGAGGACTCGCTGAAGGTGATCGATGCGGTGCTGAAGGTCGACACTCCTTACGGTCCATGCTGGAAACGTTACAACCACGACGGCTACGGCCAGCGCGCCGACGGCACATCCTTCCGCAGCTGGGGCGTCGGGCACGCATGGCCTTTGCTGATGCTGGAGCGCGCCACCTACGAGCTTGCCGCCGGCCGCGACATCAGCGTCTTCTTGAAAGCTGCCGAAGGCTTCTCCGCCGGCGTTGGTCTGTTTCCAGAGCAAGTCTGGGACGCCCGCGATATCCCGGAAGAGCACATGTTTTTTGGCAAGGCCACGGGAGCGGCCATTCCGCTCTTGTGGGCGCACGCCGAGTACGTCAAGCTGCTCCGCTCCATGGTGGACAATAAGCTCTTCGACCGTATCGATCCGGTTGCGAAGCGCTATTGCAACGATAATCCGCGCCGCGTAATCGAAGTATGGAAGATGAATCGCCAGGTCAGGAAGGTTCCCGCCGGAGGGCTGCTGCGCATCCAGGCGGAGTCGCCGTTTGTGCTGCACTGGAGCGATGACGAATGGCGGACGCCCCGCGATACGGGTTCCACGGCGACCCTGCTCGGCATCGAGTATGTGGACATCAAGATCGAAGCGGCACAGAAGGCGCCGGTGCGGTTTACCTTCCACTGGACACTGGACAACCGCTGGCAGGGCGTGAATTATGCGGTCGAGATCGAGCCGGCGGAAACGGATGCGGCGCTGAAGTAATCCGCGGCGGGGTAAACCCGATTTCGAACGGTACCATGCTGAGCGAAGGGCCTTTTGCTAGAGGGTGTCATCCTGCGGCGACCGCGCAACTACTGTGACAGGCGCGTTTTTTGCGGTTGGCGCGATGTTGCCCGGTCGCGGAGTCGAAGGACCCCTATGGTGGAAACCTCCCGTAACCGTCCTTTTTCTACGCTCGCAGATGAGACCGAGAGAGGCTTGCGGCGACAGCGGTCCGGGTTGCAGAAGCAACTCGGGCGAAGCGCTTCGCTCAGGATGACACCCGGTAAGACGCTCCGCTCAAGGTGACACCAACAAACAGCAACAGCTCGAACAGAAAGGCATTACCATGAGCACCCAGGTTGACACTTCCCTCCAAGAGAAAGAGCTGGCCACAAGCGGCTCCGAGCATAACCTCGAGCAACTGTGCATCAACACCATTCGCACCCTCGCCATGGACGCGGTGCAGAAGGCCAACTCCGGTCATCCCGGAGCTCCCATGGCGCTGGCCCCGCTCGCTTTCATTTTGTGGGACCGTTATCTGAAATTCAATCCGCGCAACCCGCACTGGCCGGGACGCGACCGCTTCATCCTCTCCAACGGCCATGCCTCCATGCTGCTGTACGCGATGCTCTATCTCACCGGCTTCGATCTCACGCTCGATGACATCAAGCAGTTCCGCCAATGGGACTCGAAGACGCCGGGACATCCGGAGTACGGATTAACGGCCGGAGTGGACACCACGACCGGCCCGCTCGGACAGGGTTGCGGCAACTCTGTCGGCTTCGCCATCGCGCAGCGCTGGCTGGCATCGCAATTCAACAAGCCCGGCAATGATCTCTTCGACTACCGCACCTACGTCATCTGCAGCGACGGCGACCTGATGGAAGGCGTCAGCAACGAGGCGGCTTCGCTCGCCGGACATCTAGGACTGTCGAACCTGATCTGGTTCTACGACAACAATCACATTTCGCTTGAGGGCAGCACCTCGCTGTCATTCAGCGACGACATCGCGACGCGCTTCCGCGGCTGGCACTGGAACGTGCTGCACATCAGCGACGTCAATGATCTCGCGTTGGTCGATGCCACGATCAAGGCGGCACAGAAAGAGGTTGCCCGTCCCACCCTGGTCATCGTCGACACGCACATCGGCTGGGGCTCGCCCAATCGGCAAGACACCAAGGAAGCACACGGTGAGGCGCTGGGCGAAGAGGAAGTACGTCTGACCAAGATGGTGTACGGCTGGCCGCCCGAGGCGCAATTCCTGGTTCCCGACGAAGTAAAGCAGCACATGGGCAAGGCTGTCGATCGCGGCGCGCAGTGGGAGCGTGAGTGGAACGAACGCTATCAGGCGTGGGCGCGCCAGTTTCCCGAGCTCGCCACGCAATGGCAGCAGATGTTTGAGCGCGCATTGCCCGACGGCTGGGACAAAGAGATCCCCAGCTTCCCCGCGGACGCAAAAGGCATTGCCACCCGCGAATCAAATTCCAAGGTGCTGAACGCGGTCGCCAAGCGTGTCCCGTGGCTGATGGGCGGCGCCGCCGATCTGTTTCCTTCCACCAAGACAATCATCAAAGACGCGGGCGACTTCGAGCGCGGCAACTATCACGCCCGCAACTTCCACTTCGGTGTCCGTGAACACGCCATGGGCGCCATCGCCAATGGCATGGTGTTGTCGTCGCTACGCCCCTACACCGCGACCTTCTTCATCTTCTCCGATTACATGCGGCCGCCGATTCGCCTGGCGGCAATCATGGACATTCCGGTCATCTTCCTCTACACCCACGACTCAATCGGGCTGGGCGAGGATGGTACAACCCATCAGCCGATCGAGCAGCTCATGTCGCTACGCGCCATGCCGCGGCTGTTGGTCTTCCGTCCGGGAGACGCCAACGAGGTCGCCGAGATGTGGCGCGTCATCATGCCGCTGAAGAAACAGCCGGTGGCCGTGGTGCTTACGCGCCAAGGCGTTCCGACCTTCGATCGCAGCAAGTACGCGTCGGCGGAGGGCGTCGCCAAAGGCGCATACGTCATGGCGGATTCGGGAGGCACGCCCGAGGTCATCCTGATGGGCACCGGCTCCGAGGTGCAGCTCTGCGTCGGCGCCTACGAGAAGCTCGTCGCCGAAGGGGTGAAGGCGCGCGTGGTCTCGATGCCGTGCTGGGAGCTGTTTGACCAGCAATCGCCCGAGTACAAGAAGCAGGTGCTGCCGCCCGAAGCGAAGGCGCGCGTCGCGGTCGAGGCCGGAGCGTCGCTGGGCTGGCAGCAGTACGTCGGCCCGGAGGGCGTCGTAGTCGGCCGCGACGATTTCGGCGTGTCGGCCCCGATCAAGGATCTGCTGAAGCACTTCGGGTTCACGGTGGACAATGTCGTGGCGAAGGCGCGCGAGGCGATGCAGAACGCAAAGCGCTGAAGCCGGTGCGGGTGCGCTGGCACGGATCAGGTAGAGCGGCGCTTCACCGCCGCGTCACTGCGACCACCATTTTGTACGAGAACCCGCTTCCGCGGGCGACATTGTGTCGTCGGCTGAAAGCCCACTCAAGTCTCGAAAGGTAGGCTGAACGCGGGCCTGAAGGCCCGCTCTACCTGTCTTCCGATAGGCTCAACTCGGGACATCCCGCTGGACTGACGCAAGCTTTCTTTCCAGAACTCCTCATTCTTCAGCCCTCTACGGCCGAAGCAATACATGTGCGAACGCGTAGCGCGCGCCCTTGTGTGCGAGTTGTTCTTCGGGAGAAGAGGCGCATGTCCCGTGCAAAAGCATTCCCCTTCCCAAGCCTGATCGCGCCTTTGATTCTGTGCTGCATTGTCTCAGTCACCGCGGTCGCCCAGACGCATGCCGGGCCTTCGACCATACGCCGCGAGCTGCATCACGATGTTTCGCCTCCGCTGATCGAGATGATCGCCAAGGCGCCCCCGCGGGAGCGCGGTGAGCGCAAGGCCGTGCCGCGTCGCGCCCTCCCACTCCCCGCGGGACTTCAGCCGCTGGCGGAAGATCCCATCCGGCAGCTGAGCACGACGGGCTTTTCGCCCCAGATCGATTTGAACTTCGAAGGGCTCGGCGACGGCGAGTACGGCTTCTGGGTGGAATACGCCCCGTCCGACACCAATGGTGCCGCCGGCTCGACCCAGTATGTGCAGTGGGTCAACACCGACTTCGCTATCTTCGACAAGCAGACCGGAGCCCTGGTGGCGGGACCGACGGCAGGCAACGCTCTGTGGTTGGGCTTCGGCGGCGGATGCGAGTTCGACAACGATGGCGATCCCATCGTGCTCTACGACAAGCTGGCCAATCGCTGGGTGATGAGCCAGTTCTCCGTCTCGACTACGCCATACCTGCAATGCTTCGCGGTCTCCGTCACGTCCGACGCCACCGGCGCGTGGTACCGCTACTCGTTTCAGTACGCCTACTGCAACGACGACCCGAAGATGGGTGTCTGGCCTGACGCGTACTACGAAACCTTCGACATGTTCGATATGGAAAACGGCGGCGCGTTCCTCGGCGCCAACGCCTGTGCCTACGATCGCACCGCAATATTGTCCGGGCAAGCGGCCACGCAAATCTGCTTTCAGCAGGGCGCAGATGTTTCCGGATTGTTGCCGGCCGACGTCGATGGCACGACGCCTCCGCCCGCCGGTTCGCCGAATTACATGATGACCTATGGCGCGAACGCGCTGGAGCTCTACCAATTCCACGTTGACTTCAACAATCCTTCGAACTCCACCTTCAGCGGCCCAACGGCAATCCCGGTTGCAGCATTCACCCCCTTGTGCAACGGCGGCAGCGATTGCGTTCCACAGCTGGGAACGAGTACCACGCTGGATTCGCTGGCCGACCGCCTGATGTACCGGCTCGCCTATCGCAACTTCGGCGATCACGAGTCGCTGGTGGTGAACCACTCGGTTGCCGTGAGCGGCAGCGGCGGCGTGCGCTGGTACGAGATTCAGTCTCCCGGCGGCACACCGGTAGTCGCGCAGCAGGGAACTTACGCGCCTGACTCGAACTATCGCTGGATGGGCAGCGTCGCCATGGACAAGATAGGCGATGTGGCCGTCGGCTACAGCGTTTCCAGCGGCGGCATGTATCCCGCAATCGCGTTTGCCGGCCGCGTGCCTTCCGATCCCCCCGGCGCACTCGAAGCCGAGACGACGATCTTCAGCGGCAGCGGATCGCAGACCGGGATATTGACCCGCTGGGGCGACTACAGCAGCATGACCGTCGATCCCACCGACGACTGCACCTTCTGGTACACCAACCAGTATCTGCCTGCCGACGGATCGTGGAACTGGCATACCCGCATCGCCAACTTCCAGTTTCCCGGCTGCATCAGCGGAGTCTGGATCGGCTTCTATCCCGACAGCCTGAATTTCGGTCTCCAGACCGTCGAGACCACCAGCGCCGCGCAGCAGATTGTCTTCAGCAACCACGAATCGGTCGCTCTCACCATCAGCGGCATCACGGTCACCGGCGACTACGCGCAAAACAACAACTGCGGGACGTCGCTGGCTCCGAACGCCAGTTGCACGATTAACGTCAGCTTTCATCCCATAACGACGGGTGTGCGGCCCGGTACTCTCACCGTGACAGACAGCGGCCCGCAAAGCCCACGTGCCGCCAGTCTGACCGGCCTGGGAACGCAGACCGCCACCTGCACGCCCAATGTGCTCTCCAACGGCGGCTTCGAGAGCGCCACGCTCGACTGCTGGACCCCGGGCGGCGTCTTCACACCGCTGGTCGCGACGCTAGAGGCGCACAGCGGCAGCTTCAGCGCGCAACTGGGTGCAACCGGCGATCCGGAGCCCAACGGCGATTCCTCGATTTACCAGACCATCACCGTGCCCGCCGGCATGACAGCGCCCACCTTGAGCTTCTGGTACTGGCCGTACACCACGGACACCATCGACCACGACTGGCAGGAGGCGCAGGTCCGCGACGCGAGCGGCAACATGCTGGCGCAGGTACTGAAGATCTGCTCCGACGCGCAGGCCTGGACGCAGGTGACCTTCGATCTCTCGCCCTACAAGGGCCAGACCATCCAGCTCTATTTCAACGATCACGAAGACGGCTATGGTGACCCGACCTACATGTATCTGGACGATGTGACCGTCACCGACGGCCCGCCCCCGCTTGCCGGCTTGCGCCTGATTCCGGTCACGCCCTGCCGTGTTGCCGATACGCGCCGCGCGACCGGGACCTTCGGCGGACCGGCCATCGCCAGCGGCACTTCGCGAGACTTCCCCATCCCACAAGCTAGCTGTGGCATTCCTTCAACAGCCGCGGCGTATGCCTTGAACGTCACCGCCGTGCCGCACGGCCCGCTCAATTACTTGACGATCTGGCCGGCGGGCAGCACTCAGCCGGTGGTGTCCACGCTGAACTCGTCTGATGGGCGCATCAAGGCCAATGCGGCAGTTGTTCCCGCAGGGAGCGGCCAGGCGGTGAGCGTCTTTGTCACCGACACAAGCGACGTCATCCTCGACATCAACGGCTATTTTGTTTCAGCCACCAACAGTTCCGCGCTGGCGTTTTTCCCGCTGACGCCGTGTCGTGTGGTGGACACGCGCGGAGCTGCCGGACCGCTGGGCGGTCCGCAATTGCAGAACAGCCAGCCGCGCGATTTCCCGGTGCTCTTGGCGAGCGCCTGCAACGTTCCCAGCGCCGCTCAGGCTTACTCGCTGAATTTCACCGTCGTGCCCAAGAGCGGGCGTCCTCTGGGATACCTCAGCGTTTGGCCGGCGGGGCAGACGCAGGCGGTCGTCTCGACGGCCAACGCGCCCACGGGAACCGTCGTCGCCAATGCTGCGATCGTCCCGGCAGGCACTGGCGGCGACATCATGGCCTACGCCTTTGGCAACGACACCGACCTGATCGTCGATATCAACGGCTACTTCGCCACGGGAGTGTCCGCGTCGCAGCCGTTGTCGCTATATAACGTGCAGCCCTGCCGCGTTCTCGACACGCGCAATCCCGCGCAGGGTACTGTCTTCCAGGGTGAATTGACCGTGAATGTCGCGGGCGGTCCGTGCCCGGTGCCGATGGCTGCGCAAGCCTACGCGCTAAACGCGACCGTGGTGCCTCCGGGAGCGCTCGGTTACCTCACGCTCTGGCCCGACGGGCAGCCCCAACCGACGGTTTCCACCTTGAATGCCGCCGACGGCGCCATCACTTCCAACCTCGCCATCGTGCCCACCAGCAATGGCGAAATCGACAGCTTCGCCTTCAACTCGACGAACCTACTGCTGGACATATTCGCCTACTTCGCACCCTAGAGCTGACCGTTGTAGCTTTTGAATCAGCGCCTACGGCGCTTGCTGTTGCGGCTTTGTTGAAGGCCTCCCCTAACCCTCACGCTCTGCGATTCGTCTCATTTCCGGCTACGCGGCTTTACATTTCCGCCTGGTGTCGGTCAAAATACTTGCGGCAAAACTTGAGAGTGAGGATTCGTTGAAGTTTCGCGGATGGTTTCTGCTGTTGCTCTTTGCGCACGTCATGCTGCACCCCTGGGTGCACGCCATCGGCATGGGCAAAACAGCCGCAGACCAACACGCCTTCTCGAATTCTTCGGCTCACTCGCAGTTTGGCGATGCCAGCGGCGACCAGTGCGAACTCTGCCGCGTCGGCCACAACGCCACCGTCGCATCACATTTGCCAACTACCGAACTTCTCAATCCCCGTTGGATTCACATTGCTCTGCAAGCGGTCAACTATGCTTCGTTGCAGGCTGACCGCCGCGTTCCTTCCCGCGCACCTCCAGCCCTCTGAGCTGATTTCGTCCGCCCTACTTGCGACTCGAGCGGAGTTCACGCGCTCGCAGTCGGCAATCGTATCGAAACGATCCTGCATTTTCCGTCCCGCATTCGGCCGGAACCTGCAGGTCGATACCACGAGCTAAGACTTGGAGGAGCGATGTTCAGGAAGTTAAAGTGCTGTTCCCACGCTGCCGTGAAACCTCGAGAGGCGGCAATGCCTTTTACAACGTGCGCTACATTTCTGCTGCTGGCGCTTGCCATGTTGGCGTTGAGTGCGCCGGTCGGCGCGCAGACAACTGGTTCGTCATCGGTGAACGGCACGGTAACCGACCCCTCTGGCGCGGTAGTGCCAGGAGCAACCGTCGTAATCCAAAACCCGGTGAGTCAATATACGCGAACGACAACTACCGACGACGCCGGAAAGTTCACTTTCCCGAATGTGCCGATTAACCCCTATCACATGACAGTAAACATTACCGGCTTTGCGCCTTATGTGCAGGACATCGACGTCCGCTCGGCCGTTCCCATGAGCCTCAAGGTGGCCCTGCAGATCTCGGGAAAGGCGGAAAACGTTACGGTGCAGGCGGAGGCAGGCGACCTGATCGAAAACGACCCCACTTTCCATACTGACGTCGATCGCCAACTCTTCTCCAAGCTGCCGTTGGAGAGCACATCATCGGAGCTTAGCTCGCTGGTTACTTTGGCATCACCGGGCATTGCTGCCGATTCCAACGGCCTCATGCATGGACTGGGCGATCACGCGGAAAACTCGTTTTCACTGGATGGCCAGCCCATCACCGACCAGCAGAGCAAGGTGTTCTCCAACCAGATTCCGCTTGACGCCGTGCAATCGATGACGGTCATCGGCGGGGCACCATCGGCTGAGTACGGAGACAAGACGAGTCTGATCGTCGCCATAACTACCCGTTCCGGGCTCGGTGGAACCACACCTCATGGAGACCTTACAACTTCCTACGGCACATTCGGAACCGCGAATTTCGATGGCGATTTTTCGTATGGCGGCAAGAATTGGGGGAACTTCATCGCCCTCAACGGGCTGAATACGGGCCGCTTCCTCGATGGGCCGGAGTACCAGGTCCTGCATGATCATGGCAACGAAGAAAATGTGTTCGACCGTGTGGACTATAACTTTTCGAATGCGGATGCCTTCCACTTAAATTTTCA
>Ga0335073_10006983_pt1 | contig 15845 bp, 10 predicted proteins | sample Lox_Sample_22_FD_207093 | JGI IMG/M metagenome (GOLD analysis project Ga0335073, IMG submission 207093) | Soil microbial communities from Loxahatchee National Wildlife Refuge, Florida, United States - Lox_Sample_2.2 | ecosystem: Environmental > Terrestrial > Soil > Wetlands | place: USA... | reverse complement strand
TGACTGATCCGGCCGCGGGTACGGGTGACCTTCTGGCCGCGGTGGCGCACGTGCTGGGACCCGAATGCGCGCCGATGTTCACCGGAGCCGAGGCCGACCGTGGCCTCGCCCGGCTGGTGCGGCGGCGACTGGCGGTGCACGGTATCCCTTCCTCCGACATGGACATCCGCGTCGGGATAGAGCTGCCCGACGAGTCCGGCGATCCAGATGTCATCGTCACGCAGGTTCCCTACCGGGCCAGCGAGGAGCGCGATGCGGTTGACATCCTGAACAGCGTTGACGATGTGGCGGTGCGTATCACCGAGGGCCGTTTCGCCGTTGTCCTTGGACCCGCCGCGGTCCTCGCCGATGACCTTCCGCCTTTCTCCGCCGCGGCCCAGGCCCGTGCGGACATGCTCAAGGCGGACATGGTGGAGGCCATCGTCCGGCTGCCCGGCGGCCTGGTGCCGTTCCGGCCCGGGTACGAGACCGCGCTGTGGGTGCTTACGCAGGCCCGCCGGTCCAGGTGGCGCGGTCGCGTGCTGCTCGCCGACGTGTCGGACCGACGGCTGACCGCGGACGTGGCCCGCGACCTGGCTGAGGACGTCATCACCTGGCGGCGCGACGGGTACCTGCCGCAGGCTCACCGCCGGGCGTTCGGTGTCCAGGTAGAGATCGGCACCCTGGTCGACCCGCCACGCCCGCTCATGACGGGTCGGCGCCCCGCTAGCCAGCGGGAGCGGAAGGTGGACTCCGATGAGCGCGTCACGCTGGTCACCCGATACGGCGCTGACCTTGATCGCTTCGGCGCGACTGCCACCGCAGAGCGTGGCCATGTCGCCACGGAAGTCCTGGCGGCCGCGGACCGACCGCCGGTAATGGAGGCGATCGGGACGCTCGTACGGCAGGGACGTTTGGTCATGCGGAAAGGCATCCGGCTTGCCCCAGCGGACGTGGGTGGCTCAGGTAAGCATGTCGTCCTTGGTGCCGAAGAAGTCCTGGGCATCCGCCGGCCGGGGGAGCGGCGGGTCGACCTCGGGGTGTTCGCCCAGCGCTACCCGAACGCGCGCCTGACCGAGCCAGGCGACGTCCTGGTCACCACGATTCCCCGGCCCGGCGCCATGATCGACCACGACGGCTACGCGATCGCCGAGTCCTCGGTCCGCATCCTGCGGATCCCCGGGACGGAGGTGGAGCAGTTCACGCCCCGGGTGCTCGCCGCGCTACTGTTCGCCGACGGGTCAGGTCGGCGCCCCGCGGGCGCGGTCCGCGCGGCGGATAACCTGAAAGAACAGCGCGTTCCCCTGATACCGGTCGCCGAGGTACGGCGCCTGGATGCTCTGCTCGCCTCGATCGACGCCCGCCGCGCCCTCGCCCGCCGCGAGATCGACCTGCTCGACGAACTGTGTCATATCGCCACGGGCGGCCTGATCGATGGAACACTGGCCCTAGTTAGTAACGATAAGTAACGGACAGGATGCTCTGATGCCAGCTCGGAAGAAGAACGGCCAGGCGGCCCTGCCGGGCATGCCGTCGTTGGCGGACCTGCGTGACACGCTGTGGAAGGCCGCCGACAAGCTGCGCGGCTCCATGGATGCTGCGCAGTACAAGGACTTCGTGCTCGGCCTGGTCTTCCTCAAGTACGTGTCCGACTCGTTCGAGGAACGGCGCGAGCAGATCCGCGCCGACGTTCTGGCGGACGGGGTTCCCGAGGCGCGACTGGCTCCATTCCTCGACGACGTGGACGAGTATAAACGCGAGGGCGTGTTCTGGGTGCCCGAGGGAGCGCGCTGGGATTGGCTGGCCGAGCAGGCCAAGAGCGCAGGCATCGGCGAGCTGATCGACAACGCAATGGACGCGATCATGAAGACGAACGTGTCGCTCACCGGCGTCCTGCCCAAGATCTTCAACCGGGACAACGTGGACCAGCGCCGCCTGGGCGAGCTGGTCGACCTAATCAGCGACGCCCGGTTCACGGGTCACGGCGAGAAGAAGGCCCGCGACGTGCTCGGCGAGGTCTACGAATATTTCCTGGAGAAGTTCGCCCGCGCTGAAGGCAAGCGCGGCGGCGAGTTCTACACCCCCTCCAGTGTGGTCAGGCTCCTGGTCGAGGTGCTCGAGCCGTACGCAGGCCGGGTGTACGACCCGTGCTGCGGCTCAGGCGGCATGTTCGTCCAGGCCGAGAAGTTCGTCCTCGCCCACCGCGGCCGCCGCGACGACATCGCCGTCTACGGCCAGGAATCCAACGAACGCACCTGGCGCCTGGCCAAGATGAACCTCGCCATCCACGGCATCTCCGGCGACCTGAGCAGCCGCTGGGAGGACACCTTCTACGCCGACAAGTACCCCGACATCAAGACGGACTTCATTCTCGCCAACCCCCCGTTCAACATGTCCGACTGGGCGAGGCGCACGGACGACCCGCGCTGGCGATACGGCGTTCCTCCCGCTGGAAATGCGAACTTCGCCTGGCTGCAACACATCGTTTACAAGCTCGGTTCTCGTGGCTCGGCAGGCGTGGTCTTGGCCAACGGATCCATGTCATCGAAGCAGTCGGGCGAGGGTGAAATCCGCGCTGCACTAGTCGAAGCAGACCTAGTGGCGTGCATGATCGTGCTGCCGCCGCAGTTGTTCCGAACGACAGCAATTCCCGCTTGTCTCTGGTTCTTCGCGAACGACAAAACTCCGCAAGGCGCAAAGCGTCTGAACGATCGCCGCGGCGAGGTCTTGTTCGTCGACGCACACAACATGGGAACCCTCGTCGATCGCACTGAGCGGATCCTGACTGTGGAAGACATTGCCAAGATCGCTGGAACCTATCACGCTTGGCGAGGAACTCCCTCGGCCCGCGAGGCTAGCCTCAAATATGAGGACATCCCTGGCTTTTGCTACTCGGCGGACCTGGAAGAGATCCGTAACAACGACCACGTGCTCGCCCCAGGCCGTTATGTAGGAAATGCTGAATCCGACGACGATGACAGCGAGCCCATCGCAGAGAAGATAGACCGTCTAACCAAAGAGCTCTTCGCCCACTTTGACGAGTCGGCTCGTCTGGAACGTGTAGTCCGGGAACAACTGGAGCAACTCGATGTCTGAATGGGACACAGCTCAGCTTGGCGATTTGTGTGATAGTGCCCGTGGAATCACCTATGGAATCGTTAAGGTGGGGGAATATATCCCCGGCGGTATTCCGGTCATTCGTGGTGGTGACATCCGTGACAATCGGATCGTTTTCGACGATGCGAGACGTGTATCACCTGAAGTAAGTGAGCAGTTTAGGCGAACCATCCTTCAGGGCGGCGAAATTGTCCTCAATCTTATCGCTGAACCAGGGCACAGCGCAGTGGTCCCATCAACGATGGCCGGATTCAATGTTTCCAGAGATGTGGCAGTAATACCGCTGTCCAGCAAGGTTAATCATATCTTCGTCAACTGCTTTCTCAAATCTCCAGCGGCTATTTCATGGCTTGGTTCACGGCTCAACGGAAGTGTAACGCAGAAGATAAACTTGGGTGTTTTGCGAGAAATACCCGTACCTCTTCCGCCGCGGTCTCAGCAGGACGCGATCGCGGGGATTCTAGGAGCAATCAACGACAAGATCACCGTCAGCGACGGTATCGCAGCAACGACGGAGCAGCTAGGGCGCGCTATTTTCAATGCGTATTTTGCAGATTCTTCTAGATTTTCGACTTCGGACAGGGAACTGCCGACCGGATGGGATTGCTGTACTTTCGGAGAAGTAAGCTCTGTCCTGGAAACCGGTCGACGCCCGAAGGGCGGAGTGGCCGGTTACGATAACGGCGTTCCCAGCATAGGTGCTGAGAGTATTACACGCCTAGCGGTGTTTGACTTCACCAAAGTAAAGTACGTTCCAGAGGAATACTTCTTCGGCATGAAACAAGGTATTGTCGAAGACTATGACATCCTTTTGTATAAGGACGGCGGGCGACCTGGAAATTTCGAACCCCATGTATCCATGTTCGGCCGCGGATTTCCGTTCAATCGTATGTGTATCAATGAGCACGTCTTCAGGATTCGCTTGGCGTATCCTTTGAGTCAGGCGTACGGCTACTTCTGGCTTACGTCGGAGCCGATCATGGCGGAGATGCGATCAAGAGGCACAGGTGTTGCAATCCCTGGTCTTAACTCAAGAGCCGTTAGGGAGCTCCCTATGGTAATCCCTCCGGCTGAGCAGTTGGCCCAATTCGATGGCGCCGTGGTTCCGCTGATTGATCGCGCGCTCAGCGCTGCAGCTGAAGCCAGATCACTCGCGAGGTTGCGGGAAACACTGTTGCCGAAGCTTATGTCCGGTGAGATTCGTGTTCGGGACGCAGAACAGGTTGTCGAGGAGGTGACGTGATGACAGGGATGTCGGAGGCGGACTGGGAGATCGTCGCCATGGAGCACCTGGCGGAGCTTGGCTGGTTCCCGGTTAACGGGAAGCAGATCGCCAGAGGCTCGGGCGAGCGCGAGTCCTGGGACGAGCTGATTATTCTGGGTCGCCTGCGGGACGCGATTGCCCGGATTAACCCGAAGCTTCCGACATCGGCTGTCGACGAGGTCGTGACGACCGTTATGACCGCTACCTCTCGCGATGCCCTTACCGAGAATCACCGAATTCACGAGTACCTGACCAGGGGCATCCGCAGTGTCGTCTACACGGACGAGTACGGCACGGAGCAGAACCCGACGATGTGGCTCATCGACAGGCAAGACCCGGACAACAACGACTTCCTGGCCGCGAACCAGGTGACGGTGGTCGATGGGGAGCACAAGCGGCGGTTCGACATCGTGCTCTACGTCAACGGGATGCCGCTTGGCTTCGTGGAACTAAAGAAGGCGGGCGACGACAGCGACGACCTGAAGTACGCCAAGAACCAGCTCGCGACCTACGCCAAGGAGCTTCCGCTGGCGTTCCGCTGCAATGTCGCATGTGTCGTGTCGGACGGCACGGGCGCGTTGTGCGGCACCGCCTTCACGCCGTTCGAGCATTTCGCGCCGTGGAATGTTGACGATGACGGCGAGCCGGTGAAGCAGCCACCTCAACGAGATGAGGATCTCCCGCTCGTTCTGATGATTTACGGGTTGTTCCAGCCTGCGCGGTTCATCGAGCTGCTAACTGGCTACGTCACGTTCGCCCGGACCGAGGACGGGCTGGTGAAGCGACTGGCCAAGCCGCACCAGTACTTCGCGGTGTCCAAGGCGGTTGGCAAGACCATCGAGGCGGTTCGCAGCCATGGGCAGGCAGGCGTGGTCTGGCATACGCAAGGGTCCGGCAAGTCGATGGAGATGGAGCTCTACGCGAACCAGGTGCTGACGCACCCGTCGCTGGGCAACCCGACGATCGTCGTGCTGACCGACCGGACCGACTTGGACGACCAGCTGTATGACACGTTCCAGGCCAGTGAGCTGCTTCCCGAAAAGCCGCTCCAGATCGCGACCCGCGAGGAACTGCGCGCCGAGTTGGCGAACAAGCGGACCGGCGGCATCGTGTTCACCACGCTGCAGAAGTTCGGCCGGACCAAGGACGAACGGGAGAGCGGGACCGCGCACCCGCTGCTGTCGGACCGGCGGAACATCATCGTGATCGTTGATGAAGCGCATCGCAGCCACTACGACGATCTCGACGGGTACGCCCGGCACCTGCGGGACGCGCTGCCGTACGCGACGATGATCGCGTTCACCGGGACGCCGATTACGGCGGCCGACCGGAACACGCGCGACGTGTTCGGCGACTATATCGACATCTACGACCTGACCCGGGCGGTCGATGACGGCGCGACGGTGCCGGTGTTCTACGAGAGTCGGCTTATTCCGCTTGATCTGCCCGCAGGCGTGGACCCGGATCTGATCGATGAACGGGCTGACGAGGCGACGGCTGGGTTGGACGATTCCCAGCGCGAGCGGATCCAGCAGGCAGTTGCCGTGATGAACGCGCTGTACGGGGCGCCGGACCGGCTCCGTGTCCTCAGCGCAGACATCGTGAACCACTGGGAAGCCCGCACGGAGCAGATGCGCAAGTTCATCGGTGTCCCGGGCAAAGGCATGATCGTGTGCGCCACCAGGGATATCTGCGCCAAGCTGTATGAGCGAATTATCACCATAAAGCCGGACTGGCACGATCCCGATATCCGCAAGGGGAAGATCAAGGTCGTCTACACTGGCGGCCCCGGCGACGAGGAACCCGTCAGGCAGCACGTGCGGCGGCCGTCGCAGAACAAGGTGATCCAGCACCGGGCTAAAGACCCCGACGACGACCTTGAGCTAGTGATCGTGCAGTCGATGTGGCTGACCGGCTTCGACTCTCCGCCGCTGCACACGATGTACGTGGACAAGCCGATGCGCGGCGCAGCGCTCATGCAGGCCCTGGCCCGGGTGAACCGCACGTTCCGCAACAAACAGGACGGGTTGCTCGTCGGATACGCGCCACTGACCGAAAACCTGTACGCCGCGCTCGCCGAGTACACGGCGAACGACCGGACCACTAAGCCGCTCGGCCGTGACATCGACGACGCGATCGCCAAGGTCCAGGATCTTCTCGCCGTGATCGGCGACGAGATCCTGGCAGGCTACGACTGGCAAGGCATCCGGGCAGGCAAGTCACCGCGGGCTTATCTGAACGCGGTCCTCGGCGCCGTGAACTTCTTGCGCGACCCGTCGAACCCCGGCAATCAGGTGGAGAACGACGAGCCGACTCTGGGTGAGCGTTTCCGGTCGGCGTCGGCCCAGCTGGCGCGGATGTACGCGATCTGCTCCAGCAGTGGCGCGCTCGCCGACTTCCGGAGAGACATCGCGTTCTTCGAGGAAGTCCGGGTCTGGACGGCCAAGTACGACGCTGAGGAACGCCGGGCCCGCGGCGAGACGGTGCCACCGGATATTGAGCTCTACCTGCGGCAACTGACCGCTGGGGCGATTGAGGCCGGAGGCGTCACCGACATCTACGCCGCCGCCGGGATCGGTCGGCCGGACCTGTCACACCTGGACGATGCGTTTATTAAGCGGATGCAGGAGCAGCAGAATCCGCATCTGGCGATCGAGGCGTTGCGTCGGCTGGTCGAAACAGAGATGCGCAAGGTCACCAAGCACAACGTCGTGCGGCAGCAGAGCTTCTCCGACCGGCTATCCGACCTGATGCGGCAGTACACCAACCAGAATCTTTCCACGGCCCAGATCATCGCCGAGGTGGTCGCGCTGGCGAAGGAGATCTCAGCGGATGCTCGCCGGGGCGAGGAGTTCATGCCACCCCTGAACACCGACGAACTGGCCTTCTACGATGCGGTCGCGCAGAACGAATCCGCCGTGACCGAGATGGGCGCCAGCGTGCTCGCCGACATTGCCCGCGACCTGGTCCGCGTACTCCGCCGCGACGTCACCACGGACTGGGTATCGCGGGACGATGTCCGGGCGAAGATCCGGTCCACCATCAAGCGCCTGCTCGCCAAGCACGGCTATCCGCCGGACGCCCAGGCGGGCGCGACCGAGCTTGTGCTCCGCCAGATGGAGACCTTCGCCGAGGAGTGGTCGCCGGAAGCCAGTCACTGACCTTCAGTCAGTCGAAGTGGCCGGCGTCAGTCGGCAGCTTCAGGAGAGGCGTCACGTTCGGCCGCAAGCTGGAGAATCTTGGCTGAGGGAGTGATCTGTGGCTTGGGCGGCTGCAGGATTGCGTCCCGCCCAGGCGCCCGCCACGAAGGGAACGCCTCGCCGAGATCGCCCCAGTCGGGACCTTCGCTAGGAATCTTGAGTCCTTGGTATTCTTCGAGCTTCTCGCGGAATGCCTGCCGCTGGACGGCCAGCTCGCGGATCCAGGCGGCCATCTCGCCGATCCGCCGATCGGGGGCCAGGTTCAGCTGCTCGCGTTCGGTGTCGCTGACCGGCGCTGGTTCGGTGGAGCGTAGCGGCTCGATGTGCTGGCTGGGGTTGCGTCGGCGCAGTTCAGCGTCGGCGGCGATGGCCAGGCGACGGGAGGCAGCGGTGGTGTGCTCCCACTCCTGCCGTTCGGCCATGGTCTGAGCGAGGATGCTCTCTTGCTCTTGGTAGCGCTCGCGCATGGCTCGGTAGCTGGCGGCTAGGGTCTCGTGCCGCCTGGCGCGATTGTGGTCGTCGGCCTTGCGGGCGGCGTTGGCTTCGGCGGCGGCGCGGATGGCGCCGAGGTCGGCGTTGGCCGCGCCGCGCCGGGCCAGCCGAAGCTCCCGGCCGACGTGGCGTGGTGCCCAGGCGGTCTCGGCGGTGTAGATGTCGCGGATCAGCCGCAGCCGGCCGTCGGGCATGGTCCGGACATCAGGCCCGTCGGACGGGCCAAGGGCGAGGAAGGCCTCGTACCAGGCGGCTCGCTGCTCGGGCGCCTGGCGGGCAGGCTCGGGCCCGATCGGATCGTCGGTGCGGTCGTAGCCGTAGGTCTCCCGGTAGGCTGCGATCGAGGCTGCCTTGATTTCCCAGCCCCGGCGGGCGGCCTGGCTCGCGGGAACCGGGCCGAGCGCGGCGACCACCCAGGCGGGACCTGTCTGGGCGGCATGCTGGCCAAGGCGCTGTTTGCGGTCGTCCATCATGTCGGCGATTTCGATCAGGTAAGCCTTGCGGTCTCGATCTGGCAGGTCAGGGATGCGGCTTGTCCAGACACCTTGCAGCTGAGGCACCAGCGGGTAAACGCGCTGGCGGATCCGGGCGTCGATCACGCTGGCAACATCACGGGCGCCGGTTAGGTCCTGGGCGGCGATGGACGACCGGATGACCTCGGCCGGGTCCAGCCCGGCCAGTTCGGCGGCCCGCAGCGTGCGGAACAGCCATCTGGCCCGGTGAGATAGTTCCCGCTGGTAACCGGGTGGGAGAGCGGCCATGACCAGCTGCCGGTAATGGTCATTGCGGGCCTGGTGGGTCTCGGCGGCCCAGATCGCGTTGAGGACGGCGAGGTGGTCGGCGCTCGCCAGGTTGCGCCGCTTGATCTCTGTGGCGGACAGTTCAGCGCCGTCCCGTTCGAGCACATCGGCAAGTACGGCGATCGGCTCGCGGGAGTCCGGCGTGCCGGGCTCGGGCCCCGCTGGCCGGGGGAGCAGGAGGCCTTCGCGTTCACGGCGGATGCGCTCGTATCGGTCCAGTTCGGGAGCGTGCCGCGTACCGGGTGCCGGGTCGGCGGACCGGGCCGGGGTGGTGAACACGAACGCCAGGTTGGCGTCGGTGCCGCGGGTCATCGCCGGGTAGAGCCACTGCCGGTCCTCGATGCCGGTGACCAGTGCGATGCCGGTGTGCACGGTGGCGCCCTGGGCGGAATGCCCGGTGATCGCGTAGGCCAGCTCGGCTGACCGGTAGCCGGGATAGCCGAACGCCTGCGCGGTGAACCGCCGCTGCCCGGTCGCCTGGTCTGGGTCGAGCATGCGGCGGACCATAACGGCACCGCTGGTTATGGCTTCGACCCGCAAGACGTCTCCGTTGGCCAGGGCCCGGCCGGGCTCGCCCGCCTCCACCTGGTGGTCGTTGCGGCGGCAGATGATCAGGTCCCCGACCGAGGCTTCGGCGCCCTCGGCGATCTGGATGGTCCGGCCGTTGTCTACCAGGCCGAGGTGGATCAGGTCGTCGCGGATCCGGGCCGACAGTTCCCGGCACCGGGCCCAGTCCGCGGCCATCAGCAGCACATTCCGCCCGGCCAGGTAGCTGGCTACGTAGGCCTTGACCGCTTGGTCCATGGCCTCCTCCGGCGGGGCGCCGCTGATCCGGCCGTGCTGGTCGTACTCATCCAGCGCGGTCGCGTCTCCGGAGCGCAGCCCCAGCGAGGCGTCTGGTTCCCAGGCGGCGGTGAACCGGACTGGTTCGGCGAGCTGCACGTAGCCGAGCCGGTCGGCTAGCAGCATCATCGCTCCGCCGCCTTCCACGGCGGCCAGTTGTTCCTGGTCTCCGGCCAGCACCAGCTTGCAGCCGTTGCGAGCCGCGTGGTCGACCAGGGCGGCCAGGTGGGCCATGGAGACCATGGAGCCCTCGTCGACCTCGATCAGCGAGCCGGGCGGGATCGCGTCGATATCGGCGAGCAGCCGGGTGGTGTTGGCCGTCACCTGCACGCCGGCGGCGCGGAGTTCGTTGGCGGCGTTCTGGGTTGTCGCGGTGCCGAACACCGGGCCGTCCCAGGCCCGGGCGTCGGCCGCGAGGACCAGGGTCTTCCCGGTCCCGGCCGGCCCGGTGATTACCTCGACGGTGCGGGCCGAGGTGAGCACGTGCCAGACGGCGGCGGCCTGGTCCAGCCGCAGCCCGCGCTGCGCGACCTGCCCGCGTGCCTCGTCGGTGCGGTCGCGCAACTGCGCCTGCAGCAGCGCGGGGTCAGCGCCGAGACGCCGCGCGGCCACTTCGCCCGGCAGCCGCGGCGCGCTCGGCGTGCGAGCCTGCGCGACCAGCGTGTCCTCAAGCGACAGCTGCGCGGCGGTGGCGTACCGCGTGACGCCGGGCCGGGTGTAGACGCTGCGGCCGTCCAGCTCGCGGCGCAGCGACGTCGGCAGGGGCGGCCACTCTGGCGCCTCCAGGCACACGACGTCCCCAGCTCGACCCGATAGGGCTTCCTCGGCCAGCCCGACCAGCAACTGCTGCGCGGCCGCCGCATCCAACCGCCGAGTCTCGGGCGGCATCACCAGAGCCAGCTGCTTGAGCAGGTCGTGCCGAGTCCACGCTGGATTCTGCTCCGACACCAGAACCAGGGCCTTGGCCAGCACCCGGGCCTGCTCCTCCCGCGACGGCGGCGAGCCAGCGCCCCGGCCGTCAGACCCCCGGCCGCTGCCGGGCGCCACTCGGCGCGCGTCCGGGCCGCGCGCGTTCGAGACGGTAGACGCGATGCCGGCCAGCTCGCCGTCGACCGTCGCGTCCCACCGCTGGACCAGTGCGTCCCAGTCGACGTGCCCGGCGTCCTTGCCCTTGCGAGATAGCAGCGTCGCCTTCTGGGCGAGGTAGTACAGCTCGCGTGAGTTCGGCGCTCGCCCGTTCCGGCGTCGCCATTCTCGCGCGAGTTCGCGTTCCTTCTCGTGCACCCGCACGGTTCGCGTGGAGTACGCGTCCATCTGCGCCTGCGTCACGCCGCGGATCTCGTTGCCGCGCCCGTCCGCGCGCGGCACCCACGCCACGCCGAACTCGGCCGTCAGCTCACACTCCACCGCGGTGGCCGCTACCGCCTGCAGCGCGCCGAGGACCGCACGCAGGCTGGCTGTGTCATGCGCCCGCCACTTCCCGTCGCTGGCCGTCCGGGTGATCCGCGCGATCTGGTTGTGAATGTGATCCTGGGGGTCGCCGTCCCGGTTGGTGCTCTGCAGCCAGGAGGTGACGATCAGCCCGGCTTCCTCGAACCGGCCGGGCTCCTGCCCGTCGACCCGGGTGCCGTGGTAGCCGCTGCGGGTGACCCCGGCCCAGGCCTGCATGTACTCCAGCGCGGCCCGGTTGGCCCGGTGCGAGATCTCCTGGAACCTCTCCTCTCGCTCGGCCCAGTACGCCGCCGCCTGCTGGTCCCCGGCCAGCCGGGCCCGGCGCTCGTTCTCGCGAATCGAGGCGTGCAGTACCGAGATCGACTTGGAGAACGACACGGTCACGTCGGTGTAGACGGCGGGCTGGCGGGTCGCCTGGGCCGCCTCGCGCTCCAGTTCAATCAGCCGTTCCGCGGTGGCCTCCGGCTCGGCAGCCTTCAGCCGTGCCAGGTGATCGGCGAACTTGGCGTACCGTCCCCGTGCTCTGCCGAGCTTTTGCCCGGTCCGCGGGTCGCGCTGCTGGTACACCGCGTCATAAGGAGCGCGTTCGACGACCTGCCCGGCGGCCAAACCCAGGGCCTCGGCACCCGGGCCCCACCACCGGCCGGGCGGTTCTCCGGCCTGGGCGGCGCTGAGGTAGTACCCGCCCATGGTCCGCTCGGCGTCGGCGTGGCCCTGCCCTTTCCAGATGTAGCCGAGATCGAAGCCCTTGGCGACGGTCACGACCACGGCCACCAGTTGCTTCCTTCCGCCGACAGCGGCCGCGGAGCTGACCATGATCATTTGGATCAATGCAACGGTCTGCGGCGATGTGGATCATGGTGACGATGGGCAGCACAAGATCGCTGGCAGCGATCAGCGCAGGAAGCGCGGGCAGGCCTGGGAGAGGGCCTGTGACCGGGCGAAAGAAGAAATCAAGGGACCGAGGCAGGAATGTCGGTTCTTCACGTTGAGGCCGCTTGGCTCCTCCTGCGGTAGCGCTGCGCCCTGCGAGTGACGCCGACAACCTGACCGAGCGCTACGTCGGCCTCGTCCCCTCAGCAATGAGTTCCCCTGGCCGATAGGGCTGCGGCTGATGGACGGGCATGTTGGAGGTGAGCCAGCTAAGGCGCTGCCGGAACATCGATAGAGGTCATGACGACCCGCTGGTGCCAGCGTCTGGATCACGGGGGAGCTGTCCAGCGGGACCGTCTCCTGCAGGCGAATGTGGAAGCAAGTCGCGTGTCACAAGTTCCTGAAAACTCTTATACCCGTCATATTCATGGGCTAGAGCCTGCCAGGCTTCACGGAAACAAGGGAAGCGAGCGACATCCTGCATACCATATTTCCAAATGTTCCATGTAGGATGATCAATCCGTCCACACGCGTGCAGCCAGTCCTCTTCCGAGCAGAGATTCAGGTATTCACGAAAAACTGCCAGGACGCGATAGCGTTCATCTTCCGGCTGAGAAGCCAGCCGGAAGCCACTGCCGGGCTGACGCGCCTGATATGGCATGTCTTGCATAATCTTAGAGTAACGCTCCGTATACTCAAGAAATATCGTTATTCGGAGTTGGTCTCGAACGCTTTTCAGCCCGGTAAGTATCGCGAGAGCCGACAGGAGAACTGTGGCGAGGCTGGCGATCGTGATCCACTCCGTCGCAGTCATTACGCCCCTCTTTCATCTTCCTATGGTCGAGCGGACTGCATCCAGCAGGCCTCGTTCAGCAGGACTCAAACAACGCCGTTACCCGAGGATCAGGTACCGATGGACCAGCGGACCAGCAAACCGGGCGGCGGCAACTCGTTCGGGCCGGGCTCGCTGCGCGGCGTGTTCATAGCGATCTGTTTCTGGGAGCTTGATCGATGCCCTCGGCTTGCCAGTCGCCGAAGCTGAGACCCGAACCTTGGATCTTCCAGTCGTTGCGCCCGTTCGCGGTCCGTCCAACTACGACGGCGGCTGCAGCGCTCGGGCTGGCGAACACCTGGTCGCGGGCGAATCGCATCGTCCTGCCCTCTGGCCGCTGAACGATCACCCCTTCCCGGACGAGTTTTTCGCGCAGGACCTTGTATGCGTGCTCGACGCCGGTCCATGCCATCCGGGCCCCGGAACCTTCCAGCACGGTGAACTCTCCGTCGATCTCTCTGGCGGTCGCGGAAACCCCGTCCTTCTTCAGGTGCAGCTCGAAGACTGGTGAAGAGAAATTCGTGGAAGCGGACCTCGTCTCAGTGGCGGGGCTGACGGCAGCTGTCGAGCGCAGGATGTTCACGCCTAGGACAGGCAGAATGATCTTCGCTTGGGCGATGAAATACTCCATGTCGGAGACGTCGGCTTCCGGCAGCGGCAATGGTGGAGGAGCGGTGCCGTTGATCAGTCGCGACCGCCTGGCCTGCTGCGCAAGCGTGATGAAACAACTCTCCAGGTAGCGGGCGTGTGCTTTGGTAAGGTTGGCGTCCTTGCTAGTGAGCACGATGGCGCGATCCCAGAAGTCTTTGCCGCCTTGCTCCTCCGGCCGGGCATGCTGTTTCAGGCGAGTTCGTACCTCGTCGCCCTCGCCGATGTAGGCCAGGATCCCGCCGAAGCTTTCCGGATCATCACCGAGCAGGATATAGATTCCCGTCCTGGACGTCTCGGACCGGTGCAGCAACGCGGCCAGATCTGAGCGGGGCGCGGCCACTACATGTCCGGTCCAGTTCATGATCTCTGCGGTGAGAAGCCCGCCAGGAGTGCCGTCTGCCAGGAACAGTCGGATCGACCTACCAGCGCTCACGGGCAACCCCCACCTGTTCACCGTCCTGTACGCCGTATCTGGTGCCGTCTCGCGCCTTCCAGAATCGCCGTAAATTAGCGAAGGCAGAGCGGCGGTCATTCAAGGAGGCTAAGGTACTAGACACTAACGCAACCGGACCTTGCGCCGTATCCGAATGCCGAAATATGCCCAAGGTGAATCAGGGTAGTGACCCAGCACTACCCGATGGTCCAGATTGCCTAACATTTCCATTCGGAAACCCCGGCCATGTGGTGGAGCGAGATGGTTTACCCCAAATGGGTGTCTGAACGGCGTGGTCCGCGGCCAGCGGGGACCGTCCGGCGGAGGTGTGCCGACCGGATCCGCCGGAGTTGCTGACAGTGCAATGACCTGCCTGCTTGTACTGATCGGCGGTGTTAAGTTATGCGAGCGGAGCAGAACCAGCCCATACACGTTCGAAGCTATCGAGGTAGAGGGCGGCCATTTCTCGGCCGTCGGTGCTGTTGAGACAGAACACAGGTGCCTGCGCGGCCGGGACGCCGTAGGTGTGCTGATTGACCAGCAGCCGGTCGTCAGCGCGGTAGATCGAGTTGTACAGCGCGGTGCGATGCAGCCGGATCTCGATATTCTCCACCGTGCAAAGCGGCCGGTACAGCGTGAGCGCGTTGCGGATCTTGGCGGCCATGGCGTCGCCGATACCTTCTTCTTCGCCGCGCTCGACAATGTTCGGCCCATCTGGGTCTCCGAGCGCGATCCTGACGGCAACGCCCGCACGGCCCTTATCGGCAAGGCTGCGGAGGATGCCCGTGTCCTCGGCGAGGAACAATGCGCTGTAGGCCAGAATGTCGATCTCCCGCTCGGCCGATCCGAACAGTCGCACCCAGACCTCCCGCGGGACGGCCCACCGGTGCGGGTAAACCGTACCCAGTTCCTCCGGCCGCGAGCGCACCGCTAGCGGCCCGCCCGCCTCCGGCCACAGCTCACCCTCGTCCGCGCCGACGAGCTCCGCAATCGCAGCCCGGTTATGCGGATACGGCACCCGCCCGTTCAGCCACCGCCGCACTGTCTTGGGATCCACGCCCAGGCGAGCAGCGATGTCGTCTTCTCGCAGCCGCGCCCGCAGCAGCGCCTGTCGTAGTGGCTCGTTCACCGTTGGCGCCTCCCCGGACCGCGAGGACACTCCGACCGTACCAGAAGACGTCCCTAGAAGTCCCTAAGGCGTTGTTTAGAAGTTCCCCGCTCCTGCGCCAGCCTGGCCAGCGGGACGGCACCGCACGCCCCGCGATCCCACGCCACCGCATGCAGGCAGGAGCACCAAGATGTCCAGGTCAGTCCGGCTGTACACCCCGGCGCAGTTCGAGGAGGTGAAAAGGATGGTCGATCTGCTGGCCGAACGATCCGAGCTGCCGGCCGCCGAACGCGACCAGCTCACCGCGTTCCGGGCCGACCTGCAGCAGACCGTCCGCGAAGACCGCCGCCGCGCCACCGGCACCGTCCGCCTCACCACGCCGTCGAGCTGACCGCGCATGCGAACCGAACCGATCGCCCCTGCCTGCTACACCGGCATCTACCCCGGCCGCGCCGACCAGCTGCACCACGTCCGCCAAGCGGTCGCCAGGCACCTGGCGGGCTGCCCCACCGCCGACGACGCGGTCCTGATCTTGTCAGAGCTCGCGGCCAACGCGATCGTTCACTCGGCCAGCCGGGGCCAGTTCTTCACCGTCCGCGCCGAGCTCTACCCCGATTACCTCTGGGTCGAAGTCGAAGACCTCGGCGCCCCTTGGCGCTGCAGGCAGCCCGACGGGCCGCCCGCACGGCCTTGACGTAGTCCAAGCGCTCATCGGCCCGGACAACTGGGGCGTCGAGACCACCACCGGCGGCGGCCGGGTCGTCTGGGCCCGCCTCGACCTGCCACCGGGAGAGTGAGCCA
>Ga0335073_10006980_pt1 | contig 15848 bp, 11 predicted proteins | sample Lox_Sample_22_FD_207093 | JGI IMG/M metagenome (GOLD analysis project Ga0335073, IMG submission 207093) | Soil microbial communities from Loxahatchee National Wildlife Refuge, Florida, United States - Lox_Sample_2.2 | ecosystem: Environmental > Terrestrial > Soil > Wetlands | place: USA... | reverse complement strand
CGTACCGGGAGTGGCGACTGATCGAGCGTTCGTCGTCGACTATCACGACGTCGATGCCGCGACGGCCGAGACTCCGCACGATGCCAAGCCCCTGGTAGTCGCCGCCTATCACCACCGCGCCCGGTAGTGAACGGCCTCCTGGCATGAGGTCACCTTCATGTGGACTCATAGCGGACTCTGAGACTAAGCCAGGCGACGCTTGCTACCCACCGCCATTCTGGCGGGCTTTTGCCGCGGAGCCGGGCACGACCTACCCATCTGGACGGGCCTCGCGGGCCAACGACGGGCCGTATTGGCCCCGTCGCCAGTGATTGCGTTCCGGCTCGTCGCGCACGAGCGCCTCGAGGGCGATGAGGTCGCGGGCACGGGCATCTTTCCGGCTGCGCACGGCGGTCAGCAGGTCCTCCGCCGTCATAGGGTGCTGGGGGGCGACTGCCTGGTCACTCACCGGCTCCGAGGCGACGGTGGCCTGGATCCCCTGCGACGGGACGGGTGGACGCCGACGCGGCCAGCGCGGCCGGGAAAGGCCTGGAGCCACGCGGTTCACCACGCTCCACAGCTCCAACCACGTCCTCCGGAACAGAAGCCGTAGCACCAGCGCATAGCAGACCAGGCCGAGCGGGCCTATGACGATGATCGTCACCGCTGCGGGGACCCGCGTCTGGAGCAGTATGCGCAGCGGATAGCACACTAAGACCAGGACGAGGCAGCCCACCACGGCAGGCCCGAGCTCGGGCAACAGATTCTTGATCGAGAGCCCGATGCTCGGTTTCAGCAGGAAATGATAGGCGCCCAGTAGGACAGCGAACTGCACGGCCACCACGGCAATCGCCACGTCGATCAGCCCGCCGCGCGAGGCAACTGCGACCGCCGACGCGTAGACGACCAATACCGCGACGTTGAAGATCAGCAGCGTCCCGGGCTTTCCCAGCGCCTGCATCACCTGGCCGTATCCGACGAGGATCGCCACGAACATGCCCGCGATGGCGAGAATCTGCGTCGGGTGGACGGCCGGCTCCCACACCTTCCCGAAGACGAACGGGATTACGACTGGAGCGAGCACGAACAACAGAGCCAGGAAAGGGAATATCACCACGCCGTGAATCCGGGTGGCGCGCTCGTGCAGCCTGCGCATGTGGTCGCGACTCTCCGTACGGGAGTAGACCGGAAACGCGATCTGCATCATCACGTTGCTGATCTTCGACTGATAGATGACCCCAAGATTGAACGCGCGGTAGTAGATCCCGGCGGTATACGCCGACAGGCGAGCCGCGACGATCCAGTAGTCGATGTTCGCGAACACCTGGTAGACCAAGCCGGTGAGTGCCGCGAAGGTCCCGTAGCTCATGATCTCGCGGGCCTGTCGTAGATGCCAGCGAGGAAGCGGCTCGGGACATGAGATCATCATCAGGACCGAGCCGACCGCGAGCCCGGCCATCGCCCCCAGCACCAGCGACTCCGCCCCGAGTCCGACGACCGCGAAGGTGACCGAGCAGGCGTTCGTCGCGAAGTTGGTGGCGAGGTCGATCTGCGTCACCCGCCGAAAGTCGAGCCGGCGCCAAAGCATGGCGCGGGAGACGGCGCCGGCCGCGGCGATCAAGAAAGCGGGCGAGCTGATCGCGATGAGCTTCGCGGTCTCCTCCCCGAAGATCGGTCGCCAGAGGAGGGGCGCGCTGACGAACACGAGCAGGCCGAGCACGGTTCCGGCAACCAGGTTCAGGAGGACCGCGACCTGCCGGTGGCCTTCGTCGACCTCCGCGCGCTGGACCAGGGCTGACCCGAAGCTCTCGAAGGTCAGGATGACCGCCAGGAGCACGAACAGCATGGCCACGGCTCCTTGCCCGAATTCGGTCGGCGACAAGAGCCGCGCGAGGGCAACCGTCGATGCGATGGCGATACATTCGCTGACCACGCTGCGCAGGGCGAGCCAGCGCATCCCCTTGAGCGTTGCTTCCTTGAGCGACTCGCCGGACATCCGTTCAGGGAGGCTATCGGCTGCCAATGCCCCCAGAACACGGGTACCCCCGGCCGCTCAGGTGCGTCCTAACCAAATGGATGGGAGTCGCGTTGCTTTCCATCACGGGCCCTGCCCGTTCGCCTAATTCTCGCGGCGGTATGGGGCGAATCTCGGTCAACGCGAACGGTCCCGTGCGACTATGTCGACGTCATGCCGCACGCACCTGCCGCGTCGCCGCGCGTTTCAATCCTGCTCGTGTACGCCGCGCAGGCCCCGGAGCTTGCTCGGTGCCTGGAGTCGCTGGAGCAGAACATGAACCAGGGGGTCTCGGTCGAGACGATCGTCGGCGACGGCGATCTCGGTTTTGCCGCCGCGGCCAACCGCGCGGCCGCCTCAGCGCGCGGCGAGTACCTGCTCGTGATGAGCGGCGCGTCCGGCGTCCGAGCCGGTTGGCTGGAGGCGCTCGTCGAGCTCGCCGACCTCCGCCACGACGTAGGCGGGGTGGCGAGCCGCGTCATCCTCGAGGACGGAACCCTGCTCGAAGCGGGCAGCGTGATCTGGAGGGATGGGTCGACATATCGGGTCGGCCGAGGCGAGCCGCCCGATTCGCGTCGTTACCACTACCTGCGTCAAGTGGACTGCGCGTCCCCGACCTCGCTGCTCATCCGGCACAGCACATTCCGGGCGGTGGGCGGATTCGACGAGCAACTCGGGCCGACCGCCGCAACTGTGGATCTTTGCCTGTCCATTCGCCGCCGGCGCCAGCGGATGTTCCTCGAGCCGCACTCGGTGGTAATCCGGCCGAGAGAGATCGATGACAATGAGGGCGACGATTTCCTGGCCCGACGGGGCACGGCGCTGCTCTGTGAGAAGTGGAGTACTGAGCTGGAGCGCTTCGCGGAGCCCGCCCCGCGGGACCCGACGGCGGTAGCGCTCGCTATCCATCGCGCTCGGCACAATCCGCGCCGGCTACTGATGCTCGACGATCGAGTCCCGAACCAGGGAGCCGGCGCGGGGGCTCCTCGCATGCTCGAGGTGACCCGCGAGTTGGCGAACGCCGGGTTCGCGGTCGCGTTCTACCCGACGGTGACGCACAGCGGCGATCGCCGCGACCTCGAGACGGTGGGGGTCGAGGTGATCGACGGCGATTTGATCTCGCACCTGGCAGCGCCGCACACGCTGTATGACGTGGTGATCGTGTCGCGGCCGCACAACTTCAAGCTCGTGCGTCGCATCCGCCGGTATCAGGGTCAGGCAGCCGTCATCTACGACGCCGAGGCGCTCGCGTTCCGCAGAATTGAACGCCAGGCCGAGTTCCTCGCCACCGTCGAGCCAGAGGCGGCCAAGCTGACCAAAGCCGAGGCCGCGCGCACCCGACAGCTCGAGGAGAGCGTCGTGCGCGGCGTCGATCGCGCGGTCGCGCTTTCGGCTGTGGAGGCCGAGCTCCTACGCTCCGTCGTCGGTCACTGCCCGGTCGACCTGATCGAACCCCGTGCTCCTGCTAACAACCGGATGACCCCTCGGCCGTTCGCCGGGCGGAGCGGCATCCTGCTCGTGGCGGGCTGGAGCGAACCGTATCCCTCGCCGAACAGCGACGGACTCGAGTGGTTTGTCGAACAGGTGCTTCCGCTGGTAAAGCAACGCGTGCCGTGGGTCCGCCTGTCGGTGACCGGCGCGAACCCGTCGCCTGAGGTCCTGCGACTCGCCGGCCCCTCGGTGAGATTCCTCGGCCACGTCAAGGACCTCAGGGACGTGTACGACGGCGCCCGCGTGGCCGTGGAGCCGGTGCGGTACGGCGCCGGGGTCAAGAACAAGGCGGTCGAGGCGCTTCAGCATGGTGTTCCGCTGGTGGCGTCGAGCGTCGGAGCCGAGGGGATCGAAGGCGACGACGGCTCTGCCGTGGCCATCTGCGACGACCCCGAGCGTTTTGCAGCGCAGGTGATCGCGCTTCTCGATGACCGGTGGGCCTGGGAAGCGGCTCGCGCTGCAATCGCGCGGCTCCACGATTACTGGGCGTCGCGTCCTCCCCATTCCTGGGCCGACACGGTCGAGAGCGCGTTGATCGAAAAGACGATCGGCAGGCAGGCACGCCATGGGTGAGGTAGATCTCGAGAACATCAACTCGAGCGAGGCGCTGGCGATCCTCGAGGTGCCGCCGGCTTCGCTCGTGCTGGTCGTCGGACTCGGAGACGGGTCGCTCGTGCGCGGGCTCGCCAACCAGCAGTGCCGGGTGATCGGCGTCGCGACAGACCCCAAGCGGTCCTCGGCGGCTGAGCCGTACTGCGAGCGTCTCATCGCCGATGACGTCGATCAGCTCGATCTCACCACGAGGTTATCGGGGCTTGAGTTCGACGCCATTCTGTTACTGGATGTCATCCCGCGGCTTCACGATCCGATCGGGTTGCTCAGGCAGACGGCCGCCCTCCTGCACCCAAGAGGTCGGATGATCGTCTCGGTGCGCAACGTGACCCATGCGGCGGTCCGCCTGCAGCTTCTCGCCGGGCGGTTCGACTCCCCCGGGGGACTGTCGCACAGCCGACAGCTGCTCCATTTCGATCGTCCCGGCTTCGAGCGCCTGCTTAGCGAAGCTGGCTTGAACGTGCTCGATCGGATGCGAACCGTCGCGAGCCTGACCGAGACGGAAATCGCGATCGACCGCGATGCATTTCCTCCCGAGGCCGTCGCCCTGGCGCTGAGCGATGACGATGCCGAGACTTACCAGTTCGTGTACATCGTCGCGCCCGGTACGCCTCGAGCCCCGGGTGAGCGAACGGCTTCGCTCGGCGAGGTGCTTCAGCAACGGGCCCTCGAGGCCGAACGTGGCCGGATCGAGGCTCAGGCCAGGGCCCGGGCGTTGGAGGAGCGAGTGGCGCAGCTCCAACGTGAGCTGGACGGAGCGACCCAGGTCGAAACCGAGGCGCGCGAGCGGATCGGTTGGCTCGACGAAGAGCTCCGCCAGCGGATCGCCGAGCTTGACACTCAGCACGAGACCCTCCAAGACCTACGGCGGGATCTCGCGATCAAGGACGCGCAGCTCGCGCAGATGCAGGCTCAGCTCGCCCCGGTCCGGTCGATGCTCGACATCCGCCACCGGATCACGGACTGGCTGATCGCCAACGTGAAGCGCATGCCCGCGCTTCACCGCGCGCTGAAGCGACTCAGGCGCGGGCATTGACCGCGCCGGCGCCGCAGGCGGGCTCCAGTTAAGCCGCGAGGCCGAGTGATTCGCGCAGGCGAAGCGGCAGCCGCCGGGCGCGCTGCTCGGCCCGGAGGTGACCCAGGACATCCAGGTCGGGGCACTGGGCCTGGCGCGTCGCGACCGCGCGGGCGTAACCGCTGATCATCGCCAGCGCGGCGGGATCCTTGCGCGCTCGCCAGACCGCGCGGGCGACCAGGTATGAGAAGCGATAACCCATGTAGTGGGCGGTGTCCCCCTGAGCCTCCCATCGCGTCCGCGCAGACCCGGCGCGTCTCCCCCACGCACGGTGGTGGCGGAACGGCACGTCCAATAGAGCGCCGATGCGCCATCCGTGCAGCTTCGCCTTGACGGCGTCGATCTCATCCCATCCCTCCCGGTCCTCGAGCGGAGAGACGTCCTGGAAGCACGCCCAGCGATACGCCCGGGACGCTCCCCAGACGTGCGAGCGCGTTCCGTGCTGCGCACGCCACTCGCCATCCTCGAGCTCGGTGCAGACTCCACTGGTGAGACCAAGCGCCGGATCGCCGGCGAACGCCTCGAGCATCCGCTCGAAGAAGTCCGCTTCGAACGAGAGATCGGCGTCGACCTTGATGACCACGTCGGGCGTGTGCTCGAGCGCCTCGATGCCGGCGACGAACCCGCGGGCGTCCATGGCGATCCTGAGGCCCACCTCAGCCGCGATCACGCCCCGCTTGTCCGACCGCTCGACGCCGTCGATGCTCATCACGCGCGCAAACCCGAGCGACTGCGCGAGCTCGATGGCGAGCTCCGGCGTGGCGTCAGTCGAACCAGTGTCGACGATCACCCATTCGAGCGGCTTCACCGTCTGCTCTCCGATGCACGCCGCCAGCCGCGCCAGGTTGTTCTCCTCATCCCGAACCGCACTGACGAGCGCGTAGGTCAGCGTCGTATCACTCATGTTGCGTGGCTTCCTTTCAAGCAGTTTTGAGCTGGCTACGTACCTGTCGCCGGAGGCGATAGAGCGCTTGGGCGACCAACCTCGACGCGGTGCGGACCCTCTCGGTCCGCTTCAGTCCGCCGCCCGCGGACTCCTCGAACGGCTCGCATGGGATGCTCCGCACGGCGAATTGCTCCTCGGCGACCCCGGCCACCTCCCGGGCGGAGATCGTGCCTCCTTGGACCACCGCGAAGAGGCCAGAATCGGCCGCTGTGAACAGCCTCTGCACTGCCTCGACCGACGCCCCGTTCATGTCCCAGATGCTGATGTCCGGATCGACCTGAAGGCGATGAGGCACGGCCGGATCGTCTGCCCAGATATGGCACCGGTCCAGCAGACCGGAGCTCTCAGCCGCGAGTAGATACAGCGTGAACTCCGTCCAATCGCAGTAGCTCGTCAGCAGGGTGTCCATCCACGGCCGGCCACTCACCGCCTCTAGGCGCGACTGCACCTCCGTGAGGATCTCGGTCGACAGGATCGCCGGCGTCACCCCTATGCCCTGTCGATCGAGACCGGGCTCCACGTCGAGGAGCGCAGCCGAATCCTGCCACCAGCGACGATGCACGGTGCGCGGCTCGGGTTCGAGCACGGCTCGTCCGTCCTGGACCAAGAACTCGTAGGCGATCGGCTTGACTGCAAGGACGTCCGGATCCAGCATGAGCACGAACGGACCGGACGCGATCGCGGGCGCGTTCAGTTTGATGATCTGCTGCCGCTGCCAGGGCCGTATCTGCCACGGCCGTGTGAAACGCCGGAACGCCGGGAAATGCTCGTCCTCGATCACCAGGCGGATCGGCAGCTCCGGCCAATTCTCCAGGTGACGGGCTATGTAGTCAGCCTCGTTCGCGGGGACGACGATCAGGATCTCTCCGAACAGGCCAGGCACCGCGAAGTGCAGCAACGAGCTGAACAAGAGATCGAGTCGCGCGAGATTCTCGCCGTAGTGCCGGCCACTCACCTTCACCGGCAGCAGCGCGCTGAGGGTGCCCGTAAGCGCCCTGGGGGTTTCCCTTTCGATCGCGGCGTCCACTGACATCGAGCTCCCCTTATCCTTTCGTTCGAGTTCCAACTGCGGCCGCGGCTCCACGCCAGTCTCGCTTCGGCAGACGGTCCCAACTCGACCGGCGGACCAGCGCTTTCAACGCTGCGCGATCGCCGACTCGGCGTGCCCGGACCACGTAGTTCAGTGTCAAGGCGGCGCGGAACAGCGACGTCGCCGGCCGCGAGTGATACTTCTCGAAGTAACGGACCCGGTTCACCGCAAGTAGCGCGGCGAGCGCCGGAGACTGGCCTGACCCGCCTTCCTCATGACGCGCGCGGGCCGAGGGCACGAACCGAATTCGGTAGCCCTCGCTTCGGGCCCGCCGCGAAAAGTCGGTCTCCTCCGAGTAGAGGAAGAAGCGCTCTTCGTCCCACGGCCCGACAGCGTCGTCGCATGCGCTCGAGATGAGCATGACCGCCCCTGCAGCCCAGTCGACATCGCGCGGGTGCCCATAGCCGGCGCTGTCGTGAAGCGTCTCGGTCAGCCACGAGGGACGCCAGGCGAGGCGAGAGCCAAGGAGTCCGTCGGCGAACGCGCGGGCGACACTCGGCTCGCGTCTCAAACTGCGATACAAGGTCCCGTCGTAGCTCAGTAGGAGGGGAACCGCAACTCCGACTCCCGGCTCCTGTACGGCCGCGAACAGGTGAGCCAGCGCGCCCGGGTCCAGCACCAGGTCAGGATTGAGTACGACCACCGAGGAGCAGGCGCCGGCGTAGCAGCGACCGAGGTTGAATCCGCCCCCGTACCCAAGGTTGCCGTCCGACTCGACGAGCATCGCGTCCGACCGCGCGCGAACCAGGTCCCGCGTGCCGTCGGTCGATCCGTTGTCGACCACGATGCACCGGACCGCCAGGTTCTCCGCGGCCGCCGGAAGTGAGTCCAGCGCGCGCTCGATGTGGTCGGCGCTGTTGTAGGTGACGATCACCACCGCGCAGTCGACGTGATCGACCGGCGCCGGAGCCTCCTCTGCACCTGCGAATGATTGGATCATGGAACTCAGTGCCGTCCGGACGTCTTATCTCGCGGGGTGAGCTTGTGGAGTGGCACTTGATCAACGGAGCGCGGCCTCCCGTCTTGCTCGCGACGTCCCACCGGATGCACCACATAGCCCGTTCGATGGTGCGGGTCACCCACTGATTCGAGCGTCAGGTGCGCAGGCTGGGCCGCCGCACGCGCCGGACGGGCCGATGCGAGGACGCTCTCGACGATCGAGAGGTAGTGCTGCCGCTGGTTAGGCCACCGGTACGTTTCGTTGGTCTCGGTGGCCCCTGCGACGAGCCGATCGGCGAGCCCCGGGTCCGCATGAAGAGCCTCGATCGCTCGCGCCAGATCCGCGTCGTCGTCTCCCTCGAAGTAATGCAGCGACGTCGGCGGGAAGTACGCGGCGACGGATCGTGTCCGCGAGCATATGACCGGGCGGCGCATCGTGATGAGGTCGAACATCTTGTTGCAGTGGGTGAGGTGACGGAAGGCATCGGGCTTCATTGCCACGACGCCGGCATCGGCGTCCGCGATCGCCGCCACCAAGTCGTCGATCGGCACATAGCCGTGGAACCTCACATGCTGTTGCAGCGCGAGCTCGTCCACCAGTCGCTCGAGCTCCTCCTGCGCGGATCCTTCCCCGTACACCTCGAGCGTGAGGCCGGGGATCCGGTCGCGCAAACGGTTGACCGCCCGGATCGCGGTATCGACTCCGTAGCGCTCTTCGAGGGACCCATGCGAGATCAGCGTGAAGCGCTCCGGCTGACGTGGCCGCGGGTGATGGCGCCCCGGGTCGAAGACGGACTCTTCCGCGCTGTTCATGACAACGTCGATTCGCTCCGGCGCGGACCCGCGTGAGACGAAGGCTTCCTTCATCTGCTCCGTGCAGGTGATGGCGTGCGTCGCGAACCTGATGCTCGCGCGCTCCAGATATCCGAGCATCCGAACCATCCAATGCCGCGACTCGGTGCCGGATTTCGTCGCGAAAAACTCGGGCACGCACTCGTGGAGATCGAGCAGAACCTTCGCACCACGGCGTCGTGGCACGACCGCAGCGAACACCAGCCAGTCGGGCACGGTGTGGACCTGCACAAGGTCGAAGCGGCGCCGGCGGTCCAAACGCGCCACGTACATCGCCGCCAACACCGGAAACGCGATGTATTCCCAGATGTACCGGGCGGTCCCGCCGCGACGATGGCTCATCGGGAGACGGTGGATCTCGATCGAGCCATCGACCTCTCGTGCCGACTGGCCGAGCCCCCGCATGCAGATCACCTCGACCGTATGTCCGGCATCCGCAAGCGCACGCATCTCACGTCGCACCCGCGGATCATCCGGGACCATGTACTGGCGAATGATTCCGATGTGAGCCATCGCTCAGTTGACCTCACCTTCGTGCGCTTTGCCCATCGCCTCGCCAGAGGCGGACGCCTCCCCCTTTTTCACTCCACATCCGAGCATCTCGAGCACTCCCACGTTGGTCTCGACGAACTCCATCCGCGCCTCCTGCGCTCTGCGACCGACGACCGCCCAGCCGTCCGCGCCTCGTTGTAACTGCAGCCTCGCACGGTCTCGCCACCATGCGCTCACCTCATGTGGGAGCGCTCTCCATGCGTCATCAAACCGTAGCATGGACTCCAGGAACCGGCGGTACGCGACGAGAATCTCGTCACGAATCAGGTAGTCAGGGTGTGTGTCAAGTGTCACCATCCCTCCATGCGACCGGAGCTTCTCGGCCTTCTCTACCCATGCGCGCTCATCCGATTGACGCAGGATCGTGAACAGCGTGTGATCCTGTGTCATTGTCATTGGCAGCTCCACGACATCACCGATGAAGAACGGCAGCCACGTGCAGCAACCACCGCTCTGCGGCTCGAACGGATCACTGTCCGGATACGACGTGTCGTAATCGAAGTCGAGCATCGCCATCAGGTTCCAGTTGCGCTGGGTGGCTGGGGCACGGAAGCCGACAGCACGCCACCGCCCAGCCGCCTCGTGCATCGCGGGCAGCCGCCTTCGAAGTAACGACATAGAGGCCAGATCCCTCCCGTCGTGGTAAAGCCCGTGCACCCCTACCTCGAATCCGTCGGCGAGGAGAGCATCGACGGTGTCCTGGCTTATGTCATACCGCCGCGGTACGAGATACCAAGCGGATCTCAGCCCCATCGACCGCTCGATTTCGAGGACCCGGTCCAGCGCGCCGAGGCCCACTTCGGTCTCGACGTCGTGGGTCAGCACGAGCGCCCACGACTTTCCGCCCGGCCAGGCGGCAATCCGAGGAACCGGTTCGCCGGCCAGCGACTGAACGAGCGAGAAGATCGCGTCGAGGAAGTCATGGAGGCCAGTCTCCAGCGGCCAGCGCGGAAACTGGCGGCGCGCCTGAAGCCGAGCGTAGTGCCGACGGAGCCAGATTTGCGTCGACCGAGGCAGCAATCGACGCGATTGGTAATAGGTCAGAACGGCGAGCCTGCGCCAATCAGTTGCCCCCGGCCGGCGTGTGATCGCGTTGTAGCGCTCGCTCCGATAGTTGGTGCAGACCTCGTCGGGATCGAACGGGAGGAAGACGCTTCCGTCATCGCTCCGCCACAGCGACCCCACACGGTCGCCGTCGGTGCCGAACACGCCGCAGGCCCGGTGCCACCTGCCGCCCCATTCAGCCAGTGCTCGCTCCGCAACATCATCCGGAACGACCCGCGCGAAGATCTTCAGCCCGGAGCCGCTTGGTTCGCCGAGCATCGCCAGCACGGCGTCGGCTCGCGCCAGGTCAGTGCGTGGCCATAGGAGCAGGGGACCAGCGTCGCCGCACCGCAGCTGCTCGAGCCGCGAGCTCGCGCGGGAGGTCGACAGCTCGTAAGGGATCCGAAAGTGGTCGAGCGCCAGCAGCCTCCGCGACGATGAGAGCATTGTGTTCGAAGACACGGCTGTTCGTACGACGACGCTCACATCTCGGCCACTCGTCTGAATCGCGGACAATTGATGTACACCTGGTCGAAAATCACAACCACACCCTCCCTAGCGAACTTCGACAAACCTCACTCACCGCAAGGTATGCATTCTTCGAGCGCCCCACCATGGCCATAAGGTCAGCTTTTGTGCGTGATCTAATCGATCAGGCAGGCCCAATTGCCCGGCCGGTCGAGCCCTTGCGGGTGCGTACCGCCCGAGCTCACCCCCTCCCGTGTCCGGGAAGCCGCTCCGGGCGTTACGCACCCGCGTGGGGTGTCTCTACTGCTCCTCCTGCCGGCGGTAGTGCTCCGGTGGCAGGCGCCGCCAAGATGCGTCTCCTCGCTCCGCCGGGTAGCTCGAGTAATACCGCTGCGAACGCAATCAGCGTGTACACGATGAACGTGGCTTGGATGAAGGAGAATGCGTCATAGAAGTACATCTGAACGGCGAAGTTGGCGACCGCCGCCGCAAGGGCGACAGCTAACCAAGCCTCTGGGGAGTCGGGGTCCAGCTTGGCCCGAGCGCCCAGCCTGCGAATAACACGGAAGAACAGCCAGAGCCAGCCGCCGATGCCGAGGAGGCCCGTCTCCAGCAGCGTCCCGAGCCACTGGTCATCGAGGACGATCGCGTTGTTCCCGTACTTGAGGCCCGTTACCCGCGTGCCGAACCCTTCTCCCACCAAGGGGTTGTGGGCGGCGAACTCCTTCATCTCCGGGCCCCAGCGCGAGAGGCGGTTGTTGGCTTGCCCGTTGATCGTCGAGCTCTGCTGAGCGACGAGGCCGCCACTGGGGAAGAACATGTTCTGGAGGCCACCCAATGCTCCAGGCGCGGCGAAGTGCAGCACCGGGATCACCGGGATCAGCGCGGGCCAGCAACGCAACGTCTGCCGAGGACGGAGGCAGACGAAGACGACGATGACGATCAGGAGGCCGACGATTCCGGTGCGCGAGCCTGACGCGAAGTCGCCCAGGAGAAGCGCGACCATCGCGATCCACCAGCGTGCCTGCTTGCGAGTGATCGCGAGATACGCGGCAAGGGGCATCAGCATGCTCATCGATGAGCTGAGTTCGATCGGGTGGCCGGCCGTAGCCTGCGCGCGCACGTGCCCGTCGCGCGCGATTGTCGGAGGGATGATGTAGTGGAAGATCGGCAGCAGCTTCGGCAGGTACTCGTTGAACAGGTTGATCCCCTTCTGCCGCTCGTACGCCGCCGCGAGCCCAACCAAGCATCCGGCGCTGACCATCACCGTGATCAGGCGATCGAGCTGGACGCGAGTGCGCACCACGCTGACCACCATGTAGAAGGCGAGGAGGAAGAAGGCGAAAAGCCACACGTACTTGATGACGTGGGTTGACACCGAGCTCACCCGGCCCGGATTCGAAAGCTCCGAGCCGAGCACGGCCAACCCGATCATCAGGAGCGGGCCCTCGAACCCGGACTTCCGCATTTTCACGCGCGGGTCTACGAGCAGGCTGGCAATCCACCCGACGACGAGGAAGCCCACCACGAACCGATAGGGCTCGAGCTGGAACGGCAATCCCCCTGGAAGGACGACGCGGCCATCGCTCGGAATCAGCAAGACGACGAGCAGCAGCCCCCCGAGCGCCGCCGTCCAGCTCCTGACCAGCCGGCCAACGGCAAGCCCGAGCAGCACCGCGATCATCGCCTCGGCCGCGGTCTTCCCACCCCCGCGTCGAACGATGATGTCGATGCTGACCAGACCAATGGTTCCGCCGATGGCCAAAGCCGACGGCGGAACGCGGCGGAGCGCGCGAGTCATCGCTATTTGGTCAGTCTCCGCGTACCGACGAAGCGGCGCATGCCACCACGATCCCGCGTAGCAGGATCAGCGTCGGCGGCGTGAGCGGCTTGCTGTGGCGCCGCGTCCATCCCGGTCGGCGCTTCGGGCTCAGTCACGACGGCGGGGTAGGCAGGCGGGGCCGGCCGGACCATATCGTTGACGCCCGCGTGGGCAAACGACGCTGGATGCGGAGAGCCGTTGCCGTAGCCGTAGCCGTAGGCAGGGGCATAGCCGTTGCCATTCGCCTGCGCCATCCGAAGATCGAGCCCGGTCGCCGACGGCGTCCCGGCGTCGAGCGGCACCGCGCCGGATGCTGCGAGTGCGGCCTTGCGCTTGCCGTTTTCGAGGATGAAGGCCATCGCGACCACGGCGCAGAAGATGGCGACGAACACGAGGATCGGCGTGGTCTTCTTGTGCCCCTGGATCAACGACGCCTTGTTCCCGGTCTGCACGACCTGAAGAAGCACGCGCTGAGATGGCGCGATACCCGCAGCAGCCTGCTGCTGATTGACGTAGTGCTGGAGAATGCTCGACGAGGCCATGGCCAGCCGGATCGCGCCCGGACCGGTCGTGGCCCTGGCGGTCAACGCGAGGAAGGGCAAGCCCGCTCCCGTGTAGGGGTCAGACGACGCGGAGGCGGACACCCTGCCGACGATCCGGACCTGCTTCTCGATCATTTCCTGGACAGCGGTTCCGTTGGCCAGCGACGCATAGATCGGCGCCAGGACCGACATGCGGGTCGGGTCTCCGACGAGGGACGGCGGGCTGTTGGACTTGGCCGATCCGGGCGTGTACTGCGGCACCGCCGAGCCGTACGGATCGCCCGATTGCGTGATCAGCAGCTCGGACTGGGCCTGCCACGTCTCCATCCCGCGCGGGATGATCGTCGGCTTGCCGTTCACGAGCCCAGGCTGACCGTACGCGAAGATAGCCAGCACCAGGGCCAACACGGTGCCGCCGATGACCAGCTTCTTGCGGCGACGCAGGATTTGGAAGAAGAGTGATAGATCCATTAGTGGCCTTCCTTGCCTCGGAGCCCGAGGTACGCAACCGTTGCCTCCGTCCGGTTGGCCACGCGGAGCTTGCGGTAAACAGACGCCAGGTGGAACTTGATCGCGTGCGAACTGACCGTGAGCCGGCGCGCGATCTCGCCGTTCGTGAGCCCCAACATGACCATCTCGAGAACCTCCGTCTCACGAGCAGACAACGCAGAAGTCCTTGCCAGCGCAGTGGCTCCGTTCTGTGTATCGAGCATGCATGGCATGCTAGGTCGCGCCGCGAGACGCACCATGGCCATCGGGGTAGCAATCTCCAGCGGCCACCTAGCCGGTAGGCTAGGCGCCCACCGCCTGGGTGTGAACAGTCCTGGCTAAGGGCTCAACACGGCCCAGGAATCTGATAGATGTGGACGGCGTTGGCGTCCGCAAAGGCGTCCGTGAACGAGCCGTTGACGGCGGTCAGGGTGCGGCTTTCGCCGTACACGGTGACCGGGCCCGAATAGCGATCGGCGAGGCTGAACGTCGCCGACATGTTCGAGGCGGGCGGCTTGATTGGCTGTCCGGCACCCGCGAACACCCAGCATTCGGTGTTGTTATCGACCGACTTCGCCAGCACGCTCACATCGGCGCTGGTGCTGACCTCGCCCACGGCGGTCGGGGACAGCAGCTCGGGCGTGAGCGCCGTGGCCTCGCCGTAGAAGGACGCCTGCGCGGCGGCCATCTGAGCCACCGTGTACGACCCGTTCCCGTCGCGATAGTAGACGCAGTTGTGGTTGGGATCGCTCGAATTCAGGCCGGCGTACACCGTGCCCGGGCAGGCTGCTGAGGTGCCGCTGCCCGTGTCGCCGTCGGTCGTGGAGCCGCCGCCGTAGTCCTGCTCGAACCACTCGATCCCGCGCGCGCCGGCGATCAGCGCATGCCACGCCGAGGCGGTCATCTGCGCCGGCGTCGTACATGGCCGCGGCGGTCCGAACGGGCAGTCGGTCTCCACCGGGACGATGACCGGCTTGCTCGTCCCGGCGACGGTGTCGAGCAGCTCGAGCCGGCTGACGTTGTAGGCGTAGTTGGCGGGCAGATCCTCCTGGGCCAGCGTGAGGCCCGTCCCGTTGCCGGTGTAGTTATCGCAGCGCGGGTCGCTCAAGGACGGCACGAGCATGCACGCGATCGAATAGCCCTGCATCGCGTTGCTCCCGGAGATCCAGTAGCTGTCGGCCGACTCGATGTCCGAGTAGTTCATCCACTGCGCGGCCTGCGAGTTGTTGGTCTCGAAGAACAGCACGCCCTCTCCCATGCCCTGCGAGATGGGACGGCCGTCCAGGGGATAGTTGTTCGTCGTCGGTCCGCTGGCCGGCAATGGCGTGCCGTTGTGGTAGAAGCTCGCGATGCTGTATCCGCAGTTGCCAGAAGTGCAACCGACTCCGCCGCCGTTCGGGTTGGAGTTGTTCTTCCAGGAGCCCGTGGCCGCCCCGTAGTTCAGGTCGGGCTCGTCCTGACCGGCGAACCCGATCGTCTCGGCGCCGCTGGTGGAGTCGCTGGAAGGAGCCAGGACATGCATCCCGCCCGCGCACACGGTCGTCGAGGACGTGTTCGTGGGACAGCGAATGACGTTGTAGTCCACGCTGCCTCCCTGACCCACGGGCCAGCCGGCGAGATTGAAGTACACGTCCCCGACCTCCGAGTCGTACTCGACCTGCTGCGAGCTCGAGGGCTCTTCGAACCAGCCTCCGATCAGCAGGTTCGAGTCGGCCCACTGGCTCTTGCTGCTCATGTTCGCGAAGTAGTGCGGCCCTCCGTCGATCTGCTGTAGCGACGAGCAGCCGCAGCCCCCCGCCACCGAAACGACCGAGGTCGCCGCGCTCGACGCTGATCCGACTCCCGCACCGTTGATCGCCGTGATCGCTGAGCGGACCGTGTATCCGACGTCGCTACCGGTCAGCACGTAACTGCTCGACGTCGCCGCCGGAAT
>Ga0335073_10006979_pt1 | contig 15849 bp, 14 predicted proteins | sample Lox_Sample_22_FD_207093 | JGI IMG/M metagenome (GOLD analysis project Ga0335073, IMG submission 207093) | Soil microbial communities from Loxahatchee National Wildlife Refuge, Florida, United States - Lox_Sample_2.2 | ecosystem: Environmental > Terrestrial > Soil > Wetlands | place: USA... | reverse complement strand
CGGGGAGGTGCAGCTCGCGCGCGATCTTCTGCTGCGCCTCGAGCACGGCGCCGCCGAGATCGCGGCCGCGCACGCTGAACTTGATCGGGATGTAGCGCTCCTGATTCTCGCGATAGATGAAGGAGGCACCCGAGACCAGCTCGACCTTCGCCACCTCGCTCAGCGGAATCTGGACGATGCCGTTGCCACTCGGATTCTGCGCGCCGATGGTGATGCGGCGGATGGCGTCGAGGCTCTGGCGATATTTCGGCGCCAGGCGGACGACGATAGGAAAATTACGGTCGCTGCCCTGCTCGTAGAGGTTCCCCGCCGCCTGGCCGCCGATCGCCGCCTGGACGGTGGCGTTGATGTCGCCCGGCGCCAGGCCGTAGCGCGCCGCCTTGGCGCGATCGATGTCGATCTTGACCGTCGGCTGCCCCAGCGCATTGAACACGGCGAGATCGGTGATGCCGGGCACCGTCGCCATGATGTCCTTGATCTTGTCGGCGGTCTTCTCCAGCGTCTCGAGATCGTTGCCGAAGAGCTTGACCGAATTCTCGCCTTTGACGCCCGACGCCGCCTCCTCGACATTGTCCTCGATGTATTGCGAGAAATTGAAATCGACGCCGGGGAATGCGGCGCTGAGCGCGTCATTGACCTGTTGCGTCAGCTTCGCTTTGTCGACGCCGCCGGGCCAGGTATCGAACGGCTTCAGCGGCACGAAGAACTCGGCATTGAAGAAGCCGGTGGCGTCAGTGCCGTCGTCGGGACGGCCATGCTGCGAGACGACGGTCACGACTTCCGGGAAGCTCTTGATGATCTTCCGCATGCGGTTGACATAGCCATTGCCTTCCTCGAGCGAGATCGAAGGCGGAAGCGTTGCTCGAATCCAGAGATTGCCTTCTTCCAGCTTGGGCAGGAATTCGAGCCCGAGCGAGTGCGCGGCGAGGAGCGCGACCACCAGCATCAGCGCAGCACTGCCCAAGGTCAGGATGCGGTTGGCGAGCGCGAATTGGACCACCGGCCGGTAGAGACGGCGCAAGCCGCGGACGATGATCGTCTCGGTCTCGCGCACCTTCTGCGGCAGCAGCACGGCGCTGAGCGCCGGCGAGACGGTGAAGGTGGCGATGAGCCCGCCGGCAATGGCGTAGGCATAGGTGCGCGCCATCGGCCCGAAGATGTGCCCTTCGACGCCGGAGAGGGTGAACAGCGGCACGAAACCGGCGATGATGATCGCAGCGGAGAAGAAGATCGCTCTGCTCACCTCGTCCGCCGCGACCATGATGATGCCCGGCTTGCCGGTGAGTCCGGCCGCGGCGGCCACCGCGAGCCGCCGGCTGCGCTCGGCGCGCATGGCGACATGGCCCGAGAGATGCCGATAGACGTTCTCGACCAGGATCACGGTGGCATCGACGATGAGGCCGAAATCGATCGCGCCGACCGACAACAGGTTGGCCGATTCGCCGCGCAGCACCAGGATGGTGATGGCGAAGAACAGGGCGAAGGGGATGGTGGTAGCGACGATGATGGCGCTGCGCAGATTGCCGAGGAAGGCCCACTGCACGAAGAAAATCAGGATGATGCCGAGCACCATGTTGTGCAGCACGGTGCGCGTGGTGACGTTGATCAGCTCGGTGCGGTCGTAGATCTTCTGGATGTGGACGCCGGGCGGCAATATGCCGGAGTGGTTGATCTTCTCGACCTCGGCCTCGACGGTGCGGATCGTGGGCAGGCTCTCGGCGCCGCGCCGCATCAGAACGATGCCCTGAACGATGTCGTCGTCATTGTCCTGGCCGGCGATGCCGAGCCGCGGCTGGTGACCGACGGTGACGGTCGCGATGTCCTTGATCAGCACCGGCGAGCCGTTATTCGCGGTCAGCATGGTGTTGCGAATGTCGTCCATCGAATCGATGAGCCCGACGCCGCGCACGATGGCCGCTTGCGGTCCGAAATTGACGGTCTGGCCGCCGACATTGATGTTGCTGTTGTTGAGGGCTTGCAGCACCTGCTGCAAGGTGAGGCCGTAATCGACGAGCTTGTCGAGATCGACCGTGACATCGTACGTCTTGGTCTTGCCGCCCCAGCCGGTGACGTCGACGACGCCCGGCAGCGCCTTGAAACGGCGCTCGAGAATCCAGTCCTGGATGGTCTTGAGGTCGGTGACGGAATAGCCCGGCGGCCCGACCACGCGGTAGCGGTAGATCTCGCCGATCGGGCTCTCCGGCGAAATCTGCGGCTGGGCGCCATTGGGCAGCGCCGAGAGCTGGGAGAGCCGGTTGATCACCCATTGCTCCGCCTGGTCATAGGTGAAGTCGTAGGTGAACTGAATCTTCACGTCGGACAGGCCGAAGAGCGAGATGGTCCGGACGGCGGTCACATGCGGAATGCCCGCCATCTGGATCTCGATCGGAATGGTGATGTAGCGCTCGATCTCCTCGGCGGATTGGCCGGTGCTTTGCGTCACCACCTCGACCAGCGGCGGCACCGGGTCGGGATAGGCCTCGATGTTGAGCTTCAAGAAGCTGACGATTCCTGCGGCGAAGAGAAAGAACAGCAGGACGAGCATCAGCACCCGCTGCTTGAGGGCGAAAGCGATGATGCCGCTCATGCCCAGGGCTCCGCGTTCAATCGCCCTGGGCGGCGCGGTCGATGAACAGCGAGCCGCTCGTCACCACCTTCTCGCCGGGCTGCAACCCGGCGAGCACTTCGACCATCCCGTCGGCATCGGTCCGGCCGGTATGGATCTGCCGCAGCGACAAGGACTTGTCGTCATGCGCCACCCAGACATGGGCAACGTCGCCCTCATAGATGACCGACTCCTGCGGCACGGCGGGCGCGGCCACGGCGTCGCCGGTCATGATGCTGAAGCTCGCGAACATTTCGGGCTTCAAGGCGCCGTCGGCGTTCTCGACCTCGGCGCGCACCGGCAGGCGATGGGTGTTGGCATCGATCGCGGGCGCGACATAGGTGAGCTTCGCCTTGAAGACCCGGCCGGGATAGGCCAGCACCCGCACGTCGACCGGTGCACCGACATGCATCAGCGGCGCATCGGTCTCGCGCACATTGGCGACGAGCCAGACCACCGAGAGATCGCCGATCGAGAAGACCGGGGTCGACGCGCCCGCCGCCGTCGAGTTGATATACTGGCCGAGCCCGACCTGGCGCTGGATCACGGTGCCGCCGATCGGCGCGGCGACGATCGCCTGGGGATCCATCTTCTTCGCCGTCTCCAGGTCGTCGATCTCGCGATCGCTCTTGCCAAGGATATGCAGGCGGTTGCGCACGGCGGCGAGCGCGATCTCGGCCGAGCGCGCGGTATTCTTGGCGCTCTCGAGATCGGTTTGGGCCTGCTGCCAGTCCTTGAGCGCGCCGGCTTTGGCATCGAAGAGCTCGTGCTGGCGCCTCTCGTTGATGACGGCGAGCTTCAGCTGCGAGCGCGCGGTGTTGAGCGCGGCGACGGCGGCGATCAGGTCGTTCTGGCCCTGGACGAATTCGGACGCCTCGAGCGCCAGCAGCGGCGCGCCTTTGTCGACGCGATCGCCGGCCTTGGCGAAGAGCCGGGTGACGCGGCCGGAATAAGGCGAGAAGACTGGCGTCGTCCGGTCGTCGTCGATCGCGATCTTGCCGTCGGTGATCCGCTCCGGACGGAAGGTGAGCCGCTGCACGGCGCCGAATTTGAGCGTCGCCCATTGCGCCTCGGTCGGCCGGAAGTGGCCCGGCGCCAGGGCCGGTTGCTCCGCCTTGACCTCCTCGCGCGCGCCGAGTTCGCTGCGCAGCAGCGGCACCAGCAGCAGCGCCACCCCGGCCAAAGCGGCCAGAACGACCAGACCGGCGATCTGGGCTCGGCGCGACAGGACGCGCGCTTCGCTGCGCAGCGGCGAGGGTTCCATACCGTCCACGAGAGCCAACCGATAAAGACAACACCACCCTGTCCGGCCCGCGCAAGGGTCGGAGAGGCGGCCTTTCTATACCGCAGCGAGCTTACGCAAGGCTGACACAATCCTTTTCCCGGTGCTTTACGATGGGACAGCAACCGCTTTCCGGCCGATATGCTACAATTCCGCGACATTTAGGGGTATCCGGGGCGCGGCGATGCGATTGCTGGTAGTCGAAGACAATGCCGAGCTCGCGACACTGCTGGCCAAGGGCTTGAGCGCGGCAGGCCTCGCCGCGGACTGCGTCGGGACGGCGCAGGATGCGCGCGACGCCCTGGCCACGACGCGCTACGCCGCCATCGTGCTCGATCTCGGCCTTCCCGACGAGGATGGGCTCGTCCTGCTGCGCGCGCTGCGCGAGCGGACCGACGCAACCCCGGTGCTGGTGCTGACCGCGCGGGGTGGCGTGCGCGACCGCGTCACCGGGCTGCGCAGCGGCGCCGACGACTACCTGGTCAAGCCCTTCGCGCTCGAGGAGTTGGTGGCGCGGCTGCAGGCGCTGCTGCGGCGGCCGGGCGAGCTGCTCGGCCGCTCGCTGCGCGTCGGCAATATCGTCTTCGACACCGAGGCGCGGCAGGTGATCGTCGCCGACGTGCCGCAACTCTTCTCCTTGCGCGAGGTGGCGCTGCTCGAGATCCTGATGCGGCGGGCCGGGCGCGTCGTCTCGAAGAAGCTGGTCGAGGACCATCTCTTCGGCCTCTCCGGCGAGGTCGGCTCGAATGCCGTCGAGGTCTATGTCCACCGCCTGCGCAAGCAGCTCGCCGACAGCGGCGCCAAGGCGCAGATCCACACCATCCGGGGCGTGGGCTATCTCATCGCCGAGGACAAGGCGCCGTGATCCGCTTCCGCTCGATCATCTCGCGCATCATCTGGCTGCACATCGTCGCCGTCGGCGTCACCTCGATCTTGATGCCGCTGGCGCTCTATTGGCTGCTGAGCTCGACGGCAAGCCATCTCCATCACCGCGCGCTGCGCGAGTTTGCCGACAGCATCACGCGATATCTGGTGCCGGCGCCCGACGGGCGCTGGCGCCTCGATCTCCCCGCCGGGCTGAGCGAGCTCTATTCCGAAAGCTATGGCCGCTACGGCTATGCCGTGCTCGATGGCGATGGGCGCGTGCTGTTCTCGTCGCTGGACGATCACGCGGCGATCTTTCCCAAGGACCGCCGCGCCGCGCCCGAGGAGTTTCTCGAGACCGAGCGTTCCGGCGCCCCGATCTACGGTGCCAGCATCGCAGAGACGGTCGACGGCAAGACGCTGTGGGTCCAGGTCGCCCAGGACCTGGCGCATCGTGACGTTCTCATCGACGACATCGTCGCCGATTTCTTCCCGCGCGTCGGCTGGATCACGATTCCGATCCTGCTGGCGCTGCTGATGACCGACATCTTCATCTTCCGCCGCGCGCTGCGGCCGGTGCTGCAGGCCTCGGAGACGGCGCGGACGATCGGTCCGGCGCGCACCGATGTGCGCTTGCCGACACGCAACCTGCCGCGCGAGATCCTGCCGCTGGTGAACGCGGTCAATCAGGCGCTCGACCGGCTCGAGCAAGGGTTTCGCGTCCAGCGCGACTTCACCGCCGATGCGGCGCATGAGCTGCGCACCCCGCTCGCCATCCTGCGTGCCCGCATCGACACGCTCGAGAACCGGGCGATGGGCGAAGCGCTGCGCCGCGACATCGACGGCATGAGCCGCGTCGTGAGCCAGCTGCTCGACATCGCCGAGCTCGAGAGCTTCGTCGTCGACCCGGCCGAGCGCGCCGATCTCCACAGCGTCGCCGCCGAGGTCGCCGCCTTCATCGCGCCCTTGGCGGTCGCCCAGGGAAAGAGCGTGGCGCTCACCGGCGTCAAGGGCCCGGTCTGGATCAGAGGCAACGCCGAGACGCTGTTTCAGGCGATCCGCAACCTCGCCGAAAACGCCATCGGCCACACGGCCGCCGGCACGACCGTCGAGATCGAGGTGACGGAGAACGGCACGGTCCGGGTCCTCGATTGCGGTCCCGGCGTGGCGGACAGCGAGCGCGAGCTGATTTTCCGCCGCTTCTGGCGCCGCGACCGCTTGCGCCATGGCCATGCCGGATTGGGCCTGTCCATCGTCTCGCGCATCGTCGAGGCGCATTCAGGCGCAATCGCGGTCGAAAACCGCAACAGCGGCGGCGCCGTGTTCTCGCTCGGCTTCGTGCTTTCCGACGACGCGCAGGCCCGCGCCGACCATGAAGCCCCCGTCGAGCCGATCATCGCTGCCGATTAGCGCGGCGGGACTTAGGTCGGGAAAGGGGATAGGGGGATGATTGGGGATAGGGGGATGGGGATCTGCGCGCCTTCGGCGCGATAACAAAAATCCCCCTCATCCCCAGTTATCCCCTCATCCCCTTTCTCTACTCGCCGCGAGACTACTCCTCTTCGGCGAGTGCCTCGCTGACGCGTGCGCGCTCGGCGAGGCGCTGCTCGCAGCGCTCGGCCAGGTCGACGAGCTCCAGGGCTTGCTCGCCGCTCTTTTCGCTTGCGGCGCTGCGGCACTGCTCGGCCATGCGGCGCAGATAGACGATGCTTCCGGGATGGTCCAGCATGGCTCCGCCCCTCCGGCAGGAAAGCTTTGTGAATTGGCTGTGGATAAGTTTCTTGGAGACCGGCGTTCGCGAAGGCGATTCATAGCATAGCGGCAAGGGTTGTCCACAGCGGGCGGGCGGGGCAATATCCGGGTTTCCCGACCGCTTGGACCCTGCCCGCGACATGGATGCGCCCACGCCTTCGATTTCCATGCCCGTCCGCGCTCTGCTGCTCGGCGAGCGCCTCGACACGCGCGGGCTCGAGCGCGACGACACCATCGCCACCAATCCGCTGACCTTGCGCATCGGCCGCAACGGCATCGCCTTCCTGTTCCGCTATGGCGTCGCGGTCTTCGCCGGGCTCTCGGCGATCGAGGAGGATGAGGTCGTGCGCTCGCTGCGGCCGCGGATCAGCGAGCCCGCCGCAGCGCCCGAGACCGACCAGGCGCAGATCCTGCTGAAAACCGCGAGCGAGGACCAGATCGATCCCTCGGGCGCCATCCAGCTCAAGGAGGCCTCACCCGACCGGCTGCAGATCGTCGCCAATGTGCTGTCGAAGAGCCTCATCCTGTCGCATTACGAGACCCGTATCGCCACCGCGTTCGACCAGATCGAGCCGCTGGCCGAGCGGCTGCAGCGCACCGGGCGCAGCGGCTATCAGGCGCGGCAGCTGCTGCAGCAGATCGGGCGCGTGCTGCTGACCCAGCAGCGCATGGTCGGACGTGTCGAGATGGAGGAAAAGCCCGACGTGCTCTGGGAACATCCCGAGCTTGAGCGGCTCTATGCCCGTCTCGAGGACGAGTACGAGCTCGCCGAGCGCAGCCGCGCCATGGAGGCGAAACTGGCGCTGATCAACGAGACGGTCGGCACGGTGCTCGATCTCGTGCAGAACCAGCGCGCAACGCGGCTCGAATGGTACATCATCGGGCTCATTGCCATCGAGATCCTGCTCAGCCTCGGCGACATGCTGCTGCGTGCCCATGGCGGGCTTTGACGAGCGCTAACGCTCGAAGCGCAGGTCGAGACCGCGGGCGCGCCATTGCGCCTCGATCGCGTCGAGATCGGTGAGCCCGGCCGGGTTGGCCTTGCTGGGATAAAGGCCGCGCTGCGGCTCGAATTCCCGGCGATAGTAGTCGAGCAGACGGCGCAGCTCCGCCAATGGTGCGGCGTGATCGTCGACGCGGAGGTCGATGTCGGGAAAATCCTCGGTGGTGGCGACGAGCAGCGCCGCCGATTGGCGGCCGCGCCGATCGCCGCCCGCGGCCTCGCCGGCGTCGAGCGCGGCGAGGAGACGCTCGGCGAGTTGGCCCGTAGCGGCGGCATAGCCCTCGAGCGTGGCGGCGAGGACGCGCTCGCTCCGCAGCATGTTGCCGGCGGCGCTCACGCCCGCCGCGGCCCCGTGTCCCGCCCAGGCGACGCAATGCCGGCCGGTCCAGGCGGCTGAGCGCCCGTGCCGGTCGACGGCATGCAGCTGGCGCAGCTCGCGCGCGGGATCCTGCGCCAGCGCCGCGTCGAGCGCCGCCTCAGGCGCAAGACCGCGCTCCAGCCCGTCGAGCACGCGCGGGCCGAGATAGGGATTGGTGATGGATTGCGTCGCCACCGCGCCGACGCCGGCGCGGATATAAGGCATGCGCGCGCCGACGGCGAAAGCGCGCGAGGTGACGGCGACGCCAAACGCGCCGCTCGCCGCGTCATAAGCAAGGATGGACCAGGTCATGCCGGCGAGGATAGCGCCGCGTCGGGCGCGGCGACAAAGGGCGCTCAGCCCGGCGAGGCGCGCCCCGCGATGCGGCGCTCATCGGCGGGATCGGCGCCCGGCTTGTAGCCGAAGGAATAGACATGCCGGTCATGCCGCCGATCGGCATCGAGATGCGGGCCGAGATCCCACAGCTCGAGCGTGTACCACCAGCTCGCCCGCGGCTGCTGCGGTCCGGCGATCGGCGCGAGGTTCAGCACGAAATAGCTATCGCCGATCTTCAGCAGCTTGCTGGCATGATCGCTTTCGCCGATGACGTTGTGCTTGGCGAGCCAGTCGCCGTCCTCGGCGCGGGTGCTGGAGAGCAGACGGCAGCCGCGCAGTGCCATGGCGACGAAGGTGCCGGGCATGAGCGTCGCGCCGCCCTCCGCCGCCGCGGCGGGATGGCGCCCGTCGAGCATCGCATAGTGCTCGCCGCGGAACACCAGGACTTCGTCGTGGCGCTTTCCGGGGCCGGTGAGCTCGATGCGATAAGCGGCAAAGCCGCGCGTCGCTGCGTAAATGTGATGGGCGGCGGTGATGCGCAGGGGGTCGAGACCCGGGCAGCGCTTACGCGCGCTGAGATAGCTCGGGAGGTCCGGGCGGTCCGAGCGCTCGACCGGCGCGACCACGCTGAAATCGCCGGCACGCAGCTTGGCCAGCAAGGTGGTGCAGACGCCGCCGGCGCTGCAGCCTTCCTCCGGCGCAAAGGCGCGGCCGTTCAGCAACGCCGCGATGGTTGCCTTGGCGTTCTCGGCATAGGAGGGGGCCTCATCGGCCGTCGCGCTGGCGAGCGGCGCAGCGAGGAGCGCGGCGAGAAGGCCGAAACCGAGCCAGGCATATCGGCGCTTTCCCAACCCTACCAGGCAACGCATCGGCAGCTCTCTCCTGCTTATATCCGGCGGAACATTCGCCGGCGGCGCTCGCGCGCGGCAAGCCGCGCTTTCAGAGCGTAGCCCGCAATGAAGCATAGCATCATCACTGCCGCCGCCTCGATCATCTGCGCCTCATTGTCGCACCGCGCGCAAATCACAGCACCGCGGAAACCACCCCGACAGTGGCAAAAAAGGGCTTCGCCCGGCTTTTGCCGCGAATCCGCGGCGCCGCGAACCCGGCATTAATACTCTCTGAAGGGCATCGGCGGTCCCCGGCCTCCTTTGTCGTGCAATTTGGGAGCGCTTTCCCTGGCCTCCGCTCATCTCTTTATGCGGTGCGTGCTAGGGTGGGCAGACCATGTCGAAACGCAATGATGACGACGATCGGCGGACGCGCAGCCTCGGCGCCTTGGCGGTCATCCTGCTGCTCGCGGTGATCGCGATTTACCTGGTCCAGCGGCTGCGCACGGCCGCCGAGCTGCAGGATTGCCTGATGTCGGGACGGACCAATTGCGCCCCCATCGAGACGCGATAACGACGGTCACCCCTCGCCCTTAGAGCCGCTTGCGACCCGCCCCCGCGCGCCCTACATCGCCACCATGGTCCCGTCCGAGCGCCGCTTCCGCTCCACCGTATCGCACTACATCGCCGGCCGGCTGCGCTATCCGCCGGCGCTGATCGCCGCCGTCGCCGAGGCGCTCGGCCTGGCGGGCGACGGCCGCGTGCTCGATCTCGGCTGCGGTCCCGGCTTTCTCGCCATCGCTTTTGCCCCCTTCGCCGCCCATGTCGTCGCCATGGATCCGGAGCCGGGCATGCTGGCGGCGGCGCGCGAGGCGGCGCGCGGCCAGACCGGGCGGTTCACCTTCGTCCTGGGCGGCTCGGAGGATTTGGTGCCCGAGCTCGGGCGCTTCTCGCTCGTCACCATGGGGCGCTCGTTCCATTGGATGGACCGCGAGAAGACGCTGGCGCAGCTCGACACGATGGTGGACGCCAAAGGCGGCGTCGCGCTGTTCCGCGACCGCCATCCCGAGGTTCCGCAAAATGCCTGGAACACGGCGTGGCGTGTGATCCGCGACCGCTATGCCGAAGCCGATCCGCGCCTTCATGCCCGGGACCATGAGCGGGTGCTGCGCCAGTCGGCGTTCGCCGATGTCCGCCGGCTGACCGAGCGCGTCGAGCGGCGCGCGAGCGTGGACGAGCTGGTGGCGCGCTCCTTGTCGCAGTCGACGACATCACCGGAGCGGCTCGGCACGGCGCAAGCGGATTTCGAAGCCGAGCTGCGCGCCACGCTCGCGCCCTATGTCGTCGATGGCGGGGTGACGGAGCTGGTCGAGGCGGAGGCGCTGCTGGCGACGCGGCCACAGGGGTGAGCGGCGGGCGCGCGCCGGCGCGTCAGCCGCCGAGATAGGCTTTCACCACGCTGGGATCGGCGCCGAGCTCGGCCGGGGTTCCCGAGAGCACGATGCGGCCGTCGCGCAGGATATAGGCGCGATTGGCGACCGAGAAACCGGAGCGGAGACTCTGCTCGGCGAGCAGCACGCTCATGCCCTGGCGCTGCAGCTGCGGCAAGGTGCGGAAGATCGAGAGCACGACCTTGGGCGCAAGCCCGGTCGAAGGCTCGTCAATCAGCAAGAGGCGCGGATCGGTCATCAGCGCGCGCCCGATCGCCACCATCATCTGCTCGCCGCCCGAGAGCGTGCCCGCCTGCTGACGCAGCCGGGTGCCGAGCTCGGGAAAGAGCGCGAGCACGCTGTCGCGCAGCTCCGCGCGCCGCGCCGCGCCGCAGAGCCGCCCGCCGAGCTCGAGATGCTCCGCCACCGACATGCGCGGGAACAGCTCGCGCCCGCTCGGCACGTGACCGATGCCGGCGCGCGCGACGAGATGCGCCGCGCGCCCGGCAATCGGCTCGCCGAAGAGGCTGATGCCGCCCGAGCGCGGCGCGATGAGCCCGGCGACCGTGCGCAGCAGCGTCGTCTTGCCGGCACCATTGGCGCCGAGCAGCACGGTGACGCCGCCGCGATCGACGGTGAGCGACACGTCCTGCAGGATGGTGAGCGGCCCGATGCCGGCGACGACGTTATCGAGGCTGAGCGCCAGCGACGACGCCGTATCGAGCGCCGGCGCAGCAACGCTCATTGCAGCTCTCCCAAATAGGACTGGATCACCGCGGGATCGCGCAGCACCGCCTCGGGCGGCCCTTCGGCGATCTTGCGGCCCTGATCGAGCACGATCATGCGGTCGGAGAGATCGGCGATCGCGGCGATGACATGCTCGACCCCGGCCACGGCGGCGATGCCGAACTCCTTGAGCCGGCGCAGCACGGCGCGGATCTCCTCCTGCTCGTCGCGCGTCATGCCGGCCATCACCTCGTCGAGCAGGATGAGCGTCGGATCGAGCGCGAGCGCGCGCGCCAGCTCGAGCCGGCGCTGACGTCCCGGCGTCAGGCTCTCGGCCGGCTCGAGCCACATCGCCTCGAGCCCGACGGTGGCGAGCGCCCAGGCGGCTTGATCGACGGCATGCGCCGCGCGCCGTCCGTTGCCGGCGGCGAGCAGCACATTCTCCCACACCGTCATCGAGTCCATCAGCCGCGGGATCTGGAAGGTGCGGGCAATGCCCGACCGCGCGCGCTCGAACGCGGAGACCGGGGCGAGCGCCGCGCCTTCGAAAAGGACGGCGCCCTCGGTCGGCGGAACGAAGCCGGTGATGGCGTTGAAGAGCGTGGTCTTGCCGGCGCCGTTGGCGCCGATGATGCTGACGGTCTCGCCGCGCCGCACGGTGAGCGAGATGCGGTCGAGCGCGACGACGCCGCCGAAGCGCACCGTAAGGTCGCGCACCTCGAGCACGGCATCGCTGCCGGAAGCCGCGCGGCTGGACGCCGCCGGGCGCTCGACCGCCGGGAAGGCGGCCGGGGCGAGGATCGGGCGGCGGCGCAGCCAGCCGAAGCGATTGGCGACGCCGACGATGCCGCCCGGAAAGGTCAGCACCACGGCGATGACGAGGAGGCCGTAGAGCGCCAGCTGCAGGTCCGGGACATAGGCCCAGAGCTCCTCGCCGACCAGCATCAGGATCAGCCCGCCCAGGGCCGGTCCCCATAATGTGCCGATGCCGCCGAACAAAGTGAACACCACCACCTGAAGATCGAGCGTCGGATCGAAGGCGCTGGGCGGGTCGAGGAAGCTGCGGTTCCAGGCGACGATCCCGCCCACCGCCGCCGGCACCAGCGCGCTCAGCACGAAGCTCACCACTTTCACCCGCACGGTGGGCACGCCCAAGGCGGCGGCGGCGCCTTCATCATCGCGCACGCCCATCGCGGCGAGCCCCCATTGCGAGCGCGAGAAGAAGAGGTTGAGGCCGAAGCCGACCAGCGTCGCCGCCGCCATGGCGAGATAGACCGGGATCGGCGTGAGCTGGGCCGGCAAGGTCAACCCGACGGCGCCGCCGATGAAGGGGATGTTCTGCGCCAGCACGCCGAGGATGCGCGCGAGGCCGAGCATGCCGAGCGCGAACATGATGCCGCGCAGGCGCAGCATGACGGTGCCCAGCGCGGTGGCGAGGATGCCGGCGAGCAGCGCCGCGAGCACGATCGCGACATACCAGGGGATCGGCGTGTGCACCACCAGGACCGCGGTCGCATAAGCGCCGATGCCGAAAAACGCCACCTGGCCGAAGGAGAGATAGCCGGTATAGCCGCTGATGAGGTTCCAGGAATAGGCGAGCGCGATCGAGGTCAGGATGTCGGTGGCGAGCTGCAGCAGATAACCCGACGTGAACAGCGGCGCCGCCAGGGCCAGAGCGACGACGATCGCGGTCGCGGTTGTCGCCAGCGCGCGGCGCCGGCGTGCCGGCGCATGCTCTTGCGCGGCGGCCGGCGGCGGTTGGAAGACGGTGTCGATCCGCCGCTCCTCGAGGCTCATCGCTTGTCGCTCCAGATCGGCCGGCCGGCTTTGCCGAGGCCTTGCGGGCGCAGGATCATGAAGATGATGAGCAGCAGGTAAGGAACGACATATTCGGCATCGCCGCCGAGATAATAGCCGACGAAGGACTGGACCAGGCCGAGCAGCAGCGCCGCCAGCGCCGCGCCCTGATAGTCGCCGAGGCCGCCCAGCGCGACGATGACGAAGGCGAGGATGGTCAGCGTATCGGCGGTCGGCGCCGCCAGCGGGATCACCAGGATCAGCAGCACGCCCGACGCCGCCGCCAGCGCGGCGCCGATGGCGAAGGCGAAGGCGCGCATGCGGCGGACATCGATGCCGCAGCTGAGCGCGCCGATCTGATTCTGCGAGGTCGCCAGCAAGGCCTTGCCCGAGGCCGTCCGGCGCAGCCAGATCTGCAAGGCGCCGGAGATCGCCGCGCCCAGCAGGCCCGAGGCGACGAGCGCCTCATTGACGGCGAGCCCGCCGATCGTCCAGGTGGTCTGAAGATCGGGCAGCGAGACATATTGCGAGCCGAACAGGTTGAGCCCGCTTTCGACCAGCACATAAGAGAGGCCGAAGGTCACCATCAGGCTCAACAGCTCGGCGCGGCGCCCGGCGCCGACCACCGGCTCGAGCAGCACGCGTTGCAGCACGACGCCGACGCCGAGCATGACGACGAAAACCACCGGCAGCAGCAGCAGCGGATTCTGATGCGTCGTCGTCGCGAACCAGAAGGTGAACAGCCCCGCCAAGGTGATGATCGCGCCATGCGCGAGGTTGACGACCCCCATCACGCCGAAGACGAGGTTCAGGCCCTGGGCGAGCAGCAGATACATCCCGCCCAGGAGGATGCCGTTGACCAGAAGCTGCAGGAGCAGCACGAAGCGGCACCCTCTCCGACGGTCTCAGTGTCCGAGATACGGGATTTGCGGCTGCGCCTCGGCCAGCGCGACCGGCCAGATGAGCTTACGCCCGTCATCCTGAATCTGGAACATGTACTGCTTGAACTGCGTGCCGATGCCATAAGGGCCGGCCTTGAAGGTGCCCTGCACGGTTTCGACCGGGTGCTCCATCAGCCAGTCGCGCAGCTTGGTCTGGTCGAGCGATTTGGTGGCGGCGACGGCGGCGCCGAGGACCTCGATCGCCGAGTAGGTGGCGGCGGCGTGGTAGTCGGGATCCTCGTGATACTTCGCTTTGTAGGCGGCGATGAACTCGGCGTTGCCGGGGGTCTTCAGGCTCGGCCACCAGGTCGTGTTCGACATGATGCGGTTGGCGATGGGGCCGAGCGCGGCTGTGAACTGCGCCTCGGCCGGGCCGATGGTCTCGGCGAGGAATTTCGGCGCGAAGCCGACGCGCTGCAGCGCCTGGGCGAGGCCGACCGCGTCGGGATAATAGCTGCAGGCGACGACGACGTCGGGATTGGCATTCTTGACGGCGAGCGCGATCGAGGAGAAATCCGGCTGCGGCAAGGCATAGGTCGTGTTGTAGACGACCGGCATGCCGAGCTTCTCCGCCTGCGCCTGGCGCGCCTTGCCGCAGGCCAGCGAATAGGCCGATTGCAGCGCCAGAATCGCGACCTTATGCGCGCCGTGACTCTGCGCCAGCGGCAGCATGCCCTCGAGATACCCGGTCGAGGTGGCGATGCCCTGGATGTTCCAGAGATTGCCCTCGACGAAGATGTCGGGGAGCGAGGCGCCGGGATCGATCAGCAGACGCTGATACTTGTTGGCGAGCGGCGCCACCGCTTGCGTCACGCCGCTGGAATAGGGACCGATGGTGAGGTCGACCTTGTCCTCGGTGATGAGGCGGGTATAGAGCCGCACCGCCGTGCCCGGCTCGCTCTTGTCGTCGTAGTATTTGAGCTCGATCTGCCGGCCGAGCCAGCCGCCATGGGCATTGGCCTCGGCGATGCCGAGCTCCAGCCCGTGCAGATGGTAGGCCGCATCGACGGCCAGCGCGCCGGTCAGCGAGGCGGAAGCGCCGATGACGATCGGACCGGCCGCTTGCGCCGCCGGCGCCGCCAACAGCGATGCCGCCAGCACCAGCGCCGCCCAGCGGCCGCGCTTATCGCCTGATAAGGTTCCCTCGCCCATTCATTCCTCCCTGTCAAACCTTGATTTCCGGCACGAGGGGCGCAACGCCCCCGCCGGTTTTGTTGGCGGCGATTAGACGTGCCTGGCGGGCCGCGATCACGTGAAAGTTTTGTAATGCGTGTCGGGATGGCGGACAAGGAAATTTGCGCGCAGATGGGAAGAGGCGGTCTTGCTAGAACCTTTGCCTGGGGTTCGCTTTTTGATGGGCCTCGCCGCCCCCTTCGACCTGCGTTTTTCTTGCCGGAATGACGGCAACGTGATCTCGTAAACAATTGCCGGCCGGAATTGGCGGTCCGACGTCCGGTTGACTTGCCCAGCTTGCCGGCTCCGCGCAAGAAGATGGTGAGCTGGACTTTCGGCTCTTTTTGATGCGCGCCTCGGCCCTGATCGATGTCGTTCGCGGGAGGTGAGCCATCATGCGTGTCGCTTCCATCGTCCTGCTGCTGCTCATCGCTTCGGCGACCGTTGCCCGGGCATCGTGTGAGGACGACATGAACGATGTCCGGCAGAAAGTCGAACGGGCGCAAAGAACGCATTGGTCGCCGCAGACCGCCGCGGCGGCGAAAGAGCTGCAGCGGTATGACGACAGCCCCGCGAGCGCCGACAAGGCCGACGACAGCGCCTGCTACAACACGATCGCTCGCGTCGAACGGGCGCTGAAGGCGCCGCCAGCGGTCAACAGCGATCTCAAGCCGGGGACAGCGGCACAGCCGATCGAGGACCGGGCGAGACCCCGCGAGGAGCAGGGGAGGTAGCGCGGCGGGAAGCTGCAT
>Ga0335073_10006978_pt1 | contig 15850 bp, 17 predicted proteins | sample Lox_Sample_22_FD_207093 | JGI IMG/M metagenome (GOLD analysis project Ga0335073, IMG submission 207093) | Soil microbial communities from Loxahatchee National Wildlife Refuge, Florida, United States - Lox_Sample_2.2 | ecosystem: Environmental > Terrestrial > Soil > Wetlands | place: USA... | reverse complement strand
TCCAGCCAGAGGCGGCGAAGGACCTTGCCGACATCATCACCCACGAACGGAAGGGCGACGAGATCCACTATCACCGCCACAGCGCCAGCGGCGCTTATCAAACCCTTGCCTTCGTCGATCGCGGCAAGGACATCGATGTTCGCGACTGGAGCAACACGGCCAGCATCAATGCCGCCCTGGCGGTGGCGTCGCAGAAATGGGAAACGCTTTCGATCAACGGGGCTGACGAGTACAAGGAGAAGGCGGCCCGACTCGCCGCCGAACACGGTTACAAGATCAGCAATCCCGAGCTTCAGGATCGGATCAAGGAGCTTCGGGCCGAGATCGAGGCCAGCCGGGAACGCAATGCCGAGGGCGAGTCGCGCGCGGACTCGAAGTCCGCGCCGTCGCACAAACCCGAGGCCGCTCAGGACAGCGACTCGCGTTCTGCGACCAAGTTCAGCGAGTCTCAACTTGCCGATCGCGCGATCCGCGCGGCGATGCCGGAAGCCCGAAGCCTGCGCGATGAAATCGACAGCTATAAGGATGACATCGCGTCCGCGCGCGACGAAAGGATGAGGGAGCTATCGATCAAGCGCCTGGCCGACGCCGAGGGAAGGGTGGAGGTTTTTCTGTCCAAGCCGCTTGAGCGGACTGCGGAGGCGCCTGACCCTGAAACGTCTCTGAACAGGACGCCTGCCGAACAGGAACTGAGACTCCAAGACATTCGCGGTCGTGTCGAGCGGGAAGCGGAGCGCGAGACAGATCAGGTCAACAGGGCAAGGGCGGCGCACGAAACCAGTGTCGCGCAAGGGTCCGAGCGGGCACCTTACCGTTCCCCGGAAGAGGCCCAGAGCGCCCGCGCGGCCGAGCGCAGCATGGAGAATGACGCGCACCGCCCCCTTCCTGCCGACGTCCGGCAAAGCGAGGAGATGGCCAATCTGACCGCCCAGCAGAGACGATTATTGGAGCAGGAAGCCGAGCAGCGCCGGATTGACATCGAAAACGCTGACCGAGCCAACCGCGAATATGAGCAGCGCCGGCACACGGAATCGGAAGGCGAGTCAGAGTAGAAGGCCTCGCAGGCGCGGTCTGGGGGGTACGCCATAGGACGGACAGGAAAGCACGGTTGGCGGTACGGAGCCGGAACATCGGCAGGTCATGGTTGACCGGCGGCGCAGCGCCTGCCCTTCGGCAGGCAACCGTCATGCCGAGGCCGACGAGCTTCATTTTGAAGTACCCCTATGGGCGGACACCTTCCGATCGATCGCCATGAACGAACGGAAGCGATACGCCAGATTGCGGACGTAGGCGGAACGCGACTGTTGCGCCAACAGCGGACGTCCGCGCCGACGCGGTGCATTACCGTCGCTCAGATCCAGTCGCTGGCTCGAGAGACGAAGTCCGGGATTGTGTCACCGCTTGCTCAAGATAGTTTGCGAAGACGCGCGCTTTCTGTGAGGGCCGCCGTCCGGCGGGAACGACGACAAAGGCGACGATCGGATCGAGCGCGTAGTCCGTCAGCACTTCCGTGAGCGCCCCCGATGCGAGCTCCTCCACGCACATCCAGATCGACGCGACGCCGACGCCGAGGCCGGCGGAGGCGCAGGCGACGACGCCCGCGGCCGACCGCGCATACACTCTTGGCTCAACGGGCGCGACCTCGGTCCGACCGTCCCGGCGCGCGGCCCAGCTGTGCTCGCCCGGCGCGGCGGGACCGCCCCCGATCACATCGTGCTCGGCAAGATCGGCTAGGCTCCTCGGCGCGCCCCGCCGCGCGAGATAGGACGGAGCGGCAATGAAGAGACGCCTCGCGCTTTCGAGCTTGCGCGCCACGAAGCTCGAGTCCGGCTGCTCGCCGACCCGGAGCGCAAGCTCGGCGCCTTCGGCGATCAGATTTTTCGTAGCGGTCCGACATGATCAAATCGACCTTCAAGCGCGGGGGCTGATCGAGAAAGGCAGGGAGAAGCGGCGCGATCCGCCGCGCGCCATAGGTCGTCGGCAGCGCGACGCGCAGGACGCCCGAAAGCCGGTCGGCGCCGCGCGCCGCGTTCTCGGCGTCCTCGACGGCGGCGAGCGCGTCGCGGGCCCGCGCGAACAGCGCTTCGCCGGCGTCTGTAGCGGAGAGTTCCCGCGTCGTCCTCGCGATGAGCTTGACCCCCAGCCGCTCCTCCAGCGCAGCGACCGCGCGCAAGGCGGAAGGCTGGGTCAGGCCGAACTCGCGGGCTAGGCTTGAAAAGCTGCCAGTTTCGACGGCCCGAACGAAGAGAGCGAGTTGTTGGAGCCGGTTACTCATACGATTACCGCATTTATCCTATACCAACTGCGCCGCTGGCATCCAGGTTCTGCATGACCTAGCTGTCTGCCATCTGTCAAAGCTGGCAGTAAGCAGGCCGCACGGACCAGAGTGAAGGAGGCGATCCTGGGCGAGCTCTCCGGAAAAGTCGCGATCGTCACGGGGGCTTCGAAGGGGATCGGCGCGGCGATCGCGCGCGCCTTCGCCAAGGCGGGGGCGGCGGTGGCGGTGAACTACGCTTCGAGCAAGTCCGACGCCGATCGGGTGGTGGGCGAGATCGTCAAAGACGGCGGCAAGGCCGTCGCCATCCAGGCGGATGTCGCCAAGCGCGGCGACGTGCAGCGTCTGTTCGCCGAGACCCTGGAGAAGCTGGGTCGGCCAAGCATCCTCGTCAATAACGCGGGCCTGTACAAAATGGACCCGCTCGAGTCGGTGACCGAAGAGGATTTCCACCGCTAGTTCAACACAAACGTCCTCGGCGCGATCCTCGCTGCGCAGGAGGCTGTCAAGGCTTTCATCGGCTCGGGCGGCAGCATCATCAACTTCAGCACGATATGGACCACGAATCCTGTGCCGAATTCTCTGGTCTATTCCGCCTCGAAGAGCGCGGTCGACGCTTTCACGCGCACACTCGCTATTGAGCTCGCCGGCAAGGGCATCCGGGTCAACGCCATCGCCCCCGGCCCGACCGAGACCGAAGGCTTGGCTGCGTTCGGCGTCACCGCCGAGACGGCGAAAGCGATGGGCTTCACGCTCCCGATGGGGCGGCTCGGCCGGCCCGACGACATTGCGCGCGTGGCGCTCTTTCTTGCCTCCGACCAATCGGGCTGGGTGACCGGGGAACGCATTTCGGTCTCCGGCGGCGAAAGATAGGAGAGCCCCGCCGAGCGCCCAGGGTGCGAATTGGGCCAATGCGCGAGTTGAGCAACCACTCAAAGAAGGAAGTGGAGGATGGGCGGTCCGAGTAGCCGCGAATCTGACGCAAGCTTCAAAGCGAACGCCGCCGATGCCGCCACGAAAGCGGTACAACGCGCGCCTGAGAAGCTATCCGTGAGCCTGACAGTCAACGGTCAAATACGCGCGCTGACCATTGAACCGCGTATGACATTGCTCGACGCCTTGCGCGAAGAGCTAGCGCTCACAGGCACGAAGAAGGGATGCGACCGCGGCGAGTGTGGCGCGTGCACCGTGCATGTGGATGGGCGCCGGGCCCTGTCCTGCATGACCCTGGCGGCCATGCAGGAAGACAAGAAGATCACGACGATTGAAGGACTGGAGCGGGACGGCGCGCTCCATCCGCTCCAAGCGGCGTTCATCGAGCGCGACGGATTCCAATGCGGCTTTTGCACCTCCGGGCAGATCATGTCGGGCGTCGCCATGCTCGAAGAAGCGAACGCGGGCTGGCCCAGCGCCGCGACGGCCGACGTGACGAAGCCGTTCGGGCTCTCGGACCTGTCGAACACGGAAATCCGGGAACGGATGAGCGGCAATCTCTGCCGCTGCGCTTGCTATCCCAACATCGTCGAGGCGGTCGCCGATGCGGCGGGCAGGAGCTGAACGATGCACCCCTTCGCGCTTTCGAAGGCCCAAGATCTAGCGAAGGCTGTCGCGGCTCACGCGACAGACGGACAACTCGCTTTCATTGCCGGCGGCACGGACCTTCTCGGCCTGATGAAGGACCGGGCGGCGCTTCCCGAGCGTCTGTTGGACATCAACGGGCTCCCCGACATGGCGAGGATCGAAGCGCTGCCGGACGGGGGCCTGCGCGTCGGCGCGTTGGCCCGCATGAGCGACGTCGCAGCGGATTTGGAGGTGCGCTTGCGCTTTCCCGTCATCGCCGAGAGCCTGCTGTTTGCCGCATCAGGCCAGCTCCGGAACATGGCGACGATCGGCGGCAACATCATGCAGCGCACGCGCTGCGCCTATTTCCGGGACGAGGACGATCCCCCCTGCAACAAGCGACGGCCTGGATCCGGCTGCGCGGCGCGCCACGGCCTCAACCGTAATCACGCTATCTTTGGATGGTCCGACGCCTGCGTCGCAACCCATCCGTCCGATCTGGCGGTGGCGCTTGCCGCTCTGGATGCGGTTGTCATCGTCCTCGGGCCGAGAGGGCGACGACTGATCGAGTTTGCCGATTTTCATCGCTTGCCCGGCAGCGAGCCGGAACGCGACAACGTCCTCGAGCGAGGCGATCTGATTGTGGCCATCGAGGTTTCCCCGCGACCGGAAGGTCGCGCCTCGCACTACCTCAAGGTTCGCGACCGCCAGTCCTACGAATTCGCGCTCGCGTCTGCCGCGGCGGCGGTCGCGACCGACGGTAGGCGCATTCGATCCGCGAGGCTCGCCTTGGGCGGGGTCGCGCACAAGCCTTGGCGCCTCGCGGTCGCAGAAAGCGCCTTGTGCGGGACCTCCCTGGACGACAGCGATGCGCTCAAGTCGGCGATCGCGAAGTCCTTCGTGGATGCTCGCCCACTGGAGCACAACGGCTTCAAGGTCGAGCTTGCGCAGCGTGTTGCTTTGCGCGCGCTGCAAACCGCGGGCGCACGCGCATGAACGCCGTCGGACAACCGATCTTGCGAGTCGACGGGCGTCGGAAGGTGACCGGCGGCGCCCGATATACGGCTGATATCTCGGTTCCAGGGACCGCCCACGCCGCGATCGTCCCGAGCAGCATCGCCAACGGACGGATCGTGTCGATCGATACGACAGCCGCCGAACAAGCTCCTGGCGTGCTCACCGTGCTTACCCACCACAACATGCCGCGAATGAATCCGGCGCCGTGGAGCCATCTGCGCCCGCAGGGACAGACCTATCTCCCGCTTCAGGACGACAAGATCCACTATGCCGGCCAACCGGTCGCGCTGGTGGTCGCCGAGACGCTTGATCAGGCGGCGTACGCAGGCACGCTGATCGACATCGAGTACGAGGTCGACCGGCCCGCCGTGTTCAGGCAAGAGATGGCGAGCGAGGCGATTGAGCCTCCGCAGCGAATGTGGCCCCTTTCTTCATCGGTGGGGGACGCCAACAGGGCGATCGCAGAGGCCGCGGTCGTGATCGAACGAACCTACACGATGCCGGATCGCCATCACAACCCTATGGGCCGCACGCGACGCTGGCGGTCTGGGACGACGACGGCGCACTGACGCTCTACGACTCGACCCAGATGGTCGTCGGCACGAGAAAGCTGGTTTCGGTCGTGCTCGGTCTTCCGGAGGAGAGCATCAATGTCGTGTGCGAGTTCCTCGGCGGCGGGTTCGGCGGCAAGTCCTGGTCCTGGCCACACACGTTGCTGGCCGCGCTCGCCGCGAAGGCGGTGAACCGGCCGGTCCGCGTGCAGCTTACCCGTGCGCAGATGTACTCGATGGCGGGCCACCAGGCGGCCACCGTACAGACAATCGCCCTGGGCGCCGACCGTGACGGCAAGTTGACTGGCATCCGCCACGACAGCGTCAATCCGACGTCTCTGTTCGACGGCTATGTCGAATATGCGGCCATGGCCAGTCGCCATCTGTGGCGCACCAGCGGCGGGATCTCCACGAGCCATAGGGTCGTCCACGTAAACCGCAACACGCCCGTGGTGCTCAGGGCGCCCATGGAAGCACAAGGTCATTTCGCGCTCGAGAGCGCGATGGACGAGCTGGCGTACGCCGTTGGCGTCGATCCGGTCGAACTGCGCCTGCGCAACGACGCCGAGACCGATCCCTACAGCGGCCGCCCGTTCTCCACGCGCGCTCTTCGCGAGTGCCTCACCAAGGGAGCGGCGGGCTTCGGCTGGGACAAGCGCATCCACGAGCCTCGGTCGATGCGCGACGGACGCTATCTCATCGGGCAGGGCATGGCGGCAGCCATCTACACCCACTGGCGATGGCCCGGAAAGGCGCGGGTCACGCTGAACGGCGACGGCTCGGCGCTCGTTGAAGCCGCCGCGCACGACATCGGGACCGGGGCCTACACGGTCATGGCGCAGGTCGCCGCTGACGCGCTCGGCCTGACGCTTGACAGAGTGGCGGTGCGACTCGGGGACACGCGGCTCCCGGAGTCGCACCCCGCCATCGGGTCAGCCACTACGGCCAACGCAACAGCCGCCGTCATGCTGGCGGCGCGGGCCGCGCGCGAGAAGGCGGTCGAACTAGTGCTCGCCGGACGTGATGCGCCCTTCGCCGGCGGCGCGCCCGGCGACGTAATCGTCGCTGACGGCGGGCTGTCTCTGGCGCGAAGGAATCTGAAGATCACTTATGCCGAACTGCTCGCCCGGAACGGGCTCTCAAACCTTGTTGGGGACGGCGACTATAGCCCCGTCGAGGAGGCGAACGGCCCCAGGGCAATCTTCAGCTTCTCCGCAGTATTCGCCGAGGTGCGCGTCGACCCTGACCTCGGGCTCGTGCGCCTGAATCGCTTCGTCGGCGCCTATGACGCCGGCCGCATCATCAATCCGAAGACCGCGCGCAGCCAGGCGATCGGCGGCGTCATCTGGGGGGTCGGCCAAGCGCTACTCGAGCAATCGGAGACGGATCCGACGCTGGGCCGCTTCATAAACCGCAACTACTCCGGCTACCTCGTGCCGACGAACGCCGATATCCCGGAGCTCGATGTCCTGTTCGTCGGCGACTTCGACGAAGAAGCAAGCCCGCTGGGCGCGAAGGGGCTTGGCGAGCTTACGGCCGTGTCGGTGGCGCCCGCCATTGCCAATGCGGTCTATCACGCGACCGGCAAGCGTGTTCGAGACCTGCCGATCACCATCGAGAAAATCATGGCTGGGTAGTTGCAATGCGGGTTCTCGTCACAAGCGCCGCCGGCGCCAATGGCGACGGCTACGGCGCGTTGCTAGCCTTCGATCACAGCGGCAGGCCGAACGGCGTGTTCAGCGATGACGCTCGCATCGCCGATCCGCGCGGCCTTGTGATAGAGAATGGCGCAGGGTTGCTGTTCCTCAACAGCGGCGCCGATCGGGTCGTGGCTCTCGACGCGCGTGGGAAGATCGTTCGCGACACTGGAACTATCGACGGACTGAATCCCGGTCGATTATTTGCCATCACACTTGATAGTGCTCGGCGGCGGCTACGTCGGCATCGAAACCGCTCAGACATTCCGTCGCCTCGGCAGCCGCGTGACGATCATCGAGCCTGGCCGCCAGCCGATGGGACGTGAAGATCGCGACGTCACAGAAGAGATCCAGGCCATATTGACTGGCGAAGGCGTCGAGGTCGTATTGAACGGCGATCCCGAGCGCGTCCGTGGCCTTTCCGGCGACGCGGTCTCGCCGTCACAGTTCGGGCGGCGGAAGGAGAGCGAACGATCGAGGGCAGCGACCTCATCGTGGCGGCCGGGTCCCCAACACTGCCGACATCGGTCTCGACAAGACCGGGCTCGATCCCCGGAGCTTCATCCGCGTCAACGAGCGACTTCAGACGACCGCTCCAGGGATTTGGGCGATTCGCGAGTGCGCGGGCAGCCCCCATTTACCCATATATCGGTCGACGACTTCAGAATCGTCGCCGCCAACATGGCTGGCGGCGATCGCAGGACCGACGATCGGCAGGTTCCCTATGTCATGTTCACCGATCCGCCGTTGGCGCGCGTCCGTCTCTCCGAGGCCGAAGCGCAGCGTCAAGGCGTCCCGGTGCGGGTCGGGCGGCTGCCAATGCGCCAGGTCTTGCGCACAGAGGCTACCGACGAGAAGACAGGCTTCCATGAAGGTGGTGGTCAGCGCGAGCGATGATCGCATTCTGGGCTTCACCATGATCGGCTGGGAGGCCGGCGACGTCTTGGCGACCGTTCAAACCGCAATGATGGCGAAGCTTCCGTACACCAGTCTGCGCGACGCCGTCTTCTGGCACCTCACGATGGTCGAAGGCCTCGGCTTTCTCTTCGCCACCGTTCCGGAGCGCTCGGCTTGACGGTCCGAATTGAATCTTGGCCCGACTCGCGGCTTGGTGGGGCGCCCAGGAGAGCATTTGGCGCATGCATGACGACGGGCAAATCCAAGTGAACCCGTACGAGATCGTCATCGGGGGGCGCCGCGATCAGGCCTTTCCCGTACTCAGCGAGGCTGACATCTCGCGCGTCGAACGGTTCGGCGAACGTCGGCAATACCGCCGCGGTGAGCGGCTGTTCGCTGCGGGAGAGCGGACGCCCGGCATGTTCGTGGTGCTGAAAGGCGCGTTGGTGATGACTGCGCGCGACGGACTTGGCCGCAGGGCGCAAGTCGTGCGCCACGGACCGGGTCAATTCACCGGCGAGGTCGCTCAGCTCTCGACTGGCGTCGCGCTGGTCGATGCCGAAGCGGATGATGATGATGTCGAAGCGCTGCTGATCCCGCCCGATCGGCTTCATGCGCTGATCGTCGCCGAAGCCGAGCTCGGCGAACGGATTGTCCGCGCGTTGATCCTGCGCCGCGTCGCCCATATCGAATCCGGCGGCAGCGGGCCTGTGTTGATTGGCGATCTGCAATCTCCCGATATCCTGCGCCTGGAGAATTTTCTGCGACGCAACGGCCAGCCGCATCATGCCGTCGACCCGTCACAGGACAAGGCTGCCGCCCTGTTGTTGACGCAATATGGCGCCGGCGCCCAGGATGTGTTGGTCGCGTGTCCAAACGGCTCGATGCTCCTCACGCCTTCGGAGGACACGCTTGCTCGTTGTCTCGGCATGCTGGATACGCTCGAGCGCGACGAGTTGTTCGATGTCGCGGTCGTCGGGGCGGGGCCTGCGGGCCTCGCCACAGCCGTCTACGCGGCGTCGGAGGGATTGCGGGTCATTGTCATCGAGTGCCGCTCGTTCGGGGGCCAAGCCGGCGCGAGCGCGCGCATCGAGAACTATCTTGGCTTTCCAACTGGCATCTCAGGTCAGGCCCTAGCCGGTCGTGCGTCCGTGCAGGCGCAAAAGTTCGGCGCTCAACTGCTGATCCCAGCGCAGGCGGCATCGCTCGATTGCGCCAGGACAGGGTGCGATGGTGAGCTTAAGCTAAAGCTCAAAGACGGCCGCACGATGCGATCCCGAACGGTCGTCATTGCGAGCGGCGCGCGCTATCGCCGTCCCGCCGCGCCAAGACTTGCAGAGTTTGAAGGTCGTGGGATCTGGTACTGGGCCTCCCCGCTCGAAGCCAAGCTGTGCGACGGTGAGGAAGTCGCGATCATCGGCGGCGGCAACTCCGCCGGACAGGCCGCGGTGTTCCTCTCCAGTCATGCGTCAAGAGTTCACATGCTGATACGGGGCGAAGGTCTGGCGGCGAGCAGGGCGCGCTTCCTGATCGATCGGATTGCGGCGACGCCCTCAGTCACGCTTCACCCGAACACGGACGTATCACGCCTTTGCGGTGATGCGGCGGGCAAGCTTGCCTCCATTTCGTGGCGCGACAGGCGCACCGGCACTGAGACGATGCACGAGATGCAGAACCTGTTTGTGTTCATCGGCGCTGATCCGGAAACCGAATGGCTCGGCGGCTGTGGGGTCAAGCTCGACGCACACGGATTCGTCTTTACGGGAGCGCCCGCCCAAACTGCTGAAGGACTGGCGCCCGCCGCCCTCGAATCAAGCGTGCCCGGCGTATATGCAGTCGGCGACGTGCGGTCGGGATCGGTAAAGCGCGTTGGCGGCGCGATCGGCGAAGGCGCCGCGGCGGTGGCGCTCATACACGCGTATCTGTCTAAGCTGCGGTGACCACATCGTGGCGCTCATCCTCGCTTTCGACTAATCCGCCTGGGTGGCCGGGGGAACGCATTTCGGCTTTGGCGGCGAAAGATAGGGGAGCCTCACGGCTGTGGTGATCGGCAGGTCTCTTGGCAAGAAGTGCGGCGCAGAAAACAATCAAGCTGAGCCGCCTCGCAGCGATCAACCCTTGAGCGGCTCTTGGAAGGTCGATTTTTCGGCCGTCGTGCCGGTGACGGCTCGCGTCGAGGGCGGCCAGACGCGGGCACGAACTTCTGCTCAGGGCGGACTCCGCACCTACAAGTATCGCCTGGGAACGCCCGCTTCCCACGCGATTCCGAACCTTCTCAGGCCGCCCGGAGTGCACCCTTCAGAGACATTGCAGCATGGATACGCGCTGCCATGCGTTCGGAAACCCTTCGAGCTGTGCATGGAACTCGCCCAAGGGTGCGATGGGCGACACGGACCGGTTCGATCGGGTCGCTGATCGGCGGTCGATCCACACAGAGGGAGCAGTCGGAGCCGATGGCGTCTGCGTCAGGCGAGGTCCACCGCGAACCGCTTCAGATCGGCGAGCGCGCAGTAGTCGAGGGCGCCTTCGTGCGTACCCCGCAAAACCACGCGGGGCGCCTGGCCCGCCTCGAGCGCTTCCTGCCAGCGCGGCGCACACAAGCACCAGCGGTCGCCGGGCCTCAGGCCGGGAAAGCCAAATTGTGGCTTGGGCGTCGCAAGATCATTGCCACAGGATTTGGAAAACTCGAGGAACTCAGCAGTCATGATAGCGCAGACGGTATGACTGCCGATGTCTTCTCGACTTGTGTTGCAGCAGCCGTCTCGGAAGAACCCCGTCACCGGCTTCGTCGAGCAGTCTTCGAGTCGGTCGCCTAGGACATTCCTGGGCGCTTTTGGCCGGCCCCCTCCGTTCCCTTGGTCATCCCTCAGCACTGCTGACCTCTGGATTGCTGCCACGTTCCCTATACCCGCAACCGCCGGCCGCCGACAGTGGGCGCCGGCGCTTGTCCTCGGAGTTGAGGAATCAACTCAAGCTCTAGTCGCGGCCGCGCACGTCAGCAACCGCCGGCTCTAGCAGGACGAAATTTCGGCGCGGCTTGCGTGTGTCGAGCCCGACGATCGCGTGACCGTGTGCGGTGAATGCAAGACCTTCCGCCTTGCCATCCAGGTCGCCGAGCCACCACCATCAACGAGCGCTGCGGCGCCGCCACCCGCCGGGAGATCATCCAGCCGCGCAATTGTGGAGGACTTGTCACTGAGGAGATAGAAACAACCATCCGGACCAATTTCGAGGTCACTGAAGTCGGCGCAGGTCTTGCCGAGTGTTTTGCCGGGAACCCAGATGGCGAGAGCCACGAACCTGCGGCGCCCTTCTTGGTCCGCCAGCGCTCGCGATCCGCCAGTGCATCGCCACGAAGTAAGCCCCGCGACCGCGAATCTGGCGGGCCAAGCTCAATTAGAGCCGCCTCCTTCTTCTCCTTGGCGACGAGCAGATGCCCACCTGGCAGTAGCACTATTCCTTCTCCCCGCGACCCCTTCGGATCGGACCATGCTCGCGCAATTTCGGCGCGCCCTTCCACCGCAAGTTCAATGGACGCAATCACCTTTGACGCCTCGGGGTCTATGAATTCGACGCGCGAGGTGTTTCCTGGAGGGGCGGAATCCGGCCGAGGCCATCAGCGCAGACAGCCTCGATCTGCGGGTCACCCTCGGGAAGCATCGAACCGGAAAGCTTCGAAGAGTCGCTCGTATGCCAGTCGATTCGGCCCTTATCGCTTCGCGGCAGGGAAAACCACGCGATCTTGGACGCCCGGTCGCCAACCGCGATCAAAGGCATGCGACCGGTTCGGCTGCGGCGTAAGCAAATGCCAGAGACCTCGTGAAGCGGGACGTCGACCACACGGTACACTCGCAGCCGGCTCTTCTTTCGACTTGCTGTTTTCCACCATTGGGGAAAGAATCCCGCGGACATCAAGGAGAACGTACAACCATTGGCCTCGCTCGCAAAAGTTGTTCTTACGGAAGTCGCGTGGGAGACCACAACTAAAATATCCTTTCACACTCTGCGCCAGCACGCTGTATCAGCGGTCTTGTAGCCGAAAACGCGCTGAGAATTGGCGGCCTCATTCCTCCATAACTTCCCCGAGATCGTCCGGCGTATCGGCAAACAGGCTCGCTTCGGTCTCCAGTTCTTCCGACAATTGCGAGACGGACTCATCCAGGCTCTCATCTGCGCCGGCCGAGACCATTGATCGGAAGGCCTCGGACAACCCCCCTACATCCACGCCAATCTGGTCGACGGCGGTGATAACGTGGGTCGGCGCCTTCCCCCTTTGCGCGGCGCTTCCTTCACTCATCGACATCTGCGAGAACGCGAGCACTGTCGGCGCAGGGGTCGATTGAACGGGCTCCGCCGGTCGGACGCCATCCTGCGGCGCCGGTTGCACGCTGTTCTGAGGCCCAGCTTGGACGCCTTTCTGAGGCCCCGGCCCCACCATCGCGTCCATGACAAATTCCGCTCGCGCATCATTGAGCGCGCGGCGCGCCGCAATGATTTCGGTTCGCAAGGCGAGGGTACGCGCCTCTGATGATGCGCGGCAAAAGCGGCGACGGCCTTCCTCTCGAATATTGCCAAGCGTCTCTGGCGTTGTCCGAAGCAACTTACACAATTCGGCAATCGCCTCATTCTGCGGCTCGCCCATGGCCTGGACAAAGGCCGCTTCGAATACGCGGGGGTCGAGAAAAACAGCGGACGCGGCTTCCTGCACCCTCGCCTTCGCGATTTCGTGTCTTCGGGGGTCCGCCTTCAGGACAGGCGCTATCGTGGGCGGTTCTTGCTCCGCCGCGCCAACCGTTGGAATCGTCAGTTTCGAGCGAAAGGCCTCGGACGCCTGCACTTGTCGCTTGAACCCGGCCTCTTTGAGGCAAAACGCCTTGTCGATCAGCGCGCCGGCGTGGCCACGCATCAGCAAAACCGCCTTCTCGGGATCGAGGCGGCCCATCGCGTCGCTCGTGATGATCGGCTGCAATTCCCAACGGCCTTGCCGCGTCCTGCTACCGCCCCGGGCTCCGGTCGACGTCCCCCAGCCCTCCCGGCGCTCGTATTGCTTTCCCAGCTCTCCCGACCAATAGGCCGCGGTCACTTCATCGCCGGCCGCGATCAGCAGTTTCACATCCATGTTGCCGACCATCATGTCCCGCGTCGGCCGACCATACAGAACGTCAAACTGCGTCAGAGCTTGAGCGATCACTGCGATCTGGAAGCCATATCCGGCGACCAGGGGCGACCGGTCGACAATTTCCGGCATCCGGCCAAACTGGTAGAACTCATCGAGCAACAACAGCAGCCGATACGGTTCATCCGGGCCCGGAAGGTTCTTCAAGAGAACGTCATGCACTTGCTGAACGAGGAGACGGACAACCGCCTCAACGGACCCGAAGTTTCCGGCCGGCGTTCCAATCAAGAGGGTGAACGGACGCCGCCGTAGATCGGCGATATTGAAGTCCGACCGACTGGTCACCGCGTCTACGAGACTGTTGTTCCAAGGGTCGAGCGCGGTGATGACATGCGACTCGAAGGACTGGCGCGCCTTCTCTTCCCGGCTCGTGTGCTGGCGAAACTTGTCTTTGATGAAGTCGTTCAGATCTGGCTCCTCCTTCAGGACGTTTCTCATCTCGAGGTGAAGCGGACGACCCCGACTGAACATTTTGAGCGCGGACTTGATGGTCCGCTGATCATCCTCGACGGTTTTGCTCTCCAGCACGTAGGCTAAAATGCCGGCAAAGAGTCCCCTGGCCGTCTCCGCCCAATATGGGTCGCCGCTTGCGGGCAACGGGATGAGGCTCCGAGAAATGTTCGATACGTCAGTGGCCCGCTCCGGCCACGGCGACACGAGATCGAGCGGGTTCCAGCAGTGTGATTCCCGCGAGCCCGGCGAGAACAGAAACACCTTCTGCCCGAGGGCGAGGCGGGCAGCCCCGACGGTGCCCCAGATCTCGCGCTTCAAATCGAGACCGATTAGCGAGCCCCGCCACTCGATGGCGTTCGGGAGGACAAAGCCGACGCCCTTGCCGGAGCGCGTCGGCCCGTTGACATAGATGTGGCTCGGGCCGGAATAGCGAAGGTCCTTGCCCTGGAATCGGCCAAGGAAGACCGAGTATCCGGGCTTTCCGTTCATGAGCCCCGCGCGCTTGAGATCGCCCATCGTCGCCAAATGAGAGCCGCCGCTTGGCGGCCGCACGCCGCGGAGGTTCTTCACGATCTCGACGACACCGAGTCCGACCCCTGCCCCGGCCACCAATGCCGCCAGCCAGGCCTGGCCCGAAATCTTCCGCACGAGCGGCGTCGACCATTGTTCATAGGCCGTCCGAACCGGGAGAGCCCATTCCTGACCGTGGAAGAAGCGTGTCCAAAGCGTCCACGAGTGGGTCCGCAACCCGACGAGCGATGCGAAGGCGGCTTCCCACGCGATGAAGGCGGCGATCGCCGCGAGCGCTGCGACCGCGGCCGCTCCAGAGTACCGGACGGCTTTCATTCCGACCTTCCTTATGCCCCGTATCCGCGGAAGTAGATCTCTGAGACGCCGCGCGTGGGTCGGCGGCGCAACTGCACCACCATCGGAACGACAGAGCGGACGTACTCCAGAATCTCGGCCTTGGTCAGCCTGAGGTCGGACTGCAGCGTCATCAACGCCAGCCGTTGGAACGCCCCGTGAGCGCTGTCCGCGTGGAGCGTTGTCAGCGAGCCGGGGTGTCCGGTATTGACGGCCTGAAGAAACGTGGCCGCCTCCGCGCCACGGATTTCGCCGAGGAACAGGCGATCGGGCCGCAGTCGCAGGCTCGCCTCGAGGAGGTCCTGAACCGTCACGTTCGCAAGCCCCTGCGCTCCTTTCGAGGCCACGAGCGCCAGCCAATTGGGCTGGGGCGGGTTCAGCTCACGAGTGTCCTCGATCGTGATCACTCTCTCGGTGTCTGGAACGGTCTTCAAGAGCGCGTTCAGAAACGTGGTTTTGCCCGAAGACGTCCCCCCGGAAATAATCATCGTCACATGGTTCAGAACTGCATACTCGAGCGCAGCCCGCACCCCTGATGCGCTTGGGTCGCGCAGCATTTCGGCGAGTTCCGTCTCGATCTCCGGATATTCGTCCCGCTCTGGATCGCGCGGGCCCCGCACCTTCACGTCATTAAAACCGCCGATCCGCGCGTAGTCCGAGAGCGTCAGGTTTGCGATCACCTGTTTGCGGATCGAGAACCCCCCGCCGTGCGGCGTCGCGGGCGCAAGCACGCCCTGAAAGCGCTCGCCGTGCGGCATGGCGGCCGACAAGAGCGGGGTCGAGGAATTGACCGATTGTGACGTGAACGACGCCACATGGGTCGCCAAGCGCCCGATCGCCTCCTCGGTCATCTCCGGGACTTCGAACCGCTCCATCGCCGGCCGGCCGAGCGCCTCGATCCACACCTCGCCCGGCCGGTTTACGCAGATCTCGATGACGTCAGTGTCTTGCAGAAAGCGGCGTATCGGACTGGCCGCCTGCCGAAAATACACCGGCAGAGTCTCCCACAGAGAGGGAGCCGGATCGTCGCGTTTGACCGGGGTGGCGCAATTCATACAAAGCCTCTTTCACCGGGTCCGGATAAAGATCGGAGAAATCGAGATCGCGCTTCACAAAGACGATAATGCGCGTGCCCTGATCGACGTTGATTGTCGGAGGGATGTTGATGTCATTGCTGAGCGCCATTTCGGCCATCCTGGTGATGCCCTGCGACATGCTCTGCGCCGCGATCTGGCCGCCGTTCGCGACGATCTGGTTCTGCGTGACGGCGTTCAGCGGAACGAGCGTGTTTGTCGTCGGATCAAGCACGTACTGGGTGGGCTGCGAGTTCTGCAAATTGCCGAGCGCCGCAACAAATTGC
>Ga0335073_10006976_pt1 | contig 15854 bp, 17 predicted proteins | sample Lox_Sample_22_FD_207093 | JGI IMG/M metagenome (GOLD analysis project Ga0335073, IMG submission 207093) | Soil microbial communities from Loxahatchee National Wildlife Refuge, Florida, United States - Lox_Sample_2.2 | ecosystem: Environmental > Terrestrial > Soil > Wetlands | place: USA... | reverse complement strand
TAACTTGGCTTGTTTATAAAATTCACACTGTCTCTACTGCTTCTTCTCCACCTTCGAAAGCAAAACTCTGCCTGATATGTTCATTTCATCGTCATTGGTGACAGCTCATCATCTCAGAGCAATGATATCATAGGCTAATTGAATTGTCATTCCTACACATATGCATAAACACACTCTAGATTTTGGGGAGCAGAGAAAACATAGACACACGAACGAGAAAACCTTTACACCTTGGCCTTTGGAGGAGCAATCAGATCTCCAATACTCACCGCCTTCATCATATTCCCCTTGATCTTCAACTTCCCACTACCCAAAGTTAGCGACCATCTCAAACACAAAAACGGCATACCTCATGAACAACGATTGCGCAGATCCCTTGCCACTCGCTAAACTCACCAGATCCGAATCCTTGAGAATAATCGTAACGTCCGGCTTCGTCGCGGCACCTTTCTTTATCGTCCCCTCATTCTTGGCATCAATAGTCCAACTCTCCGTCTTGCCCGCATCATTGGTAACATCGAATTGAAACACACCATTCGCCTTTTTGAGTTTTGCGGCTTTGTCTTGCGGGGACGTGGTGTCTAACTGTGCCTTTGCCTGAGCGAAAACTTTTGACGCGCCAAATCCAGCGACTTCGATATCTGATCCGCTAGGCGAGGAGAATTTCCCCTTCGAAGAGGTGGATTTTGCGCCAGTCTGGAGTTCGGCTGCAGCGGCAGTGATGGCGATGGCGTTACGTTCTTTGACTTTGACTTGGAAGATGACTTTGTCGCCTTCTTTCCACATTTCCGTCACAAGTGTTTCGCCGGGTATGACAGTGCCTGCAAAGCGGACCTTGATGTTCTTGAAGGGACCGTATTTCTGATAAATGTGTTTTCCAGCGATTCCAAAGAAACACAACCCGTGTAGAATAGGAGTAGGAAATCCTCCGACTTTACTATATACATTAGTTGTGTAGGGGAAGTGGGGAGTACGAGAATTCAGGGTCGATGTGGAGTGGATTACGATCTCCCGAGAGACGATACAACGCAGCCTGATCTTCAGAAGTCTTTTCCTCGACGACGGTATCCGGGGCACGACTTGGTGGATTATTTGGCGCGGTGGCAGCACCCCGATCAGCACCTTTTGAAGGACCGCCAAAGCCACCACTTCCACGAATGAAAACGGTAGCCTGATTCTCAAAGATGATTTCCCCGGTCGATTTATTCTTCGTGGTAGTGCCGATGGTGACACTTGCGGCTTTACCCTTGTCGAGGATATCAATGACTCTGGCCTCCGTCACAAGCGTTGCGGAGGTTGGGATGGGGAATTTCTTGATTTCCAAGAATTGTTCGCCGTGGAGAAGCATCATCTTATTTATTAGCCGTGTTGAGATGGAGGGAGAGTACGGGACTGAAATTGGGGAGAAGTTCGGCCAGAGGGAAGCCGCTTTGAGTTGCGAATTGAGGGATGACACCGAACGTTGGCAGAACTTCGAAATCTTCCGCACCTTCAAATACCCATTTCAAATCATGTCTTGTCGCTCCAAGTCCCAAATTGTACAGAAGTACTGACCATATTAGAAACTGTTTGTGCAAGATTATGTACCTTCTTGGTTGTCATACTTGTACTCACCGAGGGATGGTTTGATACTCTGTGCCTTTTCCAACACTTTGTTGCCTGAGGCACTCGAAGACGCTGCCTTTGCGGGCCGCTTAGCGAGTGCTCCCTCCATCAACATTGCAGTTGCTTCGGCGGGGGAATCAGGATGAGTCGTCTTGCCGCTGAAGTCGGTGATTTGTTTCCATTTGCCGGCAATGTCTTCGGGTGTCAATTCCTTGTCGGTTGGGAACTGCACTCCCTCGGTCCTTTCCCAGCGGAGACGGGCAGTGAACCCTGGTCCAACTTCAAAAAGAGCACAAGTCGTAGGTGCCTTTTCATGGCCGAGAAGGACAACCGTTGGTGCAATGTATTCAGGCTTGAGTTTCGCGACCTAAACAGATCCATCAATCTGGGATACGTTAGGATGACATACCACTTCCTCTGGCATGATTGTCCTTGTCATATCGGTTCCGGCAGTCGGTGCAATGACATTGACAAGAATATTATTCTTCTGTCCCTCTCGCGCAAGAGCCTTTGTAAATCCCACGATCGCAAGTTTCGCAGTAGAATAATTCGCCTGTCCGAAATTCCCATAAATCCCAGAAGACGACGAGGTATTGATGATTCGTCCATACTTTTGCTTATACAAATGTGGCCACGCAGCTTTACATACTTTATACGTACCTCGAACATGGACACGTTGTACATCATCCCACTGTTGATCCGTCATTGCTTGAAAACTCTTGTCGCGAAGGATACCGGCATTGTTGACAATGATGTGGATTCCGCCAAACGCATCCAAACACGTCTTGATGACTGCATCGCCGTCTTCCACGGAATGACGATCGCCAACAGCTTTCCCGCCCGCAGCCTTAATTTCCTCGACCGTTTTATCCGGATTCATCACATCGTTGACAACGACACTGGCACCGAGTTTGGCAAACAGTAAAGCGTACGCTCGACCTAATCCTCCGCCCGCGCCCGTCACGAGAGCCACTTTGCCGGAATAATCGAGTCTCTCGCCCTGTTCGTTGGGGGGCAGTTTTGCGGCTTTCTCAATGTTGGAGATATGGTCGATGCCAGACTGGGTTCCTGGGTGAACAGCTTCCTTCCAATTCTCGACGTCGGCCCATTTTTTGAGGACAGCGGATGGGGTGAAGGTTTCGTCGAGACGGAAAAGGGCGCCCTTGGCTCTTTCCCAGCGAAGTTTTGCTACTGCGCCGGCACCGACTTCGTAGATCCCACCGTTGTCTTTATTGTTTTCGTGGACGAGGTATCCGACGAGCGGGACAACCCACTCTGGACCGAGTTTGGATAACGTCTCAGGGTCCATGACAGTTTCGGTCATACGACTAGGATGTCAGAATATGCGTGGAAAGTGCCGGGTAAGGGAGGTGCAAACCTCGCTGCGATTGGGGCAATGACGTTGGCTACAATGTTGTACTTTGCGCCTTCTTTGGCCAGGGTTTCAGTGAAGCCAACCATACCGAGTTTGGCTGCCGAGTAATTTGTCTGACCAAAGGAGCCGTAGAGACCAGCGGCGGACGCGGTGTTGATGATCCTTCCATACTTTTGTTTTCGGAAAATCGGCCAACAAGCTTTGGCGGTCTGACCCAATTAGCCCTCTAACTGTTCGTGTGGTTTACCTTATACGATCCTTTGACATGAACATCCCAGATGAGATCCCAATCTGCATCCTTCATGTTCTTGAACGACACATCTCGAAGAATACCTACCTGTAAATTGACGTCACGTAATAGACTTGTGGGGATTCATTACCAGCATTGTTAAGAAGGATATGCACGGTTCCAAAGGCCTTGACAGCAGTCTCGACAATCTTGTCTCCATCGACGACTGAATTGTAGTCTGCAACAGCTTTCCCTCCTGCAGCCTTGATCTCTGTACAACACGGTCCGTCAGCGCCGGTGCTCCGTAACGAACAAAATGGAAGGGGGGGTTGGTACCGTCGACAACGACATCAGCAGCTTTCGTCCCTTTTCCTTCTCCCTTGAAGGAGCCTCCAAGGTCGTTGACAACAACACTCGCTCCACGCGAAGCAAAGAAAGTGGCATATTTCTTTCCAAGACCACCTGACCGCACATGTGTCAATTACGCAAACACGGATTCCAAGGAGGGGAATTACCTCCAGCTCCAGTGACGATGACGACTTTGCCATCAAAGCGTAGTTGGCTGCTCAGATTCGACATTATTATTTCCTATTCTCCTCAAACGATCCAGAAGAGAAATTGACAAAAGAGTTTATAGAGGGGCGGTGGTGGGGATTTCGGCGTCTCGCTCGGTTGGCGGATGGGTCAAGCGAAACGTAGATGCGGAGTGGATTCTCACGTCAGCTCGGACCAAATTCGGAAGTCGCAAGTTTGCACGTGCCAAAAGTCCTAAAGCCGGGGCCCGGATGATCAAGTTCGTAATTTCCCATCTGCAGAAGGTAATCTCCGTCAGACCGATATTCCCGAGTTTCCTTCGGGATTATAGCTATGGTTTCCGCGGTTTGGGAAAGACGTTGTGAAAAGGGGCTCGAGATATAGCGGTTAATTCGCGAGATAGCGTCTTGAGCCGTAGGGACAAAGGGAAATCAAAGTAAGATTAAATCTTTCATGCTCCAAAGTGCATCTCAAGGCTCGGATCCGAGGGTTGAAAGGAGGTATAAAGGCAGTGTCAAACCATTCTGTTATGAAGATGGCAGCGCAATGGACAGATTCCACTTCAAAACGGACCGATCCCCGCTGGTATCTGCGAGACTAACTGAACCGCTTGGTCAGTTAAATTGCTATTGTTCGAATTATAAGGTTTAACCTTCCGTTTTCGAATAGCGGGAAAAGGTAATAGGGGGTAGGTAATCGATAATAGGAAAAAGGAAATAGTGAGGAGTGAGTAGGGAGTCCCAATAGGTAAAAGATGAAATGCCTAATAGGAATTTTTATCCCTGGCAGAATTCGCTGTATAGTAAATATCCTGACGGTTCATAGGAATTTCGAGTCCAAAATTACGCGTGGGATGCGGAATTTCTGTCAGGCCTCTTAAAGTCGGCGAAAAGCAGGCGGGTCATTTGCGGCAAATTTTACCGATAAACACACTTAAAGTTTGAGATCCCAAAGATCTTGACCCGCGGGATAGACCGTGAGCCCCACAGATAAAGATCCAAGGATGAGGATAAAACGCTGCGATATTGAACAAACAATTTTCACTCGGGGTGCACTGACCCCCTCGCTCTTTCTTCGAGTAATAGGGAAGAAGATGCGCCACGCGCCACAATGCCCACCCCCACCTAATTTTCCCGAATCAAGCCCCCGGTTTTCAAACTCGAGGCACGCTGATCATCCCACGCTCCCACGTTTCCACCTTTTTGCCAAATGAAATGACCGAAATAAGGTTTTGGAGGCGCATAGAGTTCCAGAAACTTGGGCGAACAAATTTTCTCATTGGTTTCCGTCAGCGGTGGGGTCAAACAGCATGTGTTCCCTTAAATTGGTAAACTCAGTTCTCGGGACGGCACTCCATAATTGCTGTTTGGAGGGTTCGTGCGGAGGAAGGTTTCTGGGCATGGCGTGGCCGGGTAATTCCACTCTCCGATACCCCGTCGACAAAGTCAAAACAAATACCTATTCAGCCAGGCATTTGGACTATAAAGAGGAAGGCTGAGCCTCTCGAGACACCGTTGAGACAACGGTACCTAGAATCTCAAACGATTTTGCATCGCCCGAGACTCCTGAAAAAATAACGCAATACCCGTGTTTGCCTTATCACCGGCCCTCAATCTTAATCACAGTGTAACGTACCCCCAGAATTGCACTAATCCCACGCAGTAGCGACATAATTTCAGAACATATTAAAGCCCCCCATGCCGGTCGCGCAGCCTTCTCCTTCAGGTAAAATCATGGCGGGAACAAGCACAAAGAGACTCATTAAACATTCCAGGAGTCGTGCTGGTACGTACACCTGTTCCCCCCGAACCACCACGGCTCGGACAGTTTTGTTAAAATGCCGCTAATTTAAGGTTGTTTAACTTGTCGAGCTCGACGAGTAAAAGTATTTCCTGCTTGCTAATAATTGAAGCTTCCTCTGATCCGGATAGTGTGATGAAGTCAAACCGATCTGCGGGCGTTGCGAAAGAGGACGCAGAGGATGTACATATCCTCCCCCGCCAGTCAAAAAGAAGCGACGGAGTAAGAAAAAGAAAGTCGAGGAAACCGTGCTTGTGGAGGGAACAGAGTCGGCGAGTTGGTCTGAATCCAGCCTCAATCTCGAGGGTTCGGATGGAGAGTTTGAGGACGAAACGCAGGAACGACCACTTCCACGATTTCCATCGTCTTCTGCCTCCGTGTCGCCGGTCTCCAACTCAGTGCTCGAATCGGCCATCAATATGCAACTAGAGCCGCCGATAACCTTGAATGCGTTCGACCCGTCACTCAATTTCGAGGACTCCTTTCTCACCCCCTTGAACCCGCCGTCTACATCTCTCTTTTTACCCGACAATGTTATTCCCAACTATTGCGATGGAGTATTACTTCAAAATCGGCTTCCCTCCCAGAGCACGGCAGTTCGGGTGACAGCCCGGGCTCGTCCTCCTCCAGCCTCAACAAGCGGCCAATTCGTCCAATTCTTCCTCCATTTCCATCGACAAGCCATCACGGAATCGCACTACTTCTTGTTCTTCGATTACAACAAATTCATTACGACGACGTTATTGGCAATGGCCGAAGGGTCTGACGCTCTTCGACATGCCGTTGTCGCATTCTCCGCGCTCATATATTCCATCAAAGGCGATCGTTCCGCCAGAGAACAAGCGTTCGGAAACTACGAAATATCCCTCCAACAATTACGGGTCCTGCTGGACAAGTCCCCCCTGACGGACGTGGAACGACAAGCGGCGACTGTAACCGCACTACAGCTGGCTTCATTTGATGTTTTCCTTCCATCTATTCCGCTAACATTAGCGCTTTTCCGGCGACGTCGCAAACTGTTTTCGACACCTGCAGGGCGCCGCGCGTATAATACAAAAGTTTTCGGATCCAGTTCAACATTGTTCAAACCTAATAGACCGATCGGCCTTGGAATGGTTCTGCAATCTTGAAGACTATTGCTGCTTTCTTGGGGCGTATAAAGCTTTACTGCCAATCGAATATCGACTCGAAAATGTACGAAGACGACAACTTCTCGCACACCAGGATTACCCACATCTAGATCCCTCAGAGAGAAAGGCAAGACTACTCGACGATCTGTGGCCGCAGTTGTGGGCAGTGGTCGCTAGTCTCGGCGACATCTTGGCAACTATGCCACTCCTCAGGACCATGGACAGACCGCAACGATCAGAAAAGGCATATCATCTGAAATCTGAACTCATTCGATTTTACCATGAGTTTACTGGGTTTCTAATATCACCGCACGTAGTCGAAGTACTTCAACTTGGACCGTACGACGAGCTACTCGAAACCCGACATCGCGAATGTTGTCCGTCGTTACCCTTCATCCCTGCCGTCTTTGACTTTCCTCCCGCAGGACTTTTCAATATCATAGTCCTATCCATTCACTGCTACATGCGCTCAACTCTGTATCCCTCCCTACGCGTCGAACTCGACTTTCTCCAATCAATACCCGAACTCGAAGATAAAGACGCATCTCATTATGCTCTCGAAATATGTCGCACATTCGCCGGCGTCGAGTACGTTTTCCGAGACAGCAGTTCCGACGTCATTTTCGCATGCTTTTCCCCGTTGGTGATGGCGGCGCTGACGGCCCCGCCAGACCTCCGGATATGGATATGGTGCAAGCTCGCGCATTTTGAAAAGTTGGGCAAGTTTACTTTTGAGCCGATTAAGAAAAATTTGGCTATGTTGTGGGATATGCCGGAAATCCTGCGAGACGGGTTTAGTCCGCTGAGGGTGATGTCTCCGCAACAGGATGCACGAACTGTGCGTCGTGAAGCCGGCGAGACAGAGGATTCAGAGATGATGGATGAAGATGATGAGGATCTGCCGCTCAAGCAAATGCGTGGTCTTTTTGGACTTTTGGACTCTGATGACTGAGATGTGTAAATAATTGTGGTGTATGATATATGTCGACCGCCTCCTAGACGAGCCAATGAAAAGAGATTTCATTCGCCATATCCATGACGAGAGATGTCAACATCAAGGATGCCTGGGGAGGGGCGGTGTTATCGAAATACATTGTTGATGGGTCGCCTCGTAACTTCCCGCCGCAAAATTTGGTCAGATGGAAACTCTCAATTTGCACCACCGAGATGTACATAACATAGGTATGTGATATTCCGAGAGGCTAGCTAAGAATACCCCAAATCCCGTTAAACTCACACGATGACAACAACTCACTACCCTACACCAAATCACAACGATATATACAGATCCTAGACTTGAGTCTCGTTTGCATGGTCCTCCTTTTCAAGCCCCGCTTCACCCGGAGTCAAGAAATCCTCCTTATGAATATTTGTCTCCACAATCTTCATGAACACAATCGGAAGCGCAAAAATAAGTCCCGCAACACACAATCCCCACGACGAAGCAAAGATTGCCCGGAACGGCGCCTTGAGCGCATCCACTCGCCAAATAACAGCCGCACCCGCGCTCTGAATCGACTTGTAAAACCCAGCAAAGTAAGCGAGTTTTCGGGGTTCGTTGGACAAGGCGCCCATGAGCCAGTAGGCATAGGTCTGCCATGTGGCATCTAGGAATCCGTAAAACATGTACAGGAAGAGATGCCCGACGTATCCGGGGTCAAAGACGTCTTGTTTCGGGGAGGGGATGTCTCGAGCCGTGTTCTTTTCAAAGGCGAATCCTCCGCCCCAGATGACGTTGACAAAGATGAAGAGGAGGACCCAGCCGGCGATACCGCGTGTGCGACGGGAGAAGCGGCTCCAATCGAGGAAGGCGCCAAATCCGAGGGATCCAAAGATTTGAGCGAGCCTGGATGGTCAGCTTGAGGACGGGAAGAATGGGGTACCAATAGAACAAACTGTTGAAGGAACGTGTGCGGATGTTGAAGTAGTAGGCATTGTAGTCGTTGAATTGGTAGGTGTAGAACCAGTTTGAGGCCCAGAACAGAGGGAAGAGAAAAAGGATGTAGGTATCACTCCTGAGAGTCTGAAAAAGCCCTTTGATCTCGGACCTGGTTACCGTTAGCTAATGTCAATGAGGGGATCTACCATGCAGTTGGGTGTCGGATGTGTTCGACGACAGTGAGATCGTCACGGACAATCTTGTGAGGTGGGGCGAGGAAGAAGGCAAGGGCGAACCCGGCAAGCATGAGAACGAAGAATGCGATGTAAGTTCCGTCATTGACATACTCGAGAGTAGTGTTCCAGTTCTGTCCAATGGGAATAGCAGACCCAATGACAGCGCCGAGATTGAAGATAGCCCAGAAGTATCCAATATATCGTCCCTTTTGTTTCTCAACAGGATATGACATCATAACAGTCCCTTGAGCCGTCCATAGACATGAAGCGCAGATTCCGAGAATGGCGCCCGAGGCAATAACGTAGCCGGAGTTCTGGGTATGATTGTAGCAGATCCAGGAGGAAGTATAGAAAGCATAACCGAACGCTCCGATCGCGAGCGTGATGGGTGTGCCTAGGTAATTGTTGATCGATCCAGCGAAGAACGAGACGGAGGCAAAGGTGGCATACAACGCCACACTGGCATTGTCTTGAACGGTTGGGTCGACTTGTCCTCCTCCACCGACACCACTTAGGGCATTATACTGGAATCATGTCAGTACAGTTTTTTTGCCACGGAAAAACGCACCATTCCCGGACAGAGGAAACACACGAAACCGACGAGGATGACTTGGGCCAGAGGAGATCTCCAGGCTGGCAGACGGATAGGTCCGATCTTTATTCCGCGTCCCCGGACTTGATCGAGGGTTAAGCCGGCCGCTAACGCACTATTAGCATGTCGAATTGAAAACGAGGTGAAATTTGGGGCCGAGATTACCTTGAGCCGGGTTGACTTCGGCCGAGGCAGAGTCTCGCTTCTCGGTTGATGTGTCGCTCATAGTTTGCAGTTATTGTATGTATTGATTTGATCTGCCTCCGAGGCGCGAGTGTTCGAGGGTGTTGGTGACTTGCCTCTCCGCCTTGCGGGTTTGGACGAGGAGGAACCTGGGGGATATAAATATATGAGGGAGGAGAAGGAGCGCGCAGTGCTCTCGATGTTTTTGGATTACAACGGGGAGGCGGCTTAATTTCAGCCGTATTGCTGGTGTAACATTAACTTTCTTGTGCAACCTTTGCCATCCACACCCAATCCCAGATCCATCATCTGTCATCGTTGATATGCTGTTATCTATTCTCCAACTCTAACAACCCCTGGACCTACCCCCGCACACTCCGGACATTTATCAAGTCGACGCCGATACTATCTTTAGCTCAATGAAAGACAAATCCTAAGATTTTAGCGGCCAAAAGCCGTCTCGGATGATTGTACCAAAACGGCATCAAGCTTAGTGCCCCGACAAAGTGGCTTATGAAAATCAGGTGTTGTGATGGGCTGATGACGATGCCGACTTTCCGTATGCAGGCAACAAGCCCCCAAATCGCCGATCACTTTAGATAGCTTACGTCTGTGTAACCTTCCTTTTGCTGCATGGCTAGCTAAATAACACTAAATGCCGCCAAAATGCGGGGAAGCTTAACCATTTACTAGCGATGAACTATAAAATGGAACATTTTCATACAGGATAAAGGTATGGTTGCACAGGGCTTGAAAGCATCAAACACAAATGGACTGACAAGGTATGCCGGTCGTCCGAGATCACGACTTTGAGGTTACACTCAGGCAAAGACAAAGTTGAGGGAGACGCCAACTGCAACACGGGAAATTAGTTCACGGATGCACTCGGCATCTTATCGGAAGCGTTTGTGAAAAGACTCAGGGCCACGAAGCCAGAGTCGATTCCTGGATTCGACTACCAAGAACGGCGAATCTCATCTCAGTGCTATCTCAAATGTCAGAATCATCCGCCAAACTTGAGGGACATAAACTCACCTGGTTTAATATCTAGTGCTAATATTAGATTGCGAACCTGATAAGAATGTCCGTAGTAAGCGACCTCTTGGTCAGCTGAGCTCTTCGCGGCTGACCTGATTTCAAGCAGACTGCAATGAAATATTAAACGTCGACAGCATATGTATCTTGACCTTAATGGCATTCCTTCGCGTATCCATCATATCCATCCCATCGCAAATTGGGGCGGCTGTGCCGCACCATAAAGTCAGCATGGAAATCGCTCGGGAAGGTTGCGCAATCGGACGGATAGCGGAATTCACGACGTTCATGAGAACTTCTGCAAACGTGACAATTTTCACCTCTTTAGCTCGTTCCGATGTCTAATCTTACTTGGTCTCCCGAAGACATTTTGTAGGTTGCCCCAACTTTTCTTGCGACGCAACCTGTTCGAGGACCCGATGACGCGGAAACATGTCCCATTCTCTTCATTGGGCCAAAAATTGCACGCGACAGATTGTCGATCACCCTTCTCTCGAAACGTGGCATGTGAGAACCTTTCTCAACGAAGCGTGTTTGCGAAATCGTTCCCTAACTGGGCGAAATCACTGATTTTACGTGTCATCAAACAGGAACGATTCGGGATCGCCAAGTTCCCGCAGCGAGATGATTGGCTGGGAACCCCCGGTGGCAAAGCGCCCCAGGCGCCGCATTTCGTGGCAATCCCGGTGTCTCAACAAAGAAATGGGCTTTAATAGGCGCCCCGGACGGGGGGAAGTTCGCCGCTCACCCCAACCCTTTTTTGGCCCACCCGAAACATATATAAAGTTTTTTTTGGCGCCCGCTCTACAATTCCTTCATTCGCTCTTTGAATCAACGACACCCTCCTACCTCCCATTTTCTACCTTTTTCTCCCGCTTTGATCCAGATTTGAGTTCAATCATGTCTGCTTCTTCATCTTCCGTTCAAGTCGTCAACACAGACGCAAAATCGCGGGGTCCTGCTACTGCAGAGAAACCAGGCACAACGTAAGATCTTCCCCCCCAACCAAAATTTCACTGTTATCAACACGATCAAAAAGGCTGACTTTTGTTTCTCTAGTCGAGAGGAAGAATTGCATATCATCGACCAACCGTGGACATTGTCAAATTGGCATAAACATCTGAATTGGCTGCATGTGTACATTCTCGTCGGAGTGCCACTTCTCGGGCTCTATGGCTGCTTTACCACCAAAGTCCAGATCAAGACAGTTGTGTGGGCAGTCCTCTACTACTTCATGACAGGCCTAGGAATCACAGCAGGTACTTGCCTCCCTACCATTAATCTGAGATTCACCGCTAACTTATCAGGGTACCATCGTTTATGGGCTCACCGTTCATACACCGCATCTCGACCTCTCCAGTACATCTTTGCTGCTCTTGGTGGCGGCGCCGTCGAAGGATCCATTCGGTGGTGGTCTCGAGACCATCGTGCTCATCATCGTTACACCGACACAGAGAAAGATCCATACTCTGTCCGAAAAGGCTTGATGTACGCACATCTCGGATGGATGATCCTCAAGCAAAACCCCAAACGTATCGGACGTACCGATATCACGGATCTCAACTCGGATATCCTCGTCCGCCTGCAACACAAGTACTACGGACTCGTCGTCCTCGTCATGGGCTTCTTGGTCCCCGCTCTCATTGCTGGCGTTGGTTGGGGTGACTGGCGAGGTGGATTTTACTACGCCGGAATCTGCCGACTCGTCTTTGTCCACCACGCTACATTCTGCGTCAACTCTCTTGCCCACTGGCTCGGCGATCAACCGTTCGATGACCGACATTCCCCACGAGACCACATCTTCACCGCATTCGTCACTCTCGGCGAAGGATACCACAACTACCACCACAGCTATCCCTCCGACTACCGAAACGCTATCCAATGGTGGCAATACGACCCAACCAAATGGTTGATCCAAGTCTGTTTCTACCTTGGTCTTGCCTCTGGTCTCAAAGAATTCTCGAGTAACGAAATTCAAAAGGGAATGCTGCAACAGCAACAAAAGAAACTCGATCAATGGCGCGCAAAACTCGACTGGGGTGTCCCACTCGACCGGCTACCCGTCATGGAATTCGAAGAGTTCCAAGAACAAGCCAAGTCACGGCCATTGGTCCTCGTTGCTGGTGTCGTCCACGATGTCGGGGCATTCATCAAGGATCATCCTGGTGGAGTCGCCCTCATCAGCAGTGGTATTGGCAAGGACATGACTGGTGCTTTTAATGGAGGTAACTATCCCTTGCCTTTTCACTTGTAACTCATGCTAACGACTACAGGTGTGTACGACCATTCCAATGGTGCACACAATCTTCTGAGTACGATGAGAATCGGAATCATTCGAGGCGGAATGGAAGTCGAAGCATGGAAGAGTCACTGGATTCGACAACAGCAAGAAGGCACCGCCAAGGAGCGGGATGCTGTTCTTGATTCGACGGGACAACCCATTATAAGGGCCGATATGCAGCCGACTCGCGTTAGTCAACCGAAAGCTGCAGCGGAACAGGCATAGAAACTGTTTGACTTTGCTTTCCTCCGCTCCATTTTTTTTGTGTCCATAGTTTGTCTGGGTGCTCAGGATCGCTTTTCTTTTTTCTCATTTATACTTAGAGGGGCTGGCAAATGGGTGGAGACGCATGTTTCACGGCGGGATATAGTACTCTAGCGACGGTTTTAGGGTCGATAGCATAAAGAAAGTCATTCATTCATTCATCATTCCAACAATTGTGTCAATTTTCAAGTCTCTGCAGTTAATGAAGTTATGAACTTTCCGCAGGTCCGTAAATCTTTGTGGATCGAACCGGCATGTTAGTCGATACACATCCATCCATTCATCATCGCCACTGTGTCGCATAGAACGACAAGTTAGTTTCGATCCATCTGACACAAACCATCAGAAACATCCTCCCTACCGTCGGGCTCACGGCAGCGGAGATAGAAGACGATCTGACCCTCGCAGAAGTCAAATTATTAAAGAAGTTATTTGACTCTGGATCAAAACTACTTGAAGGGCTTTGTCTCGTCGTTGAAGCATTACAACCGGACACCGTGCGAAGAAAAGCGGTTAGAAGCCGATGTCAAACGGTTACTTTGAGATAAAGTGTCATCTGCTTTTGACAACCTTGACAGTATAAAATAAGCCGTAGCTCTCAACTCTGGACAACAACGAAGGATCCATTCTGTGGTGGTCTCGAGACCATCGTGCTCATCATCGTTATACCAACACAGAGAAAGATCTATACTCTATCCGAAAGGGCTTGCTGTACGCACATCACTATGTAATATGAATAATATGAGATCTTATCCCAAATTATCGATAATGCGTTTCCTGCAAGGTTGATTCTGTCTTTGTGGATGACGAGGGGGTTTCAGGGGTAGAAAAATCTCTTCGAATTTGATTTCCTATAATGGATACCTTATATAACATAATCATGCATTTGCAGAGATTTTCAAAATCTGAAAGACTCGGCATCCTCCTCGTCAAATGCGTACAGCTCGAATTGCACCTAGGCTCGTACATCCAACACGGCAACGGTCTCACCCCATACATCCGGGCTCTCTCCAATGCCGCCATTTCCACCCAGGTCCATCAACCCAATTTCCCAATCGCTACTCAAAACGTCCTGCGGAACTTCCCAAACCAGCATCAAAACCTCCGCGCCCCCCTCCAACTGATCCTAACCATGGTCTCTGGCGCTTTTTTCGCAACAAAAGGTCATTAACCAGTGCGATTGGCGAGCATGGTATGTTCATCGTCTCGAAGCCGATTGACTCTAGGACGGCCCTGGACCGCAGAAGAACTGAGACAAAAGTCTTGGGAGGATCTACATACGTTGTGGTATAAATGTATACTTGAACGGAATATTCTGGCGACGGAGGCATTGGAAGCAAGAAAGCAGGGTGTTTGGATGCAGACCAGGGAAACTTTTTACCAAAGAAACTCTGTGGTACTTTTCCGCGATTTTAGAATGGAAGGTAATTTTAGGTGAAACGGACGATGCAGCAGATAAAGTTTGTCTTGTGGGAGCGATACCGTGCATGGTGGGGCGCACATCAACTCAATGAGAAGGATCCTTTCTTACTAGACCGCCTGAAAGAGCAAAAAGGCGCAAAGAACTTGGGGATGACGATCAGTCAGTATAGACAACATCGAGTCAAAATGGAACGGCAGGCTAAAATCGCAGCCGCCAAGAGAGAAGTGAAAATGAGGGAACGAGAGAAGCAAGAGAAGATAGCAGCGCAAAAGGAGGCTGAAGCTAAGCGTGCGCAAGAGGCCGCGGATATAGCGACAGAAGGGGAGAGGAAGGCAAAGGAGAAACTAGAACAAGAACAAAAAGACGCTGCAATGATGGAGATGTTCCAGAAACTGGCTGTCGGAGGAGGATCTGCAGCTCCAAAGGCGGAGCAGGCTCTAGAACCTACAAAACCAGAAGAACAGCGGAAGGAGGAAATGTCGCCGGAAGACAACGGTCTTGAGTCGGAGGAGGATTCGCAGTCTACAAAAGCACGTGGACGGTTGGGGGATGTACTGTCCCTGGAAGATGACGGTCCTGTCGGGCCATCTGGCGATGCGAAAGAGAAACGAGATAAGTCGCACAGGCAGTAATTGAGGTGTCATCTAAACCATTTAATAAATTATTCTTAGACTCTCTATTCAGCACATACTCTCACCTCTCACCGAGCGTCTAATTACTCCCATTTTGCGTCGTGAGAAGGCAGTGACACGACGGCTCCACTAATTATGATCTAGCAGTTAGCTTCCCCAGAACATGGGATCCTACCTCTGACAATTGCTCCAGAGCAATGACAAAGAGAATTAGAAGATTACAGATGCAGAAATGACTTATACTCGTTCCAATGTCTAACCAACTGCCCTCATCTCGTACCAAATAAAAGAAGTTGAGTGTCAGGATATCCGAGATCGTGAGCACAATCATGAACAATGACGATGGTGGAACATGTAACTTTCGATTTAATATCCCCAGGTTCGCGGATATTACTGCTTGTTACAACTGGTCAATGAGGAATATTACCTGCAAAGGGGACGAGTATTTTGAACACAAGCAGCGCTGTCATCATGAACGGATCGAATACTGTAACGAGGCGGTACACAGATTCCAACGAAAACGATGAGATAGAGGCGATATTACCCGTTCCGAAGAATCCCGTTTGCAGCAGTACAAAAAAGAACAGCGCGATCCGCGCATCGGAAAGAGCCAATTTGCGAAACGACGGTTTCGTAGTGACGGCATGTCCATTCAT
>Ga0335073_10006975_pt1 | contig 15855 bp, 11 predicted proteins | sample Lox_Sample_22_FD_207093 | JGI IMG/M metagenome (GOLD analysis project Ga0335073, IMG submission 207093) | Soil microbial communities from Loxahatchee National Wildlife Refuge, Florida, United States - Lox_Sample_2.2 | ecosystem: Environmental > Terrestrial > Soil > Wetlands | place: USA... | reverse complement strand
AGAAATCACAAAGCCAGCACAACCCGGAACCGTCACCGCCGGCGTTGCCGACCTAAGCGACGGCCGCGGTTTCCTGCGGACGGCGGGGTACCGCCGCTCGGCAGAAGACATCCCCATCAGCACCGCCCAGGTCCGCCAGTACGGACTGCGGGCCGGCGATCACATCGAGGGCACCGCAGGCGCCGGCCAGGGCAAGACCCGCCAGGACAAGGCGCGCCAGGACCAGACGGGTCAAGGTAAGACCCTGCTCGCCGTCGAGCACATCAACGGGCTGCCGGCGGCCGGAGCCAGGCACCGGCCGCACTTTGACGACCTGACCCCCGTCTACCCCAGTCAGCGCTTCCGTCTCGAGGACGGCGACCCGTCACGCACCGCGCGGATCATCGACTTGGTCTCCCCGATCGGTAAGGGCCAGCGCGGCCTCATCGTCGCGCCGCCCAAGGCGGGCAAAACCACGGTGCTGAAGACGATCGCGCATGCGATCGCCACCGCGTACCCAGAGGTACACCTCATGGTTGTGCTCGTCGGGGAGCGCCCTGAAGAGGTCACCGACCTGCGCCGCACGGTACGCGGCGAGGTCATCGCCTCCACCTTTGACCAGTCACCAGGCGACCACATCAAGGCCGCGGAACTCGCCATCGAGCGTGCCAAGCGACTCGCCGAACTCGGTCGCGACGTGGTTGTCATGCTCGACTCGCTCACCAGGCTAGGCCGGGCCTACAACCTCGCGGCACCCGCGAGCAGCCGTACTCTCACCGGCGGCGTTGCGGTCTCGGCGCTGCAACCGCCCCGCCAGTTCCTCGGCGCGGCCCGCTGCCTCGAAGAGGGCGGCTCGATTACCATCCTCTCCACCGCCCTGATCGACACCGGCTCTCAGTTGGACAACGTGCTCTTCGAAGAATTCAAGGGAACCGGGAACATGGAACTGCGGCTGCGCCGCGACCTGGCCGAGAAGCGGATGTTTCCCGCGATCGACCCGGTCCCTTCCGGCACCCGGCGCGAGGATCTGCTCAGGGACGCTGCCGAGCACGCCGCCGTGGTGCGCCTGCGGCGCGTCCTCGCCGCGCTAGACAGCCAGCACGCTCTCGAACTGCTGCTTGACAAGACCGCCGTCCCGAACGAGCAGTTCCTTCGGCAGGTCGGTGCCGCCGCGTAACTCAGTGCCGACGGGCAACGCCGCACCCGGCAACAGCCGTAAATATCAGTAGACGTCACTAGCAACGCATGATTGCCCGTTCCGCGGGGAAAGTTCTGCTCGGGTCCGCAATCAAGCCGAGCCGATCGGTGTGGTGAGGTATGCGCAGCGCGCTCTCGAAGACCGCACAGTGGCTACGCCACTGGCCACGCCGGAAGATCCTTATCTGGGGCTCGTCGAGCCTGGCCCTCCTGCTCGTCGCGGTGAGCGGCACCGGTTACGTGATACTCAGGCACTTCAACGCGAACCTGCAGCAAGACGACATCAGTGGCCTGATCGGGGCCCAGCCGGTGGACACCCACCCGCAAGCGGAGAACATCCTGGTGATCGGCTCCGACTCGCGCCAGGGACTGAGCCAGGCGTACGGCAGCGGACTGGTCACCGACCAGTCGGACACCATGATGATCATCCACATCCCGGCCGACAGGCAGTGGGCCGAGGTCATGTCCATCCCGCGTGACTCGTGGGTAAACATCCCGGCCTGCGAGATGGGGGACGGCCAGATGTCCGCGCCGACCCAGTTCAAGATCAACGAGGCGTTCGCCATCGGCAACCTGGACGGGAACCACACCGCGCTCGGCGTCGCGTGCACCGTGAAGACGCTGGAGCAGGACACCGGCATTTACATCAATCACTTTATCGTGGTCAACTTCACCGGGTTCGAAAACATGGTCGCCGCGCTCGGCGGCGTCTACGAGTGCAACCCGGCACCGATCAACGACCCGCTCTCCGGCCTGCACCTGTCGGCCGGCACGCACCTGCTCACCCCGGCCCAGGCGCTCGGGTACGTCCGCGCCAGGTACACGATCGGCGACGGCAGCGACCTGGAGCGGATCGGCCGCCAGCAGGCGTTCATGTCGTCCCTGATCAGCAGGGTGAGGAGTGAGCTGCTCGACCCGGTGGCGATCTACCGGTTCCTGGACGCAGCGACGAAGTCGCTGACGATCGACAGCCAGCTTGGCGGTATCACCGGCCTGTACGACCTGGGACAGTCGCTGCGCTCCATCCCGTCGGACAAGATCGCCTTCTTCACCGTCCCGAACTACCCGCGCGGCGACGTGGTCCCTGGCGACACCGCGAACGTGCTGTGGACGCAGCCGGAAGACGACGAGATCTTCGCGACGTTCCGCGATGACGTACCGGCGAGCAGCACCCTGTTCGGTCCGGGCGCATCGACAACGACGTCATCAGGCGCACACCTCGTCAACCCCTCAGCCACCGTGGCCGCGCCGTCGGCGAGGCCGAGTCCGGCGGTTAGTCACACCGCCGGTCCGGTCGCGCTCCAGGCGCGAACCGCCAACCAGTCCATCTGTGCAGGCTGACGCCCGCCAACGACGGCATATGCCGCGGCGCGTGCGGCTACCGTTGACCGCGTGAGAAAGGCGTCAGCACGTGTGCGGCTCGCGGCCGCTGGTGCGGCGCTCGGTGCCGCGCTCGCGGCACTGCTGCCCGTTGTCCTGGGCTCGCAGGCGCAGGCGCGTACCACGGTGACGGCGCAGCCAACGGCCCTGGCCCGGCACGTCGTTATCGTCGGCATCTCCGGCCTGACCTGGAACAGCGTGACCCCGGCAGGCACACAGGAACTATGGCGCCTGGCGGCCGGGGGTTCGGTCGGCTCGCTTGTGGATTACGCGCAGCAGCCCCTCGCCTGCCCCGCCGACGGCTGGCTGACGCTGAATTCAGCCGCCCGCGCCGAGGGCCCGCGCCCCTGCACCTCGCTGCCCGCGGTCATCACGGACGGCCACGGTGCGCGCGTCCCGGCGATGCCCGCGATCATCCGCGACAACGAGGCATACCGCGAGTCGCCCCAGTGGGGACTGCTCGGATCGGTGGCGAGCTGCTCGACCGCCGTCGGTCCGGGCGCGGCACTCGCGCTCGCCTCCCGGGACGGCGCCGTCTCCTCCTACGTGCCGTCCGCGGCGAAGCTGTCGCCGTCGGTGCTGGCCCGCTGCCCGCTGACCGTCATCGACCTAGGCCAGATCCGGACCTCCGAACTTGTTCGTGGCGCCGTCTTCGACCGTCAGCTCGCTCAGATAGCGGCTGAGCTGCCCCCGAGCACGCTGCTTCTCGTCACGGCCCCCGGCGCGGCGGCAGGACCGGGGCAGGGCTCCGCCCCCGCAGGCCCGCCGCATCTCATGTCGGTGGTGGTGAGCGGTCCCGGCTTCGCGGACGGCCTGCTCGACTCCGCGGCGACGAGGCGGCCGGGAATCGTGACCCTCACCGACCTGACGCCGACGGTGGCCAGCTGGCTCGGCCGCACGGTCCCGGCGGGGACGGTGGGCTCGAGCATCACCAGGACGAACCGGGGCGACCTCGATGCCACGGTCACCGGCCTGCGGGCGCGTGACACCGCCGAGCAGGTGTGGATGTCAACGCACGGCTGGTTCTTCGTCGGCTATGCGGTGGCGGACCTGGCGGCATTCGGTCTCCCGGCCCTGCTCCTGTGGGGCGCGGGCGGGGAACGCCGCCGGCGTCGCGCCCGCTGCTGGCGCATCGCCGGAGTGGTGGCGGCCGCCGTTCCGCTCGGCTCCTACCTGGCGAACCTGTTCCCGTGGTGGGAGTCCGTTCACCCGGGTCTGGTGCTGTACGGCATGACGGCCGCCTGGACGCTCGTGGTTGCCGCGGCCGCGCTGGCCGGGCCGTGGCGGCGGGATACCCTCGGTCCGTTCTATGCGATCTGTGCGGCCACGCTGCTCCTCCTCGCCGTGGACGTGACGTCCGGCTCCCGTCTGCAGCTGGACGCTCCGTTTGGTCTCTCGCTCCTGGTCAGCGGCCGGTACTACGGCATAGGAAACGACGCGCTCGGCGTCTACTGCGTGAGCGCGCTCGTGGCCGCCGCGTGGGCCGGAAGTATCCGGACGGGCAGGGTGAACGGCCCGGTACTCGCGGGGGCGGTCGGAGTGCTCGCGGTGCTGGCTTCCGGGTGGCCCGGGTTCGGCGCGAAGACGGGCGGGACGATCGCGCTCGTTCCCTGCCTGCTGCTGCTGGTCGCGTGGCTGGCCGGGGTACGGCTAGGCAGGCGGTGGGCGGTGCCCGTCGCGTTCAGCGGTCTTGTGGTGTTCCTCGTGTTCGCCGTCGTCAGCTATTTCGTGCCGGCCGCCGGGGTGTCCGACATGGGGGCGTTCGCCGGCAACCTGCTGCACGGCAGGGGCGGCGACCTGCTCGCCAGGAAGGTGGCCGCCGATGTGGGATCTCTCACGCTGAGCGTCATCGGCTGGCTGATCCCCGTGGCCGCCGTGCTCGCGGGCGTCGCGCTGTGGCGGCCGGCCCTGCTGCGGCTGCGGACGCTGGCGAAGGCGTTCGCGGCCTTTGCCCCGTTGCGAACGCTGGCCTGGCTGGCCTGGCTGGTCCTGGTGCTCGGGTGGTTCGCCGATGACTCTGGTGTCATCGTGCCCGCCGCCGCGCTTCCGTTCGTGATGCCGCTGATGATCGCGATGGCGGCCTCGTTTTCCTGGCCGGCCGGCGGGGCACGCTATGGTAATACCGCCTTCGCCGGGCCATCCGTCGCAGGTGGCCCCCCGAGGTACGAGCCCCCGAGCTAGAGGACGCGCGAGTGCAATATCAGCTTTCCCGTGTCGTCATGGGTCCGGTGCTGCACCTGCTCGGCCGCCCGCGGGCGACCGGGCTCGAGCACGTCCCTGTCAGTGGTCCGGCGATCCTCGCCTCCAACCACCTGTCATTCATCGACTCGATGTACCTGCCGCTGGTGATACCGCGGCCAGTGGTGTTCCCGGCCAAGGCCGAGTATTTCTCCGCGAAGGGGCCGCTCGGACGGCTGTGGGCCGCCTACCTCCGGTCCACTAACCAGCTTCAGATCGACCGTGACGACTCACGGTCCGCCCAGGCCACGCTCGAGGCGGCCGCCGGGATCCTGCGCGCAGGCGACCTGTTCGGGTTCTACCCGGAGGGCACAAGGTCGCCCGACGGACGGCTGTACCGGGGCAGGGCAGGCCTTGGCTGGCTGGCGCTGAACACGGGCGCCCCGGTCATCCCGGTGGCGATGCTCGGCACCAGGAAGATGCTGCCGCCCGGCGCGCCGCTGCCCCGCCCGACAAAGATCGAGGTCAGGATCGGCAAGCCGATGGAGTTCGGCCATCTGGCCGGCGATCCTCCGGCGAAGGCCCGCCGTACTATCGCCGACGAGGTGATGCGGGCGATCGCGGATCTCTCCGGCCAGGAGTACGTGCACGAGTACGCCTCGGACGTCAAGGCCCGCCTGGGTCAGGGCTCCTCGTCGTAGTTGCTGATGACGGTGGGCGGCCCGCCTGTGGCGGCGGGGTTCCACACGTACATCGGGCCGGTGTTCGAGACCGGCCAGGGAGGCATGTCGTCCGGGGACGGCGCCGCGGCGAATTCCGCCGGCGACTGCTCCCACGGTGCGAGCGGCGCGCCGGACTGCTGCGGGTCCTGGCGCGCGGGAAGCAGGGCCCGTGCGGGCACCTGGCTGCCTGGCGGGAGAGCGGGCGGCCACGGCGGTTCCCCGTCCGGTCGCTGGCGTTGAGACGGAGAGGTCGACCAGATGACCGTGCGCGTGGGCCGGACCGGCACCTGGCCCCGGTTCTGCTGTCCCCTGGCATGGCGGGCGCGGCCGGCGTTATGCCCGGGCCGTACCACCGCCGCGAGGTCGGAGAGCATGGCTGAGCGCGCGCGGCGGCGGAACCTGGTCAGCGTTATCGCGCCGATCAGGCACGCGATCAGCACGCCCGCGGCGACCGCCAGGTCGACGACAAGCGAGCGGAGCAGGTGACCGGGATCCGGGCCGCCCCCCGCCCGGGGAGCAGGCGTGGTCACGGCCGTCCGCGCGCTCGGCGACGTGGACGGCGCGGATGCCGGGTGAGCGGCCGCGATCGCGGCCGCGGCGGAGAGTGCCGCGGCGGCGTTCAGTTCGCCGTGTCCCGATCCTGGCGCGGCCGGACCCCCGCCGGGCGGCGCGGTCGCTCCGCGTCGGAGAGCCTGAGTGACCTCCGCCACCGTGAGCCGCGGGTACCGGGAACGGATGAGAGCCGCGACGCCCGCGGTCAGCGCGGAGGACATGTCGGTCGAGGCCAGCGCCTCGTATCCGCCGTCAGGGTCAGCCACCGCGATACCGGCCGCTGGGTCGGTCACCGTGCCGCCTGGCACCGGGACATCGGGTGTGTCGCCGGCGCCCGGCGCGGTCAGCGCTACGTACGAACGAGTGCTCGTGAACAGCGCGAGCTGGCCGTCCCGCGCGGTCGCGCCCACGGCGATGACGCCCGGGTAGGCGGCCGGGTAGTTCACCGAGTTCGTTCCGGCGCCGTTGTCGCCTGCGGGCGCCACAAGCACGACGTTATGGGCGAGTGCGAAACTGACGGCCGCTCGCTCCGCCGCGCTGCCACCCGCGGCCGCCGGATCCCCGGAGACGGCATCTCCCAGCGTCCCCGGGTCGAGCGGGAGGGCGATGACGGTGGCACCGTGGCCGGCGGCGTACCTGATGCCCGCCGCGATGGCGTCCGGCAGTTGCCGGGTGATCGCGGCGTCTGAGTTCAGCGGATCGTCGTATTCCAGGGTCACCTGGACCGACAAGATCCGGGCACCTGGGGCAACCCCGGTGATTCCCTCGGCGCCGCCCGGACCGTGCCCGTGCCCGGCGATAAGGCTGGCGACCGCGGTGCCCTCCGCGCCCCAGTACTGATCTCCCGGTTTGCGTCCGGTGCCGCTGAAGTCCGGCCCCGCGGTCACCGAGCCGGCCAGATCCGGGTGGCTGGCGTCCACTCCGGTGGAGAGCACCGCCACCGTCACGCCCTTGCCGGCCGCGGGTGCGCCCCGCAGCGTGGCGGGAACGTCCAGCGCCGCAAGCCACCACTGGCCGGTCCGGGTAACGGGCTGGCTGGCGGCCGGGGAAAGGACGGTGGCCGCGGCGGGCAGCGCGGTAACCGCCGCGGTGGCAGACGCCGCCAGGACGGGCAGCAGACTGCGCAGCAGACGAGCGACGTTGGTCACGCGCGTACTCCAGATCGGGCCACGAGGGGATGGCCTACCCGGGTGGTCATATACCGAAAAATCGTTCCTAATGCTGTCATGCGCACTCGAGCTGCGGAACGTGTGGTCTGTTAACTATTTCATGACTTTAGGGTGATTGGCGCAACAATGTTGTTCTTGGTTCACCGGGCCGCGCCCTGAGCCTACGGTCCGCCTCCGGTGGCAGTGAGCGTCATCCTCGTCCCGGCTCGCAGGCCAAGTCGCCGCGCCGCGTCGCCACCGGACATCGCGATCGCGACCCAGTCGCCGCTGTCGCGGTAGCAGAGCACCTCCCCCGGCGCCACATCGCCAAAGGTCCGCACGAACGGCACCGTGATCTGGGTTCCGTCCCACGCCAGGGTGACGGCGGCACCAGGCGTCAGCCCGGCCCGCGGCGCGTCGGCGCCGGGCAGGGAGAGCTGGACGTTGCCGAAACCGTCCACCGTGACCACCTCAACGTGTGCCATGTTCCCGGCTAGCCGGCACTCGGGCCGCGGCAACGAGACGAGGCTGGTCACCTCGACCGGATCGCCAGCGTCGTCGAGCGGTACTCCGGCCGCCAGCCGCGCCGCGACCGGCATGAAGATGTCGCGGCCGTGGAACGTGGCCGCCCCGGTGTCCAGCCACAGCGCCGTGTTGGTCAGCGAGAAGGCGCGCGCCGCACCGCCGGCCGCTGTGACCGCTGCCGACAGCAAGCCGTTGTCGGGGCCCACGAAGACCGAGCCGCCGGCCTCAACGGCGATCGCGCGCCTGGCTGTGCCCACCCCGGGATCGACGACCGCGACGTGCACGGCGGGCGGGAAGTAGGGGACGGCCTGTGCGAGTACCGCGGCACCACGCCGGATATCGCCAAGCGGGATTAGATGTGTAATGTCAATAATGCGGAGGTCTGGAGCGATCTGGGAGGCTACTCCGTGGCAAACACCCACGAAGGCGTCTTCTAGGCCGTAGTCGGTCAAGAACGTGAGACAGTGAAACCGGGCCACGCGACGGAGCCTACTAACTGCAAATGCGAAGGGAGCGGTGGATGCCCGCGTTGTCCGAGCGCGACATGCGCGTGCTCGCCTTCGAGCGCGGCACCTGGCGTACCACTGGTGCGAAGGAGCAGGCCATCGTCGAGGTGCTCGGCATCACCGCGACGAGGTACTACCAGCTGCTCAACGAGCTGATCGACAGTCCCGATGCGCTCAAGTTCGACCCCGTGCTTGTCAAACGGCTGCGCGCACAGCGGGCTCGTCGCCAGCGCATTCGTTCGCCCAAAGCCGGGTAACAGTTAGCGGTGACCACACAAAGCGCCAGGACCCCGGCCGGCCGGGCCGGTCTTGCCGCCGTGGCGGCTGACCCCGCGCACGCGCTCATCGCCAGCGACTACGACGGCACCCTGGCGCCGATCGTGGACGATCCGGCCGCCGCGGTGCCCGCGCCCGGTGCTGTCGAGGCGCTTGCCAGGCTGGCAGGCCGGGTCGGCTCGGTGGCGATTATCACGGGCCGGGCCGCCGCGGACGTGGTGTCGCTTGGCGGCTTCGCCGACGTGCCCGGCCTGATCGTGCTCGGGCACTACGGCGCACAGCGATGGCAGGCGGGCGAGCTCAGCGCGCCGCCCGCGCTGCCCGGCGTGCAGGAAGTGCGAGACGCGCTGCCCGGACTGCTCGCCACGGCCGCCCCCGAGGGGACAACCGTGGAGGACAAGGGCACGGCGCTCGCCGTGCACACGAGGCGGACGGCGGATCCCGTCGCGGCGCTTGAGTCGCTGCGGGAACCCCTGAGCAGGCTCGCGGGCAAGACCGGGCTCACCCTGGAACCCGGCCGGCTGGTACTCGAGCTCCGGCCGCCGGGCATGGACAAAGGCTCCGCGCTGCTTCAGCTTGCCGCCGAGCGGTCCGCGCGCTCCGTGCTGTTCTGCGGTGATGACCTCGGGGACCTCGCCGCGTTCGCCGCGATCCGCGAACTGCGTTCCAACGGGATCGGCAGCTGCGCCGTCGCCAGCGAGAGCGCGGAATCACCGCAGGTGGCCGAAGAGGCCGACCTCGTGGTCGACGGCCCGCCTGGTGTCGTGCGCCTTTTGTCCGGTCTCGCCGACGACCTGTCAGCGCTGGGAGCCCGCTGATTTAGACCGTTTCTGGAGGCGGGCCGTCGGGGATTTGCCTGGTCACCGGTAAGATCGCTACGCCCGCGCGTCGCTAATTCAGCGGACTCTTAGCTCGGCCGGCCGGGGACGAGCACGGTCCAGCCAGCGGCCCGCCAGACGGCGGCGTCCAGCGTGCACCGGCCGTCGATGAGGACCGGGCTTGCCACGATCGCGCGCAGCGCGTCCGGGTCGACGGCCCGGTAGTCGGTCCATTCTGTGAGGTGAAGAACGACGTCGGCGCCCTGGGCCGCCTCGTGGACCGAGTCCGCGTAGCGGAGGTCCGGGCGGATCCTTGCCGCGTTGGGCATGGCCACCGGGTCGTGGACCGCGACGACCGCGCCCTCGTCGGCGAGACGGCCGGAGATGGCGAGGCTCGGCGAGTCGCGGATGTCATCGCTGTTGGGCTTGAACGCGGCACCGAGCACGGCGACGCGCTTGCCCGCCAGGTTGCCGCCGACGGCCTCGCGGGCGAGGGCGATGACCCGGTCGCGGCGGCCAAGGTTGATGGTGTCCACAGTGGTCAGCAGGTCCACAAGAGACCTAACGCCCTTTTCCTCCGCCGTGGCACGGAAGGCGCGGATGTCCTTGGGAAGGCAGCCGCCGCCGAAGCCGAGGCCGGGGGAGAGGAACTTACGGCCGATCCGCTCGTCGATCCCGATCGCGTCCGCGAGCTTAATCACGTCCGCGCCCGAGGCTTCGCACATTTCCGCCATGACGTTGATAAAGGAGATCTTGGTCGCGAGGAACGAGTTGGCGGCGACCTTCACCAGTTCCGCGGTCTCAAGATCCATGGTCAGACCGGGAATGCCAGCGGAGAGCGGGATCGCGTACACCTCCCGCATGACCTCGTCGGCGGCGACCGACGTGACACCGAAGATGATCCGGTCCGGGGTCAGGCTGTCCTGCACCGCGTAGCCCTCGCGGAGAAACTCGGGGTTGAACGCGTAGTCGACCAGGTCTCCGGCGGGGGCCGCCGCGTGCACCCGCTCGATGAGCTGCCGGGACGTACCGACAGGGACCGTCGACTTGCCGATGAGCAGCGTGGCCCGCCGCAGGTGCGGCGCGAGCAGGTCCGCGGCGCCGAAGACGTAGCTCAGGTCAGCGTTCCCTCTGCCGTCCTTCACCTGCGGCGTGCCGACGCAGATGAAGTGAACGTCGGCGAACTCGCCGATCTCGGCGAAGGAGTCGGTGAACCGCAGCCGGCCGGCGTCGAGGTTCTTCCGCAGCATCGGCTCGAGTCCCGGCTCGAAGAACGGCGTCTCACCCCGCGCGGCCTTGGCGATCTTCTCGGCGTCAACGTCGATGGCGAGCACCTGGTGCCCGAGATCCGCCATGCAGACGGCGTGAGTAAGGCCCAGGTAGCCGGTGCCGATGACGCTGATACGCAGGGATTTTCCGTTGCGACCCACCATGAGTCCTCAGCTTCTACTTGTGGTGATTACCGCCCTTTATGGGGATCACCGAGTCTAGGGCAACTACTCCAGCCATGCCGGGCGCTGCGGCGAATGGTGGCGTGACAGTTATTACGTCTATGTTCTCTGCCCGCGCGGGATCTTACCCCACCTTGTCGCAGGGTATTGATACCCACCACCATTCGTGCACATAGGTGTACGCCGTGACGTCGTGCGTGGCACAGGCGGTCTTCGCGTTCGCCACCACGGTGGTCCACGCCGGGCTGGTGGTGCGGCCGTTCGTCACGCGGAAGTTCAGCGTGACCGCGACGAGGAGCAGCACGGCGAACCCGGCCGCGGGCAGCCAGCGCAAGGACGCCCGGGCAAGCGACTCGCCTTCGCGCAGCCGCGGCCGCAAGAGGGCGACCAGTGCCGTGTAGAGCAGCAGCGCCGGGGCGACGACGTACCGCGGCTGGACAACGGCCGTGTTGATCAGCATCTCCTCAAGGAAGATGAGGCCGCTGAACAGGGCGGCCGCGCCGGCGAGGGTCCAGTTCGGGTCGGTGAACCGGAAGGCGGCGAGGGCGACGACCAGCAGTACCACCAGCCACGCGCAGACGATGAGCGCGTCGTGGGCACCGGAGTTGAGCACGTGGAGCGGGGCGGAATATCCCTCGTAGTTCGCCCCGGCCCCGCCGAGCGAGCGCTCGCCGAACAGCGCGCGCGGCACCACCCGGGCAATGTAGTTCTTCGCGACGAAGTACAGGCCGTTGTGGCCGAACTGGTCGTGATGGCTCCGGCCGAGAATGGTCTCGCTGAACTGCAGCCACACCCCAGTAGCCCAGAGGATGGCGAGGGCCCAGGCGTTCTTAGACCGGTCGACGATCAGCCTGGCGATGATAAGCGGGGCGAACACGATGCTGAGCGACGCCGTCCAGGACACGGTGGCCATGACGAGCGGCGACAGGATCCGGCCCGCGCGGGTGCCGGGAATCCACAGCACCGTCCAGAACGCACCGAATAGCCCGAAGAACTGGACGGTCACCAGGTCGTTGTTCACCTGGGTGTAGGCGAGCGGTATGGCGCACACGGGCGCCGCGACGAGCAGCCGGAGCCAGGTGCTGCGCAGGTGCGGCCCGCTGGCGATGTAGGCGACAAGGCCGTACATGCAGTACTGGGCCGCCGCGAAGATCGCCATGATTCCCGGCGTCCAGGACAGCGGGAACCGCAGTGCGATCTCGGTGAAGATCCGGGCGGGCTCCTGGTAGTAGCTGCTGATCGGTGACGACAGGGCGCTCAGGAACGACTGGTTGAGCCCCTGGTTGAGCAGGAACTTCGCGTCCTCGATCCAGATGGTGTTCAGCGAGCCCGGGCCAACGGTCCGGCTGAGGCTGATCGCCGAGCCCGCGGCCACACAGGCGACGGCGAGCACGATCTTCCGCCAGCCGACAGGGCCGCCTTCTGTGCGCCGGAACAGGTCAGTCCGCAGCCAGTTCATCAGGACCGCGGCCAGGCGCCGCAGCCTGTGCTGTTGTGGAGGGACCGGGTCGGTCTGGCGGGATGCGGGTTGCATCCCCGTTTCCTGCCTCATGGTCGCTTGCTTACCCTCTCGCTGGCCGCGCATCCAGATCAATCAAGGGACCTCGCGGCACACAGACAACCGGGGTCCTCAGCCTACTGGCTAACGCGCCGATCGACCTGGATAAGAGACTATTGTGATTCCTCAACATACTGGGGACTCAAACAGGGCTGACGCGGAGGACGGGCTTTGCGGTGAGTGGGCAGACGAGGGCAGATGAGCTGGTACCGCTTACCGTGAGCGGCGGCGGCAGCCCGTGGTCGAGGCTATCGGGGCTGCCTGCGTGGCTCCGGTCGGCCCTGTTCCGGCAGCCTTCCGACGCGCGCCCGGGCTGGCGGCGCGTCCTGGCCGGTGTCTTGTTCGTCGTCGCCGGCGCGGCCGTGAGCCTGGCGCGTACGTCGGGGCCCGGGGCGCTGAACTCGACCTGGATCGAGGACGCAGGCAACTTCCTGAACGACGCGCTCCGCGAACCGGTGCTGACGACCCTCACCACGCAGATGAACGGCTATTACGACGTGGTGCCGCGCGCCATCACGGCCGTCGCGGTGCGGTTCCCGATCGCCTGGGCACCCGCGATCATGTCGGCCAGCGCGGCGGCGGAATACGCGATCTTCGGCCTTATCGTCTATATCGCAAGCGGCCCGCATTTGCGCAGCCCCTGGCTCCGGCTGCTCGTGGCGGCACCCGTGTGCGTCGTGCCCCTCGGCTACACGCAGGCGAACAACGATCTCGCAACGGTGCAGTTCGTCGCACTGTACGGGCTCTTCTGGCTGATGCTCTGGCGCCCGGTGACGCGCGCCGGCCAGGTGTGCGCTCCGCTCATCATGCTCGGCGCCACGCTGACCAGCATCCTTCCCGTGCTCCTCGCGCCCTTGGTGGCGGCGCGGCTGATAGCCGACCGATCGAAGGCCGCGATCGCCGTCGCCTTGTGCTGGGCGGCGGGCCTGGTCGCGCAGTGGACGGTGCAGGTGCGGGGGCTGAGCAACCGGTCGAGCCAGCTGTACACCAGCCCGCTGTGGATCCTGCGGAACTACGCGGCCCGGGTTGTGCCGAGGGCGATCTTCGGCGAGCGGGCCCTCGGCGGCGCCGGCGTGGACTACACGGGCAAAGCGGTACGGCTGTACATACCGGATGTGGCGGAGCATCAGGCCCTGATCTGGGGTGCGTGCGCTATCGTTGTGGCGGTTGCCTGCATCGCGCTCGGGAGGCTGACCGCGCCGCAATGGCCGCTCGCGGTTACCGCCCTGGTGTTCAGCGTCGTGCTGTTCGTCGGCGAGATCGTAGACAACCTGCCCGTCGTGCAGCCGCGGTATGTCATCGCGCCTGCACTGCTCCTGTACACGGCGATCGTTGCCTGGCTGCGTCCGCGCGGCGTGACATACGATGCGTCCCCGGCTCGCGAGCCCGAGGAAGTGCCAAGCGGTGAGGCGCCCGCCACCGCCGCACGGCGCCCGCTGCTGCGCACCGCCGCGGCGTGGGCTCCGGTCACCGTGTTCGCCCTGATTCTGGCCGTCGCCGTTGGATCGAACTACCGCGTCGTCAATTCACGTTCGGAGAGCCCGTCATGGACCTCAGTCGTCGCAACCGCAAGGCAGACATGCAGGATGCCCGGCGTGGATGCTTACGAGTACGTGCACCTCTGGTGGCAGGTCGAGATTCCGTGCAGTAAGGTCTGACCGTCGTGAACCCGATAACTGCCCGCCCCACGTCAGACGTGGCCGCGCCTAAGCAGGCGCCTTCCCGTCGACCCGCGACGGCCTACCTGATCTGGGCCGCGCCCGCGGTGGTTACCGCCGCGCTCGGCTTGTTCGAGATCGGCGTGCCGCAGCTGTGGCGCGACGAGCTCGCCAGCTGGTCGGCCGCCAGCCGCACCCTGCCCCAGCTGTGGGCCATGGTGCACAACATCGACGCGGTACTCGGGTTCTACTACCTCGGACTGCACCTCTGGATGGCGGTTTTCGGGGATTCCGCCACCGCCATGCGCCTTCCGTCGGTCATCGCGATGGCCGCGGCGGCGGCGGTGGTCGCGCTCATCGGACGACGGCTCGGCGGCGGCCTGGCCGGCCTGGCGAGCGGTTTTGTCTTCGCCGTTATACCGAGTGTCTCCCGCTATGCGCAGGAGGCCAGGCCGTACGCGTTCGCGATGTTCTTCGCGGCGCTCGCGACCCTCATGTTCCTGCGTGCCATGGAGCGGCCGCACTGGTCCCGGTGGGCGATCTACGCGGTGGTGCTCGCCGCCGCAGGCGCAGCCAACCTGGTCACGGTGTGCGTCGCCGCCGGGCACCTGCTCGTCGTACTGTGGGATTTCTGCCAGCGTACGATACGCGTCGGCGGCGATGGCACGGCCGGAAGCGGCAAGGCACTGCCCGGTGCCCGGCCCGCGCCGGAAGGCTCGCCGCTGATGCTTGTTGGGCGCTTCTGCGTGTCCCTGATCGCCGGGGCGATCCTCGTGTCCCCGCTGGTGATCGAGGGGCACTCGCAGCAGGGATGGCAGATCGCCGGCGTGGCGACACCGCACGTCGCTGAGCTTGTCGGCATCAGCGGCGGCCTCTGGCAGGAGCTGTTCGCCTCCGTGCCCGCCGCCGTCGTGGTCATGGCTCTGGCGCTCGCCGCCCTGGTGGCGGCCCCGGACGCGCGACGCCGGGTCATCGCCTTGTACGCCCTGGCGTTCGCGATCGCCCCGGTCCTGGTCGTCTGGATCATTTCGCGCGGTCCGACTTCCTACTGGACCTTCCGGTACATGCTGTTCACCATCTCGGCGTGGTCGGTGGGGGCCGGGCTCGGCATCGCCTACCTGACCGAGCGCGCCAAGGGCTGGCGGGTGGCGCGCCTGGCCGGCTCCCTTTCGCCGCGGTTCACCGTCGCGGCCGTTCTCGTCGCGGTCGTGGGCCTTGTCGGGATCCACGACCAGCTCGCAATACGTCAGAACGAGGCGCACAACCTGTGGGCCTACCCGGAGATGCCGTCGAACGGGCAGCCGGTGGACTACCAGGCGGCCGCGGCCGTGATCAAGGCGAACGCGCGGCCGGGCGATGAGATCGCCTACCAGGTCAGCGACTCGAACCACTATCAGGTCGATACGAGCATCGCGTATTACCTGCGGGGCAAGTCCGCGCCGACGGCGGTCTTCCAGGCCCAGACCCAGGTCCAGGCGAACAGCCTGCAGCCGGTCGAATGCGCCGATCCGTCGGCCTGCATATCGGGGACACCGAGGATATGGGTGGTTTTCGTCGACCACCTGGCCCCGGACCCGTTCTCGGCGCTTCCTGGCGGGGAAGCGTCCCTGCTCCAGACCCTCGGTTACACGACGCAGACCACGTACCAGGAGAACGGGATAACGGTCGCGCTGCTGACCGTCGGCCAGGTAAGCAGCTGACCGGAGGTCTTCGTACCCGCGGAGCGGGCCACGGGATAACGGCCGCGCTAATCGCCGGCTAGGTAAGCAGCTGACCGGAGGTCTTCGCACCCCGGAGAACGGGATAACGGCTGCGCTGCTGTCCGGCGGCGCGGTGAGCAGATGGACGGGGCTGCTCGTACCTTGGAGAACGGGCGCGCTGCTGATCGTCGGCGGTAACCAGCTGAC
>Ga0335073_10006974_pt1 | contig 15855 bp, 12 predicted proteins | sample Lox_Sample_22_FD_207093 | JGI IMG/M metagenome (GOLD analysis project Ga0335073, IMG submission 207093) | Soil microbial communities from Loxahatchee National Wildlife Refuge, Florida, United States - Lox_Sample_2.2 | ecosystem: Environmental > Terrestrial > Soil > Wetlands | place: USA... | reverse complement strand
GCGGGAAAACGTGCTTGACTGACCATACAGTCAAGCGTAGGCGGGTCGCGGCGCGGTGTCCAGACCGCGACCCCGCGACCCCGCGGCCCGCGGCCCGCGGCCGGCGGCCGGCGGCCGGCGGCCGGCACAGCTGGCGTTGCTGGCGCCCACACGGCACAGCTGGCGCCCACCCGGCACAGCTGGCGCGACGGTCCGGCGAAGCTGGCGCGACGGTCCGGCGAGGCTGGCGCGACGGTCCGGCGAGGCTGGCGCGATGGTCCGGCGAGGCTGGCGCGATGGTCCGGCGAGGCTGGCGCGACGGTCCGGCGAGGCTGGCGCGACGGTCCGGCGAGGCTGGCGCGACGGTCCGGCGAAGCTGGCGCGACGGTCCGGCGAAGCTGGCGCGACGGTCCGGCGAAGCTGGCGCGACGGTCCGGCGAAGCCTAGTGGTTTCGGACGCGTGTTTTTTTGACGTCAAAGTCCCAACGCTGTCAAAACAAAAGCAGTGATGGTCCGTTGCCGCTAATGACCGGGCCGGATCACGGCCGCGCTGACAGCCGGTTATGCGTGTAATGTCGGGATCAGAGCGGGCGGCGGGGCCAGGGTGAAGCCCTTCCGGCCTTAGGCCCCTAATTCCGGTCCGGATAACGTCGCGAAAGTGCATGTCCGAATCCCGCCCATGATCGACCGCACGCCGTTGGGACAGCGGGAACGGCCGACGCGTCGGTAGTCGCGGCACGCGCGGGCCGCCCTGCCGGCGGACTCGCCCGGCAGCCGGGCTACGCGGGCCGCCGTGCCCGGCAGCCGGGCTACGCGGGCCGCCGTGCCCGGCCGCCGCAGCTTGGACGCGCGCAGCGACACCCTGCGGCTCGCGCAGAAAGTGCCCGCCGGAAATTAGTTATGTGCCCGGCGCTGATGCCGCCACTGATTTGCGCCGTAATTCGGCCGCATCCGGTCGAATTATCTTTCCGGCCGCCCCCCGGAATTACCTAAGCCCGGACCGATCTCGGCCGTTCAAGGTACTTTATCGGGGAATCCCGTCCCAGTCCCGGGCCATCCGTGTCCGGCAGCGGATACGGGCGATGTCCAGGCGCGTGAGCCAGCGAGGCAGAACCGGTGACCGGCATCTCAGACCAGCCGCGGCGCGGCCGGGCGTTACACCCGCCCCTCACCGGCTTCCCCATCGCGGCTTACGTCTTCGCCGCGGCGTTCGACGTGATCTCGGCCATCGGCGGCCCGCACCGAAGCTGGGCCACCCAGTTCTGGCACGCGGGCACATTCGTGCTCTTCGCCGGGCTGACCCTATGCGTGCTGACGATGCTGACCGGCTTCTACGACCTGGCCAGGTTCCCCGATAACCGGACGCGCGTCACCGGCATGATCGCCGCACACGTGGCCGCGATGGCCGGAGTCTTCATGCTCGGCGTGGGGGACATCGCCTGGCGGCTCGCCGAGTACGACAGAAGCGCCAGCACCCCGGCGGGCATACTCCTGCTGACCCTGACCGGCGCAGTCGCGGTGTGCGCCGGCGCGGCCTGCGGCGGCACGCTGGTGTTCGGCTACGGGATGGGCGTGGCCGCGGCCGGGGTGGCCGGCGCGCCCGTGCCGGAGCGGCTCGCGGTCCGGCACTCGCGGTCGGCCGCCGTCCCCGGTTCCCCCGCCGCGGCGCAGGCAACCCGCCACCGGCAACGGCGGGCCAAGCTGGGCCGCGGCAGTCACCGCTGACCCGGGGCCTGTCCCGCGGCGGTCACCGTGACCCGGGGCGACTCTCCCGCGGCGGTCATGGCTGACCCGGCGTGTCCCTCCCGTCCACCCGCCCCGCGACGTCGCGCAGCAGGCGGTCGAGCAGTCCGGCCAGGACGGCCCGCTCCTGCGCCGACAGGCCCTGGACGAGTTGCGCCTCGCGGACGAGCACCCGGTCGACGGTGCGTTCCACGAGTTCGTGCCCGGCGGCGGTCAGCGTCACGAACACGGCACGGCTGCGGTCGCTCGCGGCCGTCCGCTCCACCAGCCGTTCCCGCTCGGCCCGGCTCACCCGCTGCGACACGGCGCCCGCGGTCACCAGTGCCCGCTGTGCGATCTGCCGCGTGGTAAGCCGGTAGGGCGGCCCGGACCGGCGCAGCACGCTTAGCAGGTCGAGCGTGGCCGGGTCTACGCCGCTGGCCTGCAGCACCCGGCGGCGGTCGTCGGCCAGCAGCTTGGCCAGCCGCCAGATCGGGGTCACGATCTCGATCGACGACACCGGGACGCCGGGCCGCTCGCGCCGCCAGGCTGCGGCGATCTCGGCCGCCGGGTAGGCGGGGACGGAATCGAACGGGTAGCTGTCGCCCTCGGCCACGCGCGGCCATCTCCCTCGGTTGCCCAGTGCGGTACGTTTAGGTCTAAACATACTTGGAGACTGGAGGTTCCGTTGGGCCGGAACGTGCTCATCACCGGGGCGAGCAACGGCATCGGGCGGGCCATCGCCGGGCGCTTCGCGGCCGCCGGGGACAACGTCGTGATCACCGGGCGCAACGCGGACCGCCTGCGGCGCGCCGCCGCAGAACTCGGTACGCACGAGGTCGTGTGCGACGCCGCCGACCCGGCGCAGGTCGCCTCGCTCCGCTCCGGGCTTGCCGAGCGGTTCGGGCCGACGCTCGACGTGCTGGTGAACAACGCCGGCGGCAACACCGACTTCGACCGCGCGCCGGGAGACGACGCCGAGCAGGAGGCCGGCGCGGGCCGCGCCGGGCTGGAGCGGCTGGCCGCCCGCTGGCAGGCCAACCTTGACGCCAACCTCATCAGCGCAGTGCTCACCACAAGCGCGGTCGCCGACATCCTGGCCGAGGGCGGATCGGTGATCAGCCTTGGCACGATCGGCGCGGAGCGCGGCGGCGGATCCTACGGCGCGGCGAAGGCGGCCCTCGCCGCCTGGAACGCCTGCCTGTCCTCCGACATAGGCCCGCGCGGCGTGACAGCCAACGTCATCTCGGCCGGCTATATCGCCGAGACCAACTTCTTCCGCCAACGGCTCACCAGCCAGCGCCGGGAGGCGCTGATCGCAGCCACCCATGACAAGCGCCCCGGCCGGCCCGACGACATCGCTGAGACCGCGTACTTCCTCGCGTCGCCAGGCGCCAGGCACATCACCGGGCAGACCATCCACGTCAACGGCGGTGCGTTCACCACCCGCTGAGGATCTCCGGGCGCGCCCGTGCGCCGCGGCCGGATCAGCCCGGCCGCGGAGCGCAGTTCTTGGCGGGCCAGGTCTTGCTGCTGGCGGCTACCGCGATCGCCCAGGGGGCAATCTGCTTGCCGTCGGCGGTGATCCCCGATCCCGTGTTGGAGTACCAGTCGCCGAAGCGCAGGTTGCCGGTGACCTTGCCGTCGTGCAGCCCGGACCGCGCTCCTTGCCAGCCCGGACCACGCGAGTGTAAGAATGTAATCGTCTTGCCGATGCGAGGGGTGCGCTGCGCGATGCGGGCCGCCTGGGATGCTCGGGAGAGCCGGGGGCCGTCAGGCGCCATGCACCCGCCGCCGACGGCGGGCGCGCCGGGCCCGACCACGACCTAAGGACAGCCATGACCAACGCTGAGCACGCGGCGGGCGGCGACCACGTCGGCGGCCGCGGGCGGCTGGCGCAGCTGATCGCCACGCGCGGAGGCACCGCGGCGCCCGAGGCGCCGTTCGTGATCGAGCACCGGGAAGCGCTGATCTACATGCTCTGCGAGGCGGCCGAGCTCGAGCACGGAATCATGTGCCAGTACCTGTTCGCGGCCTTCTCGCTCAAGCAGGCCACCGGCGAGGGGCTGACCGAGCCCGAGGCGGCGTCCGCGAACCGCTGGCGCAAGCAGGTCCTGCATGTTGCCACGCAGGAGATGCTGCACCTCGCACTGGTGCAGAACCTGCTCACGGCGATAGGCGGCCCGCCACACCTGATCCGGCCGAACCTGCCGCAGCCCGCCGACCACTACCCGGCCGGGGTGCAGCTGGCGCTGCTGCCGTTCGGCGAGCGCGCGCTGTCCCATTTCATGTTCCTGGAGCGGCCCGAAGGCATGGACCTGGCCGATGCCGACGGGCTGGCGGCCGTCGGCCGGGCCGAGCCGCTAATGAGCGAGGGCGACATCGTCCCCCGGTCGCAGGACTTCGCCACGGTCGGCCACCTGTACCGGTCCATCGAGACCGGGTTTACGCACCTGACCGAGAAATTCGGGCAGGACTGGCTGTTCGTCGGGCCGCCGCGGGCACAGGCCACGGCCGAGCACTTCCGCTGGCCGGAGCTGGTCGCGGTCACCGACCTGGCCTCGGCCCAGCTTGCCATCGACACGATCCTGGAACAGGGCGAGGGCCCGCGCGGCGAGTGGCGCAACGCCCACTTCGGTCAGTTCGTGGAGATCCTCGACGAGTACCAGCAGATGCGCGAGGCCAGCCCGGGTTTCGACCCGGTCCGGCCGGTGATCGCGGCCAACGTCCGCCCGCCGCAGCGCGACGTCGAGGTCCCGCTGATCACCGATCCGGTGACCGCCCGCGTCGCCGACCTGTTCAACGTCGGCTACGAGATCCTGCTGCAGGTCTTCGAGCGGTATTTCACGCACACCGAGGAAACGGACGCGCAGCTGAAGGTGCTGGCCGATGCGACCATCCAGCTGATGGTCGCGGTGCTGCAGCCGCTCGCGGACGTGATCACGACGCTGCCGGCCGGCCCCGGCCACGAGGGGAAGACCGCGGGCCCGAGTTTCGAGCTGTTCTACGAGAGCGACTACCTGCTCCCGCACCGCGAGGCGGCCTGGACGCTGCTGACCGAGCGGCTGGACGGCGCGGCGTCGTTCTGCGGCGCCGTCGGCGGCGATTGCAGCCCGGCCGTGGCCGGGCGACTCGCGCCGGTCAGGGCCGCGCTGGCGGGGATCGCGCGGTCCCTTGGCGAGCACCTGCCCGCCGGGCGCTCGCACGCCGGCCAGGCCGGGCTCGACCCGGCCGTGCTCGCGGCGGCGCTGGCCCGCGCCGACGACCTGGCCCGCCAGGCCGGGGTGACCGGCGAGGCGGGGGTGACCGGTGCCGCGGGCGGGACCCCGGGAGAGGGCGATGACGAGCTGGCGGCCGGGATGATCGCGGTCGCCCGCGCCGCGTACGACGCGGTGACCGCGGCCGCCGCGGCGCAGCCGGGCCCCACAGGCGCGGGCGGCGGCGCGGGGCGCCCGGACCTCGCCGTGCCGCGGCTTGTGGACAGCGTGCTGCGACCGCTGGCGGACGCGCTGCGTGCGCCGGCTACCGGCGGTCGGCTCCCCAGCGGCCTGCTCCCCGGCGAGAACGCCCAGACCAGCGAGAATGCCGCCCAGACCGGAGACGAGGCGGCCCAGATCGGGGACGGGCCGGCGCACGCCGATTCCGGCCAGGCGCCGGCGCAACTGGTCTGGCAGGCGGCCAGGGCCGCGACCACACTGCGAGCACGGGCCGGCCGGGCCGGCGTCGCCGTACCCGAACTCGCCGAGGCGACGGCCGCGCTGCAGGGCCTGGCGCTGGAGCTCGCCCCGCCGCAGGAGCGGGACGGCCGGCGGGCCGAGCTGTGGCGGCTGCAGGGCAACTTGCCCGCCGGGATCCAGGCGGCCCGCAACGGGCCGTACCTGGTGACGAACGTGGCCTGGCTGCGCAACGATCTGGGCGAACAGATCCCGGTCCCGCCCCAGGTCGCGCTGTGCCGCTGCGGGGAGTCGGCGGTCAAGCCGTTCTGCGACGGGAGCCACGCCGGCAACGGGTTCACCGACGCGAAGGACCCCAAGCGCGTGCCCGACCGGCTCGACACCTATCCCGGCCTGCGGGTTACGGTCCGGGACAACCGCGGCACCTGCCAGCACTCGGGCCTGTGCACCGACCGCCTTGCCACGGTGTTCCGTGCCGGGCAGGAGCCGTTCGTGGCGCCGAGCGGAGCCCGGATGGACGAGATCATCTCGGCCGTGCGCGACTGCCCGTCCGGCGCGCTCGGCCTGGCGCTCGACGGCCGGGACGAGCGCGAGCTCACCGACTGGGGCTACGGGCGCGAGCCCGCGATCGAGGTCACCAGGGACGGCCCGTACCGCATCACCGGCGGGATCTCCCTGCAGGACCCGGCCGGGACCGACGCCGCGCGCAACGCCGGCGCGTCGCGGGAACACTACGCGCTCTGCCGCTGCGGGCACTCGCAAAACAAGCCGTTCTGCAGCGGCATGCACTGGTACGTGGGGTTCCGCGATCCGGTGCCGGACCCGGAGCGCGAACCGACGCTGTTCGAGTGGGCCGGCGGGCTGCCGGCGCTCACCCGGATGACCCGCGTGCTGTTCGAAATGTATGTGCCCGGCGACGCGCTGCTGGCCCCGGTGTTCGCGGACCTGCCGCCGGGTCACCCGGAGCGGGTCGCGGCCTGGCTGGGCGAGGTGTTCGGGGGCCCGGCCGCCGACGACGGGTGCCCGCCTCGCGGCGTGGACCTGACCGAGCGGCAGCGGGCGCGCTGGGTCACCCGGTTCGCCCTGGCCGCCCAGGCGGCGGGCCTGCCGGACGACGCCGAGTTCCGGGCCGCGCTCGGCTCGTTCATCGAGTGGGAGTCCCGGGCCGGCCAGCGGGCCGGGGCGCCCGCGCCGCGCTGGGACTGGGGCCCGGCCGGCGCGCCGGCCGTAAAGATCGCGCTACCCGGCGACGAAGCGGGCCAGCCGGAGGCGACCCTGCCGGCGGCGGGGCAGCCGGTCGGCTTCGCCGCCCACATCAAGCCGCTGTTCCGCGCGCGGGACCGGGACTCGATGACGTTCGCGTTCGACCTGTGGTCCTACGAGGACGTAAAGGCCCACGCCTCCGGCATCCTGGAACGGCTCCGCGACGGGTCCATGCCCTGCGACGGCGCCTGGCCCGGGGAACGGGTCGAGGTGTTCGAGCGCTGGACCGCGACGCAGATGCGCCCCTGACCGGCCGCCCCGGTCAGGGCGAGCCTGGCGCCCGGGGCGCGATAACTGCCTGGGTCTGCGTGGTCTGGCCGACCGGCCGGTCCTGGTCATCGGTCAGGTCGGTGCGCACCACGATGAACGAGCGGCCCGCGTGCAGCGGCCGTGCGGTGGCGTGCAGCGCCCCGTCGCGCAGGGCGCGGAAGAAGTTCGTCGCGGAGCCGACGGTGGCGGTCCCGGCGCCCGGCGGCAGGTTGAGGAACGCGCAGAGGGCGCCGACGTTGTCGGCCAGCGACATCAGCGCCCCGCCGTTCATCACCCCGCCGGTGGTGCACAGCCCCGGCGACCAGGCCAGGCTGCCGCGGACCAGGTCCGGCGTGGCGTCGTCCAGGGTCATGCCGAGCGTGGCCGCGTAAGGGATCATGGCCAGCAGCTCGGCCGGGGAGGGGGCGGCGGGTTCGGGCGTGGTCATGCCCCCATCATGCCGGGCGGCCGGGGCGGGTCCGGGCGGCGCGGGGTCAGCGCTGCCGCTCGTCCTTGCGCGGCAGCTCGTCGGCGTGACGCAGCACGACCCGCCACGCCCCGTCTTCCCTGCGGTAGGCCTGAGTGCACCGCAGCGTCCTGGGCCGCGGGCCGTCCTCGAGGTGGCGCGTCATGTGCTCCAGGTCCACGGTGTAGGCAAGATCCCCGTCGACCACGGTCACGACGTTCTCCGCCGTCCGGTCCGTCGACTTGATGCCCTGGGAGGCCCAGTCCAGCCGGGCGCTCACCTGATCCCAGCCCCGCTCGTAACCGCCGAACGCGCCCATGATCACCACGTCATCCGCGTGGGACCACAGCGCCTTGAAGGGCTCAGGCCTCCCTTCGACCAGTTCACCGAGGGCGGCCTGGCAGGAGGCGACGAATGCGTTCCATTCACCGTCCATGAGTACCGGATGCTAGCGCGAGAGGTTCATGAAGCCGGGCACGCGAAGCTAGCGTATTTTGACTGCTGCAGATAGGTGCGGCGAACGGAGACCAGTGAGCGTCGTCCCGTCGGCGGACGAGCGGTCTGCGGTCACCGATCAGCCACCGCTCCCCCGCCGGATCAGGGCACAGGGCTTGATCTTGTGCTGCTACCTGGCCGGCGCGGTCGCGGTGACCTGGCGGCTGTGGGTCGACCCGGCCGGGCGCATGCAGGTCGGCGACCTCCAGGACGTCAACCTGGTCGCCTGGTTCCTGCACTACTCGGCCGCGGCGATCTCGCACGGGCACCTGCCCGCGCTGTTCACGCGGGTGCTCGACTGGCCACGCGGCGTGAACATGATGTGGAACGCGGCCTGCCTGCTGCCCGGGATCCTGCTGACCCCGGTGACGCTGCTGGCCGGCGCGCAGGTCAGCCTCACGGTGATGCTGACGCTCAGCATCGCGGGCTCGGCGGCCAGCCTGATGTGGGTGCTGCGGCGATGGGGGGCCAGCCTGACCGCTGCCGCCCTGGGCGGCGCCGTGTACGGGTTCTCCCCGGCCATGCTGAACTCCGGCACCGGTCACTACCAGCTGGTCCTCGCGGTGCTGCCGCCGCTGATCATCGATCGCGGGCTGCGGATCGTCACCGGGCGCGGCCGCCCGGCACGCGAGGGCGTCTGGCTCGGCCTGCTGACCGCCGCGCAGCTGTTCACCGGCGAGGAGATGCTGATCTACACGGCCGCGGCCGGCCTGCTGCTGATCGCGGTGACCGCGCTCGGCCATCCACGCTCGGTGCCCGGCCGGGTCCGTGACAGCGCGGTGGGCCTGGCCACCGGGGCCGCGGTCGCGCTGGTGATCTGCGGGTACCCGCTGTGGGTCCAGTTCCGCGGCCCGCTGCGCGAGCACAGCACCCTGTACAGCGTGTGGTCCGGCAACCTGGCCTTCTTCGTCGACCCGTCCGGCAGCCTGCTGTTTCACTCGCCGTCGAGCGCGGCGGTGGTTGCGAACTTCCCCCTGGGCCTGCCGGAAGAGCTGTCCTACCTCGGCTGGCCGCTGATCATCGTGCTCGTCGCGGCCGCCGCCTGCTTCTGGCGGGACGCGAGGGTGCGCGCCGCCGCGGTGACGTGCGCGGTGCTCGAGCTGTGCAATCTCGGCAGCGGCGCCCTGACCGTCCGCGGGTTCCGGTTGTCCGGGTCATTCCTGCCGTTCCACTGGCTGCAGGGACTGCCGATGATGGCTCAGGTGCTGCCGGACCGGTTCTGCATCCTCGGGGCGGGGGCTGCCGGGGCGGTGCTCGCGTTCTCGCTCGACCGGGCCCGCGCCGCCGTGCCGCGGACCTCGCGCTGGCAAGCCGTGCCCGCGGCGGTCGCGGCGGCGGCGGTGCTGCCGCTGATCCCGCTGCCGTACGCGACGACCCCGGTGCCGCCGGTCCCGGCCGGGTGGCAGGCGTCGTTCGCCAGGCTCCGGCTGGCGCCCGACGCGCCCGTTCTCATCGTGCCGGTCACGGTGATTGGCCACAGTGACATCATGCGGTGGGAGGCGGACACGGGCGAGCCCGGCTCGATGGTCGGCGGCTACTTCCAGGGGCCGAGCCCCACCGGGCAGGCCGTGTTCAGCCTCGGCTCGATGCAGCCCGCGGCCAACTTCCTGAACAGGCTCTGGGCCGGGAAGGGGCGTGTCCGGGCCGGGTCCCTGACCATGGTGCGCGCGGCCCTGGCCTACTGGCGGCCCGCCGCGATCATCGCGATCACCAGGCTGGGCTCGCCGCTGGAGCGGTTCCTTGCCGAGGTCGCGGGGCCGCCGGCGTTTCGCGCCGGCCAGGTGGTCGCGTGGCGCCGGTAGCGCGGGCCCGGCCGTGAGCCTCACCAAGCCGACCGCCGAGACAGAGCCCGACGCCGGGAGCCCGGCGGGCGGCGCCGGCCCAGGCCTGCCCTGGCTCGTGCTGTCCGGCTACCTGCTCGCCGCGGTGGTGCTGACCTGGCGGCTGTGGGCCGACCCCGGGTCTCGCGCGCCGGCCGGCAACCCGCACGACGTCGACCTGTGTGCCTGGTACCTGCGCTACGCGGCCACGGCTATCAGCCACGGCAGGCTTCCCGCGCTGATCACGACGAGCCTGAACGCGCCGCAGGGCGTGAGCCTGATGTGGAACATTTCGCTGCTGCTGCCGGGCGTGCTGCTGACCCCGGTAACGCTGCTGGCGGGCCCGCAGGTCAGCCTGACCGTGATGCTCACGCTGGGCCTGGCCGGGTCGGCGGCCAGCCTGATGTGGGTGCTGCGCCGGTGGGGAGCGAGCCTCGGCGCGGCGGCCCTTGGCGGCGCGGTGTACGGGTTTTCCCCGGCCCTGATCAACTCCGGCATCGGCCACTACCACCTGGTGTTCGCGGTCCTCCCGCCGCTGATCATCGACCGGGCGCTGCGGATCGCCACCGGCCGCGGCCGCCCCGTCCGCGACGGGGCCTGGCTCGGCCTGCTGGTGGCCGCGCAGGTGTTCATCTCCGAGGAACTGCTGGTGGACACCGTCCTGGCCGGCCTGCTGCTGGGGGCGGTGGTTGCGCTCGGCCGTCCCCGGGCGGTGGCGGGCCGGGCCCGTGACACGCTGGCCGGCCTGGCCATGGGGGCGGTGGTCGCGCTGGTGATCAGCGGGTACCCGCTGTGGGTCCAGTTCCGCGGGCCGCTGCGGGAACACAGCGTCCTGATGGGTCAGTGGTACGGCATCCCGGCCTTCTTCGTGGACCCGGCCGGAACCGAGCTCTTTCACACCGCGGGCGGGGCGGCCGCCGCCGCCGGCTTCCACCTGGGCCTGCCGGAGGTCCTCGGCTACGTGGGCTGGCCGCTGCTGGTCGTCCTGGTGGCCGCCGCGGTCCGCTTCTGGCGCGACCCGCGGGTCCGGGCCGCGGCGGTGACCTGGGTGGTGCTGGAGCTGTGCAGCCTGGGCGGCGGCGGCCAGCACGTCTTCCCCCCGGAGCAGCTGATGCCCTGGCACTGGCTTGAGGGCCTGCCGGTCCTGGCCCAGGTGCTGCCCGACCGGCTCGCGATCCTGGCCGACGGCGCCGCCGCCGCGGTGCTGGCCTTCTCGCTGGACCTGGCGCGCTCGTCGGCCGCCGGGCGGGCCGGCCGGGAACGGCCCTGGCTGCGCGGGCTGCCGGTCGCGGTCGCGGTGCTCGCGGTCCTGCCGCTGATCCCGGTCCCGTACCAGGCCGCGCCGGTCACGCCGGTCCCGGCCGGCTGGCAAGCCGCCTTCGCCCGGCTGCGGCTCGCCCCGGACGCCAGGGTCCTGGTCGTCCCCGTCGGGAACGTGGGCCACACCCAGGCCATGCGCTGGCAGGCCGAGACGGGAGAGCCGGCCTCGATGATCGGCGGCTACTTCATCGGGCCCGGCCCGTCCGGCCAGTCGATGTTCGACCCCGGCCCGGCCCGGCTGGCCGGCAAGTACGTCGACTGGGTCTGGAGCGGGCGCCGGCGCGCGGACGCGTCGTCGCTGGCCCATATCCGCCCCGCGCTCAGGTACTGGCGCCCGGCCGCGGTGGTCGCCGTCACCACCCCGGGCTCCGGGATCGGCCGCGTGCTGACCACGCTCTTCGGCCGGCCCTCCTTCCGGGTCGGCCAGGTTCTCGCCTGGCGGCTGTGACCGAGCGGCGTCGGCCCGCCGGCGCGGCCCGTCGGTGGCGGCCCGCCTGGCACGCGACGGGCCGCCACCTGGGGGAACCATCCCGGCTTTAGCCGATCGCCCCGCGGACTATGCGCGCGAGGGCTTGCTGGCCCGGGGCCAGCGGCTGCGCGCCGTACACGAGGGGCGATTGCCCGATCGGGTACAGCCACGAATCGGCCGTGCACTCCTCGTGTCCCCGGAACGCATTGAACGCGGGCACATAGGTGACCCCGGTCTGCAGCGTTGCATTCAATATCACGGCGTTGACGTTTTCGGACAGCTCGTCGTGGCGGAGACGGGCGCGCGCGTAGAAGCCGGACAGCGACTTTAACCTTTGAATGGGCCCGGGACGGCTCGCCTATCGGGCGCGGCGCGGATCGAGCAGTTCCGCCAGGTGCAGCGCGGGCCATCCGGCCAGCTGGGCCGCCTGGGTGCGGCAGGAGAACCCGTCGGCCAGCAGCAACGTCCCGTCCGGCGCGTCCCGCAGCGCCGGGAGCAGTGCCTGCCCGGCCACGGCCACCGACACCTCGTAGTGACCCCGCTCCATGCCGAAGTTGCCCGCCAGCCCGCAGCACCCGGCCAGCGCCTCGGCCTGCGCCCCGGCCGCCCGCAGGACCGCCAGGTCGGCGTGGTAGCCCATGACCGCGTGCTGGTGGCAGTGCGGCTGAGCGATGACCCGCCGTCCCGCGAGCCGTCCCGCGAGCCGTCCGGCGAGCCAGGACAGGCCCGGTTCCGCTTCGCCGGACGCGGCTCCGGTCCCCAGCAGCGTCTCGGCCAGCGTCCTGGTCGCCGCGGCCACGGCCCGGGCCCGCGGGTCGCCGTCGAGCAGGTCGGCGAGGTCACCGCGCAGCACCGCCGTGCAGGAGGGCTCGAGGCCGACGATCGTCACGCCCTGCTCGGCGTATCCGGCCAGGCCGGCCACGGTCGCCCGCAGCCGGCGTCGCGCGCCCTCGAGCTGCCCGGTGGAGATCCAGGTCAGGCCGCAGCACAGGGAACGCTCCGGCACGATGACCTCGAAGCCGGCCTCGGCGAGCACGGCGGCGGCGGCCGGCGCTACCTGCGGCGAGAACGCCCGGGTGAAGGTGTCGGCCCACAGCACGGCGCGGCCGCGGGACGGGCCGGGCGCGGCGGCGGAGGCGGAGGCGGAGGCCGACGCGGCGGACGCGGAGGCGGCGCGGCGCAGCCGGGCGGGCGTAGCCGGGCGCCGCGCGAGTTCCGGCAGCGGCCGCCGCGGATCGATGCCGGCCAGGCGCCGCGCCATCGCCGCCACCGGCCGGGCCCGCAGGGCGGCGCGCGCCAGGCCCGGCGCAACGGCGGCCAGCCGGGTCCAGCGCGGCAGCCAGCCCAGCGCGTAGTGGCTGCGCGGGCGCAGCCGGCCGCGGTAGGCCTGGTGCAGCACCTGCGATTTGTAGGTGGCCATGTCCACCGCGACCGGGCAGTCGCGGGAGCAGGCCTTGCAGGACAGGCACAGGTCGAGCGCCTCGTGCACCTCGGGCGACCGCCAGCCGCCGGTGAAGAGGGAAGGCGAGGCGGGTGGGGAGCCGTTCGCCAGCTCCTGCAGTACCCGGGCCCGGCCCCTGGTGGAGTCCTTCTCGTCCCCGGTGGCCAGGTACGACGGGCACATGAAGCCCCCGGCCTGCCCGTTGTCGGCCCGGCACTTGCCCATCCCGACGCACCGGTGCACCGCGCGGGACAGGTCGCCGCCGTCCGCGGTGAGCGCGAACCCGCCGGGCGCCCGCAGCGGGCGGGCCGCGGGCAGGCGAAGGTCGGCGTCGACCGGGCGGGGGTCGACGATGATCCCGGGGTTGAGCAGCCCGTCGGGGTCGAACAGGCCCTTGAACGCGGCGAAGGCCGCTATCGCGTCCCGCGAGTACATGATCGGCAGCAGCTCGCCGCGGGCGCGCCCGTCACCGTGCTCGCCGGACAGCGAGCCGCCGTAACCCGCGACCAGCTGGGCGGCCTCGGTCAGGAACGGCCGCAGCCGGCCCGGGTGGTCGGCCAGCGGCAGGTCGATCCGCACGTGCACGCAGCCGTCGCCGAAGTGGCCGTACAGCAGCCCGTCGAGCCGGTGGGCGTCCAGCAGCGCGGTGAACTCGCGCAGGTACGGCCCGAGCTTCCCTGGCGGAACCGCGGCGTCCTCCCAGCCCGGCCACGCCGGGGCGCCGGCCGCGGTGCGGCTGCCCAGCCCGGCCCCGTCCTCGCGGATCCGCCACAGCGTCGCCGCCTCCGGCCCGGCCGGGACGACCAGCGAGTCGACCGCGCCGGCGCAGGCGGCCAGCTTCCGCGCCGCGGCCAGGGCCTCGGCCTCGCTGGCCCCGCCGACCTCGGCGAACAGCCAGGCCGACCCCGCGGGCAGGGCCGGCACCGCGGCGTTGGCGCGGTGCGAGCGGACCACGTCGACCAGGCGGGCGTCGATGCCCTCCAGCGCCAGGACCTCCGGCCCGGTCAGGGCGGCCGCGTCGTCGGCGGCGGCCGGCATGTCCGGGTAGCCGAGCACGCAGAGCGCGGTGGCGGCCGGCAGCGGCACCAGCGCCAGCGTCGCGCCAAGCACGACGGCGCAGGTGCCCTCGGTGCCGACCAGTGCCCGCGCCAGGTCCCCGTTACGCTCCGGCAGCAGGTGCTCCAGCGAGTAGCCGGACACCTGGCGCCGGAACCGGCCGAGCTCGTGGCTCAGCGGCGCGACCCGCTCGGCCACGAACGCGTCGAGGCCGGCGACGGCGGCGGGGTGCCCGGGCCCGATCGCCAGCCGCCGCCCGGTGCCGTCCACCGCGTCCAGGCTCAGCACGTTGGCCGCGGTGGTGCCGTAGGCCATCGCGTGCGCGCCGCAGGAGTTGTTGCCGATCATCCCGCCGATCGTGCAACGGGAGTGGGTGGACGGGTCGGGCCCGAACCGCAGGCCGTGCGGTATCGCGGCGCGCTGCAGCTGGTCGAGGACCACGCCTGGCTGGACGACCGCGGTCCGGGCCGCGGGGTCGATGCCGGTGACCTGGTTGAGGTGCCGGCTCAGGTCGAGCAGCACGCCGGGGCCGACGGAGTTGCCCGCGATCGAGGTGCCGCCGCCCCGGGCGGTCAGCGGCACGCCCAGCTCGCGGCAGACGGCCACGACGGCCAGGACGTCATCGGCGGACCGGGGGAACACGACCGCCCGCGGCACCACCCGGTAGTTGGAGGCATCGGAGGAGTACTCGGCCCGCCGCCGCGGCGATACGTCCAGCGCCTGGCCGACCACCGCCCGCAGACGGCCGGCGAGCTCGGTGTCGGCGGCCGGCCCGGCAGGCGGGCTCGGCCGCGAGCCGCGCGCTGAACCCCAGCAGGACCGCTCCGGTCATGCCGTCGAGGGTACGCCGCACCTTCCGGCGCAGCAGCAGCTGCCTAGCCCGGTGCAGTCCCGTGGTGAGCGCGAGCAGGTAGGTCAGCGACAGCGCGGCGTGGCTCCACGCGAACGCCAGCAGCCAGCCGATCGATGCGTCACGCACGAGGAACTGCGGCAGCACCGCGAGGTAGAAGATCAGCACCTTGGGGTTGGTGATGTTGGAAAGGAATCCCTGCCGCCAGCCGCCGATGGCTGCCCCGGCGCCCGCCCCCTCGCCGCCGTCCAGCGGCGGGTGGTCGCCGCGGATCGCGGACCGGATCGCCTGGAAGCCGAGGAAGGCGAGGTAGGCCACGCCGGCCCACTTGATCGCCTGGAACACCGGCTGTGCCCGGATGATCAGCGCGGACAGGCCCGAGGCCGCCGCGCTGCCCTGGACGACGTTGGAGCTGGCCACCCCGAGCGCCGCCCACCTGCCCCGGCGCCGCCCCGCGGCCAGCGTGTTCTTGGTCACGACCGCGAAATCCGGGCCGGGTATCAGCACGAGCACCGTGGCGAAGGCCAGGAACTCGCCGTACGTGGACCAGGTCATCACCGGACATTCTATCGCGATCTAGCCCGGGCGCCCCGCACGCCGCCCCGGCTGAACTAGCCGGGCCGCTTTCCGTCGTTATGGGTGGATCCCGGGCCCCTCCCCAGTGACCGGGATTCACATCCATGCCCCTGGCACGGCCGGGCGCTAACAGCTGGCTCGGTCACCGAGAGCATGGAGCCGCGAACGAACCTCGTAAGGAGGAGGAGTAAACCTCGCAAAACGGAATAAATCGTGGAGGTGGCGGGGATCGAACCCGCGTCCTTCAGTACGTCACCAGGGCTTCTCCGGGCGCAGCCTGCTCGCTTATTTCTCAGCCCCGGCGGTCATGCAGGCCTGCCGCCGCACGGGCTCAGCCGCTGTTTGGTGTCCCGCCTAGTCCCGCGGCCGGGCCAGGCGGTGGATCCTCCTAGCTGATGCCAGACACCGGGCCGGAGGCGCTCCCGGGCTGACAGCCCCTAACTCGCGGTCAGGCCGCGAGGGCGAGGCTAGTGCG
>Ga0335073_10006973_pt1 | contig 15855 bp, 14 predicted proteins | sample Lox_Sample_22_FD_207093 | JGI IMG/M metagenome (GOLD analysis project Ga0335073, IMG submission 207093) | Soil microbial communities from Loxahatchee National Wildlife Refuge, Florida, United States - Lox_Sample_2.2 | ecosystem: Environmental > Terrestrial > Soil > Wetlands | place: USA... | reverse complement strand
AAAGAGACGGGGACACATTGTGGAGATGCGCTCGCGCTACCAGAGCGGCTCCGCGCCGGTGTTCATCCGGCTGAATCCGAGCGGGCTGATCGAAGCGGGCGCCGACCCGTACTATTTCCGCTCCGCACAGTCGTGGTAGGGCCGCTGTTCGAGGAGCCGGGAGGTTTCGACCGCCTGGCGCTGACAGCGAGACTGCGCAAACTGGCGGAGGAGCGGATCTATATCGGGGGAAGCTCGTGGAAGTACGAGGGGTGGCTGGGGCAGGTGTACAGCCGCGAGCGGTACCTGGCGCGCGGGAAATTTTCGCGGCGGCTGTTCGAAGCGGAATGCCTGCGCGAATACGCGGAGACTTTCCCCGCGGTTTGCGGCGATTTCGCCTTCTACCAGTTTCCGACACAAGAATTCTGGGACAGACTATTCGGGCAGACGCCCGCCGCGTTCCGGTTCGCTTTCAAAGTGCCGGAACAGATCACGTGCAAAACGTTTCCGGCGCATGCGCGCTATGGTCCGCAGGCGGGAAAAGTGAACGACACGTTCCTGGATGCGGGGATGTTCAAGGATATGTTTCTGCGGCCGCTGTGGCCGCACCGGGAGAAGACGGCGCTGCTGATTTTCGAATTCGGGGCGTTCGGCGCCAAGAGCTTCGTGGGAGTCCATGAATTTCTGGACCGGCTGGACCCGTTTTTGCGCGCGCTGCCGCCGCATTTCCGGTACGCGGTGGAGATCCGGAACCCGGAATTTTTGCAGAAGGACTATTTCTCGTGCCTGCGCAGCCACGGGGTAGCGCACGTGTACAACGCCTGGTCGCGGATGCCGGAATTGCGGCAGCAGATCGCGATACCGGATTCGGCGACGGCGGATTTCCTGGTTTCGCGTGCGCTGCTCCGGCACGGACGGGTATACGAGCAGGCGGTGGAGGCATTCGCACCGTATGCGGAGATCAAAGATCCGAACCCGGCGGCACGCGATTCCATGCGGATTCTGATCGGACGGGCACGAGAGAACAAACAGATGCTGTTTCTGTTTGTGAATAACCGGCTGGAAGGCAACGCGCCCTTGACGATTCTGGCGGTGACGGAACCGTAGGGATGCGGGCGGCGGAAGCCTCCTGCCGGCGCGTCCATGTGCGATTGTCAGTTAGAATGAACAGCGTGGCGGAATGGTGAAACCGGTAGACACAGCGGCCTTAAAAGCCGCTCCCTGGCAACGGGGGTGTGGGTTCGAGTCCCACTTCCGCCACCAACGCCCATCCCGTTGAGTGCGCGGAACTTCCCGTTCAGGTTTTTTCGCGTGCCATATACGTGCCAAAAGGTCGCTGATGCGCGCTTGACGCCCCGCGCTCCACTTGGCATAGTACTTGTGGACGATAGCCACGGAATCGCCCAGAATATCGGCCGCCTCTTCCTCAGTTCCGCCCATCTCGAGAATCTCGGTCGCAAGCGTGTGGCGGAAGCGATGTGAGCAGGCACTTGAAACACCCGAGGCTTTGAAAACTACGCCCAGAGTCCGGGTCACATCACTGATCGCCGCCTTGCGTGTTCCATGACCACTCCAGAAGAAAAACGGGCAGTCCGGGCTATCTGCTCCGCGGGGCACCGGGAGAACGTCGAGCGCGGCTTGGAGGTCATGATGGACCGGCAATTTTACTGGCTTGCCGTTCTTCGTGGTTCGCAGGAAGATCTCACCACTACGGATTCGGCACTTTTCGAGCAGCGCCACGTCCGAAATCCGGAGCGCCGTGTATCGCAGCAAAAGCACAATGGCGCGCGCGCGAAGCCGTTCATACGTGTTCCGCCCGATCGCATCACAAGCCGCTATGATCCTGGCAACTTCATTCGGTTCGTAAGGTTCCCTGGGCGCCGGTTCTAGATTTTTCGGCATCGGCACTTTTTGAGCCCAGCTCCGGACGATCCATTCGTTATCAAGACAAAAGCGAAAGAAATGCCGAATGATTTCCAGCTCTTTCGTCCAGGTCCGCGGGCTTACACCCCGCGCGCCACGGAAGGTTATCAAATGCTCCAATTCGATTTCGTGAATGGCCTTCAGCCCGCGGGCCGCAACAAAATCACCAAAGACCCGAAGCACCATGCGCCTGCTACGTCGAGTTCCGTCCGAGATGTCCTGGTAGGCATCATGGTATGCCGCGATTGCGCGTGAGATCTCGCGGGTATGCTTCACACACCGGCCGCGCTCCACCAACTCAGTACAGCCCGGTTGTAAGCACGGCCGCAGTCCGTAGCTGGGATCTTCGATTCTTCCGAGGTTCCGCATCGCGCGAGCCCAATCACGGGTGTCCAGGCTCTTGCGAACACGCTTTCCATCGACCTCTCCATCGCACCAGATCGGGCAAGAACACTTCGTGTATTGCCGGCCTTTGTTCTTGCCCTCGCCGCGGTGTGGGCAGGCCTTCAGGTGGCGGCGCCAGAGGCTCAGCACGTTGAAATCTCCTCTGGCGTTGTTGGGGAGACGTGATGCTCGATAATGTCCATAGGCCATTCGCCGCTCCTGTCGGCGTTTGGTTCAGGGCCGGTTCGAAGTTCCCGCTTCGAGTCGGCCCGCTCCAATGAAAGCGTACTTCCGTTCCGCTCCCCAATGCAACACCGTTTCACTTCGTCCGCTCCTCGTAGACCCGCATCGCAAGCGAAAAGGGAATCCTGATTTCGACACGCCTCCGCCGGCCACTGCGTTTCGGCTCGCCGCATTTCAGCACGCCGGGCCGGTCCTGGAACCAACGAAGGACAGTAGACTCGCTGATGCCCCACAGCTCCGCATAGAATTTTGGGGAGTAGTGCTGCTCGATGCGAACCGGTTCCGGTCCTTGCATTTTCCATCTCCCTCAATATCGGCGTCGTTTTGCGCGCCGGGCCTGCTCGGCCGGCCTCATTTCCTCTCCCCAGATCCCCTCCGCAGCCATGCGGCGGGCTTCTTTCTCCATGGCTCCGATCAAGGCGGTGCGCCGCGGGCCATCGATGGGAGTGCCCGTTGCCCCTTGACTGTCCAGCCAGGCGTGAAGCCGCCCGCTTCCGTCATCGATCATGGAGTAGCCGTCCCATTGGCCGTCCACGATCCACGGCCGCATCCCCAACCTAAGAATCAGCTCGCGAATTTTGGGGCGATCTCTTCCAGACACGTTATCCTCCTCGTTTCAAATTAGGGTTCCGACAGGAACAACCCTTCCGGCGGTTCAGCCGGTTTTCTCTATTGTTTTTTATTTGCGATCATCAGAGAGAAATGGAGATAAGAGTAGGGAAAACCGCCGGAACCAGCTGAACTGCCCGCAGCGGGTAACCCCTGCGGCCTCACGCGCCTCGGCTTAGGGCATCGCCATGAAGTTCCAGCTAATGCCACGGTAAGCTTCCACCTTCCTCCCGCCCACAGTCATCTGGCAATCGCTCACGGAGGGCCGCGCTTTGCGTAGCGCACGGCCAAAGAGGCTGTGTCGGTCATCGGCGGCCGTCTCTCGGCGGAGCAGGCCTTTCGATATGCATCGATGACTTCCCGCTTTGGAATCTCTCTGTTCGGGTCGTCCACGAGATATTGGTCCAGCCAGACGAGAAAAGGATCACTGACCGACCTGAATTCATGAAAAGCGGCCTCCATACTGGCACTTACCGTGAAGCCCCGCGAGCGCAGCTTCGGCAAGGCGTCCAGCGCGAGATTCAACAGCCCGCTCAAGGCCTCCGGTGCGGCAAGTTTTGCGTCCAGTACGGCCCGTGGCAGTGTGGCGGCAGATCCAGGATCAAACGTCTTCTCGAATGGCACGATCAGCCACCGCCGGGCAAACGCGTGCGTGGGATCATCGCTCGCGGGTAGCTGGTTGGCGGAGTAGATCAATTTTGCGTGCGGCCGGAATTCGAAGGCATTCCTATACTTGTGCTCCCCCTGGATCAGATCTCCGCCTGTGAGCGCCTTGAACATCGCCGTGGAGGCCAGCTTATGGCCGGGAAGATCAGGGCAGATATTGGTGAGTTTGCCCAAGAGGCGAGCGGCTGCGAACCGATGAGTCTCCAGCTCGTGAAGGCTAATCGCGCAGACGTTTCGGCCGCCCAGAAACGCCCTCAGGCCCGCGAGAAATGCGGATTTGCCGTTGCTTCCCTCCCGGTCAGCGCGATCGCTTTCTGGATTGAAGTTTCTGGCGTCATCGTCCAGGCGGCGATCTGCCCAAGGATTTCCTGGGTATCTTTGGGTAAAGTCTCTCGTGCGAACTCCAACCAGACCGCGGCATCCGCCGCGGGGTCGTACCGCACTGGAAGCTGGACAGCAGTCAAATGATCCTCAGAGTGGGGGAGCAACGTGCGCGTGTTCACATCAAAGAGACCGTTTTCCAGGTTCACGATATCGATGGGCGGCGAGGGCCACAGGTCCCGATTGCCCGACAGGTGTACTGCGGGCTGTCTGGACGTTGGCGCCCGGAGGCCCGGTTGTGACTACTGCTGAGTTTTCGCAGCCGGCCGTGACACTCCCAAGATCAAGCGCGGGATGGCTGGAGAGCTGATCCGCGGAACTGGTCACCTTGCACGCTGTAAACTGAGCTTTGCTGCAAATGCGGCGAGTTGGCTAAGGGCGAACCATCGGGCGCGCTCCACCTGCCCGCCTGCGTCGCCTCCGCCCACGAACGCTCCCGCCGTCTCGTCCTTGGCCAGACGCGCGCAGAAGCATGCTTGCTGAGTTGCGTGGAATGATTGCCAGCGGAAACAGAGAAATGGGCTCACCTGCAAGCCGTGCACCAAAGCGAAAACGATTTAGCGCCGCATCTCGCCGAAAAATGGCTTTGGCGCAAAGAGCAAGGTGGGCACGAATCAGAGGGAAATCTAAGCCATCAACGCTCGCTCCGTAGAAACACCCAAACCGAAACGCAGATTGTCCGCGGCGGGCCGAAGGGCGATTCAAGAGGCACTGCGACGGCGTTGGGCGCTGAAGAGGGCTGAAACCCTCAGGGCGCAAGGATCAAAGAAACCTGGATCCAGCCGGAAAATGGCAGCAGAAGCAAGTGCGGCATAGGGGGCACTACCCGCCGAAGCTGCTCAACATTGGTTTGATACACTCGCCGACGGACATCAAGGCTTAAGGGCAGTGTTGGGCGGAGCTCAAGGCAGGGTGCCGAGCCGTCGCTAAGCCGGCGCCTATTGGGAAGTCACAACGGGGTCGATTGGCAGATGCTTACAGCGGCTCGAAACCCGGCTTTCGCCGCAGGAGGATCTGAAAGCTTGGCGCGTCGCCAATGTGCTGTACGAGCGACGCCAGTACCTCGCGCAAGCAGCGCGTCAGCCCGTCGAGGACACGCCTCCACAGCGCGGAAGCGGTTCCCACCTGTCGATCGCGGATACGTTGCGCCGCCGGCGAGAGCTGCTTGCTAGGCTACCCAACGAGCCGCCGCCTAATACCACCGAGGCCGGAACTGCTGCCGACCACAACGCCCGCGGGACTGACGTACCGTCCAACTCGATACGAAACGACCACGCCGGCCTTCCGGCATGGTCCGCCACGGGCAGCAGCGATTCGTCGGGATTGACGTGACTGCTGATGATCGGGCGCGGCCAGCGGCCATCCACGGAAGAGATCATTGTATTGTTCGACGCTGCCGCATACGCTAGTTCATGCCGCACTGGCTAGTCATCGGCTTGTTTGTTAGCATCGTTGCCGCTCTCGCTGTAATCGTACGGTGGGAATTCAAGCGCGTCGGCAATGCACCGTACGATGTAGCTGTGAAGCGCTATATCGACTCCCAAAACATCAGCCCTCGCTCGCATGTCCGAAAGGAGATCAAGCGTGGCCTCGATCGCTGGGATTGAGCGCAGGGGCTGAGGCGCAATCGCTGGCGATAAGAGCGAATATTGGTAGCCATCTCCGCGTGCCCACAGGGACCTCGCGTATCACCGTTAGGCGTGTGTGGAGCCGGTTCTCAATGGAATGAAAACAACGTTTTTGAGACGATCACACCGCAAACTGCCGCAAATGATGGTCAAGATGTTCGTACATTAGGATCGCCCACTCCTCCGGCGTCATCCTCCCAAAGAAACTGTGCGGATTCTTCGTACACCCCGCCGCCGCTCCAGCCGCAAACTTGTCAATCAATCCCGATAACCGCTCCCGTTCCTTGCCCAGGTCTCGTTCGCCCGCCACAATCAAGCTCTTCGCTGTCGGTGAATTCCTTCGTAGAAGGTCTTCGTTCCGTAACACCATCGGCTTCACCAGTCGCCCCATCAGACGTGCGGGTAGCGCTCCCTTTTCGGGCACGACTTCTCCCACCGCCCACTGCATGCTCACCGAGCAATGTGCCAGCATCTGCGCCGCCGTCATCTTGCCCCCGCGCCTCTCACTTTGCGGCTCCAATTCTCCCAGCCGGGCCTTTACGTGATTCGCCACCGTCGCATCGAACAGGTTCTTCATACTCACATGGCTCCCTTGAATGAGAATAACGAAGAACCCGTGTCGGAAGGGTCGCTCTTGCCGGGAGAGCCCGAACCACTACCGATATTGATACTTAACGCCGTTCTGAAGCTCTGATCTACGCCGCAGGCCAGGCCCGCTGAGGTCACCATTCTCGAGTGGGCGCCAATCATGAAACAATCGCGACAGCCCAATGCGAAAGTGTGCCTGAACAAGCACTGCGCAGCTTGATCGGGACGGGGGTATACTATCAACCGATCGGAATCCAGACCGGAATGGCGGGGGCGCCGGCTGGCCTCGGAATCTCTTCATGGAAAACCCGAGAGCCGCCCTTTCATTCCATAGCCTCAAGGAGAAGACATGGCCGAGACTGATCGCACCAAGTACTTGCGAATCGCGTTGCTGGTAGTAGGCGTGATTTTCATAGTTGGGATTTACCCGCTCACCATCATCTGGCCGTCCGGATGGTCGTGGCACACGGGCCAGTCAGATTACCTGCAGATGATTCTCGGCATTTACGCGACGCTGGGAGTGTTTCTGTTGCTTGCTTCGCGCAACCCACTCGCACACTTGAGCCTCATTTGGTTCACGGTGTGGTCCAGCGTTGTGCACGGCGGAATCATGGCAGTACAGTCTTTGGCGAACTCCGAGCACATGGGACACCTTTGGGGCGACGTCCTGGCGCTATTTGTTGTAGCGGCCGTGCTTGCGCTCCTGACGCCACGCGGTGCGGCAGCGAAGCCCGCCTAAGTGAGGGCCAGACAACCGACGCCCCACGCAGGGCAAGTTGATAGTATCCGGATGGCCGACGATGCGCTCGGCTCACCAGCATCTATGATTGAATGGGGGAACAAATCCTAATGATCAACGGCGCGCATGTCGTCATCTACAGCAAGGACGCGAAGACCGTGGCAAGCAGATCGGGACTGCAGCGTGTGGTGGTACTGCCGGCCCGTTCCGAAAGACGGGCGGCAGGTTCATCGACGGCGAGTGCGAGTGGTAGGGGGCCGGCGTGGCGGCGATTCTGATTCGGTGACCGTCGATCTGATTGGCCATCGCAAGCGCACTTCGTCCGGAGACAGTAAACAAAGTGTTGCGATTGGCGTCAATCGCAGCGCAGCGCCGCCATGGGGTCGACGCGGGCGGCGCGGCGTGCAGGCAGGTATCCGGCGGCAAGGGTAGATAACGCGAGCGCGAGGGCCGCGATGGCGAAAGCCTCGGGGTCAGTGGGGGTGACCCCGAATAAGAAGCTGGCGGCGAAGCGCGAAAGCCCCACGGCGGCGAGCGCGCCCACCAGGCAGCCCGGCACGAGAAGTAGCGCTGCCTCGCGGAGTACGAGCACGAGGATGTCGCGGCGGGTGGCGCCCACGGCCATACGCACGCCGATTTCGTTGGCGCGCCGCGACACCTGGAACGCGAGGATGCCGAAAATTCCCAGGCAGGCGACTATCAGCGCCAACAAGCCGAAGAATCCGCCGAGCGTGGCCATCATGCGTTCATTGAGGGTGGATTGGTCCACCTGATCTTCAAATGTCTGTGGATGAAAGGTACGCATCGCGGCGTCGATTTCCGGCATCGCACGCTCCATCAAGGGCGCAAGGCGCATGGGGTCGCCGCCCGAAACCCGAGCCATATACGTGTACGCCATAGGCTGCCACCTTCCCGGCTCGGCACTCTGCTGCTGCACCCATTCGATATACAACTCGCGCGAAACTCCCTTGCGCAGGTTCTGGTATTTCGTGTCTCGGGCGACTCCGATAATTTCGTACGTCACTTTGTTGCAGGTGACGTGTTTGCCGAGCGGGGGCTGGCCGGCCAATAGCTCGCGCACAAAGCTCTCGTTGACGATGGCGACGTGGTTCGCACTGCTCTCGTCACGTTCCTCGAATTCGCGGCCCAACAAGATTGGCGTGCCGGTCACGCGAAAATAGCTGGGTGCAATGGCGTTCATCAAGGCTGTGTTGTCCTCACCCGGACTAAAGGCATGGCCCTCCACCTGTACCTCGCGGCTCCACTCGCCACCGCCCAACGGGACCATGTTGGCGGCGCTCGCTGCCACTACTCCAGGTATGCGGTGCAACCGAGCCAGAATAGCGCTCTGAATCTCCCGGCTGCGGGTGGCGGGGAAGTGATGCTTCGATAGCAAATCCACCAGGAAAACGCCGCCTGTACTCATGCCGGTATCGACGCTGTAGAGTTTCACCAGAGAGCGGATAAACAGGTTAGCGCCGACCAGCAGCATCATCGAAATCGCCAGTTGCGCTACCACCAGAAGCCGCCCGAGCTGCCGATGGCCGCCGGCGCGCACTTGTTTGAGTGCGGGATTGACGCTCGCCGTTGCTGCGCCGAGCCCGGGAGCCAGACCGCCGAGCACGCACACCACCAGCGAGACCGCACCCGTGAAGGCGAAAATGCGCCAGTCCGGCGCGGCTTTCAGAGAGAGCGTATCGCCATTCGCCATCATCGTGATGAGCACGCGGCTAAACCATTGGGCCGCGCAGAATCCCGTCGCAGCTCCGCAGAGCGCGAGCAGAAGGCTTTCCGCCAGGAATTGCCGCACAAGGCGTCCATTGCCGGCACCAAGCGCCCGCCGTACCGAGATTTCGCGCTGCCGCGCGGTGACGCGCGCCAGCATCAGGCCGGAGAGATTGGCGCATGCCAGCAGGAGTACGAGCGCCACAATGCCCATGAGGATAGTGAGCGGCTTGATGAATTGCAGCCGCAGGCCGTTCATGCCGGCCGCGCCCGCGAGCGCCACGGCGCGCTGCTTGAGCACCTGCTGTCGCTGAAAGGGCACTGGAATCGTAGCGGCACGGTCGTGAAGCCAAGGCTCAAAAAGCGCGGTCACCTCAGCATTGGCTCGCTCAAGGGAGACGCCGGGCTTCAGCCGCGCCATCATTCCCAGAGAGTTGAGGCTCCAGTCGCTCCGCCATTTGCCATTCCCGTCATTCAGGGCATCCAGCATCGAGAGCGGCGCCGCGAAGGAATGTGTGCGCCCGCGCTCCGTCCCCTCGAACCCCTGGGGCTCCACTCCCACAATCGTCAACGTTGTGGTGGCGTAAGTGAGCGGAGTGCCGATCGCAGCCGGATCGAGTCCGAAGCGCCGGCGCCAATAATCGTAGGAGATGACCGCTACGGCCGTTGGCACCGCGTCGTCCTGTGGCGTCAGCAAACGGCCGGCCGCGGGCACGAGCCCGAGCACGGCATAATATTCGCCCGACACCGCGCTTCCATTGACGTCTTCATCATCGACGCCGTTAATGGTGATCTCGTGGCGGATCGGCATTTCGACGAACGCCCCGGTAATCGATGAGAGCCGGTCGTGAAAATACTGGAAGAGCGGATAGGAGACCGCGCAACTGCCGCAGTCCTCCCTCACGCGCGCAATCTGCACCACCTCGCCGGGGGCGCGCACCGCCGCCATCGGTCGCAGCATCACGGCATCGACCAGGCTGAAAATGGTGGTGTTGGCGCCGATTCCTAGCGCAAGCGTCAGCACCGCGCTGGCCAAAAAGCCCCGACTGCGGCGCAGCGTGCGCGCGGCGTAGATGAGATCCTGGCGGAGGTCGGCGAGCCAGCGCGGGTGGTGAATGTCGCGCATGTCTTCTTCGATTTGCGCCGGGCCGCCGAATTCGAGGAGCGCGCGGCGCCGCGCTTCTCGCGGATCGAGTCCCTGGGCGATGTAGTCCTGCGTCAGCCGGTCGACGTGATAGGCGATTTCGGGGTCCATTTTCACTCCGAGGTCTGCATTATCAGCTCGACGGCGCCAGCCAGGCGGCCCCAATTGGCGGCTTCCGCATCCAGTTGCTTCCGGCCGGCCCGTGTCAGCGTGTAGAATTTGGCCTCGCGGCCGGTTTCGGAAGCGCGCCAGTCGGCTTTCAGCCAGCCGCGTTTTTCTAGGCGATGCAGCGCGGGGTAGAGCGACCCCTGCTGCACCTGCAGCACTTCCTGTGAGATCTGCTGAATACGCTGTGCGATCCCGTACCCGTGGGCCGGCTCTAGCGCGACAATTTTGAGCACCAGCATGTCGAGCGTGCCTTGCAGAAGATCGGATTTCTCGGATGCCATGACAGTCTACATATACACTTTCATATGTAGAATGTCAAGGCATGCCCGGCCGGAAGTATTTGGCACACTAGCGTATTTTTTGATAGCGGCTTGATAGACCGGGCTATCGTGGATTGGCAGGTCACCCGGACGTGCAGTCCCCGACTCGTTGACTTGGCGCGGGGCACTGACGGTGCGGCTTCCATTTTGTAGTTCCCCTGCCCTGGGGCGATTGATTCCAAAGCAAACAAAACGCTTGAAGTCGATCCTGTTCTCTGCGACATTGTGGGCGGCAGGGAGCAAGCAATACGTGGCGCCGGGGCACCACGATCAAAACAATCTCCGCACTGAGCTAGGAGGCGTGTCGCTCGCCTCTGATGCTCAGTTCAGAATCCCCCACCTCCGAGATCCAGATGACCGTACCGCTCTAGTCGTGTGAGCAGGACCTACAGCCTGCCAGGGCTGCCTTGGTTAAGCCGGCAAGATCACGGAAAGCTGCGCCCGCCGTCACGAACGTCAGCAGGACGGACGCTTGATCTCACTGCCCCTTCGGCATTTCCGAGTAGTGGACGTGCACCAGCACCCATCCACCCCTCGCCTTACGATAGATCTGGGTTTCACGACCGTCAGTTTGCACGGTTGCACCGTCCTTCTTCTGCTTGGCGGTGAAGTGCCAGCTGAACTCGGACCACGCGGAATCTCCATAAACGTGAACCATGATGTCACGCGGCGTCAGCTTGCGCTCAGAAAACATCCCTCCCATTACTTCCGTAAAGGACCCCTTCACCTCCTCCCAACCGTGTGCCTCGCCGAGCGGGTGAATAAAGGTAACATCGGGCGAGTTATCCCAGACCCGCCCGGCCAATTTGACGTCGGCTGCGTCCACCGCGGCGGCGTAGTTTTTGATGAGGTGCTGGATTTGCTCGGCTTCCGTTAGGGCCGTTCCTGGGGCCAGCAAGGCAGGAGCACGATGAGCGCAAGGAGAGATTTCAAGTTCACGGGATGAAAATAGCACAGCTACGACGGCTCGTGCTCTCGAGACATCGGCGGACGAGCCCGACGGCAGATTCCGGCACCGTTGAACCGTTGGACCACCGCTCGGTTCCGCCGCATTTGTCCGGTACTCGTATTGAAGGGAGAACTCGGTATTAACCAAACGAGGACTGGCGGCGATTCTCCCGTCTTCCCGGGTTGGATTCTCGAAAAGAGATTGCGGATCGTCACTCCCACGCTGTACCTGCCTTTACAATGGGACGAGGAGAGGAGCACATGAGGGGCCAGCCGACCGCCGCCGCCAGCCACGGGTATACCGTCGTGGGCGCAGGCGCCATTGGGGGAACGCTTGCCTGTCACCTCGCGGTGGCCGGACACCACGTAACGCTGGTGGAGGCGGACCGCGCGCACGTCGAGCGGATCGCCGGGCATGGCCTGGTAATTGAGCGGGATGGCTCGGAGTCGGAAGCCGTGCGTTTCGCGGTATTCACGCCGGACAATTACCCCGGCACGCTGGGGCCGGTGCTGTTGGCGGTCAAGGCCCAGCATACGCCGGCGGCTGCCGCCTGGATCGCGAGCCGTTTAGAGGAGGACGGCTGGGTGGCGTCCATGCAGAACGGCCTCAATGAAGACGCAATTGCCGAGGCGGTGGGGCGGGCGCGGACCGTCGGCGCCTTTGTCAACTTGAACGCGGACGTGCTCCGTCCGGGTGTCATCCATGACGGCGGTCTGGGCGCGCTGGCGCTCGGGGAATTGGACGGCAGCGCGTCGCTGCGGGTGCGGCAACTGGCGTGTGATCTAGCACACTGGGGCAAGGCAATCGTGACGGCCAACATCCATGGCTTTCTGTGGTCGAAACTCGCCTATCTTGCGATGCTGACCGCGACCTCCCTTAGCAACCAGGAGATGGCGGAGTCGGTTAGACGCTACCGGGGCCTCATGAGCGATCTGGCCCGCGAAGTGTGCGCCGTGGCCGCTGCGCGAGGGATCGCGCTCGAACGCTTCGACGCCTTCGAGGCCGGTGCTTACACGCCATCGACATCCCGTGTGGATTCCGAGGCCGTCACCAAGGCACTCGCGGTCTGGATGGCCACGCTTGCCAAGAAGCACAGCGGCATCTGGCGCGACATCGTGGTCCGCAGGCGGCCGACGGAGGTGCCCGCGCTTTACGCGCCGGTCTTCCGGCTGGCGGGCGAGCAGGGCGTTCCCGTGCCGCTCCTGGCGCGGACGTTGAAGATGCTGGCCGAGGCGGAGCGCGGCGAGCGTGCGATTGCTGATGACAACCTGGACGAACTGGATGACCTCGCGGAGAGGACGGCGATAACCACCTACCGATGAGCGTGCCCCCCGCTAAGCCAATTCCGGAAATGGTCGCCGGCCATCCCGGTGCACGCACCGAAGCGAAAGCGGTTCTCATAAACCGCGCGATTCTCCGACGCGCCGTTCTTTCCTGCACGGTGGGGCAGGTTTTCGAGTTCTACGATTTTGTCATTTACGGATTCATGGCAGCCGCGCTCGCTCGCGCATTCTTTCCGGGCGGCGATTCACTCGCGGGGTTGCTGAAAACGTTCGCCACGTTCGCGGTGGGCTTTCTGGTGCGTCCGTTGGGCGCGATGATTGCCGGGTCATATGGCGACCGACACGGCCGCCGGCAGGCGCTGGTGCTGACCATCGTGATGATGGCGGTTTCCACCGGTGTCACCGGACTGCTTCCCGCTTACTCGACTATCGGGATCGCGGCGCCGGTGCTCCTCGTGCTTTGCCGCATGTTCCAGGGATTCTCCACCGGGGGACAATGGGGCGGCGCAGCCGCTTTCCTTGTGGAGTATGCACCGCCGGAGCGTCGCGGGCTGATCAGCAGCTTCCAGCAGGCCGGCATTGCCATTGGCATGCTTCTGGCCACCCTGACCGCCGCACTTCTCACCTATAGCTTGCCCGAGCATGCGTTCTTCGCCTGGGGGTGGCGGATCCCGTTTCTGCTGGGTTTCGTGCTAGGACCGGTGGGTCATTACCTGCGCAGCCGCGTAGGCGAAACCCCTGTGTTCACCAGTAGCTCCGCGGCGCGGGCCATGGCGCGGTCGCCGCTGCGTGAAATGATGGCCACGCAACTGGGCCCCAGCGCGGCGGCGTTTGGCTTCAGCACTGTGGTATGCGTAGTGTACTGGGTATTTCTGGTCTACGTGCCGACGTTCGCCGCCCAGGAATTGCGCCTCAGCGCTTCCGCGACCTTTTTTTCCACCACCCTAGCCTGCATGGTGTACCTGCTGCTGACGCCGGTGGTCGGAGCATGGTCCGACCGCGTGGGTCGCAAGCCGATGCTATATGCCGGCTCCGGCGGCGCCATCCTCTTCAGCTATCCGCTCTTCCGGCTCCTGGTTTCGCACCCCACCGTGACCGGCCTTGTCGTAACGCAAGCGCTGGCCGCGGCCGTCCTCTCCTTGCTTACGGGCGTGCTGTGCGCGGTGCTGGCGGAATCCTTTCCCACCAAGGTGCGTTACACCGCGCTGGCCATCAGCTACGGTTTCTCGGTGGCGATTTTCGGCGGTCTTGCGCCGCTTGTATCTGCCGCACTGTACCGCCTGACGGGATCTCCCGAAGCCCCGTCGTACTATGTGATCTTCGCCGGCGTCCTCAGTCTCATCGCGACGTTGTTTGTCCGGGAGGGAGCGCACCGTCCTCTCCCCGAATGAATTATTCTTCCTTCGGAAGGCCAGTCACATAGCGATCGGCTCCTCAAATGCGGAGCGGCATCGCGGACGTGCCTATCCCGGCGATGCTGGCGAAACTCTGGGGCTCGGCCGCCCTGGCCACCGCCCCAGCCTCGGAGCTTGATGCTGGCCATCGGCCGTGTTTGCGCCCAGACTCAGCAACCGACGGCGGTGACCAAGCCGAGCCTCAACCGGGCCGGCCGACCAAGTTCTTGCGGGTTTTCCGCGAGACGGCGCCGCGTAGGAAATTCGGAAGCTCGTTCTACCGGAAGTGATCCACCCGCATCAAGTCACTTCCGCCCTGATCCACCTGCGTGTAGAGCAGCCAGCGCTGGTCCGGAGACACCGTCAGATAAGAGATAGAAGGCTTCTTATCCGTCTTGACCAGCCGGCTGGCAGCGGCCGCGAAATCATAATATTGCAGGCTGGATTGCAACAAAAAGTAAATGCCCTCCGTGGTTGCCACATAGCTCCGTGCGTCCGTCGCATCCAGCACCTGAGTCTCCTCTCCGCCTGCCGTGGACATTCTCAGAAGCGGGGTAACCCCGTTCTCCAGCCGGGAATAGTAAAGCCATTCTCCATCCGGCGATTCCAGGGGATTGGATCCGCCGTTCCTCGTCACCTGGATGGGCTCGCCGCCGCCGGCCGGCGCCTTCCAGATCTGCATAGTCCGGCCGCTTCCGCGGTCCGAAGCAAAGTAGATCCATTTGCCGTCATGCGACCAGCTCGGCCTCACGTCGTTGGCTGCACCGGTGGTCACGCGCCGCGACCGGCCACCGTGCACGCTCACATCATAAATCTGGTAATGCCCCTCGTCGTTCGAATCGAAGACCAGGCGCTGGCCGTCCGCCGACCAGCGCGGGGTAGCGGATTCGCCCATGGTCACCGGCTGCCGGCATTTGGAGCCGTCCGCATCGCACACCCAGACCTCCATATTGCCGGAGAGGTTGGAATTGTACGTGATGCTCTTCCCATCAGGCGAATATTGGGGATTGCTGTCCGCGCGGGTGGAGGCGATCAACTGGGTGGGCGGCTCGCGCAAATCGGAGAGGTCCACGCGCCAGATATTCGTATCCGTGATGCCCTGACTGTAGACCAGCCGGTTCCCCTGCCGTGAAATCGCTGGAAAGGACCCGCCCTGGCCGACACCCAGACGGCGGGCCTCTCCCGCGCCCGAGGCCGCCAGCCGCCACAGAGCGAATGCGCCGCCGCGATTGGAAGAGAAGACGATTTCGCGGCTATCTGCCGTCCACGCCAATCCACGGATGGATCGGTTGTCGTTGGTGAGCCGGTTCGGTTCTCCCGTTGCGCGCAGATTTCCGCCGAGGGGCAGAACATAGACGTCGCTGGCCGCGTTGGCCATGTACCGGGCGAATGCCACCGACCGGCCATCCGGAGAGAATGCTGCACAATAATCGCCCATGCTGGCGGTGGGTAGGTCGGTGAGTTGCCGTTTCTCTCCGCTCTCCGCCGAAACCAGCCACAACACAACCGGCTTTTCCGCCGAATCCCTCCCCGCTGCCACCAGCCAGCGGCCATCCGGCAGCCAGTTTACGGCAGTTAAGCCTGAACGGACGGCATCTTGGTCGCCATAGCTGGCTTGCCATGCCAGGAGCTCCCGCTCCGGCCCTCCCCGTACGGGAATCAGCATCAGTTTCGCTTTTCCGTTCGCGATGCGCACGAAGGCGACGGAAGCACCATCCGGCGACCAGGCCGG
>Ga0335073_10006972_pt1 | contig 15855 bp, 13 predicted proteins | sample Lox_Sample_22_FD_207093 | JGI IMG/M metagenome (GOLD analysis project Ga0335073, IMG submission 207093) | Soil microbial communities from Loxahatchee National Wildlife Refuge, Florida, United States - Lox_Sample_2.2 | ecosystem: Environmental > Terrestrial > Soil > Wetlands | place: USA... | reverse complement strand
CCGCGGCGCGGAGCCCGCACACGCTGAGCGCCATCACGCACTCGATGTGGTTCCAGGCGTCGACGTGGCCGTCCGGCCAGCCGATCGCGCCGTCGCGCTGCTGGACGGCGGCGATGCTCTTGCCCGTGGCCAGTACCTGCTCCGCGGTCAGGATCCCCGGAACCGAGAGCAGCCTGGCGCTGGCGACGCTTGCCCTTTCCGGTCCTGGGCTGGTCATGCGCGCGCTGGCCAGGCTCTCAGGCCGCCGCATGTGCTTCCTCAGGCCTCGGCGACCCGGTGGTTCTCACTTTCCGGACGCTGCCGCCGTCCGCATCGGCGGCGGCCGCGGCCGGCTTGCTGGCGTACACGACGACGCTCTTGCCGATCACCGGGTTGAGCGCGCGGTCGGCCAGTCGCATGATCGAGGGCTGCTTCATGATCTCCCAGACCAGTAGCCGGTGGTAGGCACGGGCCAGCGGATGACCGTCGTCGTGCACACCGACCGCGCATTTCAGCCACCAATACGGCGAATGCAGCGCGTGGGCGTGATGATGACCGCCGACGGACAGGCCCGCCCGGGCCAGCTTCGCCTCGAGCTCACCGCGGGTGAAAATCCGCAGGTGGCCGCCTGGCACGTTGTGGTAGTCGTCGGACAGCCGCCAGCAGATCCGCTCCGGGAGCCAGGCGGGCACCGTCACGGCCGCCACGCCTCCTGGCCGCAGCACTCGCGCGATCTCGTTCATGGCGGCCTGGTCGGCCGGGATGTGCTCGAGCACCTCGGCGGCGATCACGCGGTCAAAGGACCCGCTGGGAAACGGCATCGCGGTAGCGTCAGCCACGACCGCGCTGGCGGACCCGGGCGCGGGGGCCTCGCCCGCCTCGGCCATCGCCGCGAACATGCTCGTCACCTGATGCAGCTCACCCTCGTCGGTGTCCAGCGCCACCACGTGCGCCCCGCGGCGCAGCGCCTCGAAAGCGTGCCGGCCGGCACCGCAGCCCAGGTCGAGCACGCGGTCGCCGGGACGGATGGGAAACCGGGAGAAGTCGACGGTCAGCACGGCGCTGCCCCGCGCCGCGCCGCGGCCGCCTCGATCGCGCGCCGGTACTGGTCAGCGGTGGCCCGGGCAACCGCTGGCCAGGCGAATCGCTCCTGGACCCGGCGCAGCGCCAGCGCGGAGAGCCGCTCCCGCTCCGTGGCCGAGTCGTGCAGCAGCCGCAGCGCGACGGCCAGCTCCTCGGCGTCGCCGGGGGTGACCAGCAGCGCGGCGTCGCCGGTCACCTCGGGCAGCGCACCGGTCCGGCTGGCGATCAGCGGGGTGCCCGACGCCATGTGCTCGACCGCGGGCAGCGAGAAGCCCTCGTAGAGCGAGGGCACCACCGCGATCTCCGCGGACGCGATGAACTCGGCGAGCTCGGTGTCGCTGATCCCGCTGACGAACCGCACCCGGTCGCCGAGGGCAAGCTCGGCGACCAGCCGTTCGGTCGGCCCGCCCGAGGCGGGCTTCCCGACCACGGTCAGCTCGACGTTGCGTTCCGTGGTGACCTTGGCCACGGCGCGCAGCAGCGTCGAGATGCCTTTTACCGGCGAGTCGGCACTGGCCACGGCCACGATCCGGCCGGGCACGCGAGGCGCCTGCCGGGGATGGAACAGGCGGGTGTCCACCCCGAGCGGGATCACGTGCACGCTGGAGCGCGCCACCCTGAAGTCGCGGCAGATGTCCTCGCAGGAAGACTCCGAGCCGGTGAGCACGGGGCCGACGCGGCGGGCGACCCTGCCCTGCATCCGGACGAACCCGTACCAGCGCCACTTGGACAGCCGGGACAGGCCCCTGGCGGCGGCGAGCTCGATCCGCCGGTCCACGCTGATCGGGTGGTGGATGCTGGTGACCAGCGGCAGGCCGAGGCGGGCGAAGCCCAGCATGCCGTAGGCGAGCACCTGATTGTCATGGATGATGTCGAAGTCGGCCGTGCGTGTGCGCAGCGCCCGCAGCGCCCGCAGGCTGAACGTCAGCGGCTCCGGGAACGCCCCGGTCCACATCGCGGCGACCTCGAGCGCGTCGATCCAGTCGCGGTACTCGCTGGGCTTTGGCGTGCGGAACGGGTCCGGCTCCCGGTACAGGTCCAGGCTGGGCAGCGTGCGCAGCACCGGGCCGGGCTCGAGTTCCGGGTACGGCTGGCCGGAGAACACCTCGACGTGGTGGCCGAGAGCGGCCAGCTCGCGGGACAGATGCCGCAGGTAGATTCCCTGGCCCCCGCAGTGCGGCTTGCTCCGGTAGGACAGCAGCGCGATGCGAAGAGGGTGGTCTGGAGGTCCGGGGGCAACCCCCTGGATAGGCACAGCGCTCACGCAGGTTTGCCTCCTCATCTGCCGCTGGCAGCCAGCATGGTAGAAGGCGTGCCCGCGTGACCCCCTAAGCAGCGAACATTACCAGGCGGTATCTTGCGTGCTCTTGCGCCCCATAGGTAAAGGCGTGGGGGTGCTTGAGCGGCCTCTATGTCGGTAAGCTGCCGCGACGTGACCGATGGTCCGCCGTGGTCGCGGCAGGCCGGAATGATGGGGAGACTCTGCTGACAAAGCGCGCGCTGGTCACCGGCATCACCGGCCAGGATGGCTCCTACCTGGCCGAGCACTTGCTGGCCGAGGGATACGAGGTCTGGGGCCTGGTTCGGGGCCAGGCCAACCCTCGGGTGCGCCGGGTGCGCGAGATCCTCGGCGACGTCCGTCTGGTCCGGGGCGACTTGCTCGACCAGGGCAGCCTGATCTCGGCGGTCGAGCGGGTGCAGCCCGACGAGGTCTACAACCTGGCTGCCATCTCGTACGTGCCGATGTCCTGGCAGCAGGCCGAGCTGACCGGCGAGGTCACCGGGCTCGGCGTGCTCCGGGTTCTCGAGGCGATCCGGGTCTGCAGCGGCATCAGCGCGTCGCGCAGCCCTGGGCGCGGCCAGATCCGGTTCTACCAGGCGTCGTCTTCGGAGATGTTCGGGAAGGTGCGGGAGTCGCCGCAGTCCGAGCAGACCTCGTTCCACCCGCGCAGCCCCTACGGGGTGGCCAAGGCCTACGGCCACCACCTGACCCAGAACTACCGCGAGTCGTACGGGATGTTCGCCGTGTCCGGCATCCTGTTCAACCATGAGTCGCCGCGCCGGGGCGCCGAGTTCGTTACCCGCAAGGTGTCGCTCGGTGTCGCCAAGATCAAGCTTGGCTACGAGAGGCAGCTGCGCCTCGGAAACCTGGGTGCGAGCAGGGACTGGGGATTCGCCGGCGACTACGTCCGTGCGATGCACCTGATGCTGGGGCGGGCCGAGCCCACCGACTACGTGGTGGGCACCGGGGTCACGCACAGCGTCGGCGAACTGGTGGAGCTGGCATTCGGCGTCGCGGGCCTCGACTGGCGGGACCACGTGGTCACCGACGCCGCGTTCATCAGGCCCGCCGAGGTAGACCAGCTATGTGCGAACCCGGCCAAGGCCGCAAGCGAGCTCGGCTGGGAGACCGAGATCGGCTTCGAGGAACTGGTCACGATGATGGTTGAGGCCGACCACAAGCTGCTCAGCGAGTCCGGAGGGCACGCCGAAGACTCATTCGGGCCGGACGCCTGGTAACCCCGGCCGGCTCGCCGTCACGGCCCCGTGCCGGGCGCGGTCCCGATTGCCTGCCCGCGATCCCGGCGCGCCCGGCGTGCGGGTGCCCGGCGTGGCGACGCTGGTGATCGAGCACCCGCGGGTGCCGGATCCGCTGCCGCTCGCCGGGGCGCTCGCCTGGCTCGTCCTGGGCAACTCGATCGGCGCGTTCACGCTGATGTAGGCGATGCTGCGGCGCCGCTCGGCAAGCCAGGTCAGCAGCCTGTTCTTCCTGACCCCGGCGGTCACGGCGATCCTCGCCTACCTGTTCCTCGGTCAGGCGCTCGGCTGGCTGACCATCGCCGGGCTGTTCGTCAGCGGCGCTGGCGTGTTCCTTGCCACCCGCCGTCCGCGGGATCCGGCCGCGGCCGGGGCGCCACCGGACAAGGCTGGGCCGGCCGGGATGCCCCGGCATGAGCCCGCGGCGGCCGCCCGGGCCAGGCAGCGGCCGCTCAGGAGACCACGGCTCCGACCGCCGCCCCGATTCCGTAGGTCAGGGCGGCCGCGACGCCGGCCAGCAGCAGCTGGCGCGCTGCCCCGCGCAGGAACGGGCGGTCGGTGATCCGCGCCACGAGGCCGCCGCCGACGAAGGCGGCGACCGCGGCGAGCGCGAGCGCCACCCAGAGCACGCTGAACCCGGCCAGGTAGGGAAGCAGCGGGATCAGCGCGCCGATCGCGAACGTCACCAGCGACGCGCCGGCGGCGGTGAGCGGGGACGGCAGGTCCTCGTAATCCACCCCGAGTTCTTCGCGCACGTGCACCCCGAGCGCCTCGTCCGGGTGCCGGGAGAGCTGCCCGGCCACCTCGTAGGCGAGGTCGGCATCCACGCCGCGCTTCCGGAACACGGCCGCCAGCTCACGTCGCTCCGCCTCGGGGTGGTGTTCGAGCTCGTACTGTTCCTTGCGGACCTCGGCCCCGATCAGCTCGTTCTGCGAGGACACCGAGACGAACTCCCCGGCGGCCATTGAGAACGCCCCGGCGGACAGCCCGGCGAGGCCCGCCAGCACCACGGCGTGTGCCGAGCCGTGGCCACCGCTCACCCCGGCGATCAGCGATACGTTTGTAACCAAACCGTCCATGGAGCCGAACACCGCGGGGCGCAGCCAGCCTCCGGAGACGTCCCGGTGGTGGCCATGGATGTCATGGCCGTGGACGTCATGGCCGTGCGGCCGGGCGTCCTGGCCATGTGGCTTGCTGCCGGGGAGCATCTGCTCATTATCCCTTGCCGGAGCCGTTCAAGCTGGGGCAGATGGCTGGTTAGCGCCCTCCGTCAGGCGCAGGCCGCTGGTCCGCAGGACGCCGATGATGCGCTCGATATCCTCACCGAACGGCTGGTCAGCGCCGACCGGTCCCACCACCTCGGCCAGCCGTGCCACCACCTGAAGGCATCCTTGCGGCGCGGCCTGCTGCGACAGCGAGCAGGCCCGGTATCCGGCCAGCAGCTCGCACGCGGTGACCGCCCTGGCGTGGCGCAGTGCACCGCGCAGCGCCTCGGCGGCCTCCCAGCCGAAGGACTGCACGTCCTCCTGGCCGCCGGAGGTCTCAACGAGCCCGATGGGCGATACAGCCGCCAGCCGGCGGAGCGCATGTGCCTCTCCGACGGCGCGCTTGTGCACGGCGACGAGCCCGGCGTCCGGGCCAGGGTGCGCCGCAAGCTGGGCGGGCAGGCCGGTCACCCGGGTGTCGAGCAGCCGGTGCAGCCGTGCCGCCGAGACCTCCGCCGCGTGCGCCAGCGCCGCCGTGAGCAGGTCACAATGCGCGGCGAGGTCGATCCCGTGGAATCCGGCGGTGCCGGTGAACCTCCCGTTGAGAAACGCCGGCGAGTCGGTTACCCCGGCGAGCGCGCGGTCGGCCGCCGCCGCCAGCGCCTGGCCGGCACGCAGCACGTGAGCCAGAACCGGGCCGGCCACCCGGAACGACACCGGGGCCTGCAGGGCGCGAGGCTCGGCCAGATCGCCGACCGCGGCGCGGAGCCGCTCGAGCACCTCCGCGTGCAGGCTGTCGCCTCGCGCGCACGCGGCCGCGTAGGGATCACGCGACGCGCGGACTGCCGCGATCGACAGCGCCGCGGCCGACTCCATCGCCGCCTCGAGCGTGCTGGCCTCGGCCAGCCGCATCAGGCACAGCGCCGTCGCCCCCGGCACCCCCGCCAGCAGCGCGTGTCCTTCCCTCGGGCCCAGGCGGTAGCGCCCGAGCCCGCGGTCACGCAGCGCCTCGGCAGCGGGCACGGCACGGCCGGATCGGTCGAGCACATGGCCGATCCCGACGAGGGGCCCGAACGCGTGAGCCAGGGGAATGATCTCGCCGGCGCTGCCCACCCCGGTCCGGGGCACCGCTGGCGCTGCGCCGGACTCCAGCAGGCTGGCGAGCTGCTCGCACAGGGCGGCGGACACGCCGGAGTCGCCGGAAAGGAACGTTCGCAGCCGGACCGCGACGATCGCACGCACGTCGGTGGCGTCCAGCCACGGCGGGCCCCCGGCCGCCCGGGCCAGCAGCAGGTTGCGCTGGTGCGCGAGCTGCTCGGGTCCGGTGAGGGGCACGCCGGACAGGGCGCCCATGCCGGTGTTGACCCCGTACACGGGATCGCCGCCGGCCAGCACCTCCCGCGCCGCACGGCACTGCCGGTCAACGCCGGCAAGCAGCCCGGGCGCGAGCTCGATCAGCCGCCCCGCGGCGACCTCGCGGATTCGCCTGGCGTCCAGGTCACCGGGCGCGGCGATCACGATGGGCGTCGCGGCGGGGATTGCGGCCGGCATGGTCACCGGTAGCGCAGCATCGTGCCGACGCCGGCCTCCTCGGCCCGGCGCAGGATCAGCGCGCCAACCGCGACGTCGAGGATGGACAGGCCCCGGTGCCAGAGCAGGATGCGCTCGTCGGGACGCTCCCGCCCCGGGCGCAGGCCCGCGACGATCTGGCCGAGCTCGGCGTGCAGGGTCTGCGGCGAGAGCCGGCCGCTGTCCACGTGCCGGCGCAGGGCGCCGAACCGCCCGGACTGTGCCTCGCGCCAGTCGTCGACGACGACCTTGTCCATCACGTCCAGCAGGTCAAGCTCGACGGCGCTGATCGTGCCGTAGGGCACGACGAACGCGCCGGGCCGGACGACGCTCGTCCGCAGCAGCGGCTGGGGCTCGGTCAGCCGGGAGGCCTCGACCAGGATGTCGGCGCCGTCGAATGCCTCGTCCGCGGTTGCGGCCACCCGCACCGGTGTGCTTGTCGCGTCGGCCAGCTGCCGCGCGAACGCCTCGCGCGACTCCGGCCGGCGGCTGGTCACCCGGATCTCGTCGAGGCCGAACATCTCGTCGAGCAGGATGACGTTCCAGAACGCCGTGCCCCGGGCGCCGACGTGGCCCAGCACCCGAGCGTCGGGCCGCGCCAGGTACCTGGCGCCCACGGCGGTCATCGCGCCGGTCCGGCACGCGGTGATCAGGGTGGCATCCATGATCGACAGCGGGATCCCGGTGCCGGGGTCGTAGAGCGTCAGCAGACCGAGCTCGCTGGGCAGCCCGCGGGAGAAGTTGTCCACGAAGTCGCCCACGACCTTGACCCCGGACAGGCCGTCGGCCCCGAGTCCCGGCAGGTGCCCGCGGAGCACGTTGAAGTGCCCGGCCCGGCCGTCGCCGGGGACCAGATGCACCCGCGGCTCGAAGACCACGCGGCCCTCACCGTGGGCGAGCACCGCGCCCTCCACGGCGTCGACGATCTCGGCGCCGGTGAGGCCGAGGCCGTCGATGTCGGGACCGGACAGGAACCGGAGCCACAGATCCGCGCCGGTCCCTGCCTGGTCCACGACGGCTGCGCGCTCAGCTCTTGGTCGCGTTGTACAGGAAGATGTGACCGATCGCGGTCGGGTACGCGCCGCTCACGGTCTTGGCGGTCGCGGTCAGGTAGTTGTAGAAATACCCGAAGATGATCGGCGTCTGGTCCAGCAGCAGGGTCTCGATCTGCCCGGCGATCGAGCGCTGGGTGGACAGGTCGACGGTGGCGATGTACTTGCTCACCAGGCTGTCGTACTGCGCGTTGTTGAAGTGCGCCGCGTTCCACGGGCCTGTGCCGGTCTTCGCGTTCGTGGTCTCCAGCGGGGCGGTCAGGAACACGTTCGGCACGCTGCGGTGCCCGTAGTCCACCAGGCTCATCGTGGCGTCGAGCCAGTCTGAGTTCCCGAACGTGGCCTTGCCGTAGTAGGCGCTCGAGCTCTCGACGGTCAGTCCGATGTTCACCCCGATGGCCTTCGCCGACTGCACGACGATCTGGGCGTACTCCGGAATCTCCAGGAACTGCTCGGTGGTGAGATGGGTGCTGAACCCGCTCGGGTGGCCCGCCGCGGACAGCAGCGACTTCGCCTTGCTGATGTTCTGCGTCCGCTGCGCGATGCTGGTGTTCGTCGACGGGAACACCGGGGCGAACGGGCTGTCGTTGCCGATGTCCGCGTACCCCTTGAACAGAGCCTTGACGATCGCCGGGCGGTCCAGCGTGAGCGCGATCGCCTGGCGCACCCGCGGGTCGGTGAACGGCGCCTGATCGCAGCGCATCGAGAGCTCACGGTGCGCGCTGGACCGCAGCTTGATGATGTTGTACGGGGCGCCGGAGGCGAGCAGCTGCTCGGCGCCCGCCACGGCGAACTGCCCGACCACGTCGATCGACCCGTTGGACAGCGCGAGGATCTCCGGCGTCTGAGTGGCGTAGAACGTGAACTGGGTCTCGGCGGGCAGCGCCTTGGTGCCCCAGTACTGCTCGTTGCGCGTGAACGACGCGCCGACCTTTGCCGTATAGCTCTTCAGCACGAACGGCCCGGTGCCGATGAACGAGCTCTGCCAGTCCGCCGGGTTGTAGCCCTTCGGGATGATGATCATGTTGTAGTTGTCGGACGACGTCAGGTACGGGAAGTTCCCGTTCGGCGCCGCGAGGTGGAACGCGACAGTGAAGTCGTCGACCTTCTGCACCCCGGACGGGGTGAGCACACCGCCGAAGTTGGACAGCGCGTTCGACGCGTTCTTCGGGTTGGACTGGAGCTGGTAGGTGTAGACGACGTCGTCCGCGGTGAGCGCCTTGCCGTTGTGGAACTTGACCCCTTGGCGGATCTTGAACGTCCACACGTCCGCGGTGGAGTTCGACGACCAGCTCTCGGCGAGCACGGGCTTCAGCGCCAGGGTCTGGGTGGACAGGCAGAGGTACTCACCGGTCTGCGCCAGCATGTCCAGGCCGCCCTGGTCGGCCACGGTCAGCGGGTTGATCGCCGCGGTCGGCGTGACGATTCCCACCTTGATCGTCGCCCCGGCCTTCCCAGAGGACGAGCTCGGTGGCGACGACGAGCTCGTGCTGCCGCACGCCGAGACGATCGCCCCGAGCAGCGGCATGGATATCCCGATAACCGAGCCGCGCCGGATGAAGTCACGGCGCGACATCCTCCCGGCGGCGAACTCGTCGATGACATGGTTCGCGATGTCGCCCTGGCCCTCTCTCAGCCGGCTGAGGCGGCGGTGGTCTGCATTCACGGGGATCCTCCCTAGTTCACCGGAGCGCACGCGGGCCGGTGTAAGTGAGAAAAGCTACGTTCCTTGCGGTGGCTTGTCACGGCGCCTGCCCGACACGCTGCAGGACTGTTAGCTGATCGATGGGAATGTGACAGCTCATCAGGTGGCCCGGCGCGACCTCGCGGAGCGGCGGCTCGGTTGACTCACACTCGCCCGTCGGCAGCCGGCGCGGGCAGCGCGTGTGGAACACGCAGCCGGAGGGCGGGTTGGCCGCCGACGGGATCTCGCCCTGCAGCCGGATCCGTTCCGGGCGCTGCCCATCGAGGCTCGGCACCGCCGAGAGCAGCGCCTCGGTGTACGGGTGATGCGGCCCGGCGAACACGGTCTCGGCCGGGCCGACCTCCATGATGCGGCCGAGGTAGAGAACGGCGATGCGGTCGGACAGGTACCGCACCAGGCCAAGGTCGTGCGAGATGAACAAGTACGTGACCTGCTCCTTGGCCTGCAGGTCGACCAGCAGGTTGAGGATTGCCGCCTGCACCGACACGTCCAGGGCCGAGGTTGGCTCGTCGCAGACCACGATGCGCGGGCCCCCGGCAAAGGCGCGGGCTATCGCCACACGCTGCTTCAGCCCGCCGGACAGCTGGCTGGGGCGCAGCGATAGCTGGCGGTCCTCCATGCGGACCGACCGGACCAGGTCGGTCAGGCGCTCGCGCAGGCGAGCCCCGGACAGGCCGGCCAGCCGGGACAGCGGCGCGCTGATCAGGCGCCGCACCGAGTGCCGGCGGTTCAGCGCCGAGTCCGGGTTCTGGAACACGATCTGCAGGGCCTTCAGCTGGTCCCGGGTGCGGCGGCGCGCGTCGGCAGCCAGCCGCTCGCCGTCCAGATCGATGACCGAGCCCTCGTCCGGCGGGATCAGCCCGAGCAGCGCGCGGGCCAGGGTGGTCTTGCCGCTGCCGGACTCGCCGACGAGGCCGAGCGTCTCGCCGCGTTCCAGGCTCAGGTCGACGCCGACCAGGGCCTTGACTTCTTCGCCCCGCGAGCCGAACGTCTTCGACAGCCGCTCGAGCTGCACAACCGGCCGCTCGGCGTCGCGTACCGGGGGGATATCCAGGTTGACCGGTGTGTTCCTGGGCAGGTCCTCGGTCTGTTCGTGCAGGTAGCAGCGTGAAGTCCGGCCGTCGCCGACGGGGAACGCGGGCGGCGGGGCCTCCCGGCACTGGTCCTCGGCGATCGGGCAGCGCGGGGCGAAGATGCATCCCTTCGGCTCGTCGCCCGGCGTGGGCAGGAAGCCGGGGATCGTGTCCAGGCGCCCGTGGTCCTTGCGCTGGCCGCGCCGGGGGATGCAGCGCAGCAGGCCGACCGTGTAGGGGTGGCGCGGATGGTCGAACACCTCGCGGGCCGGGCCTTCCTCGATCAGCTCCCCGGCGTACAGGACGCCGACGCGGTCGCACATCTTCGCGATCACCGCGAGGTTGTGGCTGATGAACAGCACCGAGGTGGCGAACTCCTCGCGCAGCCCGGCGATCAGGTCGAGCACCTCTGCCTCGACGGTCGCGTCGAGCGCGGTCGTCGGCTCGTCCAGGATCAGCAGGGAGGGCTCGGCGGCCAGCGCCATCGCGATCACGGCGCGCTGCGCCATCCCCCCCGACAGCTCGTGCGGATAGCGGTCCATCACCCGGTGCGGGTCAGAGATCTGGACCTTGCGGAGCATGCCCTCGGCGCGCTCCAGCGCCTGGGTGTGGCCCAGGCCCGCGATCTCATACACCTCCGCGACCTGGCGGCCTACCTTGATCGACGGGTTCAGCGCCCGGCCGGGCTCCTGGTACACCATCGACACCGTGCGGGCCCGCAGGTCGCGCAGGGCCGCGTTGCCCATGGCCAGCGGGTCGGCGCCGTTGATGCGGATCGTGCCCGCGCTCACCCGGCCGTTGCGCGGCAGGTATCTGGTCAGCGCCAGCGCCATCGTGGACTTGCCGGAGCCCGACTCGCCCACCAGCCCGTACGACTCGCCGCCGCCGATCTCGAACGACACGTCGCGCAGGGCGCGCCGGTCCTGGCCGCGCACCCGGTAGGTGACGTCCAGGTGCTCAACCGCAACGGTCGGGAGCGTCCCGCCCGCGGCGTCCGGCGCTGCCGTGGTGTCCGCTGCGGTCATGACGAGAGCACCTGCTCGATCGAGTCGGTGACCAGGTTGACGGCCACGACCAGCGAGGCGATCGCGAGCGCCGGGAACAGCGTCTCCCACCAGTACCCGGCCGGCAGCACTCCGTAGTTCGCGGCGATGTCCGCCCCCCAGTCCGGCGTTGGCGGCTGCACCCCGAAGCCGAGGAACGACAGCGTGGCCACGGTGAAGACGGCGTACCCGATCCGCACGGTGAACTCCACGAGGACGACCGGCAGCACGTTCGGCAGCACCTCGACGGCCATGATGTGCGCGGGCTTCTCGCCGAGCAGGCGGGCGGACGACAGGTAGTCGAGCTGGCTTTCCACCAGCACGGCCGACCGGACGGTCCGGGCGATCAGCGGCGTGAACACGAACCCGATGACCACGATCAGCGTCAGCGTCGAGGGGCCGACCGCGACGATGAACAAGAACGCGACGATCGCGACCGGCAGCGCCAGCACCGCCTCGACGACCCGGCCGATCAGGATGTCGAAGATCCCGCCGAAGTACCCCATGACCAGGCCGAGCGCGGTCCCGAGGATCGTGCCGAGGATGGTGGCGGCCACGGCGATCAGCAGGATTTCCCGCGACCCGACGATGACCCGCGACAGCACGTCGCGGCCGAGCTGGTCGGTGCCGAACCAGTGCGCCGCCGACGGCGGCGAGTTGGTGGCCAGCAGCTGCTGGGCTGTCGGGCTGTGCGGTGCTATCACCGTGCCGAAGATCGCGCAGACGACCCAGAACAGCAGGATCACCGCGCCAGCGAGAAACGTGGGGCGGCGCAGCAGGAGCCGCCAGGGCGGCATGGCCCGCCGGATCGCGGTGTGCGCGGCGATGACCTCAGGGGCCTCGGCCGGGGTCGGTGAGCCCAGGTCCACGCCGCTCATCCGGTGCCGCCAAGGCGCAGCCGCGGGTTCAGCACGGTGTAGAGGACGTCGGCGATGAGCGTGGCGACCATGTAGACGACGCCGATCGTGAGCACACCGGCTTCGAGCATCGGGAAGTCCTTGGCGGTGGCGGCGGTGAAGATCAGTTTCCCGATGCCCTGGTAGTTGAACAGCGTCTCCACCACGACGAGCCCGCCGATCAGGTAGCCGGTCTGGGTGGCGATGACCGTGATCGTCGGGAGCAGCGAGTTCCGCAGTATGTGCCGGCGGATCACCACCGACCGCTTCAGGCCCTTCAGCGTGGCGGTCCGCGCGTAGTCGGACTGGAGCGCCTCGATCGTTCCCGCCCGCGCCATCCGCGCGATGTACCCGAACAAGATCAGCACCAGCGGGATCGCGGGCAGGATCAGGTGATCGAGCTGCGACCCGAACGAGGCGCCCGCGCCGGCCGACGCGGAGACGGGAAACCACTTCAGCTCGACGCCGAAGATCACGATGAGCACGATGCCGGAGACGAACTCGGGCACGGTCGTGGCCGAAAGCCCGGTGACCGAGATGACCCGGTCGGGGACCCGTCCGTAGTTGAGCGCCGCGACCACTCCGCCGAGGATGCTGAGCGGCACCACGATGATGAAGGCCAGCGCACCGAGCTTGACGGAGTTCACCAGCGCTGCGCCGATGAACGGAGCGACCGGCGACCGGAACTGGTAGGACAGGCCCATGTCGCCGTGCAGCAGGCCGGTGATCCAGCTCCAGTACTGGGCGAGCAGCGGCCGGTCGACGCCGAGCTGCTGATCGAGCGCGTGCACCGCGCTCTGCGCGGCCAGCGGGCCGAGGATCGCGCGGCCGGGGTCGCCGGGAAGCACCTGCCCGGCGAAGAACACGATAACGCTGAGCAACCACAAGGTTACTACAGCGAGCCCAAGGCGCCTCAGGATGTATGTCGTCACGACTCCCCCTGGACGCTGCGGACGGCATCGCGCGCGCCCGCGGATCTGCCAAAGCCTAGTTACGCGCCGGAATAGCTGCAACGAATCGGACACTTATGGCCCCCGAAACGTGATCTATGCTGCGGCCCCCGTCCCGGTTTAGCCTCAGGCTCATGACGGACAATGTGATGCTGATCGGCGAGAGCCCCGTCGGTGAGGGCGCCGGTCCCGCGCCCGTCCGGCCATGAAGATCACCGCGATCCGGCTCGACCGCGTGCGGCTGCCGCTCGACCCGCCGTTCCTCGCGGCCTGGGACCCGGTGCCGCGCCGCCACTTCGACGCGACGCTGGTCCGGGTGGAGACCGACGAGGGCGTGACCGGCTACGGCTCCGGCGACACCATGGACGGCTTCGAGCCGTTCACGGACCTCTTCGTTGGGCGTGACCCGCTGCGGATCGCCGCGCACGTGGCCGTGCTCGAGACGATCAGCTTCCACTCCGGGCGGTACTGGCCGCTGGAGGCAGCGCTGTGGGACATCGCCGGCAAGGTGTCCGGGCAGCCGGTGTCGGTGCTGTTCGGCGGCGCCGCGGACGGGATGCTGGCATACGCGTCGTTCGGCGAGCTCCGCAGTCCGGAGGAGCGCGCGGATGCCGCCCTCGCCGCGGTGGAGGCCGGTTTCCGCGCAGTCAAGATCCGCATAGGCCGTGACGACGTGGCGGCCGGCCTGGCCGCGGTGCGGGCCACCCGCCAGGCGGTGGGGGACGACGTCGGCATCATGGTCGACCTGAACCAGTGGTGGCGGATGCCCGGCGACATCTCGGCGGCCCTTGACGCGCCCGCGGTCCGGCGGCTGGCCGCCGACCTGGCCGATCTCGGCGTGCTGTGGCTGGAAGAACCGCTGCCCGCCCGCGACACCGCGGGCATGCGGGCGCTGCGCGAGCAGACCGGGATCCGTGTCGCCGGAGGCGAGATGGCGCGCGGCCCCGGTGAGCTGCTCGACGCGCTGGCCGCCGGCGCGCTCGACGTGATCCAGCCCGATGTGGTGCTCGCGGCCGGCCTGCTGCGCACCCGCACCGTGGCCGAGGTAGCCATGCTCGGCAACCACTGGTTCACCCCGCACACCTGGACCAACGGGCTCGGCCTGCTCGCGAACCTGCAGGTGGCCTCCGGCGTCGGCGGTGGCCCGTACCTGGAGTTCCCCTGCGACCCGCCGGGGTGGACCGAGCAGCGGCGCGACTTCTTCCTCGCCGAGCCGCTGGTCATCGACTCCAACGGGTTCCTGGCCGTGCCGGCCCGGCCGGGCCTTGGAGCCGAGATCGACGAGGCCGCGGTCGCCCGGTGGGCGCGGCCATGAAGGCCTGCTTCGCCGGCCTGGCCGTTTCCGAGGGGTGACTATGCACGACGCCATCGCAGGGACCGAGATCGCCATCACTCCCACGCCGAGCGCCTACTTCGGCAGCGGCGCGGTGGGCAAGCTTCCTGGGCTCCTCGCCGGAACCGGGAGCGACGCCACGGTCGTGGTCACCGACGCCGCGCTCGCCGCCACGCCGGTGGTCGCCAGCGTCACCGGCGTGCTGGCGGCCGCCGGGACCCCGGTGACGGTCTTCAGCGGCGTTCACCCCAATCCGACCACCGGCGACGTCGCGGCCGGGGTGGATGCGGTCGCCGCGGCAGGCCGGGCCGGCGCACGGGTCGCTCTTGTGGCGGTGGGCGGCGGGTCGCCGATCGACGCGGCCAAGGGGATCGCCCTCGCCGCCGTCAACCCGCAGCGCGGGCGGGACCTGGACTACCGGGGCCAGTTCGCACACCGCGCGCTCCCGCTCGTCGCGATCCCGACGACGGCCGGCACCGGGGCGGAGACCAACGCATTTGGCGTCGTAACCGATGAGCCGACGCACCGCAAGTTCTACGTGGGCCACGCCAGCTCGCTTCCTGTCGCCGCGATCCTCGACCCCGACCTGACCGCTGGCCTGCCGCCGGCGGCGACGGCGGCCACCGGCATGGACGCACTGACCCACGCGCTGGAGTCCTACCTCTCGATCCGCGCGAACCCGTGGTCCGACGGCATCGCATTGCAGGTCATCGGCATGATCGCGGCCCATCTTCCCCGTGCGTACGCCGACGGGGGCGACCGGGAGGCGAGAGCCCAGATGCTGCTGGCCGCGCACATGGCGGGCATAGGGATGGCCACCACGGGCCTCGGCCTCTGCCACGCGATCGGGCACGCGATCGGCGGACGGTTCGGCGTCGCGCATGGCGTCGCGCTGACCACGGTGCTGCCGCAGGTGCTCCGCTTCAGCGGCCCGGCGTGCGCGGAGCGCCTGGCGGGCGTCGCGTTCGCGCTGGGCGCCGGCGACGCGGCGCGCGATACCGCCTGGAACGCGGGCGCTGCCGTCGACGCGGTGGCTGGCCTGGCCGGCCGGGTCGGGCTGGCCCAGCCATTGGCCAGCCTCGGGATTACCAGCGCGAACTTCGGCCAGATCGCCGCCGACGCGCTCGACGACGAGGTGCTGGCCAACACGCCGCGCCAGCCCACGGCCGCCGACATCAACTCGATCCTGCTGGCCGCGGGGTAGCTCACAGCGGCTGGCTGGCGGAGCCCGGCGGAGCGTCGCCGGAGCCAAGGGCCTCGGCGAGCTGGCAGATTCGCTCGGTGAATTCGGCGTACGTCCACGTGCCGACGGCGTCGGCCGAGATCTCAAAGGATCCGCCGTCGCCGCGAGAGAATTTGATCGTCACGGTGTTCCCGGGGCGGTGGCGGTAGCGCTGGCGGAACCACGACAGGGTTCCCGCGACCAGAA
>Ga0335073_10006971_pt1 | contig 15857 bp, 15 predicted proteins | sample Lox_Sample_22_FD_207093 | JGI IMG/M metagenome (GOLD analysis project Ga0335073, IMG submission 207093) | Soil microbial communities from Loxahatchee National Wildlife Refuge, Florida, United States - Lox_Sample_2.2 | ecosystem: Environmental > Terrestrial > Soil > Wetlands | place: USA... | reverse complement strand
GCCGGTGGCCAATTATCTTGAATCAGTCGTTTACGGAAGTAACGTGACCCTGGTGGACGGTCTGATTTCCGACTGCGCTCGCATCGTGGCCGAACGCAAAGACGCTGAGGGCTGGTTTGACATCTCCAGCCTGAAGGAGTCCTTCCGGGTGGAAGGCAAAAAGACCATGGGTTATGAGCTGGTCGAGCAGTCAGGATGGCAGTATCCGGATGCGGTCTTTTATCCCACCGGCGGGGGCGTAGGCCTGATAGGGATGTGGAAGGCCTTCGAGGAAATGGAGGCCCTTGGTTGGGTCAGCGGGAAGCGGCCGAGGATGATTGCCGTTCAAGCCTCAGGCTGTGCGCCGGTCGCCAGGGCCTTCCGCGAGCGCCAAACCGTCTCGCGCGCATGGGAACACGCAGCTACGTTTGCATCGGGCCTGCGTGTCCCAAAACCTTACGGAGATTGGCTCATCCTCGATATTGTCCGCCAATCCGGCGGCTTGGTGCTGGACCTGGGTGACCAGCAGATCCTGGCTTCCCTGCTCGACTGGGCCCAGCACGAGGGGCTCTTCCTGTCGCCGGAGGGAGCCGCCGCCACCGCGGCGTACGACCATCTGTTGGCTAAGGGAGAACTCTCGCCCGAAGACCGGGTCGTCATTTTCAATACAGGCTCCGGCCTCAAGTACGCGGACGTGATCGCAGACGCGATGCACCTCGCTCTTCCGCAGCGGTCGAAAACCACGGCGAAAGAACCCGAACGGGACCACCGAGGGATGGCCTTGCCCGCACGGCATCTTGCAGGGGGGATCATCACTCCCCAGTAGCCCGCTATGGCCTAGCCCAAATGAACCAGCGAAACCAGCGGCTGGTGCAGCCGCACGCGCTTCACCGTCACGGAATTCCCCTGTGTGTAGTAAAGCGCAATCGCAATCAACAGCAGCACCGCGAGAAAAGCGATCACCACCAGCATGTAGCGCATCATCTCTTTAGTGTGCTTCTCCGCCTCGGTGGGCCTGGAAACCGGGGCGCATTTGATGGGCTCGCTTGTTTCGTGATACGCGCGTTCTATACGGGTCATCATCGGAACTTGCACGTGCGCCCTCCTTTCCTGCTTTTTGTAGCTGTTACTGAATAGACGTCCCAGGATACCCCGGGGTTGTTTCGTTGCCGGGAGCAAGTGTTCCGTTCGAGTAACGGTGACCGCGCTAACTCGATGATTGCTCTAAAATAGATAAGTGCCGGAGCAGACAAAATCGTTTCCCGAAGGGGTTGCTGGCGCGGTTCTCGAGCCGCGGCCGCGCATCGGTTTCGTGAGCCTTGGCTGCCCCAAAAATCTGGTTGATAGCGAAGTGATGATGGGCTTGCTGGACCAGGCAGGAGCTGAGCTCACCAATCGTCCCGAAACCGCCGACATCCTGGTCGTAAACACCTGTTCTTTCATCGACAAAGCCAGGCAGGAGTCCATCGACACCATTCTCCAGATGGCGCAACACAAAGTGTCCGGCAAAGCAAGCAGGCTAATCGTCGCCGGATGCCTGGTCGAACGCTACCGCGACGAGATTCGCAAAAACATGCCGGAAGTCGATGCGGTGGTAGGCACCGGAGAGCTGGACGCTATCCTGGCTGCGGCCGGCCTGGGCCAACCAGCCGCGATGGCAGACGCTCCGCAGCTTTTCTCCATTTTGCCCAGCACCCCTTCCCGTGCCGAAGGCGATCTGCGTGAATCGCAGGGCCGCTTCGCCAGGGAACAGTGGGAAGGCGCGCACGCCGGCCTGCCGCAGTATTTGTACGACCACACCACGCCACGCTTACTGGCAACACGTAACTCCTCCGCCTACATCAAGATCGCCGAGGGATGCGACCACCCGTGTAGCTTCTGCGTCATCCCAAACCTCCGTGGCAAGTTCCGCTCCCGGCGATTTGAGTCCGTCGTTGCAGAGGCGGAGCGACTGATTTCCCAGGGAGTGCGCGAGCTCACCCTGATCGGGCAAGATACGACCTGCTACGGAGAAGACCTCGGCATGAAAGACGGGCTGGCGCAACTGCTGGACAGCCTGGCCCGTATCCCCGATTTGAAGTGGCTACGTTTCCTGTATGCCTATCCCAACAAAGTCACTGGGAAGCTGCTGGACACCATCGGCCGCCACGACACGATTTGCAAATACCTCGACATGCCCTTGCAGCATGCTTCAGCCGCCGTCCTCAAGAACATGCGCCGTGGAGGCAACGCCGACATCTTTCTCAAGACCATTGAGCGTGTAAGGGCTGCCGTCCCCGGTGTGGCGATTCGGACTACGTTCATTACCGGCTTTCCGGGCGAAACGGACGAAGATTTCGCCGTGCTGAGCGACTTTGTGCGCTCCGCCCAATTCGACTGGTTGGGTGTGTTCAGCTACTCCGACGAAGAAGGCTCCGGCGCCTTCCATCTGGGCGACAAGGTTCCGGAGCGCACCATCGAATCCCGGCGCCGCTCCCTCATGCGCCTGCAGCAATCGATTAGCAGAAGGGCCCGCGCGACTCAGGTCGGCCGCCGTTTCGAGTTGCTGGTCGAAGGTCCTTCCGAGGAAACCTCTCTTCTGTGGGAGGGCCGCACCCAGTATCAGGCCCCGGAAATCGACGGCAAGGTCTACATCAACGACTTCGGCCCGTTCGAGGAACTCACTCCCGGCCGGTTCTACCAATGTGAGATGACTGAGTCACAGGATTACGACCTGGTGGGCCGGATCGTCTCTTAAGGGAAAGAAGTTGTCATGGGCAAAATGAAGACCCTGCGCTGCCCCACGTGCAGGAAGATTGTCACCATCAAGGATGCGGATTTCCCCTTCTGCAGTGAGCACTGCAAGACCCTGGATCTGGGGAAATGGGCCAGCGGAGACTATAGGATCTCGTCACCTGTGCTCGATCCCGAATTGCTGGAAGAAATCGAGGGGATGCGGCCTCGCTCGTCTGGCGATGAGTGATCCCGTTGCGGCCAAAAGGACCTTCTGGGCGTGGGCGGTAGGAACCTTCTTCGGTACCGGCCTGCTCCGCCCCGGCCCCGGCTCCTGGGGCTCTGCCGCAGCTGCGCTCCTCTGGTTTGCCGCTGGTAAAGTGCTGAACGTCGGTCATATACCGCTGTCCGCACTTACTGCGGCAGCAGCCCTGGCGGCAATCGCTATCGGAATCCCGGCCGCTACCATAGTGGAACGGGAAAGTGGCCGTGAGGATCCCGGTCACGTGGTCATCGATGAGGTTGCCGGACAATGGATCGCGCTGCTCTATTCGCGAGTAAACTTGAGTCATCTGCTGGCCGGCTTCTTGTTCTTCCGTCTATTCGACATCGTGAAACCATGGCCCGCGAGGCAGTTAGAGCGCTTGCCCGCAGGCCGCGGAATCATGTTCGATGATGTTGCCGCCGGCGTGTATGCTTTGCTCTTGATGCTGGCACTGCAGCACTGGATCGGCTAGCTCCCCCAAGTGCATCGAATGGACTGAACCAGAGCCTTTAGGAACCAAAAACCATGCGATTCTCCAAGGAGCCCTCGAATTCGACCTCGCCCAGGATCGACGCCGCTATGCCCGATGCCGCCCTTCCCGGTGGCGAAATTGAGCTTCGCGGCACGCACCTGGGAGCCCAGCGCGCGCGCCTGCCGATTGCCGTACTCGACGGGATTGTGGCCCCGGTTCTGCTCAGCCGCTCCAACCGCATGATTGTTCGAGTGCCCGAGGATGTCCAGAGTGGACGGCTGGAGATTCGCCAAAACGGACAATCGAGCAATTCCATCCGCCTCAAGATTGCCCGGCTGATCACCGGGAATCTTCATCCTGTCAGCAATCCGGCGGTGGATGCGAACGGCAATATCTATTCCACCGATTCCGGTCCCCGCGGGCAAAAGACCGCCGTCTCCGTCTACCGCATCAGCCCTACGGGAGAAATGCAGCCATTCGTGAGCGACATCACCAACGCCACCGGCCTCGCTCTCGACGCGCAGGGGTACCTTTACGTATCGTCGCGTCTCGACGGGACCGTGCACCGCGTGTCCCCGCAAGGTGCGGCATCGGTCTACGCCGAGGGTATGGGTATCGCCACCGGGATCGCCTTTGACGCCGCCGGCAATCTCTACGTCGGCGACCGCAGCGGAACCATCTTCAAGATTGCCCAGGATCGGCAGATCTTCGTATTTGCCACGCTGGAACCCAGTATCGCCGCCTACCATCTCGCCTTTGGCCTCGATGGAACGCTGTATGTGACCGCACCGAGCACCTCCAGCTACGATTCGATCTATGCCATCGATCAATCCGGCGTGGTGCGCGTCCACTATCGCGGCCTCGGACGGCCACAGGGGCTCGCCTTCGATGTGGCTGGCAACGTTTATGTCTCCGCTTCCTACCGTGGCACTCGCGGCATCACCTGCATCACGCCGGGCGGAGAAGCATCCGTCATACTCGCCGGTTCTGGTATCGTTGGTCTCGCCTTCGTACCCGGCGGCAATGCGATCCTGGCAGCCAATGGAGCCGTCTATGATGTAGCGTTAGGCATCGAGGGCGTGCGCTTGTACTAGAGGACTAAAAGTACGGATGAATTGTGAAATTATTGCTGTTGGTTCTGAACTGCTCACTCCATACCGCATCGACACAAACTCACTCTTCTTAACCGAACGCCTGTTGCAATTGGGCGTGAATGTAATTTTCAAGACCATTGTGGGCGACCGGCTCGCCCATCTCACCGATGCCATCCGGATTGCGCTGGGCCGCGCCGACATCGTGATCACTATGGGCGGCCTCGGCCCCACGGAAGATGATCTGACCCGCCAGGCAGTGGCGGAAGCGCTCGGCATTCGCTTGCGCCGCAACCCGGAGATCGTGGGCGCGCTCTACGCTCGCTTCGCCGCCCGGCGTATCCAGATGACCGACAACAATGCCCGCCAGGCGGATGTGCTGGACGGATCTGTCGTTCTGGAAAATCCCCGCGGCACCGCGCCCGGACAATGGCTCGACACGGTACACGGCCAGCATCGCAAGCTGGTCATCCTGCTTCCTGGGCCGCCCAATGAAGTAAAGGCCATGTTCGACGCGCAGTGCATGGACCGCCTGCGCGGTGTGGTGCCCAGGCGCACCATCGCCATGCGCACCCTGAAACTGGCCATGATCGGCGAATCGCAGGCTGATTCGCGCATCGCACCCATCTACACCAAATACAAGGATGTCGACACCACCATCCTCGCGCACACCGGCGACATCACGCTGCACCTCATCTGCTCCAAGGGGGATCCGGAAACGGCGCAGGCGCGTGTGGACGAGCTGGCTGGAAAAATTGAAGAGGAGCTCGAGGAGTACATTTACTCCTCGCAGGCCGAGTCGCTGGAGCAGATTGTGCTCTATTATCTTGGCCTGCGCGGAGCGACGCTGGCGGTGGCGGAGAGTTGCACCGGCGGACTCGTGGCCCAGCGACTCACCAGCATCAGCGGCAGCTCACGCTCCTTTCTCGGCGGAGCGGTCGTCTACAGCGATCAGCTCAAGACCCTCTTCGCCGGTGTTCCGCCGGCCTTGATTGAAGCCAACGGCGCGGTGAGCAAGGAAGTCGCCGCGGCGCTGGCAGAAGGCATCCGCCGCATGACCTCGGCGACATTGGGATTGGGAGTCACCGGCATTGCCGGCCCTGGAGGCGGTTCGGAAGAAAAGCCTGTCGGCCTGGTATATGTAGCTGTGACTGACGGTAAACAGACTGACGTAGTGGAGCGCCGCTTTGGAGGCGACCGCGACCACATCCGCTCCTGGACCAGCCAGCAGGCGCTGGACATGGTCCGCCGCAGCCTGAAGTAGGGCGCCAACCGCGGCCCTCACCGTCCAATGCGTGGACGTGTTCGGGGATCGACTGATCGTTCGGTAACGGACCCTGCGCCTGCCGCCTTTTTCGTGCGGTCCCAACAGAGCGCTTGCTGATTTTGCCGATTATTGAGATGCTAAAAGCAATATTGGCAGGAACTATTCCTTATGCCACGAGGACCTCAAACAGCAAAGACCTCGGCTCAAGCCCTTGTATTGGATGTAGCCCTCCCTGAGGGCACCGACCCAGCTCTACTTCCCTCATTGCGTCGCGGGATCGAGCAAGCTATGAGGCTGATGGTGGGTTCCGGAGAAATGGCTGTCGTCCAGCAAGCCGACGAACTGGCCGGACTCCTGACAGGCTTGATCAAACCCGAGGTGGGGCTGGTGGAGGAGCGGTTGCATCGGCTGCGGACCATTCGAGAAATCTTCGATGAAGACGAATGGCTGACGGCGGAGATGCTGAACCGGTTACAGCCGGAGCCCCCATCGAACAAATCGCTCCCAGCGAGTGACTGGAAGCGGAGGGGGAGAATTTTCAGCGTCAGCTTTGGCGGCAAGGAGTATTTTCCGCGCTATGAATTCGATGCGGCGTATCAGCCGTTGCCGGTAATCCGTGAACTCCTCGCGGCGTTCGGCACGGTAGCTGACAGCTGGAAGATCGCCTCGTGGTTCCACTATCCCAATAGCTGGATCGCGGAAGCAGGGCCAAAGGGCAAAGGCGTTACGCCGGTAGCCCCAAAGGATGCCCTCGACCGTCATGACGATCTCATGAAGGCGCTCGCGAAGCGCAAAGGGACCTACGTTGCGTGAGCTGTGGGATTCCGAAGCCGGGACCGTCTGAAAATTTCACACTCGTGCCTGTGAGGAGAACGGAGGTCCCGATCTGGTTTCACGTCTATTCCACCAGGAACTACGCGACCCAAGCAGGCACTTTTTCCAGGGGATGGGGTGACACGCGCTTCGCGCCCATCTCTACGAAGACGGGTTCCTCTGTCCACACCTACTATGCGGCGAGCACTGCCGAAGGCGCCTACATGGAATCTGTCCTCCACGAGATTCCGCTCTCGCCACCGGGTCACTTCGAGGTCTCCGAGCTTCAGTACTATCACCTGGCCCAAGTTCAGCTTTCCGATTCCCTTGATTGCGTGAGCTTTCACAACCCTTATCTTCCGGCGCTCGGCCTCGCACGCGCGCAATTGATCGACAGCCTTCCGGCCTGTTATGCGGAAACGCGGCCATGGGCAGAAGCAGCCTACCGCCAACGGCCCCGCGCCCAGGGCATTGCTTATGGCTCACGCCGAAATGATGCCGCGCGATGCCTGATGCTGTTTGGGCAACGGTTACCGGACCCTCCGCTTTCCGTACTCCAAAGTGAGCCGCTGGGTGTGTCCCCGCGCAGAGAAGAAGTGCTTGCGCTCGTCCGCCGCCTTAAGATACGCGAGATCTAAAACTCGCTCCCTGCGGGAGGGAATTGAATGGGACTGCCTTCAGGCCATTGGTCACAAAATCCAGAGACGCCGGCTTTTAGCCCGAGGCCCGCTCCTTCTCTACCTCCAGAGAAACGACCCCACTCCAGCCCCCAAAAATCATTGCAGACGAGCAAGAGCCACTGCCCAGTATTTCCGCGAACAATCCACTTCCGCACCGGAGCGCAGGACCAGCGTCTGATCGCGCACCTCGCGAATGGCGTCGATGCGCACGATGGCGCTGCGGCTTACGCGAACAAACTGCTCCGGGTCAAGCTTTTGCTCCAGGGAGTCCATCGTTGTCCGCAAAGCGAACTCGCCCATAGAGCCATAGAGGAGAGCATAGTTACGTTCCGCGGCGATCCAATCAATGGTTTCCACCGGCACCAGGCAAAGCGCCTTTAGCCGCTCCACCAGAAAACGCCTGGTATATCTGGGCGCCGGGTGGGATGCGGGTTCTGAGAATCGCTGCCGCGCCCGCTGCACGGCCTGTGCAAATCGTTCCTGCGTGACCGGCTTGACCAGATAGTCCAGCGCTGCGGCATCAAATGCCGCAAGAGCGAACTCATCGTAAGCGGTCAGGAAAATGACCTGGAAACTCCCCGGATCGTTGAGAGTCTGCAGGATTTCAAAGCCGGTTCCATCGGGCAGATGAATATCCAGGATCAGCAGGTCGGGCCTGGTTTCTAGAATGTCCGGGACGGCATCCTGATACGTCGATGCCGTTCCACAAATAGCAAGATCGGCGTGCGCCGCTACCATGCGCTCCAGCTTGCGCAGCGCCGGAGGCTCATCCTCCACCAGAAAGACCCGCATCATACCGGTATCTTTATTTCCGCAACTGCGCCACCCTGCGGATGATGCTCCAGGCGGAAACTCGCTTCGCTGCGATAGGCGGTCGCCAGACGCTGCCGCGTGTTGGCGAGGCCATGGCCGCCGTTGCTGCGCTCCGGGCCTCGTCCATGGTCGCGGATCGAGATTTGTATATGGCCGTTCCTCTTCTGAATCGCGATGTCGATGTTCAGCTTGCCGGAGGGATCTTTGCCGTGCTCAACGGCATTTTCTACCAGCGGCTGCAAGAGCAGTGCGGGGACACGGGTGCTCTCTGCCTGCGGATCGCAGGAGATAGCAAAGTTCAGACGGGACTCAAGCCGGGCCTGCATCACGTCCAGATAACGGCGCACAAAATCCAGCTCCGAGGAGACGGGAATCATAGGCGCTTCAGGAAGACGCAGAGTGGCGCGAAGAAAATCACAGATAAGCGCCAGCATGTGGTCCGCTCGGGCAACATTCTCATACATAACCGCGGAAACCGCATTCAGTGCATTGAACAGAAAATGCGGCTGAAGCTGACGGCTCAGGTTTTCCAGTCGCGCAGCGGCCAGTTGCTGTTCGATTTCACGGGAGCGCAGCCAGTCCTGATAGACCATGTAGGCCCCGAGACAGATCGAATAGAGGAATACATCGATGGGGAACTCCATGAAGAAGCGGATACGCATGATGCCGTAGTCGTAGTGCCCCATGCCGAGTATCCGGAAAATCAGTACACGCATTCCCCAGTTCCAGAGCGTGTGCAGTGTTGAAAAGACCACCAGGGTAGCAAGGTGCCAGCAAATACTGGGAAAGGAGAACCGCAAGGGACGCCGCCTGGCGCTCCATAAAATCAGCGGCAGCAGCACCAGGACCCCATAAGTTCCAGTGCCCTGCTCAATGGATATTACGGTCCAGTCTCCTGAATATCCGCGAGCAAGCCGGTCCAGGGAGTGGTAGAACACCTCCAGAAAAGCCAATGCCGTGAAATAAAGAAAGACGTAGAGGCGAATGCGCTTCATGGACCGATACACCAGGTGTCCCAGCCTTCGGTCCTGGTGTTCAACCTGAGGCTGGGAGAAGTCAATTCAAATAGTACCGACTGCCATCCTTAGTCCCGTATTTTACGAGCAGAAAGTCTATTCAAGGCAAAGCGTAGGCCACAATGGCATCGCTCTGAGGTTCTTCTGTAAATTGAGCATGACCGCTCGCGGCAATCACCACATACTGCTTGCCATGGAACCGATACGTCATTGGCGTCGCATGGCCGCTGGCCGGTAACTGTGCCTTCCACAGTTCTTTTCCCGAATCCGCATCAAAAGCACGAATAAACGGGTCGAATGTGCCGGCGAGGAACACCAGTCCACCCGCGGTTGCGATGGAGCCTCCGAGACTGATTGTTCCAGGGGGCGCCTCCGGATTAAACCTGCCCAGAGGAACCTGCCAGCGAATTTTGCCGTCGGTCATGTCCACAGCCGTGAGCATGCCCCAGGGCGGTGGAACACAGGGCAGCTTGTTCGACGAAATCAGCCATTGGCGGTACATCCCATAGGGCGCGCCTTCCTGCGCCGTATATTGGCCATCGTTGGCCTTTCGGGCATCGTCAAACTGGGCCCGGGGAATCACGCGTACTTTGGCCGGGAAATTGTTGGTGTTCGTAAACAGAAGATTTCTTGCCGGATCGAAGGAGTATCCGCTCCACGTCATTCCCCCGATGTTGCCCGGAATAATGAGAGACCCTTTCACGCTGGGCGGAGTAAAAACGCCTTCGTTGCGCAATCCGCTCATCTGCGCGCGGCAGGCTTCGCGGTCCTGCGCTGTGGCGCCCCACGCATCCGCTGGAGAGATGTGCTGCGGCGCCAGAGCAGGTGGAGCAGCCGGGAATGGTTGTGTCGGAGACGTCACTTCTCCAGGAACATCGCTCTGGGGTACAGGGCGTTCTTCGACCGGAAAAACAGGTTTTCCCGTGTCCCGGTTGAGCACATAAAGAAATCCGGTTTTGTTGCCCTGAATGACCACAGGCACCTGCTTGCCGTCATGAGGCAAGGTTGCCAGCAAGGGAGGTGCTGCGGAGTCGTAATCCCAGAGATCGTGATGGACCAGCTGAAATCCCCAGTCCATTTCTCCTGTCTTGGCATGGAGAGCAACGACCGAGTTCGCCCACTTGTCATCGCCCGGACGCAGCCCGCCATAGTAATCCGGGCTGGCGCTTCCCGTCGGAACGAAGACCAGGTCGCGATTCTGGTCGACGGCCATGATCGACCAGGCGTTGGCAGCTCCAGTGGTCCAGTTTTTGGCGGAAGCAGAATTGGGGGGAATCGGATCCCAGCTCCAGCGCAAAGCACCAGTGCGTGCATCGAAGGCCCGCACGACTCCGCTGGGCATCAAGGCGCGCGCGTTGTCATCAATGGCGGAGCCGACGATGACGAGATCGTCCACCACTGCAGGAGGAGACGTCATGTGGTACCACCCGGAGCGGAATCCAGGAACATCGCACAGGCTCACCTGGCCCTCTTTACCAAAATCAGCGCAGGGCGAGCCGGTTGTGGCATCGAGCGCGATGAGATGAGCGTCAATGGTGGCTTCGAAAATGCGCCGATGGCAGGGACTCTGAGCGGAGCGCTTAGGATCGATCCATGTGGCAACGCCGCGATTGATTAGCCCATCGCCGGACTGCCATGTGAGGTCGACGTGCGGATCATATGCCCACTTTTGTTTTCCGGTTACCGGATCAAGGGCGATGACACGGTTGAATCCCGTAGTCAGATACAGTGTCCCGTCGATCATGAGAGGCGTCGTTTCCAGGCCGCTACGTCTCCTGCCTTCTTTGCCATCGGAAATATCGCCGGTATGGAACGTCCAGGCGACTTTCAGGCTCGCCACATTCGACCGATTGATCTGGGCAAGCGTGGAATAGCGCATACCGCCCGGATCGTTGCCATAGTTCGGCCAATCGGATTCCTGGGCCGCCAGCGTACTCGCAACAAAGAGCAAGAGAATGATGGAAACTTTCATAGACACCATCGTGCCCATGCGAATGATTCAAGGCAACTGTCCTGGGACGAACCCGGTGTTTCCCGGGACCGAAGCTAAGACGCCTGTCCCGCCTGTCCCGCCTGTCCCGGCAAGCCGTGGAGCAAGCCGTGGAGCAAGCCGTGGAGCAAGCCGCGGAAGCGAAGCGGAGGGACCTGCTGTTTACTGATCCCCAAGGAATTTGTTCATTAGGAGCACTGACTCTCCCGCCTGCAGGCAAGTTAGAGTATCAGGACAGACAAAAAGACCCGGCCCATTCAAAATTTTAAAGGGCAATTCCGCGAAGAATCGCCCTCGCAGAAAAATCCTAGTTTGGCATGAGTACAGTGTCGATTACCTGGATAACGCCGTTCGACTGGATAACATCTGCAATCGTAACAGTTGCCATGCCTCCTTTTTCGTCCGTCAGCACGATCTTGCCGCCTCTCCAGGTGGCAGTCAGCGGATCGCCCTGTACCGTTTTTAACGTCGCTTTACCTCCACCCATCTTGATCTGCTTCTTGAGATCTTTTTCTGTGAGCCTTCCGGGGACTACATGATAGGTCAGCACCTTCGTAAGCTGATCCTTGTTCTCCGGCTTCAGGAGCGTATCGACGGTGCCCGCGGGCAGTTTGTCAAAGGCTTCGTTCGTAGGCGCAAACACGGTGAACGGGCCCGGGCCCTCAAGTGTGTCCACGAGCCCGGCAGCCTTAACCGCTGCTACCAGGGTTGTGTGGTCCTTCGAGTTCACTGCGTTCTCGACGATGTTCTTTGTCGGGTACATGGCAGCGCCGCCCACCATTGGATCATTCTGCGCATGCAAGCCAGGCAACGCGCACAGCAGGGTGGCTGCAAGAACGAATCTGCTTATTTTGATCATCATGTCTTTCCTTCATCGAAGTCAGCGATATTGCTGCGATCAGAGAACGCGTTCATGCGCAACACTGGATTCAAGCCCCCCGTGATTTTCTTTGAACTTCGAGCCGCTTTTGTTGGCCGCAAAGATTACCCAGGTTTGTTCATGCGGGAACAAACGCCCCAATCCGCAAATCCACTTCACGCGTGGCCACGTATGTCTTATGAACGACGGCGGCAAGAGCAAGAATCGCCGACTCTCCGTGATCGGAGTTTGCGCGTGAAACCTGGGACTATGCAATGGATCGGCAGGAAACTTTCGCGGCGAAATTTTGTCGCTGGCGCCGGCACGGCTGCCGGAGCACTCATTCTGGGCTGTGGTGGCAGCTCACCGGCTTCCAGCGGCACCTCACCAACGTCTCCCACATCACCCACCTTGTCGGATGGCGACTACCTCAACTACGCGCTAAACCTGGAATATCTGGAAGCTGAATTCTATTTGCGTGCGGCGACAGGAAGTGGCCTCGGCTCAGCAGACACCGGAAACGCCACGAGCAAGACTAGCGGAGGAACCCAGGTACCCGGCCTGACAATGGTGCAGTCGGAATACATCTACGAAATTGCTCAGAATGAGCTGGACCACGTTCGCTTTCTTCGCAGTGCGCTCAGTTCCTCGGCGGTGCCCGCTCCAGCCATCGAACTGATGAACAGCTTCAATGCCCTCGCGTCGGCGGCCGGCCTCGGGAGTAGCTTCAATCCCTTCTCCAGTTATTCAAACTTTCTCATCGGCGCCTTCATTTTCGAGGATGTTGGCGTGACTGCCTATCATGGGGCGGCCAAGTTGCTCACCAATAAGACCAACCTTACGGCAGCGGCAGAGATCCACGCGGTCGAAGCCTACCACGCTGCTTCCATTCGTTCGCAGATTGTGTTGGCGGGATCCGCCCTCATCTCAACCGCGAATGCCGTCGAAAACGTGAGATCGATGCTTGGCGGGGGGAACGAAACCACTCTCAGCGCCACCGGCATCGTCGCCGCCGACCCCACCAATTCGATAGGTTTTGAGCGTACCACCGATCAGGTTCTGCACATCGTGTACGGCACGGGTAACGGGGCGGGTGTGAAGGGTGGAACGTTTTTCCCTTCGGGCATGAACGGCAACATCAGCGTCACAACCAGCTAACGGAGGCTTTATGGCGAACCTTGACACACAGCAGTTGGATGAAGTGATCGCGAGCGGCCGCAGGCGCATGTTGGCCCTGGGTGGTGCCGCATTGGCAGGATTCGCGATTTCCTCCGTAGCCAAAGCACAAACTACGACGCTGACGGACACGGATTATCTGAATTTTGCTCTGAACCTCGAATACCTGGAAGCCAACTTTTACACTCTGGCCGCCTCGGGGCAAACAATTGATCAAATGGGAATCAGTCTCACAGGAACCGGCACCCAGGGTACAGTGACCGTAAAAGGCGCCGGCCCTGCTGCATGTAAAGTTCCTTTCGCCAATAGCCTGGTTCAGAGTTACGCGATGGAGATTGCTCAGGAAGAGCGTAACCATGTTAGTTTCCTGCGTGGCGCACTGGGAACCTCCGCGGTTGCGCAACCGGCAATTGACCTTGTCAACAGTTTTAATGGATTGGCGGGCCTGCTCGGACTTGGCCTGAGCTCGTTCGATCCGTTTGCAAACGATATTAACTTCCTGCTTGGTTCTTACATTTTCGAAGACGTCGGGGTTACCGCCTACACCGGAGCCGCACCACTGCTCACCTCTACCACCAATCTGGATGCGGCCGCCGGGATTCAGGGAGTCGAAGCGTATCACGCGGGTTTGGTTCGCACCGTGATATACGGACTCGATCAGTCTGCGACAACGCTGGGCCCGGCTGGGACGGCGAGCGCAGTTGCAAGCGCGATCTCCAAGCTTAGGGCTACCGTTGACGGATCGAGTTCGATTTCTTCTACGCGGCTCCAGGGTGACGACATTGGGCTGGGAACACAAACCGTGATGCTGAATAGCTCCTCCGGGATGACCGCGTCCACGCTTGTAAACGCCACAACCACAGGGTCCATCAACGCCGCCGGATCAACTGGCACAGCAGGTTCCATGGTGTTTTCGAGATCGGCAAGTGAGGTCCTGGCTATTGTCTACGCCGGCGGATCAGGGATGGGCGGGTTTTTCCCGGCAGGATTGAACGGCAACGTAAAATAGCGCATTCCACACATAGACGTAGTAACCGTCCCTTCTCTGACGGCAGCGAAACGGAAGCAATCTCTCCCGGTTGATAGCCCTCCCACCCTCTTCAGGCCGGGCACGCCTCCATGGCGGCTGCTTCGCTGTCATACACCTTGAAGAGGCTCAGGATGCCTACCATCTTGAAGGTCTTGGCGGCGAAAGGAGACGGGCTGACCAGCTTGGCGTCCCCGCCTAGCTTCTTGGCTTGCCGCAAGGCATCGACGATGGCCCCGATTCCGCTGGAGTCGATGTAGGGCATGGCGGAAAGATCCAGCAAAAGGTGGATGTGTCCGCTGTTGAGAGCGCCCTCGACCGCCTCATCCAGCTGCTTGACGCCTTCTCCGTACTTGAGCGGGCCTTTCAGCTTGAGGGAACAAATGCTGCCGCTCTGGCGAATATCGAGATCCACGCCTTACTCTCCTGGACGAGAATTTTCCTTTACACCCTAAAGGCTGCTTGCTAGTCTCCGACCAGATTAAACAATCAACCTGTCCTCCCCCAAGCGTCAAGCATGCAATGAACATTCAAACCTGCGCCCGGCTGAGCAGTCAATACTACGCGGAGCTAGCCCAGGCACTGCTGGGGTCGCCCGAAGTGGCCGCCCGCGCCGCATTACTGGCCAATGCCCTGCGCCAGGCCCTGCCCGGCAGCGCCTGCGCGCTCTACAGCCTGCGCACAGTCGAGGATGCCGCTTTCTGGGCCGTGCTGGGTGTCTCGGAGGAGATCTCGGTCGCCGACCCGGCCATTCCCGCCGCTTCCCTGTTATTCGCGCCGCTTCTGCAGTCGGCGGTTCCGGTTAGCTATGCCGCCAACCAGCTGGCCCGGGAAGATTATGCCCACCTCCACGTCCTGCGCACCATCCGTTCGATCGGCTATCTGCCTTTGCTCCGAGAGCAACAGCTGGTGGGCGCCTTCGAAGTCGTCAGTTTCAGCGATCCGCTGACCGAGGCCACACTGCAATCCATGGAGGGCCTGGCCGAGCTGGCAGCCACGGCGTTGGGCGCGGCCGAGCAGTATGAGGAGCAGCGGCAGAACCTGCTCGATTCGATTCACCGCCTGACCCAGCTCTACGACCTGGAAAAATCCCTCAACGAAACTCTGGATTTCGAGCCCTTACTGGAGCTGATCCCGGTGAAAGTAGCCGCCATGCTCCCTTGCCAGGCGATCCACCTGTGGATGTTCGATGGCGGCCGGCTGCGTATGGTCTCCTCGTGGGGCGAGGACTCAACCGCGGAAGTGGGAACCATTGAGGAAGCGGGTCAGGGGTACGTCGCGGATATGGCGGAAGAAGGTGTTCCGCTCCTGATCAACGAGCCGGACGATCCAAGACTGGCAACCCGTAATGAGCGTGCCGGAGATGGCCAACCGATCACCAATGCATTGCTGGTGCCGCTGATCGAACATGCTCCGGAGGGTGGCGGGGACAGCGAATTGGGGGTCCTCGAGGCCGTCAACAAGGCAGGGGGCGCTGCCTTTACCGAGGATGACCTGTTCTTCATGAACAGCATGTCGGAGACCGTTTCGAGCGCTCTGAAGAACGCCAGCCTGATGTACGCCGAGCGAAAGCTCGAAATTCTGCAGGCCTTGGTGCAGGTAAGCTCCGAAATCACGTCAACCCTGCGTCTCGACCGCCTGCTGCAGATCATCGTCAATGGCCCGCAAGCGGTGCTGCCTTTTGAACGCTGTTCGAT
>Ga0335073_10006969_pt1 | contig 15860 bp, 18 predicted proteins | sample Lox_Sample_22_FD_207093 | JGI IMG/M metagenome (GOLD analysis project Ga0335073, IMG submission 207093) | Soil microbial communities from Loxahatchee National Wildlife Refuge, Florida, United States - Lox_Sample_2.2 | ecosystem: Environmental > Terrestrial > Soil > Wetlands | place: USA... | reverse complement strand
ATCGCCGACGGCACCCCCTACAACGTCACCATCAAGACCAACCCCACCAACCAGACCTGCAACCCCACCAACGGCACCGGCACCATCGCCTCCGCCAACATCACCAACATCACCATCACCTGCACTACCACCACGACCACAACCACCACCACGTCGACCACCACCACGACGGACACCACCACGACGGGCACGACCACGACGACCGGCGGCGGGGATGGTGGTCTGGGGGCTGGTTGGGTGGCGATCGGTGATGGCGGTCTGTCGCTGGGGTCTTCGGGGATGGTGGGGACCGCGGGCGCTTTGGCGGGGGACGTTCGGGTCGGTGAGAGCTATGGCAGCGACCAGTACGCGCAGCTCGAGGTGACCTCGACTCCGCTGGCTTCGGGCGATTGGGTCGGTCCGACCGTGCGCAGCCAGAACGGCGGCCAGGACACCTATCTCGGGTTGTATTGGCATGACCAGTTCAGCGGGCAGTACGAGTTGCAGGTGTACGTGCGGCACTCGGGCGGCTGGACGCAGCTCGCGAACACCTACACCCTCGCCGGCGCGTTGCCGGCCGGGACCGCGCTCAGGCTGAGCGCGGTCGGGTCCAAGATCGTGTTCGCCCAGGACGGCGTCGCCCGGATCACCACGACCGATACCTCGCTGACCGGCGGCGCTCCCGGTCTCATGACCTACGGCGCCGCGACCGCCGATACCTGGAGCGCCGGCACCCCGAGCACCTACTCGATCGGCGGGACCGTGTCCGGGCTCGCGGGCACCGTCGTCCTGCAGGACAACAACGGCGACGACCTCACCCTCACCACCAACGGACCGTTCACGTTCAACACCCCCATCGCCGACGGCACCCCCTACAACGTCACCATCAAGACCAACCCCACCAACCAGACCTGCAACCCCACCAACGGCACCGGCACCATCGCCTCCGCCAACATCACCAACATCACCATCACCTGCAGCGCGGGTGCCCCGAACGCCTTCCAGTATCTCGGCACGGACGCCGACGGCGTCGCGTCATACGAGATCACCTCCCCCGACGACGGATACGGGTCACACGTTCTACGCGTACTCGCTCCGACCCACGCCGCGCCGGGGGTCCCCCACAACTTCCTGTATGTGCTCCCGGTCGAGCCGGAACTGGGAACGGCCTACGGGGATGGTCTCGAGACCTTGCGCGCCATGGACGCACAAGACGAGTACAACCTGACGATCATCGAGCCCTCGTTCGCTGTCGACCCCTGGTATGCCGACAACCCCAGCGATCCGAACCTCCAATACGAGACGTTCGTGACCGAAGACCTGGTTCCCTGGGTCACGCAGAACTTCTCGATTCCGGCGAGCCAGGAGCCGTTGGGGACACTGGGGTGGACCGAGCAGAACTGGCTGATTGGCTTCTCGAAGTCCGGGCTCGGCGCTCAAGACCTCGTACTGAAGCACCCCGACCTGTTCGCGGTGGCGGCGTCATGGGATTTCCCGGCGGACATCTCCACGGACAGCCAGTTCGGGTCGAGCTCCGCGACTCAATATGGGACGGATGCCAACTTCCAGGCGAACTATCGCCTGACGCCGACGTTTCTCGCCAACCACAAGGCGCCGTTCACTGCCCGCAACAGAATCTGGATCGGCGGCTACGGCGCCTTCCAGCGAGACATGGCCGATTACGACTCGCTGTTGTCCTCGCAGGGCATCCAGCACTCGACCGAAACGCCACCTCAGCTAATGGCCCACAGATGGGACAGCGGTTGGGTGCCAATCGCCCTGAGCAGCTTGAGTCGGGATAGCGCGGACCTCGCTCCGCCGCTCTAGGCTCCGTCTCGTGCCGGGCCATCTGCGTTTTGGGTTATTCCCGCTCGGATTCGCGGGGAGCCCAGAGGGAGTGGCATCAGGCCCACCGGACGATTTCGCAAAGATCGCAGAAGCCGTACAGGAGCTCCAGGCCGACGGGCCCCCGATGCTCATACGGATGTATGTCTCCTGGACCGGCGCCGGCTCGAGCGCGAGCGTGCTTACGCAGGTGGCGTCACTGGTCGAGTCAGCCGTGCCGAGCTGGGATCTGGTTCTCGCCTATCGAGATCCAGAGGGCGACCTCGCGGCCTGGGCGGATTTCGTGGCTCGCGTCGTCGAGCGCTATGGGCGTGACCTCGACGCGATTCAAGTGACCGGCGAGGCCAACCTGACCACCGTCCCCGCCGCCGCCGATGGCGCCTTCCCCAATGCCACAGAAGCCTTCGTCCACGGAGTGCTGGCCGCTGCGGATGCCAAGCGCCGACACGAGGCGACCGCGGCGATCGGGTTTGCCGTCAGCCCGGAGGTCGAGCCCACGAGGTCCTCGTTCTGGCAGACGGTGGCAGCGATAGGCGGCGACGAGGTCGCGACCGCCGTCGACTATGCGGGCCTCGACATGTACCCCGACGTTTTCGGGCCACGGCTCGAGTTGGACCAGCTCGAAGGCGCGGTCGACTGGTTACTGCGAAGCTTCCGCCAACAGGCTTTGCCAATTGCCGGCCTGGGGCGCGAGGTTCCGATCCGAATCTGCGAGAACGGTTGGCCGACTGGAGCCGGACGCAGCGAATCACGCCAGGCGGATGTGCTCGAAGCTGTGCTTCGCGCGGTCGATGCCCGCGCGAGCGAGCTCAATGTGACTCACTGGGAGCTCTTCACCCTGCGGGACGCCGACAGTTCCAAGGACGACCTCTTTCACCACTTCGGGATCCTGCGTGATGATTACTCGCGTAAGCCCGCGTTCGACCGTCTCGTCCGCGTCCTCGCCGAACTGACCTAACCGGCTCCATCCCGATTACTCCAGGCGCTGGTGTCAGCAAACTGACTTAGCGCTCACTAGGCTCGGTCACACCCGAGCGCGCGACAGTAAGAGTAGTCATGCGCTCAAAGATTGGGTGTAACATGAGCAGGCAAGCGTGTCCGTTAGATAGACGGATCGTCGATCTCGCCCTGGGAGGTCGTGCGCTGGGGGTTCTTTTGACCGTATTGGTCGGGTGCGTTGTGTTGCTGTCGGGATGCGGTGGCTCACGTCACGCCGCGCCAGATGGGGCGGGCGCGGGCACGTCGGTCGCGGCGGCCGTGATCGCGTTCGTGGCTCCTCGTGACGGTGCCGACGCCGTGATCGGGGGCCAGCTTGGGAGCTTCGCGCAAACGGTGCAGAGCAAGGTGCTCGATAACTGCATGACCAGCGACGGTTTTGCGGCGCCCCCGTTTTTCGCGGGCGGAGGGCCGCCATCCGATCTCGGCAACTCGCAGTTCCCCAACCTGCCGGCGATCGAGGCCAGCCACGACCTCGGGTTGTTCACCGGCGCCGGCGTTCAGTTCATCAATCCGCAGAGCGGCATGAGCGCGCCCGAGCGGAAGGCGTGGCAGGCCCGGATCAGCCATTGCTTCAGGACCATGCAGGGACAGACTCCGCTGTTTGGCTCGGCGAAGTTCGGGCAGTTGGCCTCCGGCTGGTTCAACGTCGTGAACCAGGTCAATCGGTCGCCGCAGATTCGGGCGCTAAGCAAGACGGCGGCGACCTGCAGTGCCGCCCATGGCGTGCCGGCATCGTCGGTCATGAGCCTCTACGCACGCCTGCAGCAGCAGCTCGGACCGCCCTCGCAGTCGAGCGCGTACAACACGAAAGTGCAGCAGCTACAGGCGAAGGGAGCGCGCGTGCTGGCGACGTGCTGGGCGAAGGTGATCAACGAGACGACCGCGCTGCTCAGTGACCGTCGCGCCGCCTACCTCGCCCAGAACGCGAACGCGGTCTCGGCCCTCCAGAGCCAGGTCGACGGACAGGTCGCGTCGGTCGAGCGCCGGTACGGAGTCAAGCTGACGCTGGGCGGATCGTGACCGGCGAGTGGAAGGGGCTGTCGCAGCGACTGCACCGCGGGCGCGGCGGCGACCGCGGCGCCCCGCTTCGCGAGCGTGGCGGGCTGGTGGTCGGCGGGGTGCTGGTGTTGACGGTCGCCGTCGCAGTCGTCGCGTTCCTGATCGGGCGGGGTGTGTCGACGCCGGCCGATCAGGCTGCGCGCGCGAAGGCACCAGCACCGTCGGTGTTGACGGCGCCGGTGGTGTTGACACACGCGCGCACGACCGTGGTGTTGCGCGGAACGCTGACGGACGGCGGTGCGATCTCGGTTGGCGTACCGGGCGACCTCTCCGGCGATCTGGCGGTCGTGACCGCGGTCGCGACCTCGCCCGGGGCCCACGTCGCCGACGGGAGCCTGATCGCAGCCGTCGCGGGGCGGCCCGTGTTCGTGATGCAGGGACGGATTCCGGCGTACTCGGCGATGAGCTACGGCAGCACCGGCATCGAGGTGAGCGAGCTGCAGTCCGGACTCGAGGCGGCCGGCTTCTCGGTCGGGTTCGATACCGCCGGCACCTACGGCGCCGGGACGGCGGCAGCGGTCGCCGAGCTGTATCAGCGAGCCGGTTATGCGCCGACGACCGCGCCGGGGCCGGCAGCCGGCTCCAGCAGCTCCAGCGGCTCGAGCGGCAAGCACAAGGTCCGGACCGTGCAGTACGCGACCGTCCCCCTCGGCGAGATCGCGTTCACGTCGTCGTTGCCGGTAACGGTGGTGTCGGTCGCGCATCTCGGCCAGACGATCGCGAGCGGCAAGCCGCTCGCCACGCTCGGATCCGGGCAGCTGACGTTTACGACCAACACCGACCTGAACACCGCGAGCCTGCTGCACGTCGGCGCGACCGGGCGGGCGACATCCGATCTGAGCAACGGGTCGTTCAAGATCAGGTTGAGCGCGAAGAAGCCGGGCAGCGGTCCAGGCGGGGGCCCCGGCTCGAAGTTGACCTTGACGCCGGTGAGCGCGGGCGCTGCGGCGCCGTTCATCGGCCAGAACATGGCGTTGCACGTGCGCACCGGTCAGGCGGGCGGGCTCCAGTGGGTGGTCCCGGTATCGGCTGTGATCACCAACGCGTCCGGCGCGTCGTCGGTCACGATCGTGCACGGCTCACGGCAGGTGTCGGTACCCGTTCAGGCGGGGCTCGCGTACGCGGGCCAGGAGGTCGTGCGGCCGCTCCACGGCGGGCTGAAGGTCGGCGACCAGGTGGTGATCGGGGTCGGTGGCTCGGGATGAGCGCGGCGCCGGCGCCCCGCGAGCACGAGGTGTTGACACTGACCGGTGTGGGGCGCACCTATCCGGCCTCACCGCCGGTACACGCACTGCGCGACGTGACGTTCTCGGTGCAGGCGGGAGAGGTGCTCGGGATCATCGGCCGCTCGGGGTCGGGCAAGTCGACGCTGCTGAACGTCCTCGGGTTGCTCGACCTGCCGACGAGCGGCGACTACCGGGTCGAAGGCGAGCGTGTCGGATCGCTCAGTGATCGCGAGCAGACGGCGCTGCGGGCTCGGTTCTTCGGGTTCGTGTTCCAGGAGTCGTTCCTGCTGCCGTCGCTGAGCGCGCAGGAGAACGTCGAACTCGGCTTGCGCCCTCGTCGGCTGACGCCCGGCGAGCGCCGAGAACGTGCGATCGATGCGCTCGCGGTCGTCGGGCTGTCACACCGGCGGCGGTTTCTGCCCGGCAAGATGTCCGGCGGCGAGTGCCAGCGGGTGGCCATCGCCCGGGCACTGGCGCAGCGACCACGGGTGTTGCTGTGTGACGAGCCGACCGGAAACCTCGACGAGCGGACGAGCAGCGAGGTCCTGCAGACTCTGATCGACAACCAGCCGGACGACGTGGCGGTCGTGATGGTCACCCACGACATGGGGATCGCGCGGACGCTGCCGCGGCTGCTGAGCGTTCGCGACGGGGTGGTGTCCGAAGGTCCGGGAGAGTTCCTCGAGGCCGAAACGCTACCCGGCGGCGAGCGACCGTGAGTGGCCTTGGCTCGGCGCTCAGCGAAGCGGTGACATCGATCGTGCGCCAGCCGGTACGGACGCTCTTGTGCGCGCTCGGGACGGTCGTTGCGGTAGGTGCATTCACGACCACCAACGGCCTGACCGAGAGCGCATCCAACGCGGTTTCGGCGTCGTTCAACGAGCTGCGCGCGACGACCGTCGAGTTCCAGGGGCCATCGACGCTGTCGGACGCCGACGTCGCCCAGCTGGCACGGCTCCGGGGCGTCACGAGAGCGGGGCTGGTGTGGGATGTCGATCAGCAGCAGCCGCTACCGGTGGTGGTCGGGCCGACGACGAGCGGGCCGTCGCAGACGCAGCTGTCGGTCACGGCGATGTCGCCGTCGGCGCTAGCGGCGGTTGGGTCGGTCCTGTCGTCGGGCCGGTTCTACGACACGGGCGCCGACCTACGCCATCAGATGGTCGCGCTGCTCGGGTCGGGGGCGGCGGCGCAGCTCGGCATCAGCTCCGCGCTCGGCGACCCGGCGATCAACGTCTCAGGGGTCGTGCTAACGGTGGTCGGGATCGTGTCCAGCTCCCAGCAGGAGTCGCAGGCGCTGCTCGGGGTGATCGTGCCGCCGTACGTGGCCGGGGTGATCACCGGCAACCACGACCCGCGGCGGGTGATCGCTCGCACCGTGCCGGGCGCCGCACAGCTGATCGGGCGAGAGGGCCCGGCCGAGCTCGATCCGTACCAGCCTGGCCTGGTCACCGCCGAGGTCCCGCCCAACCCGAACGCGCTGCGGTCCCAGGTGCAGGCATCGCTTTCGACGCTGCTGCGCGTGCTGAGCCTCGCCGGCCTGGGGATCGGTTTCCTTGTGATCGCAGCGGTCACGATCATGTCGGTAGCGCAGCGCCGGTCCGAGATCGGGCTGCGCCGCGCGGTCGGCTACGGCCGGCTCGAAATCGCCCGGCTGATCGTCCTCGAGGCCGCGGGCGTCGGCATGCTAGGCGGGATCCTCGGTGCCTCGATCGGCGTGCTCGCGACCGCCGAGATCGCGTCGAACGACCACTGGACGCCGGTGATGAACACAACGCTCGTTCTCGCCGCTCCGTTCCTCGGCGTCGCCGTCGGGATACTCGCCGGCTCCTACCCGGCGCTTCGCGCCGCCAGGATCACGCCGATGGCGGCGCTGCGATCCTGAGCATTAGCTCCGCCCTTCCGAGGGCTCCGACTGGAACGTCACCGTTGTGCCGACCGCGCACTGGACGAAAGCGTCGGGCATGGCGCGGGCGATCGCGTGAACTGCGCTGAACCCCGAACAATGCCCAGGCAGGACGCGACCAACGCCGGCCTCGCGCAACGCGTCGACCGTTGGCCCGATACGGGACTCGAACAGGCCACCCGTGAGATGCAGGCCGCCGATAAGACCGGCGACCCGGGCTTCGCCGGTGAGCCGCTGAGCGTGACGAACGACGTTGATCACGCCTGCGTGCGAGCAGCCGGACACGATCACCAGGCCGCGGTTGCGGACGTTGACAACGAGCGCTTGGTCATCCCAGATCATCGGGTCGGGCTCCCACCCATCGCCGTTGCGAGCCTCGTGGATCGGGAAGCCCTGCTCGAAGTCCGTCGTGCGGTCGATCTGCCCGGAAACGAGCAGGCTTCCGTCGAGCAACAGGCTCTGCGCGCGCTCCTCGATTACCTCCAGCCCCTCGGCCTCGAGATCGTGTCGGCTCGGCGGCGGCAGTCGCAACTCGCCGCCTGAGGGAAACACGACTCTTCGCTCACGCCACGCATCGGGGTGGATCACCAACGGCAACCGCGAGCGCCCCCGACGCCGGACAAGCCCCTCGAGTCCGCCGTGGTGATCGGCGTGCCCGTGGGAGATGACGATCGCTCGCAGTTCGCCGACCGGCACGCCGAGGACGTCCAGGTTGCGGGCGACCGCATGCGGCGTCAGACCGGCGTCGTAGAGGACGCTCGATCGATCGGCGTCGCGCTCGATGCTGACCAGCGCGGAGAAACCATGCTCGGCAACCAGTTGCTCGCGTGCGCTGAGATCGCGTGTCTGGTAGCGAGTCACGCCTTCCTCGCCGGCCATGAGCAAGTCGAGAAAGTTGTCGATTACGACCGTGATCTCGACGCGATCAACCGTCTCAAGCACGGGTCGATCCTAGGTCGGCTCACCCCACTGGCCATCCCCATGGTCTCGTGCGCCTTGATCCGCGATGGCAGCCGAGCCTTCGGGCGCGAAGCCGGCCTGGGTCAGCATCCGCCGCAAGTCGACGAGGATCTGAACGTCGACATCCTTGCCGTGAGGCGCGGGCAACACCTCCGTCTCCGGGCCGAGCGCGACCTTGAGCTTGCCGTTGTGCTCGTGCGTGACCGTGCCGATCGTCTCGAGCAGCGAGACGACCTGGCGCCACTCGATGTTGAGGTTCGGCGGATGGCTGAAGATCCTTTCGATCGTGTCGCGGTGATGGTTGCTGAGGTGCGCTTCCATCTGAGTCCCTTTCGTCGGTGTCGGACCATCATCCCACCGTTGCGCGACGCAAATCGTCCGTCCGGGGCGTCATCTCCACAAGCCCTCGCAGTCCGGCGCCGATAGCACGGTCTGAGCTATGGGTACGAGCCTCATCAGCATCAAGGACGTGGCCAGCGCCCAGTTCGAATTCCGGGTCGCTGACTGGACCGACCGATCCGAACACGCGCGGGAGTTGGCGCTCAGTATCAATGGTTACGAGGTCTCCCCCAGTCCCCGTGGGTACGCCTGCTTCCGGCCGCGGTGGGTTTGGATAGAGGCCGACGCGGCAGGCCGGAACGTGCCCTGGAGCGAATTCCGGCTGCTCGTCCCGACCGACGCGCTGACCCCGATCACGCTGCACGTCGCCACCGCCGCGGCCGCGAATTAGCCGCGCAGATCAAGGCGCCAGTCGTTGCAGGACATGAAGTGCCCTTTCGGGTACTCGAACTCGCGTGCTTCGAGCAGCTCGAAGCCCAGCTTGCGGCAGATCGCGTTGGACGGCGCGTTGTCGACGTTCGGGAACGCGTGCATGAACCGGTGCCTGCCGTCGCGCCTGGCGAGGTCGATCGCCTGCGTGGTCGCCGCCACCGCGATCCCGCGGCCCTGGAACTCCGGGACCACCATCCAGCCAATCTCGTAGACCTCGTCCTCGCGCCACTCCTTCGTCCAGTACCCGACCGAGCCCACGCCGGCGCCGCTCGCGGCGTCGACGATCTTGAACATCCGATCGCCACCTTCGAGCCGCTCGTAACGGCCTTGGCGCTCGCGTAGCTTGTCGGGGGTCTCGGGACCGCCGAGATGCTCGGTCATGCGCGGGTCGCCCATCAGCCGCTCGAGCAGCGGAAGATCGCCGCTGCCCCATGGCTCGAGGCTCACGATCGCGCTCACTCCGTGCAGCCTAATCCGGCTCGCGCGCCCGTGCGCGGGCGCGATGTGGTCGAATAGCAGCGCATGCGAGAGGACGCTCCAGGACTTCGCGATGTGCTCGATGCGCAGCGGACGATCGCTCCCTACCTTGACCCGACCCCGGCGCGACGCTATCCGTCGATGGACGGCGCGGTCGGGGCTGAGGTGCTCGTCAAGCACGAGAACCACCAGCCGACCGGGGCCTTCAAGGTGCGGGGCGGGATCAACCTGGTGTCCCGACTCAGTGCAGAGCAGCGCGCGGCCGGGGTGTACGCGGCATCGACCGGCAACCACGGGCAGTCGGTTGCCTACGCAGCGAGCCTGTTCGACGTCGCGGCGACGATCTTCGTGCCGCGGGGTGCCAATCCGGTGAAGGTCTCCTCGATGCGCTCGCTGGGCGCAACGGTCGTCGAACACGGCGTCGACTTCGATGAGGCGCGCGAGCGGTGCGCAGAGGTGGCGGCGACGCGTGGCGCGCGATACATCCATTCCGGCGACGAGCCGTTGCTGATCGCGGGCGTAGCCACGGCGACGCTCGAGTTGCTCGAGCGCGAGCCATCGATCGACGTCATCGTCGTGCCGGTGGGCGGCGGGAGCGGAGCCGCCGGTGCCTGCGTCGTGGCGAAGGCGATCGATCCGCGGATCGTCGTGATCGGAGTGCAGGCAGAAGCTGCGCCCGCGGCCTACCGCGCGTGGCGGGAGCGCCGGCCGATCGCGGATGAGATGCATACGTTTGCCGAAGGGCTCCAGACGCGAGTCTCGTTCGAGTTGCCGCAACGCATCCTCGCCGAGCATCTCGACGATTTCGTTCTCGTGGGCGATGACGAGCTTCGCGCTGCCACCCTGGAGATGATCGAGCTGACGCGGACGCTGATCGAGCCGGCCGGTGCGGCCTCGCTGGCCGCGGCGCTGAAGCTCCGCGAACGGCTCGCGGGACAGCGAGTAGCGCTCGTCTGCAGCGGCGGGAACATCAGCCCGGCTCAGCTTCGGGAGCTCCTGGAGTGGGGCGGCGTGCGCCGGCCCGCCGGCGCCTGACCTCAGCGGTGCTCTATCGCGAGACGTAAGCCGAGGGCGATCAGCACGGTGCCGGTGAACCGGTCCATCGCCGCTTTGACGCGCGGGCGCTGAAGGGTCTGAGCCGCCCGGGCGGCGATCAGGCAATAGGCAAACAGCCACAGCACGGTCATCAGCACGAACACTGCCCCGAGCGCCAGGAAGGGAAGCAGGACCGAGTGCCCCGGGCTCACGAACTGCGGCAGCAGGCTGGTGAAGAAGATGCCGATCTTGGGGTTGGCCAGATCGCTGAGGAGGCCTTGTCGAAAGCCGCCGAGCGCGCTCATCGCCGGCTTATCCGCGGTCGGCCGCGCGCCGGACTCTTTGTGCCCGGCGGCGCGGAGCGCCTGAAGCCCGAGCCAGACCAGGTAGAGCGCGCCGATCAGCTTCAGAACGGTGAAGGCCACGGCCGACGCGCGCACCACCGATGCCACGCCGACGGCTGCCGCGAGTGTCCACACCGACAGACCGGCGCTGACGCCAAGGGAGGTGCCGAATGCAGTCCGGCGACCATGGACGAGCACGTTCTTCGTGACCACGGCGGTATCAGGGCCGGGTATCACGATCACAAGCGCCGCGACGCCGATGAACACCAGCAGGTGAGCACCCACGGCTCCAGTCTGACATGGAATGATCAGGCTGTGACTTCGATGCGACCGGGATGGTCGTGCTCCGGGGGCCAGGGTTGGTAGAGGCTCGAGGCTCGCGGTGGGAGCCGTGGTGCACGCGGGCAGCGTGCTCGAGCCTTGCAGCCGTGTCGGGCTCCACTGCGTGGCTGCCCCCGATGGCGATGGCGGCGTGCTGATCACCGCCGACATCGAGGCCGCCCGTAATGCGATCGCCGGTGCCGACTTCTTCGGTCGAGCGTTCGCGCTGGATCCCTCAGACCAGGAGCAGTTGCACCGAGAGGCCGCCGCGCGTCTCCGAGAGGAGGCCGCGGCGTGGACCGACGAGCCGCTCGTCCCGCCTCGCTGCAGTCCGAGGACGTCTGGCGGCCAGCAACCTGCATAACGCGCCAGACCACCCCCTCTCGGCGCCGGGATGCGCACATAAGCATCCAGGGCATGCTTATGTGCGCTCGGTGGCGCGGCCGGAGGGGGCTTTGCTGCGCTTTACAGGGCGCGCACGAGTCGGCGCGCCGGCGCCGGCGAGAATCCCGATCTCACCGGCGCCAGGCGTCAAGCCGTCTTCGCGCCAGGGCTAGCGGCCCTCTCGTATCTGCAGCCGGTTGCCGTCAGGATCCTGGAACTGCGCAACGTAGCCCCATGGGAACTCGAGCACGTCCGAGACGAACTCGACCCCGCGCGACTTCAGCTCCTCGACCGTCTTCCGGCAATCGTCGGTCTCGATCGTGACCGACGCAGGTGGGCGTCCCATCGCCGGCCGAGCCTGCCCCGGCGTTCCGGGCCAGAGAACCAGCTGGAACTCGTCGCCCTTGACGCCTACGGTCAGAAACCGCGGCCCGTCGGGCGTCGGGTTCTCAGCGCGCTTCTCCAACCCGAGGACGTTCGTGTAGAAGTCGAGCGCCTTGTCCTGATCACTGACGAGCACACTTGTGTAGAACACTTTCTCCAGCACTGCCGTTCCTCCGATAGTCGTTGTCACTGCTCACATGACACGCCGAGAGCGGTGAAACGTGACAGCCGACCTGGGCACGCCGGCGGACCAGCATTCACCTCTGCCGGCTGGGCTGCTGAGTGCCCAGCACACGCCGGCGGACCAGGTGCTCGCCGACGAGCAGCGTCACGAGCACGGCGACGGCGACCCACACCAGTGGGTTGCCGATCGACAGCGTCTGAGCGTGGGAGCCGAGGTAGACCACCGCGATCGTCAACGGCAGGTAGCCGACGACAGTGGTCCACGAGAAGCGCCATACGCTGATGTGCGTGGCGCCGGCGGCGTAGCCGATCAGGGCAAACGGGACGATCGGAATCAGACGGCCGCTCAGCAGGAGCGTGGTGCCGCCCCCCTCCATCGTCCCGGTCAGCCAGGCGAACCGGCGACCCAAGACCCGCTGTAGCAGCGGACGGCCGACGCTGCGGCCGAGCGCGTAGGAGAGCAGCGCCGCCAGCAGCCAGCCTCCGACGACGAACGCCAACCCTGGCAGGAAGCCGTAGACGTAGCCCGCCGTCGTGGTGACGATCTCGCTCGGATAAAAGATGATCGCGTGAGCCAGCATCAGGCCGAGGAGCAGCGCGAATCCGCCGGCGCCGAGCGAGTGGACGTAGGAGCGAAGCGCGGCAAACTGACCGTGGATCACCAGGCTCACACAGTGTCGGAGGTCCGGGACGATCGCGATGACAGCGACCCCGGCCACGATCGTCGCGATCCCGGCCGCGAGCTCGACGCGCCCGGCGCGGGCAGATGGCGCCTGAGAGTTCGGCTTGGGTGCGGGCATCACCATCAGGATGACAACGGGCACATGGCGATCCCGTGAACAGGCGGTGACCGCGGCCTGGGCTTGCGCGTGCCGATCCACCGACGGCCGCTGCTGTGCCCCTTGACTATTGAGGCAGCATCGGCAGCTCGGTCAAGGTGCGCGGCTCGCCTCCGCGACGTGCCCGGCAGTAGGCGGCGAGCTCGTCGTAGATCGCGGCGCCGCACACGCGCCGGAGTTCCTGCTCCATGCTCACGTACACCGGCTGATCGCCGGTGAACGCATCCCGACGCTCGGTGCACCACCACGCAAGGATCCCCTCCCCACCCCAATCGACGGTACGGCCTGCGCGCACCCTGGTCGTCTTGGTCTTGTCGTCGATATCGAAGAACAGCGGGACCTGCCAGCAAATCCGGGGCTTCCAGTCCACTGGGTTCTCGCCGCGGCGAAGCGCGGCGACGTGAAACGCGCAGCCCGCCCCGGCCGGATGGTCCGCGCGATTGTGGAAGATGCACGCCCCCCGGTACAGGCGCGTGTGAACGCTGTCGCGCTTGAACCGCGCCTTCCCCCACGGATCACGACCACCCCGCCGGAGCGCCACCTGCCGGTTCTGCCAGTCCTCGTCGGTGAGCTGCCCGACCCGCCCGCGAATCATCTCGAGGTCCTCGGCGCCGGGCGTGTCGCCGTCGCCCTGGTAGATCTCGACGCCCTCCACACAGCAGCCCCGTGCGGTGTGCTCGAACCTGGTGTCGGGGCATCCGCGTCCCCAGATGCACTGGTAATTGGACAGGAGGAACGTGAGCTCGAACTCCCAGCTCCACCCGTCGGCGTCCCGGAACGTGACCGTCTCGCGCGTGAGCATCACCACCTCCATCCAACATCGGATGACCTGACCACGACGGACCCTATCTACCTGATGAGACCGTTCGATTCCTCGGCCGTCCCGGCGCCGTCAGCGGGTGGCGGCTAGCCCGGCGTCCAGCATCGTGACCAGGCTGTTGTAGCTGGTGTCGATGTCGATCGGGAGTCCGAAGCCGCCCTCGCGCTCGAGCGAGACGAAGCCGTGCAGTGCGCTGCGGATCGCGCGCACGGCGTGGATGGCGGCTTCCCCCTCGAGGGCGTAGCCGCGGAGCACGGCCACCAGCAGCCCCACGAGCTCAGCTCCGGCGGCTTGGAACTCGTCGGTGTCGGACGCGATCTGCATGGCGGCATATGTCCCCGGGTGGACGTGGGCGTACTCCCGGTAGGCCAGCGCGATCGCGCGTAGCGCGTCGCCACGGGCGCGCCCGGCGGCGGCGGTCTGGAGAGCGGGTGTCAGTTCCCGTGCGCCTCGTACTCCCAGCCGCGTGCGCAGGTCATCGAGCCCTTCGATGTGGGCGTACAGCGACGGGGTGCGGATCCCGAGGGCCGCAGCGAGCCGGGCGAGCGTCAACTCGCGCAGGCCGTCGGCGTCGGCGAGGGCGGCGGCCGCCGCGACGACCGCCTCGGCGTCGAGGCCGACACGTGGCATCAGCGGGCCGCCCGCGCGATCGCGGCGTCCATGGCGTCGGCGGGGTTCACGGTCGCCGGCCCGTGACCGACGACGAGCAGCTGGGGATCGAGGGCGCGAAGCGCACGCGCAGAGCGCAGGTCCTCTGCCTTGTCGTACGTGGCCATCGCCGCGAGCGGAAAGCGGAGATAGAAGTGGTTCGTCACCGCGACCTTGCCATACGACGTGAACACGTCGCCGGCGATGAGCGTGCGGTCGCGGGTGTCGAGGAACGCGACGTGGCCGGGCGAGTGACCGGGGCTGGCGACGACCTCGAGGCTGCCGACACGGTCGCCCGGGGCCAGGCGCACGTCGGGCACGGTCGCCAGCTTGGGCCAGCTTCCGGTCAGCTTGCCCTCGACCACCTTCTCGCCCGCGTGAATCCGGGCATCGAGCTCGGGCATCAGCACCGGAACGTCATCGCCGAGCGTGCGCTTGAGCTCGTCGACCGAGCCGACGTGGTCGCCATGACCGTGGGTGAGGGCAATTCGGCGGATCGGGGCGCCCGCGGCCGTGGCCGCGGCGATCAGCGAAGCGCCCGTGCGGGGCATGGTGGTGTCGACCAGGGTGAACCCGTCGTCCTCGCGCACGAGGTAGGCGTTGACGAAGCCGTACCTGGTTAGCTGAACAAGGTGGTCGTTGAGTGTGGTGGTCTTCATGGTCTCGTCTCCTGGGGCTGCTTGCGCGTTCTCCTAATATCATTAGGAGAATACCTAATGACATTAGGCGTTGTCAAGCCCCGCCCGAGATGAACGCGCGCAGCATCAGCAGCGGCCGCCGCTCCCCGTCCCGGAGGCGCTCGAACGCTGCGTCACTGGCGATCGTCCCGGGTGGTCGCCGGGCCTCGGAGCCGGGCACGCCGGCGCCCGGCTCTCGCGCGGGTTCGGAAGGTCAGGCCGGCTGCGCGGCGGAGGCGCGGACGGCCGTCATGACGACCTCCGCGACTTCCCTGGGGTGGGAGATCATGGCGACGTGGGAGGAACCTTCGATCTCGGTGATCTCCGCGCCCATGCGCTCGTAGCTGAAGCGGTGTACGCCGGGGTCGATGCACCGATCCGCTGTCGGCAGCACCGCCCACGCCGGGCGGGTCCGCCAAGCGGGGGTCGACGCCGCCTCGCTGAGCGATACACCCGCGAGCGGGCGCTGCGAGATCGCTAGGAACGCGGCGTCGTCGGCCGGAATGTCGGCGCAGAACGACTCGTGGAAGCCATCGAGCGCGAGGGTGAACTCGCTGCCTCCGTCCGGCAGCTGGTGCTGGACGATGTAGGGGACGATCCCGGGAGGCGGGAACTTCGACTGAAGGTCGGTGAGGTTCTCGCCCTCATCCGGAGCGAAGCCGGAGATGTAGACCAGACCGACCACGTTGTCGGCCGTGCCGGCCGCGGTGATGACCGCACCGCCGTACGAGTGACCGACCAGCACAACCGGTCCGTCGATCTCGCCGATCACGCCCTTGAGGTAGTCGCCGTCCCCCCCGGTCATTCCGCGTAGCGGGTTGGGCGGGGCGATCATCGTGACGCCTTCCCCGAGAAGCTCGTTGTACAGACCGCGGAAGCCCGACGCGTCAGCGAACGCGCCGTGGACGAGAACGACGGTAGGCCCGGTACCAGCCATCACGCATTACCTCTTTCCACTCGATCAACGGGAGCGTGCGCCAGGGTCACATGGTAATCAAGGGGCTAG
>Ga0335073_10006968_pt1 | contig 15860 bp, 10 predicted proteins | sample Lox_Sample_22_FD_207093 | JGI IMG/M metagenome (GOLD analysis project Ga0335073, IMG submission 207093) | Soil microbial communities from Loxahatchee National Wildlife Refuge, Florida, United States - Lox_Sample_2.2 | ecosystem: Environmental > Terrestrial > Soil > Wetlands | place: USA... | reverse complement strand
TGACACGCCCTGAGACCGGTAGACCTCCTGGACCTCGTGCACCAGATGCAGCTGCACCTCGCGGGAACCGAGGATGCGGAGCACCTCGTGCGGGTTGACCGCGCCTGCGATCAGCTGCTGGCCAACGCGGACGTGGTCGCCGTCGGCGACCAACGGCCGTGCCCGCATCGAAACCTGGTAGGCAACTTCCTCCGAGCCGTCGTCAGGCACGATGACGATCTTGCGTGTCTTGTCCTGCTCGTCGATCCGGACGCGACCCTCGACCTCGCTGATCGGCGCAAGGCCCTTGGGAATCCTGGCCTCGAACAGCTCCTGGATTCTCGGCAGGCCGTGCGTGATGTCCAGACCAGCCACCCCACCGGTGTGGAAGGTACGCATCGTCAACTGCGTGCCCGGCTCGCCGATGGACTGCGCGGCGATGATGCCGACCGCCTCGCCGACGTCTACCCGCTTGCCAGTGGCCAGCGAGCGGCCGTAGCACTTACCGCAGACGCCCACCTTGGCCTGGCAGACCAGCACCGAGTAGGTCCGCACCGACTCGACGCCGGCGTTGACCAGCAACTCGATCATGGCCTCGGTCATGTCCGACTCAGCGGTGACGAGCACGGACCCGTCCGGGCCGAGCACATCCTCAGCCAGGGTCCGCCCGGTGCCGGTGTTCTCGATGTTGGGCAGCTTCCGGACGACGCCGTCCGTGCCCTTCTCACCGATCCGCATCGGCAGCGACCGGTCGGTGCCGCAGTCCTCCTCGCGGACGATGACGTCCTGCGCCACGTCCACGAGGCGCCGGGTGAGGTACCCGGAGTCGGCAGTACGCAGCGCAGTGTCAGCCAGGCCCTTCCGGGCACCGTGCGTCGAGATGAAGTACTCGACCACTGACAGGCCCTCGCGGAAGCTGGACTTGATCGGCCGCGGGATCGTCTCGCCCTTGGGGTTCGACACCAGGCCTCGCATGCCCGCGATCTGCCTGATCTGCATCAGGTTCCCGCGCGCACCAGAGTTGACCATCATCCAGACCGGGTTGGTCTCGGGGAAGGCCTTCTCCATGTCCTGGGCCACATCGGCGGTCGCGTGCGTCCAGATCTCGATGAGCTCCTGGCGCCGCTCGTCGTCGGTGATAAGGCCGCGCTCGTACTCGCGCTGCACCTTGTCGGCCCGCTTCTCGTAGGTGTCCAGGATCGCAGCCATGTTCGGCGGCGCGGCCACGTCCTCGATCGAGATCGTGACGCCGGACCTGGTCGCCCAGTGGAACCCGGCGTCCTTGAGCGCGTCCAGCGCCGCGGCCACCTCGACCTTCGGATAGGTCTCGGCCAGCTCGTTCACGATCGTGGACAGCTGCTTCTTGCCGACCTCGAAGTTCACGAACGGATAGTCCGCCGGAAGCGTCTCGTTCAGCAGGCAGCGGCCGAGCGTGGTCTCCAGCCGGAGCGGCTGACCCGGCTCCCAGCCCTCCGGCGGCGTGAAGTCGCGCGGCGGCGTGACGTCGGACAGCCGGATCTGGATCTTCGCCTGCAGGTCCAGGTCATCGCGGTCATAGGCCATCAGCGCCTCGGCGAGGCCGCCGAACACCCGTCCCTGACCTGGAGCGTCCGCCTTCTCCCTGGTCAGCCAGTAGATCCCGATGACCATGTCCTGGGTCGGCATGGTCACGGGCTTGCCGTCGGCCGGCTTCAGGATGTTGTTGGTGGACAGCATCAGGATCCGGGCCTCGGCCTGCGCCTCGGCAGACAGCGGCACGTGCACGGCCATCTGGTCACCGTCGAAGTCCGCGTTGAACGCGGTGCAGACCAGCGGGTGAATCTGGATGGCCTTGCCCTCGACCAGCTGCGGCTCGAAGGCCTGGATGCCGAGGCGGTGCAGGGTCGGCGCGCGGTTCAGCAGAACCGGGTGCTCAGTGATGACCTCTTCGAGCACGTCCCAGACGACCGGCCTGGCCCGCTCCACCATGCGCTTGGCGGACTTGATGTTCTGCGCATGGTTGAGATCGACCAGCCGCTTCATCACGAACGGCTTGAAGAGCTCGACGGCCATTTCCTTGGGCAGGCCGCACTGGTGCAACTTGAGCTGCGGGCCGACGACGATGACGGAACGACCCGAGTAGTCGACGCGCTTGCCGAGCAGGTTCTGGCGGAACCGGCCCTGCTTGCCCTTGAGCATGTCGGACAGCGACTTCAGCGGCCGGTTGCCAGGTCCGGTGACCGGGCGCCCGCGGCGGCCGTTGTCGAACAGCGAGTCGACGGCCTCCTGCAGCATCCGCTTCTCGTTGTTGACGATGATCTCGGGCGCGCCGAGGTCGAGCAGCCTCTTCAGCCGGTTGTTCCGGTTGATGACGCGGCGGTACAAGTCGTTCAGGTCGGAGGTCGCGAACCGGCCACCGTCAAGCTGAACCATCGGCCGCAGGTCCGGCGGGATCACCGGAATGCAGTCCAGCACCATGCCGAGCGGGCTGTTGGAGGTGTTCAGGAACGCCGACACGACCTTCAGCCGCTTGAGCGCCCTGGCCTTGCGCTGGCCCTTGCCGGACCGGATGATCTCGCGCAGGTTAGCGGCTTCAGCCTCGAGGTCGAAGCTGCCAACCCGCTCCTGGATGGCCTGCGCGCCCATGCCGCCGCGGAAGTACCGGCCGAAGCGGTCCCGCATCTCGCGGTAGAGCAGCTCATCGCCCTCCAGGTCCTGAACCTTCAGGCTGCGGAACCGGTTCCAGACCTCCTCGATCCGGTCGATCTCGCGCTGCGCGCGGTCCCGGATCTGCTTGCACTCGCGGTCGGAGGCCTCGCGGACCTTGCGGCGAGCGTCGCCCTTCGCGCCCGCTGCCTCAAGCTCAGCCAGATCCTTCTCCAGCTTCGCCTGGCGAGCCTCGATGTCAGCGTCGCGCCGCTGCTCCAGCTGGCCCTTCTCGACCGTGATCTTCGCCTCGAGGCTCGGCAGATCCCGCTGCCGCGCCTCGTCGTCGACGTAAGTGATCATGTAGGCGGCGAAGTAAATGACCTTTTCCAGGTCCTTCGGCGCCAGGTCCAGGAGGTAACCCAGACGGCTGGGCACCCCCTTGAAGTACCAGATATGAGTAACGGGCGCTGCCAGCTCAATGTGGCCCATGCGCTCGCGGCGGACCTTGGCCCGAGTGACCTCGACACCGCACCGCTCGCAGATGATGCCCTTGAACCGGACGCGCTTGTACTTACCGCAGTAGCACTCCCAGTCCCTCGTCGGACCGAAGATCTTCTCGCAGAAAAGACCGTCCTTTTCCGGCTTCAGGGTCCGGTAGTTAATGGTCTCCGGCTTCTTGACCTCGCCGTGGGACCACATCCGGATGTCATCCGCCGTGGCAAGGCCGATCCGCAGGTCGTCGAAGAAGTTGACGTCTAGCACGTTTGTTTTCCCCTGGGGTAGTTCGTCGGACTTCTCGTAGCTGATCAGACCTCTTCGACGCTGCTCGGCTCACGCCGGGACAGGTCGATGCCGAGCTCTTCCGCAGCGCGGAAGACGTCCTCGTCGGTGTCGCGCATCTCGATGGCCGCGCCGTCGCTGGAGAGGACCTCCACGTTCAGGCAGAGCGACTGCATCTCCTTGATCAGCACCTTGAAAGACTCAGGGATGCCGGGCTCGGGGATGTTCTCGCCCTTGACGATGGCCTCGTAGACCTTCACGCGCCCGAGGATGTCGTCGGACTTGATGGTCAGCAGCTCCTGCAGGGCGTAGGCCGCGCCATAGGCCTCCAGCGCCCAGACCTCCATCTCACCGAAGCGCTGGCCGCCGAACTGGGCCTTACCGCCAAGCGGCTGCTGGGTGATCATCGAGTAGGGGCCGGTCGACCTGGCGTGGATCTTGTCGTCCACCAGGTGCAACAGCTTGAGTATGTAGATGTAGCCGACCGAGATCGGGTCCTTGAATGGCTCGCCGGTACGCCCGTCGAACAACATCGCCTTACCGGTAGCGCCGACCAGGCGGTCGCCGTCCCGGTTCGGTCGCGTACTGGAGAGCAGGCCGGTGATCTCCTCCTCCTTCGCGCCGTCGAAGACGGGCGTAGCGACCTTGCTGCCCGCGGCAGCCGTGTCGGCGCCGATCTTCTTCAGCCGCGTCTTCCAGTCTGCGTCGTCGCCGTCGACCTCCCAGCCGGAGCTCGCGACCCAGCCGAGATGCGTCTCCAGGACCTGCCCGACGTTCATCCGGCCGGGCACGCCGAGCGGGTTCAGCACGATGTCGACAGGGGTGCCGTCCGTCAGGAACGGCATGTCCTCCACCGGCAGGATCTTGGCGATAACGCCCTTGTTGCCGTGACGGCCGGCCAGCTTGTCACCGTCGGTGATCTTCCGCTTGGCCGCGACGTAGACGCGCACTAGCTCGTTCACGCCGGGCGGCAGCTCGTCGCCGTTGTCCCGGTTGAACACCCGGACACCGATGACCTTGCCGGACTCGCCGTGCGGCACCTTCAGGCTGGTGTCGCGGACCTCACGGGCCTTCTCGCCGAAGATCGCGCGCAGCAGCCGCTCCTCGGGAGTCAGCTCGGTCTCGCCCTTGGGGGTGACCTTGCCGACCAGGATGTCCCCGGTCACGACCTCGGCGCCGATCCTGATGATGCCGCGGTCGTCGAGGTCAGCGAGAACCTCGTCGGAGACGTTCGGGATGTCCCTGGTGATCTCCTCCGGTCCCAGCTTGGTGTCACGGGCGTCGACCTCGTGCTCCTCGATGTGAATCGAGGAGAGCACGTCGTCCTGGACCAGCCGCTGGGACAGGATGATCGCGTCCTCGTAGTTGTGGCCTTCCCACGGCATGAAGGCGACCAGCAGGTTGCGGCCGAGCGCCATCTCGCCGTTGTCGGTGCACGGGCCATCAGCGATGACCTGACCGACCTCGACCCGCTGGCCTTCCCTGGCCACCGGCTTCTGGTTGAAGCAGGTGCCCTGGTTAGACCGGCGGAACTTGGCCACCAGGTAGTCGGTCCGGGTGCCGTCGTCGTTGGCCACGGTGACGTAGTCGGCGCACACCTGCTCGACCACGCCCGCCTTCTCAGCCACGATCACGTCGCCGGCGTCGACCGCGGCGCGGTACTCCATGCCGGTGCCGACCAGCGGCGACTCGCTGCGCAGCAGCGGGACGGACTGGCGCTGCATGTTCGAGCCCATCAGCGCCCGGTTTGCGTCGTCGTGCTCGAGGAACGGGATCATCGCGGTCGCGACCGACACCATCTGACGCGGTGAGACGTCCATGTAGTCGACCTCGTCCGGGTGGATGTAGTCCACCTCGCCGCCCTTGCGGCGGACCAGGACCCGGTCCTCGGAGAAGGTGCCGTCGGGGTCGATCGGCGTGTTCGCCTGCGCGATGACGTGCCGGTCTTCCTCGTCGGCGGTCAGGTAGTCGAGCTGCTCGGTCACCTTGCCGTTCTTGACCTTGCGGTAAGGCGTCTCGACGAAGCCGAACGCGTTCACCCGGCCGTAGGACGACAGCGACCCGATCAGGCCGATGTTCGGACCTTCCGGGGTCTCAATCGGGCACATCCGGCCGTAGTGGCTCGGGTGCACGTCGCGGACTTCGAAACCAGCCCGTTCCCGTGACAGACCACCAGGGCCCAGGGCGGATAGCCGGCGCTTATGCGTCAGCCCGGCCAGCGGGTTGGTCTGGTCCATGAACTGGGACAGCTGGCTGGTGCCGAAGAACTCCTTGATGGAGGCCACGACCGGGCGGATGTTGATCAGCGTCTGCGGCGTGATCGCCTCGACGTCCTGGGTCGTCATCCGCTCACGGACAACCCGCTCCATCCGGGCCAGGCCGAGCCGGACCTGGTTCTGGATGAGCTCGCCCACGGTGCGCAGGCGCCGGTTGCCGAAGTGGTCGATGTCGTCGGTCTCCACCGGGATCATCTCCGACCCCGACTTCATCTCCTCCTCGCCGACGTGCAGCCGGACGAGGTATTCGATAGTGGCGACGATGTCTTCCTCGGTCAGGGTGCCCTGGCTGATCGGCAGCGACAGCCCGAGCTTCTTGTTCATCTTGTAACGGCCGACCTTGGCCAGGTCGTAGCGCTTGGAGTTGAAGTACAGGTTCTCCAGCAGCGCCTGCGCCGACTCGCGGGTCGGCGGCTCACCCGGCCGCAGCTTGCGGTAGATGTCGAGCAGCGCGTCGTCCTGGCCGGTGGTGTGGTCCTTCTCCAGGGTGGCCCGCATGGACTCAAACTGGCCGAACCGCTCCAGAATGCGTGCCTCGTCCCAGCCAAGCGCCTTGAGCAGGACGGTAACGCTCTGCTTGCGCTTACGGTCGATGCGGACGCCGACGCTATCCCGCTTGTCGATCTCAAACTCAAGCCACGCGCCTCGCGACGGGATGACCTTGCAGCTGTAGATGTCCTTGTCCGAGGTCTTGTCGACCTGGCGGTCGAAGTAGACACCGGGGGACCTGACGAGCTGGGATACGACAACGCGCTCGGTGCCGTTGATGATGAAGGTGCCCTTAGCCGACATGAGCGGGAAGTCGCCCATGAAGACCGTCTGGCTCTTGATCTCACCGGTGGAGTTGTTGATGAACTCGGCGGTGACGAACATGGGTGCGGAGAAGGTCATGTCCTTGTCCTTGCACTCCTCCGCGGAGTACTTGGGTGGCTCGAACCGGTGATCCCGGAACGAGAGCGACATGGTCCCCGTGAAATCCTCGATGGGACTGATCTCCTCGAAGATCTCTTCGAGGCCGGACTGCTCCGGGAGATTCTTATGCCCCGCCTTCATCTCAGCATCGAGCCGGGCGCGCCAGCGTTCGTTACCGAGCAGCCAGTCGAACGACTCGGTTTGCAAGGCTAGGAGGCTGGGCACCTCTAGGGGCTCGTGAATGCGAGCGAAAGAAATACGACGGGGACCAAGGGCGGTAGCTGAGGCGCTGCGCGAGGCTGCCAACAGGGGTCCTTCCGAGCTTGTGACGGACGGTGCACCGCGCGCACGCGAAACGCCCTGCGGCTACGCCGCTAGGGTAAGGGATGCCGAGGACGAGTGGGTGCAGCGCAAATTGGCAGTGTAGTCGAAGGACACACCGCTGGTCAACTGTACGTCACTATGAGGTTCACGGTTGCAAAGGAGCATCGCTCGTTAGAAGCGAAACGTCAAGCCCTGAACGGCTTGTGTCGCAACCGCGAGCTACGTGACGAGGCTCACAGCATCTGTCGCGTTTAGCTAGCAGAGCACGTGGGTATGCCAGTTTTTCAGCGGCCAATGACCTTCGGTCTCGGTCTGCCATCGGTTGGTAACACTCCGTGCGAACGGTTCATTCCCGGGCGCCGGGGCGCGTACTCGCGGATCTTCTTTCGCAGTTACCGCCACGCGCGGTGAGCGACATTTCATCGATCTTGTCCACTCTGTGACCTAATTTGCGGTGTTTTAGGCGACAAGGATCCGTGAAATGTGAGCCGGCATTAACCGCAGGAACGCGAACGGCCCGCTGCGACCGCCGAACGCGGCTGCAGCGGGCTGTTGCTGGCCAGCACTAGCGCGTGCCGACCCGGAAACCCGTGTTATCTGGGTGCCCGTGTTATCTGGGTGCCCGTGTTATCTGGGTGCCCGTGTTATCTGGGTGCCCGTGTTATCTGGGTGCCCGTGTTACTTGACGGTGACGGTGGCCCCTGCGCCCTCAAGGGCAGCCTTGGCCTTGTCCGCGGTCTCCTTGTTGACGCGCTCAAGCAGCGGCTTGGGAGCGCCGTCGACCAAGTCCTTCGCCTCCTTGAGCCCGAGGCTCGTCAGGGTGCGGACCTCCTTGATGACCTGGATCTTCTTGTCGCCGGCGGCCTCGAGGATGACGTCGAACTCGTCCTTCTCCTCGGCCTCCTCGGCGGCGCCGCCGCCGCCCGCGGGAGCGACGACACCGGCGACGGCCACCGGGGCGGCCGCCTTGACATCGAACGTCTCCTCGAACTGCTTCACGAACTCAGAGAGCTCGATCAGCGTCATCTCCTTGAACGCGTCGAGCAGGTCGTCTGCGCTGAGCTTTGCCATTGTGGTGCTTCCTCTTCCATTCCGTGAACGTGTCGCCGATGGCTACCGGGCCACCTGCGGGGATCTGTGGTGTCACCCGTGGTGACTGGTCAGCTCTCTGAGCTCTCCTGCGTGGCCTCCGGCGCAGCTGCCGCTTCAGCCGCCTCCGGCGCAGCTGCCGCTTCAGCCGCCTCCGGAGCAGCCTCGGCCGCCTCTGCGCTGGCCTGCTCTGTGCTAGCCGCCTCTGCGCTGGCCGCCTCTGCGCTGGCCGGCTCTGCGCTGGCAGCAACCGCGCCGCCGTCGCCCTCCGCGGCCCTCTTCTGCTCAAGCGCTCCCAGCAGTCTCGCCATCTGGGAGGGCAGCGCGGCAAACGTTGCCGCGGCGCCGGCCAGCGACGCCTTCATCGCGCCCGCCAGCTTGGCCAGCAGCACCTCGCGCGACTCGAGATCAGCAAGCTTGACGATCTCGTCCGGCCGCAGTGGCTTGCCGTCCAGCACGCCGCCCTTGATCACCAGCAGCGGGTTCGCCTTGGAGAAGTCGCGCAGGCCCCTTGCCGCCTCGACAACGTCGCCCTGCACGAATGCGATAGCCGACGGGCCGCTAAGCAGATCCGTCAGCTCAGTGGTGACGCCAGCTTCGGTTGCTGCGATCTTGGTGAGCGTGTTCTTGACGATCGAGAACGTCGCGTTCTCGCCCAGCGTCTGACGCAGTTCGCTCAGCTGCGCCACAGTCAGACCGCGGTACTCGGTCAGCACCGCGCCGGACGAGCTCTGGAACCGCTCGGTCAGCTCGGCGACCGCGGTCACCTTCTCCGCCCTCGCCACGGGCCTCCCTTCTGTCGTCCGTGCCCGCCGCAGTGCGGCGGGCCGGCTATGTCCGGCGTCGGCGAAGCCCGGGAAACACGAACGCCCCGTACGCAGGGCGCACGGGGCGTGACCAGCGACGGACGTCAAATCTGTCCTCTGGTCCAGCTCGGTCGCCTGCGCGGGCCGCCCGCAAGCGGGCCTTCGGTCACCGCGCTTGGCGCACGGCAACAGCCGACGGTCTTTGGCAGGAATACAGGTTACGCGGCCCCGACCTTGCCGGCCAAATCAGCACCGGCGCCGGCACCCGAGAGCGACGACGTCAGACCGATGCTGGCTCGTCGAACTCGGCCGCCAGGCCCCTGGTCATTGCGGGGTCGACCTGAACGCCGGGGCCCATCGTGGTGGTGATCGCAACCTTCTTGACGTACTTGCCCTTGGCCGCGGCCGGCTTGAGCCGGATGACCTCGTCAAGCGCGGCAGCGTAGTTCTCGACCAGCGCGCGATCCGGGAACGACGTCTTGCCGATGATCAGGTGCAGGTTGCTGTTCTTGTCGACGCGGAACTCGATCTTGCCGCCCTTGATGTCGGTCACGGCCTTGCCGACGTCCATCGTCACGGTGCCGGTCTTCGGGTTCGGCATCAGGCTGCGCGGTCCGAGAATCCGGCCGAGGCGGCCGACCTTTCCCATCAGGTCCGGCGTCGCGACGACGGCGTCGAAGTCCAGGAAACCGCCCTGAACCCGCTCGATCAGCTCGTCCGAGCCGACATAGTCAGCCCCAGCGGCCTTGGCCTCCTCGGCGCGATCGCCGGTGGCGAAGACCAGGACCCGGGCCGTCTTGCCGGTGCCGTGCGGCAGGTTTACCGTGCCGCGGACCATCTGGTCGGCCTTGCGGGGGTCGACGCCAAGCCGGAACGCGGCCTCGACGGTGGCGTCGAACTTAGTCGTGGAAGTTTCCTTGGCGAGAGCGACTGCCTCGGCCGGCGTGTAGAGCCGGCTCGGGTCGACGCGCTCCTCTGCCGCGCGGTATGCCTTGCTGCGCTTCATAGCTTCTCCTGAATCTTGCGGAGGTCGTGGTCAGCGGGCCAGCGCCTGGCCCTGCCACAATCCGTGCCTTCTCGGCACGGACGTCATCACTAAATTATCAACTAGCACGGAAACGGGGCCGCCTCAGTCCGCAGCGGCCCGTCAGCGCGCAGCCCAGGGACTTAACCCTCGACCTTGATGCCCATCGATCGCGCCGTGCCAGCGATGATCTTCTCAGCTGCCTCGACTGACCTCGCGTTCAGGTCTGGCATCTTGACCTGGGCAATCTCCCTGACCTGCGCCTGGGTCACAGAGCCGACCTTGGTCTTGTGCGGCTCGCCGCTGCCCTTCTGCACGCCAGCTGCCTTCTTGATCAGCTCGGGTGCCGGAGGCGTCTTGGTGACGAAGCTGAACGACCGGTCCTCGTAGATCGTGATCTCGACCGGAATGACGTTGCCTCGCTGGCTCTCCGTCGCAGCGTTGTACTGCTTGACGAAGTCCATGATGTTGACGCCGTGCGGGCCCAGCGCGGTACCGACCGGCGGCGCCGGCGTCGCGGCACCCGCGTTCAGCTGCACCTTGACGATCGCAGCGATCTTCTTCTTCCTCGGGGCCATCTGCGGTCCTTACCTCACTGTTGTCGTAAATCCTGGCGTGCCGGGCTGGGTCTTGATGCTTGGTCTTGAGGCTGGCGGTGTCGTGGTCTAGATCTTGGTGACCTGGTCGAAGGAAAGCTCGACCGGCGTCTCCCGGCCGAAGATCGACACGAGTACCTTCAGCTTCTGAGTGTCCGGGTTGATCTCGTTCACGGTGGCCGGCAGCGTCGCGAACGGCCCGTCCATCACGGTAACCGACTGGCCGATTTCGAAGTCCACCGCCGCCGCGCGAATCGCCTCGGCCTTCTTCGCGACCTTCTCCTCCGGCACTGGCGCCAGCAAGTTGGCAACCTCGTCCAGGCTCAGCGGCGACGGGCGGCTCGACAGGCCGACGAAGCCAGTCACGCCCGGCGTGTTGCGGACGGCTGCCCACGACTCGTCGGTCAGGTCCATGCGCACCAGGATGTAGCCGGGCAGCACCTTCTCCTGGACCTGCTGGCGCTTGCCGGACTTGATCTCCACGACCTCGTGCGTGGGCACCTCGATCTGGAAGATGTAGTCCTCCATGTTGAGGGACTGCGTCCGGCTCTCCAGGTTGGTTCGCACCCGGTTCTCGTACCCCGCGTAGGAGTGCACGACGTACCAGTCTCCCGGCAGTGTGCGCAGCTCAGCCTTGAACAGCTGAACAGGGTCGTCCCCGTCCGGGGCGGCAGCCCCGTTGGCGCTGCCTGCCTCGCTTACCTCGCCAGCCTCATCCGCTCCCGCGGACGGCAGCACGTCGGCAATGCTGAATTCAGGTGCACTGCCGGCCTGCTCGTCAGCCGTCAGTTCACTGGCCGTCGGTTCATCTGCCGCCGGCTCGTCTGCCGGCGAGCCGCCGAGCGGCCATTCGGACTCGGACACGATTCTCTATCTCCCCTGCGCTCTCGCTGCGCTCCTGGCTGAACCTCTGCGCCACCTGGCTCCACTGCCGCGACGCATGCCGGACCACTATGATCATGCTGCCACGCTCAGTACGCGGCCCGGTACCCAGCCGCCGGAACCTCAGGTGAAGAGGGCGAGTACCAGCCTGGTGAAGGCATAGTCCAGGCCGCTCACGATCCCGACCATGATCAGGATGAAGATCAGGGCGACCGTCGTGTAGGTCACCAGCTCCTTACGCGTCGGCCAGACCACCTTGCGAAGCTCGTCCCGCACCTCCGAGACGAACTCGGCCGGGCTGGTCCGGTCTTGTTTCGCCGGGCGGTTCGGCTTCGCGGCCCTTTCCGGGGCCGGGCCACGTGTCTGAGTCGCCATGTCCTCACCTGAGCAACGATTCCTGTCGGCTGACGCCGCCATTTGTCCGCAGCATGCACGGACCGTACTCGCAGGGCAGGAGGGACTCGAACCCCCAACCGCCGGTTTTGGAGACCGGAACTCTAGCCAATTGAGCTACTGCCCTGTGACGGCTCGCGCGGGCATGCACGCGCCACTGGCGGACCACCACCAGATCCTGAAGTGTACGTGGCCAGCGGCCTACAGTCGAACCGCGCAGTTGAGCAGCGGCCTGCTGCTCCCGGCCGCTGCCTGCCGCGCCGGAGCACGCTCACGTGCCGTCACAGGGAGCGAACGCTCCGAGCGGAACCCGCCGGTCGAGCACCGGCCGGCTCAGCCGGGGTGGGAGCATAGATCACATGGCTCACGCATCGGCAAGAATCTCCGCCCGCATCGCCGCAATCTCCGAATCCGCCACGCTCGCCGTGGACGCCAAGGCGAAGGCGCTGAAGGCTGCTGGCCGCCCGGTCATCGGTTTCGGCGCGGGAGAACCTGACTTCCCGACTCCCGATTACATCGTCGAGGCAGCGCAGCGTGCCTGCGCCGAGCCGAAGTTCCACAAGTACACGCCCGCAGCGGGACTGCCCGAGCTCCGTGAGGCGATCGCGGCCAAGACAGCTCGTGACTCCGGTCTCGTGGTGTCCGCCAGCCAGGTGCTCGTGACCAACGGCGGCAAGCACGCGGTGTACCAGACGTTCGCCACCTTGCTCGACCCGGGTGACGAAGTCCTGCTGCCAACCCCGTACTGGACCAGCTATCCGGAGTCAATTGCCCTCGCAGGGGGCGTTCCGGTCCTCGTGCATACCGACGAGACGAGCGGTTACCTGGTCAGCCTCGAGCAGCTCGAAGCTCACCTGACAGACCGCACCAAGCTGCTGCTGTTCGTGTCACCCTCAAACCCGACCGGTGCGGTCTACCCGCCCGAGCAGATAGCCGAGATCGGCAGGTGGGCGGCCGAGCGCGGGATCTGGGTTGTGACCGATGAGATCTACGAGCATCTCGTTTACGGCGATGCGCGCTTCGTGTCGATGCCCGTGATGGCTCCGGAAATCGCTGACCGCTGCGTCGTGCTGAACGGCGTCGCCAAGACGTACGCGATGACCGGGTGGCGAGTGGGCTGGATGGCCGGCCCGGCCGACGTCATCAAGGCCGCGATCAACCTGCAGTCGCATGCCACCTCGAACGTCTGCAACGTCGCGCAGGCGGCGGCTCTGACTGCTGTGTCCGGCGACCTGTCCGCGGTGGCGATGATGCGCTCGGCATTCGACCGGCGGCGGCAGGTCATGACCGCGATGCTCAACGACGTGCCTGGCGTTGTCTGCCCGCTGCCCGAGGGCGCGTTCTACTGCTATCCGTCCGTCAAGGGCGTCCTCGGCAAGCAGATCGCCGGCCAGCGGCCCACGACCTCCGGCCAGCTCGCGGAGCTGCTGCTCGACGAGGCAGACGTCGCGGTCGTGCCGGGCGAGGCCTTCGGCACCGACGGCTACTTCCGGCTGTCCTGCGCCCTCGGCGACGAGGACCTGGAGGAAGGCGTTTCCCGGCTGGCGAAACTGCTGAGCACCGCCCACTAGCTGAGCACGCGGGCTGAGTTCCGCGCGCGCTGAGCACTGAGGTTGGTTGGCGAAGCCGGCGCCAGGCGCGCGGCTGGCAGACTTGCCAGATGCCCCGGCCGATTGCTGCGCTGCCGAAGGCGCACCTGCACCTGCACTTCACCGGATCGATGCGGCATGCCACCCTCGTCGAGCTGGCCGCAGAACACGGCGTGCACCTGCCCGACGCCCTCGTCGAGGAATGGCCGCCGCGGCTCAGCGCGGCCGACGAGCGCGGCTGGTTCCGGTTCCAGCGGCTCTATGACATCGCCAGGTCGGTCGTCAGGACCGAGGCTGACGTCCGGCGGCTGATATCTGAGGCTGCGGCGGACGAGCGCGCCGACGGTTCGGGCTGGCTCGAGCTGCAGATAGACCCGTCGGGTTACGCCGCCAGGTTCGGCGGCCTGACCCCGATGCTGGAACTCGTCCTCGACGCAGCGGCGGAAGCGGCCCGGCACGCGGGCGTCGGCATCGGGATCATCGTCGCAGCCAACCGCACCAGGCACCCGCTGGACGCGCGAACCCTGGCCCGGCTCGCGGCCAGCTACGCCGGCCGCGGGGTGATCGGATTCGGCCTCAGTAACGACGAGCGTCGCGGCACGGTCGCCGACTTCGCTCCGGCCTTCCGGATCGCGGCGCGGGCCGGCCTGCGTTCGGTGCCGCACGGCGGCGAGCTAGCCGGACCGGCAAGCGTGCGTGCCTGCCTGGAGGAGCTGCACGCTGATCGCATCGGGCACGGAGTGTCGGCGGCCGGCGATCCGGAACTGCTGCGCAAGCTCGCCGCCAGCCAGACCACGCTGGAGGTGTGCCCCACCTCGAACGTGGCTCTCGGCGTGGCCGCCACCGCACGCGACGTGCCGTTGCTGCGGCTGCTCGAGGCCGAGGTCCAGGTAGCGCTGGCCGCCGACGACCCGCTGCTGTTCGGTCCGCGCCTGGCCGCGCAGTATGAACTGGCGCGCACCGTGCACGAGCTGTCCGACGACGACCTGGCCAGGCTCGCGCGGATGTCCGTGCTCGGCTCGGCTGCCCCGCAGGTCCTCAAGACCCGGCTACTTGCCGGCATCGCCGACTGGCTGGCCAGCTCGCCGGATTCCGCAGAGCCGGACCGTGGCTTGCTCGCGACTGACAGGTCACCTGCCGGCTAGCAGGTTCTTCCTGAACGGCCGACGCCCGTGCCGCACTCCGCCCGATCAGAGCTCGACGCCCACCAGGACCGGCTCGTTCGCCAGCACCACGCCGAAGCGAGCGAGTACGCCAGCCTTGATCTCCCTCGCGAGCCTGATCAGGCTCGCTGTGCTGGCGTGACCCGGATTGGTCAGCGCCAGCGCGTGCTTGGTCGAGATCCGGGCGCCGCCCGGATCACCGGGCAGCTGCCAGCCCTTGCTGAATCCGGCTTGCTCGATGAGCCACGCCGCCGACAGCTTGACCTCTCCGTCAGCAGCCGGCCAGTGCGGCACAGCTGGTCCCGGGACAGCTCCGCTGCTGCCCGGTCCGCCGGCGCCCGGTCCAAGGCTGTTTCGTCCATTGCCAGCTGCCAGTCGCGCAACCAGCTCCTCGTACTCCGCCGCGCTGACGACAGGGTTGGTAAAGAACGAGCCGGCACTCCGGGTATCGGGGTCGGCCTGGCTGAGCACCATCCCCTTGCCCCGGCGCAGCTCCAGCACGGCCTCGCGGGCAGCGATAGCCGGTACCCGGTCGCCTTCGCTAACCCCGAGCACCCGGCTCAGCTCGCCGTAGCGGACCGGCGCCGACAACGAACTGGACGGCAGCCGGAACGTCACCGCGAGTATCACGAACCGGCCCGTCGCCGCTGCCGCGTTCAGCGCCCCGCCGCGCCCCGCCGACGCCGCCTGCCGCTTGAACATGCTGGTCCGGTAGCCGAAGGCGCAGTCGGCAGCGGCGATCTGGACGACCTGGTCACTGAGGCGGTCGTAGACCCGCACCCGGCTGATCGTGTCGGCGACGTCCTGGCCATAGGCATTGACGTTCTGGATCGGCGTGGCGCCGGCCCGGCCCGGAATGCCGGACAGGCACTCCACGCCGGACAGGCCCTCAGCGAGGCAGCCCTGCACGAACTCATCCCAGTCATGCCCGGCCGCCACCGTCACGTCGACCGCGTCGCCGTCGCCGTCGCGGGCGAACCGGGCACCCCGCTCACCCGCGAGCACGACCAGGCCAGGGAAGCCCTCGTCGGCGACGACCAGATTGCTGCCGCCGCCGAGGACGAGCACCGGCTCAGTTTCGGCGTCCGCCGCCCGGACCGCGGCGATGAGCTCGTCCTCGCTGCCCGCATCGACGAACCGCTCAGCCGGGCCACCGAGCCGGAGAGTCGTGTAGTCGGCTAGCCGGACTTGCTCGGTAGTTATCACGACGGCAATCTCCACGACGGAAACGGGGCTCTGGCGGCCCGGTGTGCTGACCCAGCAGCCCGGGATCGGGGGCTGGCCGGACCTTGCGGGTGCTAGTCAAGCATGCCGCACACGGCCGTCAGGGAAGCACAGCCGTCAGGGAAGCACAGCCGTCAGGGAAGCACAGCCGTCAGGGAAGCACAGCCGTCAGGGAAGCACAGCCGTCAGGGAAGC